>ERZ1031885.63-NODE-63-length-49518-cov-39.832703_pt1 | contig 49518 bp, 40 predicted proteins | sample MGYA00518168_ERZ1031885 | MGnify/ENA primary metagenome ERZ1031885 (study PRJEB33719, sample SAMN04261269) | wastewater metagenome | biome: rural village; feature: human; material: feces | host: Homo sapiens | place: El Salvador | collected 2014-01-14 ...
CGCCGAGCGGCAGCGAAAGACAAACTTACAGCACAATCCGATTCCACGCAACCCGAACCCTCACGGACACCCCGCGAACCATTGGAAAACAACGCATCCACCGGCGTGTCGAAATTCCGTCCACCTGAATCGTCTTTCTCCTTTTCCACAGGAACCAGCCTATCCTTCCGGAAAACATGTTCGTCGTATGAGTCGCCTTATCAGGAGTTGACGGAACGATACGCTAAGGGGGATTCTGTTATCCTGTGGGGCGCAGCGGAGCAAAATGACCTGCTAAGACGGGATGGTCCCTTTCATAAACAGGCTTTTGACTCGAAATAGAAGACGGAGCGAATATTCCGTAGTGATACCGTGAAGGGAGGGAACGGCATGGAGGCGCAGCTTATGAGCTGCTACAGGACCTGAGGCTCGAAGAAGGAATGTCTCTGGAACAACTGGCCGGGCTCTCCGGCGTGGATCATGATCGTCTCGCCATGTTCGAAAACAATCCGGAAACCGTACGCAATATGCATTTGGACACCGCTTGCCAAATTGCCAAAGCATTGCACTGCAACGTGTTGGAGCTCCATCCCGACGGAGGTTGGAGAGGCGGAATCCACTGCGCTGAATCCGGTTTAAGAGACATTCGTCGGACTCGTGGCTATCCGCAAAGCGACTTGTCAGAGATGACAGGGATTCCCCAGCCGAACATCTCTTGGTTTGAGACAGGCTATCGCTCAACCTCAGGCATGCGGCTGGATACAGCCAGGCGTCTGTCGGAAGCGCTTCAATGCGATCCGACAGATTTTCTAAAAGAAGCGTATAGCCGATATGAAAATAAGTGTTGTACCTGATTGAGATACAACACTTAAATTTCATCGGACGCCATACGTCAACAAACGAATGCATCCCGCGCACCCCTATCTCACCAAAAGGATTAGGCAAGAGAGAAGCCCATCAATCATTGACTTCACAAACCCTTCCCTTCCGGAAAGCTGGATAACGTCCGAAATCTTGCGCACTTTCGGACGCTATCTGGCGCGGAGGACGCATTTGCGCAGTTCGGAGGCGATGAGCACGATCATGGCAAGGCCCAAGCATTCGACCCATGCGCCGGCGCTGAGCGGTACCGTACCGAAAGCGATGTTGAGGAATGGAATGTAGATCACCGCCAACTGCAGCACCGTGCTCAGTGCGAGCGCGCCCCATAGCCACTTGTTGGAGAACAGTCCGACGAACGCCGACTGCAAGTGCGAGCGCGAGGCAATCGCGTTCAGCATTTGGGCGAATACGAGAATCGTGAAGCCCATGGTGCGCGCTTCGGTCATTTGCGCATCGTGGCCGATCGCATCGACGGAGCGGTCGGTGAACAGGCCTCCGGCCAAATGCATGTCCATGCCAATCAGGGTGACGGCCGCCATAATCACACCAATGAAAATGATGTCGCCCCACATTTCGGCGTCGATCACACGGTCGGTGAGTTTGCGAGGTTTGCGTGCCATCACGTCATCGGTAGACGGGTCGACACCCATAGCGAGCGCGGGCGCAGCATCGGTGAGCAGGTTGATCCACAGCAGCTGCGTGGCGAGCAGCGGCACGATCACACCTTGGCTGCCAGGCTGGGTGATGCCGAGGAATCCAGCGAGCATCACGCCGCCGAACACGGTGAACACTTCGCCTACATTGGAGCTCAGCAGGTAGCGCAGGAACTTGCGGATGTTGTTGAAAATACCTCGTCCTTCGCGCACGGCTGCGACGATGGTGCTGAAGTTGTCGTCGGCGAGAATCATTTTCGCGCTTTGTTTGGTCACTTCAGTGCCGGTAATGCCCATGGCGACGCCGATATCGGCGGTTTTGACGGCGGGAGCGTCGTTCACACCATCGCCGGTCATGGCCACGATATTACCTTGCCGCTGCAACGATTCGACGATTTTCAGCTTGTGTTCCGGCGCGACTCGCGCATAGACGGACACTTCACTGGTCACCTTGTCAAAGGCCGCTTCGTCGGGCAGTTCGTCAAGCTGGCTGCCGGTCATGGCCTTGCCATCCTTGTCGATAATACCCAGATCGGTAGCGATGCGAGCTGCGGTCAGCGGGTGGTCGCCGGTAATCATTACCGTGCGGATACCGGCGCGATGTGCTTCTGCTACGGAATCACGCACTTCCGTACGCGGCGGATCGATGATGCCGACCATGCCGACCCAAATCAAATCATTCTCAAGCACATCGCTTTGTTCCACAATATCGGCAACATGACCCGCGGAATTCAGCATGATTCCTGGCACTTGCGCAAGCGAAGCGGTACCGAGCGGACGGTAGGCCTGACCCAACGTGCGGTACGCGTCGGAAGAAAGCTGTTCGACAGTCGCAAGAATCTGCTGACGATCGCCTTCCGTAAGTGGACGAACGGCACCGCCGACCGCAATCCTGCTGCAATATCCAAGAAGCACATCGGGGGCACCCTTGGAGAAGACGGTCAAGCGGCCGGCATCGGTGTTGTCTTGTGCCACGATGGACATGCGCTTACGTTCGGAAGTGAAGGGGATTTCGCCGACGCGCTCATAGTTGGCATACTTGCGATTCGCCTTCACTTTTCGTGCTGCGACGATGAGTGAGACTTCGGTCGGGTCGCCGACCGCTTCCCACGTTACGTTTTCCGTATTTCCGGCAGAAGCGGCGGCTTCGCGCAGTTCGCCGTCGTTCGCCAACGCACCTACGGCAAGGGTTGCGACGGCCTCCGATTCGATGATCTCGCGTATTTGCGCATGTTCCATGATTTGCGGATCGACCACCATGCGGCCTTCTGGCGCATAGCCGGTGCCCGTGAGCTGCACTTCGCCGCTGGGCGTGACCACACGCTCCACGGTCATCTCATTGCGGGTGAGCGTACCGGTTTTGTCGGAGCAGATCACCGAAGCGGAACCGAGCGTTTCCACCGAATGTAGCTTCTTGACGATCGCATTGTGCATGGCCATGCGCTGCACGCCGAGCGCGAGCACTACCGTAAGAATCGCAGCCAAACCTTCCGGCACGGCCGCGACAGCCAGAGAAACGGCCAACAGTAGCGAATCGATTACATCGTGAACGTCTTGGAATCCTTCGGTAAGCGCGAGCGCGACCAGCACCACGACCGCGATAATACATACTGCGATGCCGAGGATTTTGGAAACGTAGTTCATTTCCTTTTGCAGCGGGGTTTCGTCGTCTTCCGTGGCTTGCAGCAGGTCCGCGATTTTGCCGACCTGCGTGCCCATACCGGTGCTGGTTACGATGGCGCGGCCGGTGCCTTGCGTTACGGACGTGCCGTTGAATACCATGTTGGCGCGGTCGCCGAGGGCTTTCGCCTGCGCGAGGGTGTCGGTCTTTTTGCCGACGGGCACGCTTTCGCCGGTGAGACTGGCTTCCGCGATGCACAGGCTGGCGGCCGTGAAGAGGCGTCCGTCCGCGGAGACGGAGTCGCCTTCACCGAGCACGATGATGTCGCCGGGCACCACGCCAACCGTATTGATGCGTTCGATTTGGCCGTCACGCAGCACGTTGGTCTGCGGCGCGGTCATGCTGGAGAGCGCTTCGACGGCCGCTTCCGCCTTCGATTCCTGAATGTAGCCGAGCACCGCGTTGACGATGAGGATCAGCACGATGACGATGGCGTCGAACGGCAATGCTTCGCCGCCTTCCGCACCCGGTACGGCGTTAGCCCGTTCGATGAACCATGCGGCGAGCGAAATGCCGGTTGCAGCCAATAGCAGGTAGACAAGTGGATCTTTGAATTGTTCGAGGAATTTCTTCCATTTCGGCACCGGTGGTGCGGACGCGAGTTCGTTCGGCCCGTACTTGTCGAGTCGCCGCTTGGCTTCCGCTTGGCTCAGACCGGTATTCAAATCGACGCCAAGTGATTGTGCGACGGTTTGCGCATCGGCGAGCGACGGATCGACTTGCGTTTGCGTTGCGATATTCTTCGCTTGTTCGAAATTTCCCGAACTGGTCTCGCGGAATTGGGTGGATTGATCTTCCTTGCGATCAACCATGATGATCTCCTTGGGAGCGCCGCGGAGTAGTCAGCTCTCCCCTGCCGTTGCGATAGCACGAAAACCGCAGAAAATTGCGATTTTCGCAACCACTCGCTGAACTGGGCAATGCTGCGCGGTTGTGGACACCGGGCGTGTGCCATCGGTGCATTCCTGTCATTATTGCACACCATGCCCATTTTGCAAGACTGCCACACACCGTCTTTTGTCAAAATTTCGCAAATTCGTGAAACATGTCGTGAAACATGAGCCGCAATCCCGCTTCAATCACATACCCGATCGATTGTTCCATCGCAAGACAACATGGACCGCAACGTCGCTGCCATCTTTATTGGGAAATACGTGAGATCACCAAATCAAAATTGTGCGGCAATCTGTTCAAATCGTGCGGCAAGACACCTAAATCATGCGGTCCGTCCATCAAAATGGACGATGAGGAGAATTTTGTTGATGGCTTAAATTAGACAGATTGCCTAGAATGAGGAGTAGGGCTTCCGAAACGTTTGAGCGCAGGCGAATACATTCATGCTCGTCCGAACGTCACGAAGCAAGCTCTTCAAGGAAAGGGGCCGTCATGAGCGACGCAATGAACAACCCATATGCGAACGATCCGAACACAAACAATCCGAATCAGAACGGCAGCAACGGACAGCAACCGCAAGGTCAGCCGGAATACGGGGCATACGCGCCAAATCAGCAATCGCAATCCCAGCAGCAGGGCGGCAATCCCAACAATTCGGGTAATCCGTATCAGAGCGAACCGCAGATCCCACGCTACTTCGGCGATCCCAACGCCAACCAAAACCCGAACCAAAACGGCTTCTTCTACGCAAGCTACACCACCGGACAACCGTACGGACAGCAGTATGGCCAGCAGAACAGCCAACCAGGAACCGGCAACGACAATTGGCAGCCGATCAGCCCGTTCAAACTTGCGGAGGAATGGCTGCCGAAGAAGGCGAAGAACGCGATCCGCGGCACCTATGCAATACTTGGCATCGCCGCCATCATCCTCGGCCTAGCACTGCTAATCTGGCCTGGTGCCACACTGAAAGTCGCCGCGATCGCCCTCGGCGCATACTTCGTAGTTTCCGGCGTGGTTCGCATTGTGACCGCAATCGTGGAACTCGGGCTTCCGGGCGGATGGCGCGTGCTTGACATTCTGATCGGCCTGATGCTGTCCGTCGGCGGTGTGGTCATGTTGAAGAACGCAGCGCTTTCCGGAGCCACGCTCGCTGTGCTCATCACCATGGTGGTCGGCCTCGGCTGGATGCTGGAAGGCGTGATGGCGCTCGTGGAATCATGGCGCATGCCAAGCTCCGCATGGGCCGTGATTTACGCGCTGCTGTCGATTATCGCCGGCTTCATCGTGCTGTTCTCCCCCATCAGCTCCACAACCTGGCTGATTCTGTTCGGCGGATGCGCGCTTGTGGCGATCGGCATCGTCGCAATCGTGCGCGCATTCACGTTTGGTAAACCCAATCGCAAGTAATTTTCACGGCGCAGGCCGTAAAGTCTGATTATTGTTTTCCCAAGGGCACCGAGCATCCGCAAGGTGCCTTTTTCATAGCAAAATCGTTCTTTATACCAAGATTCAAAGTCGCACAACCATGAATCTTGGTATTAATACTGGTATATAATTGGGTATGAAATTCGGTTTTAAGAAAGGTTTATCATGGCAAGCGCACTTGACATACTCGATGACCTTGCTCCAATCAGCGATCTCAGCAATGGTCGTACTTCCGCATTGTTGCAGCGGGCCGACCATGATCCAGTCATTTTGATCAAACGAAACAAGCCGTCCTACGTTCTCATGAATATCGAAAACTATCGAGCTCTCATGGAACGAATCGAAGACAACGAAGACTTGCTTCTTGCCGAAAAAAGACTCGCCAACCGCACTGGCACAACTATCAGCAACGAAGAGGTCATGTTCGATCTCGGCATTTCCCCAAGCGACCTCGCCGAGGCACCTGAGCCGGAACTTGCATGAACTGGCAAGTTGAATGGCTTGACGAAGCCAAGAAAGACATGCGCAAACTCGGCAAAGCCGAGCAAATCCAAGTACTCAAGGGAATCGAGAAAGTTCGCACAAACCCACTGCCCACCTCGCAAGGCGGGTATGGCAAACCGTTACGAAATGCCGAACGAACGAAACTTTCCGGGTTTTGCAAAATCAAATTCAGGGATATCGGCATTCGAGTTGTTTACAAACCGTTACTGCGAGATGGAATCATGACCATCATCGTCGTTGGCATTCGTTCCGACAGTGACGCTTACATCAAAGCCGACAAGAGACGCAAAGAATATGGACTATAAGATACGTCCGCCAATTTTCGACGAATGTTACTTTTCTTCAAGATTAGCCGATGATTTTACAAAAGAAGTGACGATCGTCGCATGACATTGATGGTTTGCCCGGCTTAGAATGAAGGCACAGCAGAAGAACGAAGAAAAAGACAAACACAATACAGACTTACGGCAGCGGCCAGAGGAATGACAAGAAGAAAAGACGCGCCGCCAAGCCAAGTGAAAGGAAACATCATGAAGAACAACACTTTCGATCAGATCATCAACGCCAACCTCGCCTCCATCGATCCGGGTTTCGGCCAGTTCGCCCTCGCCAAGGCTTCCGCTGACCTCTTCAAGAAGGTCCTCAACAAGTAAGACCGCTTCCTAGACAGGAGGCAAGGCGCAGGCGCGGCAGCACCCCGCTCCCCTTCTTTCCAATCCTTAAATCACATAGCGGGAGGCCGCGGTTCCAAACGGAATCGCGGCCTCCCGCTTTTCGCATGCGCACGCATACACACACGCACCTGCCCTGCCGGCAATATTCACCATTCGCTCCGCGCAATCATGCCAATACATCGTTTTCCACCTAACTTCGCACGAACTTAACAGCAAACTTAACAACTGCGAAGTTGCTGTTAAGTTATGTTAAGCTTGTTGCAAGTAAATGGATTTGCGCCAAGGAGACGGTCATGAACGCAAGTGAACTCAAACATCTCATCCTACAGATGCGTCAAATTGGCAACGATACTCAAACCTGCGAAGTCAAGGAAGCACGTAACAAAATACCTGAAAGCATCACCGATACCCTGTCCGCCTTTTCCAACGGTAACGGAGGCACCATCATTCTCGGCATATCTGAGAAGGAAGGGTTTACGCCGGTGGAATCCTTCGACGCGCGCGCCATACAGGAAGCGCTGAGCGCCAAATGCGAGCAGATGACGCCTCGCGTACGGCCGACGCTGGAAGTAATTCCCTTTGAAGGCACCAACGTTCTCATGGCGCACATCCCCGCAATGCCACTCAAAGACAGACCGTGCTACATCACCACTAAAGGGCGCTACCAAGGGTCGTACATCCGCACCGGTGACGGCGATCGCAAGCTCAGCCAATATGAAATCGACCGCCTCATGGAAGAACACAGCCAGCCCACATTCGACGACGAAATTGTGGCGCAGGCCACACTAGACGATCTGGACCACAACCTGCTTTCCCAATTCATCAACCGTCAACGTGAATTGCATCCACGTATTTTCGGCACTCGCAGTGACGAAAACATCACCATCAGCATGCACGTCGCAAAAAAGGACGATGAAGGAACCATCCGGCCAACGCTTGGCGGCCTGCTGGCACTCGGATCATTCCCTCAGCAATTCTTCCCGAGGCTTAATATCACTTTCACCGCTTTCCCAGGTATCACCAAAGCCGAAATAGTGGACGAGAACCGCAGATTCCTTGACGCACAGACCATCATCGGCCCCATTCCCTTCATTATTGAAGACGCATTGAATGCCGTCACCAAAAACATGCGTACCGGAGCCGTAATCGAGGGAGCATTTCGCCAGGATGTGCCCGATTATCCGCGTAAGGCGGTTCGCGAGGCAATCGCCAACGCACTCATGCACCGCGATTACTCGCCAGACGCCCGCGGATCACAAGTGCAGGTGAACCTGTATGCCGACCGGTTAGAAATCCTTAATCCCGGCGGATTGTTCGGCAACGTAACCATCGACACGTTGGGCACCGTGGGCATCTCTTCTTCAAGAAACCAATTCCTTTCCAACATTCTGGAAACCACACCATATCCCGGTGGCGGGTATGTTGTAGAGAATCGCGGAACGGGTTACCAAGTCATCGAAGAGCAGCTCCAAGCTGCGCTCATGAATCCACCGAAACCGCTTAACACGTTGACTTTTTTCTCATTGACTTTCAACAAACGCAGAATGACGAAAAGCGAGAAAACCAATACTAACCCACTATCCGTAGAAGAAGCAATCATCGAACTGCTGAGCAAGCGCAGTTCCGCAACTTCAAAGGAACTGTCTGAGCTATCGGGGCTATCCCGTTCGGCCATCACCAGTCACCTGCGGACCATGATCGCTAACGAAATTGTGGAGCCGACGGAACCGGCGCGCAGCCCAAAACAGCGGTATCGGCTGGCCGGGAAATAACCCGTCTCACCAACTTCGTACGAACCCCACCAGCAACCGGCCAACGCACAATGCAGGTAGCATCGTCAGTCTGGCCGCAACAAGCGGACAGACTGACGTCACCGGTTTCGTTCTGCGGCAATTCGAGTCGTTCCGAGCCGAAACACTCCCAAATAACCATCGGAAGCAACGTTATGCAGGCAGATTATTTACATTTTCTTCAAGATGGACCGATGATCATACAATAAAAATAAGGATTACGGAATGACGAACGCATACCGGCGTGCCTATAGTGAAGGCACAACAGAAAAATAACAGAAGAACGAAAAACAAGAGAACAAAGACAGCAGCGACGACCGCGCGACGTGAAGAAGACGGAAGACAAAAGAGACCAGGCGGCCGTCCGAAAGGGAACACCATGAAGAACAACACTTTCGATCAGATCATCAACTCCGACCTCGCCTCCATCGATCCGGGTTTCGGCCAGTTCGCCCTCGCCAAGGCTTCCACTGACCTCTTCAAGAAGGTTCTCAACAAGTAAGACCGCTTCCTGGACAGGAGGCAAGGCGCAGGCGCGGCAGCACCCCGCTCCCCTTCTTTCCAATCCTTAAATCACATAGCGGGAGGCCGCGGTTCCAAACGGAATCGCGGCCTCCCGCTTTTCACGTACGCCGGCTACACCTCCTCAGCAGCGAGATTACGGGCTGCGGCACATTCACGGGGACCGCGTGTCACATAGAAACCAATCGCCACAATCACGAACATCACCGTGCAGCAGGTCCACAGCACATGGCTGCCGAACGCGTTCAGAATCCAACCTCCGACAAGCGGCGAGAACGCATTGGACAGCGACCACACCAGGTTGTACAGGCCCTGATACGTGCCGCGCACATCCTTTGGAGCGATGTTCGCCACCGTCGTGGCGGCAATCGGGAACGTGCCAAGCTCGCCGAGCGTCCACAACACGGTCGCAATTGCAAATGTCACCCACGAATCGGCGCCGATTTGGAACGCGTAACCAACCGCCGTGATGGACATGCCAAGCACCAGCACACGGGTGTTGCTCATCCGCTGAAACAATGCGATCGCTGGAATCTGCAGCAAGCACAGAATGCCACCGTTGATGGTCAGCAGGCTGGAATATTCGTCCGTGCCGAGCCCAATCTGCGTCATAGAGATCGGCAGGCCGCTGACGATCTGGTAATACGCCAGCGTGTACAGGAACATCAACACCACCATCGACATGAGCGCTTTGTCGGCGCACGCGCGACGATAGCTACGCCATATGGAGAATTGCTGCGATTGGGTAGTTTGTGAAGTTTCAGAACGTTCCATAGGTTGTTTCACGACGCGTTTCACAAACCGTCCGGCAACGCGCACACCCAATCCGGCTTCCTTGAAGAACACCATCATCAGCAACGTGGCGAACACCAGCACCGCCGCTTCCACATAGAACATCAGCGAATAGGAAATCTTGACAAGCTGGTTGGCGATGATCGGCCCGATCGCAAAACCGAAATTCACAGCCCACGTCTGCAACGAATACGCGCGCTTCTGCTTACGGAACGGGACAACGTCGGAAACGTACGCCGCGACCGCGGGCGTCGGCATGGAGGAAATCACACCGTATATCAGCAACGCAATCGCCATAATCCAAGGATCGCCGATAAAAGCCAGCAAAACCAGCATCGCAGCGGAACCCAAGTTGCCGATGACAATCATCGCAGGCCGCCCGAATCGGTCAGACAACGCGCCACCGTACAGGCAGCCGAAAATGCCACCGAAACCGTACATGGAAACGATGGTGCCGGCCACGCCCGCGCTCACATGCATGTCGGAAACAAGATACATGGAAAGGAACGATGTGACGAAACGGCCCATCCACAGGATGAGCAACGTGGCCCACAAACCCCAGAACATGACGGGCAAACCAAAAATCTCTCTTCTTTTCTCCATTCCATCCATCATATCGGTTAGGAGCGAAGCGGCCGTTTTCCCGGGGTGCTGGGAGAATGGACAACTATGGCAATGAAAAAAGGACCGACCAAGGGGTCGGGTGGAAAGCATCGTAACTCGCTGAGGGGCAAAGGACCGACTCCCAAGGCCGAAGACCGCGTGTATCACAAGGCTTACAAGGAAAAGCAGGCCACTAATCGCCGTAAGATGGCTGATCCGCGGTTGGCAGCACGCCGTCGCGCGGCAAAGTTCAGCTCGGAATCCGATGATCTCGTTATCGGCCGCAATGCCGTGCTCGAGGCGCTGCGCTGCGGTGTGCCCGCAAGCACGCTGTATGTGGCCGCGCGCATCGAACATGATGACCGCACGCGCGAAATCATTCGCCTCGCCGGCATTCATGGACTGAACCTCATGGAAGCCGACCGTTTGGAAATGGATCGTATCGCACGCTCCTCCAACCATCAGGGCGTGGTGATGAAGGCGCAGCCGTTCCAGTATTCCTCGCTCGCCGAGCTGGTGGAACGCGCTGACAAGAAGTCCCGCGCCATGGAAGCGGCCAACTCCACAAGCGCACGCATTGCGGCACGTCCGCTGTTCATCGCGCTTGACGGCGTTACCGATCCGCAGAACCTGGGCGCAGTCATCCGTTCCGCGGCCGCATTCGGCGCTAACGGTGTGATTCTGCCGGAACGTCGCTCCGCTTCAGTCACCGCAGCCGCATGGAAGGTGTCCGCAGGAGCTGCCGCACACATGCCGGTCGCCCGCGTGGTGAACCTCACCAAAGCCATTGAAAGCCTGAAGGAACGCGGCTACTACAGCGTCGGCCTCGACGGCGGCGGTGACGCCCTCGTTGGCGAAACCGGTTTCGAAACCGATCCGCTGGTCGTAGTGCTCGGTTCCGAAGGCAACGGCCTGAGCCGTCTTGTACGCGAGACATGCGATTCCATCGCCGGCATCCCAATGTCGAACATGGTCGAATCACTGAACGCTTCCGTCGCAGCAGGCATCACACTGTATTCCGTCGCACGCGCCCGTCGTGAGGCCGGTGCCGCCGCCAACGCGAAGTAATAACTCGCAAAGTAACAGCAAGCACAGCGAAACTGCGGAAGCAACCACGGCAAAGCAGCACGTCTGGAATAATTATGAGCGGATAGTCCATACGGATTATCCGCTCATTTGTTATGCAAGTCTGCACTTGGATTGATCCTGCGCTTACCGCAGACTCAGCATTACCTTCGACTCGGCTATCGCCTCGTCTCAGGGCACATTGATAGAAAAAGCTCCACTGGAGCTTTTTCTATCAATGTGCCCATACAGCTGCGTCGGGATCGTCGTCGGGGTTGTAGCCATCGTCAGGATCGTCATAGGTGTATTCGTCGTCGATCACACCGGAATCAGCTTCGGCGTTCAGGGCGGCCACATCCTTCGTGGTGAGTTTGTACTGCGGAAGCACCTTATCCACATAGCTTTGCACAGCCTCGGCCATCGGCACATCATGGCCAGCACTCTCAGCCAAGAACCAACGGTGGTCAAGCACCTCATGGAAGAACTGCGCCGGTTCGATCTGCGAACGATATTCACGCGGAATCATGCGTACGGTCGGTTCGAACACTTCACGCATCCAATCGGTGGCAACAATCTCAAGATCCTCACCATCACGCCATGTGGAAGCACGGTAGGCATCCAAATCGTTGAGAAGTCGACGAGCCTGATTCTCCTGCACATCAAGACCAGTCAAACGCAGCAGCTTACGATTCGCATAACCGGCATCGACCACACGCGGACGCACCAGCACGCGCTTGCCATCTTCGGCGGTCTTCATTTCCAGCTCATCCACATCAAAACCAAGCTCATTCAGCTTGTTAACGCGCTTCTCAATCTTCCACATCTCATCCGGACCGAACTTGTCGGTATCAGTCAGCGCGCTCCACAACGAATGATAACGATCCACCAAACGGTTGCCGATCTCAATCTCATCAACACCGCTCGGCAGCAGCGAGCCGGACGAAAGATCCATCAATTCGCCAATAATGTTCGTACGAGCCAAATCAACATCGTATTCACGCTGGCCTTCCGTCAGGTTAATCTGCAGATCACCGGTTTCCGCATCAACCAAAAATGCGGAGAACGCGTAGGCATCACGCAGGAACAACACGTTCGACAGCGACACATCACCCCAATAGAAGCCGGCCAAATGCAAGCGCACCATCAGCACAGCCAGTGCGTCGATCAGTCGTTCCGCGGTATCAGGGCGCAGATTACGCGCGAACAGCGCACGATACGGTAGTGAGAACTTCAAATGCTTGGTAACGAGAATCGCTTCCAGCGGCTCGCCTTCACGGCTATGACGGCCCGTGACCACGGCGATTGGCTGCACGGTCGGCAGTTCCAGCTTCTGCAGGCGACGCAGCAGCTCGTATTCTCGTTCCGCCACATTGCGCGTGATTTCCTTCATGGCGTACACTTCGTCACCCACGTGTACGAAACGCACCACGTGCCTAGAAATACCACGCGGAAGATTGGCCAGCAGGTCTTCCGGCCAAGTAGCCAGCGGCTTTTCCCACGGCAGGGTGAACATCTTCGGATTCGAGCTTGCGGCGGTGATTTTCAACGCCTGCGGCTCCGGAGATGATACGGCCGGATCTCCGGCCTTCACGGAAGTTGCTTTCAGCACACGGGGATCCATCTGTGGCAATTCAAGAGATTCCATAAATCAACAATTTACCTGTTGACCTACCCGAAGAAGCAAGTATGGACGAATCCGTTTCACCTGCCGATATTTCATCCATCGATATGCGATGATCACCATTGAAATTCCAATATCGCATTTCATTTGAGATTCCACCATTGCAATCTCAATAACGGAATCTCACTACAGGAAAACAAATCTCGTTATTGCAGATACAACAAAAGAAGCCCCGCACCAACGCGGGGCTTCTCCAACGAGACGGTAAGAGAGGAAGAGTACGTCTCGTTTAATGGTTGACGGAAGTTCGCGCTTCCGCCAAGTTTTTATTCAGCCACCCGCCAGCCGATTTCCGCAAAGGATATTCCCTTGAAGAAACAGCCAACGGTTGGTTACTCGGTATCAGCTCAGTTCAGACGCAGCTCGGTCGACGGAGCGAACAGGTGCATCTTGGACGGGTCGATCTTGATCTTGACGGTATCGCCGACCTTCGGGAGAGCACGCGGGTTCACGCGGATCGTGGTGAGCTTGTTCTGGTCGGACATCATGGTGGATGCCTCAGCAGCGGAGCCATCGGTGATGATGTTGCCGTAGATGTAGCCGTCGGAGCCCAGATCCTCAACGTTCATGACCTTGAGGGAGAAGGCATTGGCGTCATCCGGGGCAGCCAGGGAAGCGTCTTCCGGACGGAAGCCGACGACGATCTGGTTGTTGTCTTCAGCGGTGAGCTTGTTGACAGCCTCAGCCGGCAGATCCACAGTGTCTTCGCCGATCTTTGCCTTGCCGTTGACCACCGGGTGGGTGTTGATGTTCATCGACGGGGAGCCGATGAAGCCAGCGACGAAGACGTTGGCCGGACGATCGTACAGCTCGGTCGGGGCGCCGACCTGCTGCAGGATGCCGAGCTTGATGACGGCGATGCGGTCGCCCATGGTCAGAGCTTCGGTCTGATCGTGGGTCACGTACAGGGTGGTGACACCCAGCTGGCGCTGCAGAGCAGCAATCTGGGTACGGGTCTGGACACGGAGCTTGGCGTCCAGGTTGGACAGCGGCTCATCCATGAGGAAGACCTTCGGCTCACGAACGATTGCACGGCCCATGGCCACGCGCTGACGCTGACCACCGGACAGAGCCTTCGGCTTACGATCGAGGTACTCGGTCAGGTCGAGGATCTCAGCGGCCTTCTCGACGCGCTTGCGGATCTCTTCCTTCGGGGTGCCGGCGATCTTCAGGGCGAAGCCCATGTTGTCGGCGACGGTCATGTGCGGGTACAGAGCGTAGTTCTGGAACACCATTGCGATGTCGCGGTCCTTCGGCTGCATCGTGGTGACGTCCTTGCCCCCGATGAGGATGCGGCCCTTGTTGACCTCTTCAAGGCCAGCGAGCATACGCAGAGTGGTGGACTTGCCGCAGCCAGACGGGCCAACCAGCACCAGGAACTCGCCGTCCTTGATGTCCATATTCAAATCATCCACCGACGGCTTATCGTTGCCCGGGTAGATACGAGTAACATGGTCGAATACGACTTCTGCCATGATTTGTCATCCTTTCAGAGGCAGGTACGTGCCTCACGATCCGTTGTAAAGGGATTTCTTTCGGCGCCTCGCCTTGCGGCTTACAACTTCGACAAAGCCACAATTCAAAGCATTAATTTATTTTTTGGTTTAGCGAAGGTTCTCTTCGTTGAGCCACGTTCCATGATACATACAACGCTAAAACTGTCAATGCGTGTCGCGAGTCGCGCTGTTTGCCTCCGCTGGCAAAGGGGGGTTGACGGCGTAGTAAATACACGCATTTATCACCATCATGCAAGACAATGGTGCGAAGCGAAAGACAGAACAGGGAGGTTGCAATGCGCAATATTCGAATCGGCGTGGTCGAGGACGACCCCGCAAGCTGCCAACTGGTACTTGACGTTATTCTGACCACGAAAGAGCGCGCCTGCGCCGATCGCGGAATCACGTTCACCGCGGTCGCGGATGGATCGCTGTTAAGTGGCATGTCGTCGATGGATATCGCGTCGCTGTTCGGCAACGCGCTCGACAATGCGATCGAAGCGACGTCGAAATTGCCGAAATACGAACAGCGACTAATCAAACTTGCGTTCCAAACGGCTTGAGACGAACGCACTGACCGCAACCGCGAAGCCAATGGGCACAAACAGATTAATCGGAGCATCCGCAAGTTCCATCACCAAACAAATCGCCATAAGCGGAGCCTGCTGGGACGCAGCCAACAGCGCGCACGCACCCAGCAGAGCATACATGCCGATTGAGTTCGTGTGGAATATCTGCATCCATAGAATGCCAAGCAACGCACCCCCCGAAGCACCGAGCGCAATACCCGGCTGCAACACACCACCGGAAGCGCCGGAACGGATCGTCAACAGCGTAACAATCGCCTTCGCAAGGAATGAAACCAACAAAATCGGCAGCACAGCCAAATCAACGTCGGACGAGAAACTCAACTGCGCGGTGGCGCGACCATTGCCCATAACCTGCGGCACCCAAATCGCCACCACACCGGTCAGCAAGCCCGCGAGCGGCAGCATCCACAGAATGCCAACGCCCGACGGCTTGGATTTCTCAGCCCACTGCGAGCCGCGACGGAACAGCGCGCCGGCAGCGCCGAGAATCATGCCGGCAACCAGTGCGAACGCCATGTAATCGGGGGTAAACAAACCGTCGGTTTCACCGATCAAATAGAACGTGTGCGTGCCCTTGACCAGCGACGCCACCCACGAAGCCAGCGCGGAACAGGCGAATGCGAGCGTCACCGTTTCGAGGGTTATATCGGTGAGCAGAATCTCGACCGCGAAAAACGTGCCCGCAAGCGGCGCGTTATACACGCCCGCAAGGCCAGCCGCAGCCGTGATCGCCACCAGCATGCGAGTGTCTTTCGCATCAAGATGCACCCAACGCGCGAACCGTTGACCGAACATCGCACCCAACTCGCGCGGCGCCACTTCTCGACCGATCGACATGCCCGCACCGACAATGAAAATCTGCAGCAGCACATGCACAACGGTCTGCCAAATCGGCATAATATCGCCATCTACCGCCTTTTTAACGGACGGCACTTTCGTACTGCGCGTACGCAACAGCCACCAAATCACGGCCGCAATGGCCGCACCCGCGGTCACGGAAATCAGTCGACGAATCACAGGAACGTTGAACGGGCCGGATTCCTGCGAATTCTCAACATAGCCGAGCGTAAGATGCTCGACGCCGTACAGCATCAACGTCAGCAGACCGGCGGCCGCACCAATGGCCACTCCCACAATCACCACTGCCGCAATCAACGCCGGAATTCTGCCAATCTTTGGCTGCGTTCCGTGAGGATTCTGCGACTCCTGCGATTCCCGTATTTTTTGCGATTCCTGCGATTCCCGCATCTGCCGTACTCCCCACACACCGTCTCCTTCGTTCAATTCGTTCCCCCAATTGTCCACCTGCCGCAGCATTCGTTTGTTACGCCCCGAGCGTGGCGATCGGCAGCACCAGAATGCCATCATCACGACGGTATGCAATATCACCACGCCCGACAATAAACGCCATGAATTCAGGCTCACGAACTTGAGATAGAGGATTTCCGCACACTTTTTCTTTGAAAGCATGTAGTTTGTCCACATTTTTCTCCGTGACTTTCAAGTCGCTCAGCTTAATCTCCACCGCAGCCCAGCGACCATCCACCAATTCAAGAATCACATCAACTTCAAGACCTTTTTCATCCCGATAATATGCGATTCGATTCGCGCCACCCATCGATTCGAGATACACGCGCAAATCACGAATCACCAATGTTTCAAACAAATCTCCCAGCGTTTGCGTGTCACGCGCAAGGACAGCCGGAGTCGCCCCCAGTAACGCGCTCGGCAGCGACGGATCCACGAAATAACGTTTCGGCTTCGTGCGAACTCGGGATTTTGCACGAAGAGAAGGTTCCCATCCTTCTAAATCGTCAATCAGATAGAGACTTTTCAGCTCATCCACATATCGTTTCAGCGTCGGAGCGCTGATGCTGACGCCTTCATCACCGTATGACATGTCTTTCATCAGCGTCTCGTAGGTAGGCGCCTGAGCCACATTCATGGCAAGTGCCTTCATGAGAACCCGCATTATTTCCGGGTTAAGACCAAGCTTAGGAATATTGACGTCCAGTATGCTTCGTACATATTCAGCCGAAGTCTCCAGAGCGAACTCGTCTTCAACATCAAGGTTTGACGGCCATCCACCTCGGCAACACCACCGAGCCACATCCATAATGCCCGTCTTGTTTCTGGAAGGTTCAAACTCGCCTTCAAAAAGTTTGCCAAGACTTACGCTCCCTGTTGATTCACCGGATTCAGCCAAGCTCATCGGACGCATATGAAGTCTCGCAATGCGACCGGTTCCGCTATGGTGTATTTTCTCAGTTTCCTTAGGTTGGCTGGAACCTGTAAGGATTAGCTGCCCTTTACGATTGGCGTTATCGTCAACATGCCGGCGAGCAGCATCCCACACAGCCGGAACTTCCTGCCACTCGTCCACGAGATGCGGCTCTTCACCCATGAGCACCAAATTCGGATCGTTAGACGCGGCGTCGTAGGTAGCGGAATCATCGAGACGATCCACACTGGATGCATGCGCCAAAGCCGTCCACGTTTTGCCACACCATTTTGGACCTACAATCTCAACGGCACCAAAAGCGCGCAGCAGTTTTTCCAGTCGCCGGTCTGCAACGCGAGGACGATATTCCGCCATTTTTAAATCACTCATCATTCCGCACTTTCAAGTTTACGCCAATCTCATTTTCGATTTTACGCTGTTTTGACTTTCAAGTTTACGCCAATCTCACTTTCGATTTTACGCCGACAGCACTGCTGACGATTGCATTGCGATATTGAGAAATCACGAGAAAGCAGCAAAAGGTCATAAGAAAACCCGCCCGGGAAAAGGAGGAAGACCGGGCGGGTTGAGGAGAGGAAGAAAGGGAAGTCAGCTATGAAGGGTTACCTGGTGGCCTCCTTGGAGTCCTTGCTCTTCGGCATAACCCAGAACTTGAGCAGCGGGTAGCTCACGATCACGGCGAGCAGGGTGTTGACCACGGAAGCGATGGTGCCGGCGATGCCAGCGCCCATGCCCCAACCCTGGCACAGACCGGTCACATAGCCCGGCAGCACGAGGTTCACAACCACGATGATCACGGCGAGGATCACATACTTCCAAGCGGCGTCCTTGAAGCTGGAGTCAGACTTGAACACCCACTTCATCTGCACGAAGAAATTCACCACCTGTGCGAGCACCTCGGCAAGCAGGAAAGTGAGGAAACCGCCCAAACCATTTCCCTGAGTGTCGTAGTTGAAGATCAAGAAGTGGAACGGCTGAGTCAGGCCCATGCCGCTGATGAAGATGGCAGTGCCGATCCACGTCACCACAAAACGGGTAATGGTGGAGATGTTCGACAGCAGGTTGAACAGGATGAATTCCCAGATGTTCGGGTGATCCTTGATCCACTGGCGGATCGGTCCGACCTTCCTGGCCGGCTGCGTCGCGTTGTTATCAGTCATTGTTCAGCTCCCTTGCAGTGCGCATGTTTGCGGATTGGTTGCGGAAGAAGCCAGCGATAACGCCGCCCAATCCGCGGAAGGTGTGGCCGTTGGCGATTTTGACGATGGCGTCGACCATCGCGGAATCGACCATGCCTTGGGTCATCTTGCTCATGGCTCGCGGAGGCATGTTCAGGATGAAGAGGGTATTAAGGTCCGGAGCACCGGTTTTCTGGCGGATTTTGGCTTCCTGCCTGGTGAGCGTCTTGGCGACGGTACGCGCCACGAAGCCTTTGGAATCCACCCAAGACATAATCGGATCGTTCACATCGAACGTCACCGGCTTGCCCGGAGCCACAACCTCATGACCGAACAGAATGGCCATTTCAGCATCGGTCACTTCCTTGACGTGACCGCTGAGGTAATGTCCGAGTGCAACATCTGCGCCAACGGGATCGATATCGCCGGCAACAGTGAGCGGAATCGAAAGCGGCAGATGCTCGGCGTTGTCGCCCACCATCAGCGTCCACTCGCCGGATTCCGTCTTCCATTCGTTGCTGGCAACGTCGAAGTGACGGAAGGTGTAACGATCGAGATCAATGTGCACGCTCTTGCTTTCATGTGCGGCAAGCGAAACCTTGGCGAAGCCCTTGAGTTCGCGATCGGGGCGCAGTACGCCACCTTGCGGACCGCGCACATACAGCTGTACAACGGTCGAACCGGCAACGTCGGAATCGTTGCTGACCATCACGTCAACGCCCTTTTCGCCGGCGGTTGCGGCGCTGTAGGTGAACTTGGAATAGCTCAGGCCATAGCCGAACGGGAAGCGCACCGGCACACCGGCGGTCTCGTAATAACGGTAGCCAACGAACGGGCCTTCGCGGTAGATCGCATCGCGGCCGACTGCCGGATACCAACCGGAGCTCGGGCAATCCTCGTAACGCACCGGCCAGGTTTCAGCCAAGTGGCCGGACGGATTGACTTCGCCGGTCAGCGCACGTACGGTTGCGGAAGCGCCGGCCTGACCGGACAGGCCCACGTAAAGTACTGCGGCAACATCATCAATCCACGGCAGTTCCACCGGAGAACCGGCAACAAGCACAATCACGATCGGCTTGCCAGTACCCTTCAGCGCCTCAACCAGATCGTTCTGCACCTGCGGAATCGCCATGGTGGAACGGTCAAGACCTTCGGATTCGCTACGTTCATCAAGACCGACGACCGCAAGCACCACATCCACACCATCCTTACCGGCCAGTGCGACGGCGTCTTCCACGAGCACGCGATCAGCCTTGCCTTGACGGTCGTATCCCCGCTCGTAACCGGCAAGCACCAGACCTTCAGCGTTCTTGACTTCCTCAAGAATGTTCTCTTCCTTGGTGGCATTCACCTTGGAGGAGCCGGATCCCTGGTAACGTGCGGTTGCCGCCATATCACCAACCACGGCCACGCGAGTACCAGCCTTGAACGGCAAAGTTGCGTTATCGTTCTTCAACAGCACGCTGGAGCCTTCAGCCACCTTGCGTGCCACCTCATGATGAGCCGCTGCGACTTCGTCCTTGAGCAGGTCGTTGCGCCCAACGCCGACCAGCTTGGTCGCTGCTGCGATCTTTGTGACTTCTGCGGCACGAGCGTTAATGTCGGCTTCAGACAAAGTTCCAGCCTTGACCGCACCTTCCAGCTCGCGCACGGAAGTGAAGCCCGGAGACGGCATTTCCAGAGAACCGCCTGCTTTGACTGCTGCGACCGCGGAGTTGGACCCACCCCAATCGGAGACGACCATACCGTCAAAGCCCCATTCGTCGCGCAGAATCTCCTGCAGCAGATGCTTGTTTTCGTGCGCGTAGACGCCGTTGATCTCGTTGTAGGAGGTCATGATGGTCAGCGGCTTGGCCTCACGTACTGCGATTTCAAAACCGGTCAAATACAGTTCACGCATGGTGCGTTCGTCGATCACGGAGTTGCTCGCCTGTCGACGCAGCTCCTGGCTGTTGACTGCGAAATGCTTCGGGCATGCGGAAATGCCGTTGCTCTGAATGCCGCGAATCAGGCCCGCTGCCATACGTCCGGCGACAATCGGATCTTCGGAGTAGTACTCGAAGTTACGTCCGCACAGCGGGTTGCGCTTGATGTTCAAGCCCGGGCCGAGCAGCACGTTCACGTCAAGATCGTGCGCTTCGCTGCCGAGGGCCTCGCCCATTTCTTCGGCGAGCGCCGAATCCCAAGAATTAGCCACGGTTCCTGCGGTCGGGAAGCAGGTGGCCGGCTTGGATGCGCCGATGCCGAGATGGTCACCTTCGCCGAGCTGGCGGCGCACACCGTGGGGGCCGTCACTCATCACGAAGCTGGGGATGTCTGCGCGGTCGTTGCCTCGCGAATCCCATTCGGATCCACCGGAAAGCATTGCTGCCTTTTCAACGACCGAAAGTTCTTCGAGTTCCATTGGTTCTCCCTTGCACTAAGCACGTCGCAAACCCGCTTCGTCAGGCCTGTCTTGCCTGGCTCCACTGTGGTTTTTCTTGCGATTTTCCCGCTGCCGCACCGCGCCGCATCGTGCCGTGCTGCACGCAGGTTTTCGCCGCTAGTTTGATTGAACCAGCTTTCGTCACACCACCACTGCTGTATTACACAACCTGTCGTTTTGCCCGCACAATCGGATATTCCTAAACTGATTTCGGAATCAAAGGAACTCACATGGCAGATACGTTTTTACCGCTCCGCCGCGCTTTCGTATGCGTTCCATACACACCATACGGCGTAGGAAATGAGTGGACAGATGGTGGCGGAAATAATCACGTCGGTCGGATAGTGCAAACCGAGCAGCAATCGTGAACAGGCGACCGCCACGACAAGCGCGACAGCGCCGATGATCGCCCTGCGGAGAAACACCCGTCTTCCGTTTGCACGCCCGTCATCTTCTCCGTCGGGAAAGCGTTTGCGCGTGAAATTACGCACGGTAAGAATCATCATGACCGATACGATCACCGCGGCTGCCGTGTGACCACTCGGAAAGCTTGGATCGCCCGGCAACAGACCACTGCCGACGGACGTGATCGGACGGGGGCGTTCGACCAGCCATTTGACGCCGGTCACGTACAGTATCGGCGCCGCCGACACGACGACATCGCGGATGACGACGCGCCTGCTGCCGGTAATACGCAAATCGACAGCGGCAAGCGCGGCGACGATTGCAATGCAGCCTACCGTTGAAAACAGGTACGCAAGTACCGTGGAACAGTCGCGCAACCCTTCTGGCAGTGCCGCTAAAGCCTGCAAAATATTGGTTTCACGCATTGTTGCGATTGCCGAATTGCGCAGTGCGACGCCAATCATAGGCACAATGCCGCACAATATGGCGGTTGCGATTACCACAGCCGTCGCTCTCGCGTTATTTCCGTTCTTCGTATGCATGATTCCAGTTAAGCACAGTTCACCATGCCGTTGCCGTGTGTTCACATCCGGAGTATCTCCGAAAATCGACGGGTTATCCTTCAGGGCGCTTCCCCGACACGCGCGCTGCAGACGGCCGCGCAACGCAAATATGACATACCCGCACGGGAAATACCGCGAACGATGCGAGAATCGGAGTTGGCGTTTAAGAAGGAAAGAAGGAAATATGACCGAACCGATAGCAATGACCATACGCCATATGAAAATCGAGGATTATCCGCTGGTATACGAACTGTGGATACGATGCACAGGTTTCACTATGAGAGATATAGACGATTGCAAGGATGCGATAAAGACGTTTCTCGAACGCAATCCCAACACCTGTTTCGTAGCCGAGGACGATGGCGGAAGGATCATTGGCGCGATTCTTGCCGGCCACGACGGAAGACGGTCGCGCATCTACCACACGGCAGTCGACCCCGACGCGCGCGGTAGAGGCATTGGCTCGATTTTGGTGGACCGCGTGGTTGAAACGCTTCGTGCGATCGGCCTGCCGAAAGTCGCTGTCGGAGTGCCCGCAGACAACGATGCCGGCAACGATTTCTGGGAACGTCAAGGCTTTGCAGTCCGTGATGATTTGGTTTATCGAGAACTGCCGTTGTAATAACGAACCATCCACGATGCCGTGCACGTCGTCTCAGCCCACGTTGTTCGCGGACAGCGAGTAGAAGCCGACCAGCATGCCGCCCCGCCCATGAACACGTGGGCAACGGCGGCGATGCCGCGGCCCAACGCGTTCATTGCGTGGCGCAGCAGCCACGCGTCAAGAGGGCCCCTGCCGCGATGGAAGTCCGAGAGGCCATCGATGGTAATCGCTATTCGGACAGAAGACGCGGTCTGTGCGAGCGAGCTATGCCTTGGCTAGCTTCTTACGTCTGAGGGTGTAAACGGCATCGGCGGAATCGGCGACACGTTTGGAATGCGTCACCACAATGACGCATTTACCGAGTTGATGAGCGGCCTGCCGCAAAAGATCAATCACCTCATCAGTCATTTCTGGATCCAGGCTACCAGTCGGTTCATCCGCCAGAATCGCGCGGCCGGGTGCCACCAGGGCGCGGCCGACCGCCACCCGCTGACGTTGGCCACCCGACAAGTGCATGATGTTGCGCTTCGATTCCTCACGGCTCAGTCCCAGATCTTCGAGGATCTTCATATCGGCCTTGGGATTGACCAGGCGCAGATTCTCTTCGGGAGTGAGATAGTCGATCAGATTATGGTCCTGGAACACCAAGGACACGTGCTCGCGACGGTGCTTTGAATAACCCGTCGTAGCTATATCCTCGCCCTCAAAACGGACCACTCCATCAGAGGGGGAATCCAGACCGGCCAGCAGGGACAACAAAGTGCTCTTTCCCGCTCCCGATGGGCCGGTTATCGCATACATCTTTCCGGATTCGAAATCTACGTTCACATCCGAAAGAACGCGGATCTTCGCCGCGCCATATGAGTAATTGACATGGTCCAATTGCAGACAGATAGTCATGATTAATATCTCCTAACGCATAGAGGAAAGAATGGATTTCGGGGATTTGGCCAGCACTGCGGCGCACGACACGGCGAGCGCGATTGCGATGACCGCGCATCCGAGCAGCAGGATGAGCAGCGTCTGTTCTGGCGGCAGAGCCTCCACCTGCAATGATTCAAGAGGCGCGACCCCCGAATCGTGCAGCAGGAGCGAGGACACGTAACCAGACAATAGGGAGCCCGTGCCCAGCGAGCACAGGGCGGCGACTACAGCCATGAGACCAGTTTCGATTGCGAACTGGGCGATAATCTGCATCTTGCCGATGCCAAGAGCCAGAAGGGTGCCTATCTCATGGATACGTGAGCGAATCCAGAAGACAAGCGCCATGCCCAGTACCAACACATCAGCCAAGCAAACGGACAGCAGCACCATACGGACCAAATCGCGCACCGTTTCCACCGACTGCAGCACGCCGGAAAGACGCGCCGAGTCATCGGTGACGTCATACTTGCTTCCAGCGATTTTTTTTGCTTGGGCTACTGCGGCGGAAAGAGCCTGCGGACTATCCGAAAGGCACCGGATCGTGCCGACCCGTTCCTCTCCAGTCAGCGCGGAAACCACTTGGGCACCCGCATAGATAAGATTCTCCGATGCATCTGATGGCATGGGACTCTGTGCCTGTACATTGCCAGAGAAGATTCCGGCCACGCGAACGGTGGAATCGCGGTCTTCCTGACTGAGCCGGAGTGTTGATCCCACCGATAGTCCATTCTCACGTGCGAAATCCCGGTGAATCAGTACATTCCGGCCATTACTTGAAATGTGGTGTCCTTGTTCCAACCGGTACAGACCACTTTGGAACTCTTCGGACAACGAGGAGTCAGTAGTGCCCAGCACACTGACCTGCGTAGATAGACCGGAATCCAGTCGAGGACCATGTTCGGGGACAACCGGATGCGCGCCATCCACCCCTGCCAGGGTCTTACGCTCGTAAACGGTTTTCCTTACGCCGGGGATGCGCGAGAACCGGCTCGCTTCCTTGAGACTTGCAGGATTCTCGCCTGTGTCGACGGTAAAACCTATTCCCATGCTTCTGCCGATATCGTCGGACATTTCCTGAAGCGCCGTTGACACTCCGACCTGAGCCACAAGACTGGTGAAAACCATCAGCATCAACAGTCCGATGATTCCGCTGCGTACCGGTTTACGTACGATTGCCAGCGTGGCACGCTTCCACACGTTCATGCCCATCATCGGAGCTCCGACAGGCTTCGTGGCGACTTGCGCAGCATCGGTATGCACGATATGGCAACGCATACCAGCATCACCGCCAGCAGGCCGAGCGATACATACAGTACGGCGGTTGTGTCGATTGATACCGTGAGCGAATCCAAGGTGCGAACCGACATATTGGACTCGAGATCGCCGCCGACCTGTCCCATGCTGCTCAGCTCCTTCGCCGCGGAGGCGTTCACGGAACGGAGAGCCGAAGTGCCAAGCCATTGGGCCATTCCTCGTGCGCACAACCATCCGAGGACCAGGGACGGCAGGCCGATCAGAATCATCTCGGTTAGATATTGGGCGATCAGGGATGGCTTGCCGATGCCGAGGGACACCAATACGCCCATCTCCTGACGTCGGTCGTTCATCCACAGTAAGAGCATGAGACTGAGAACTATCACGGCCGAAATAGTCACGCCGATCAAAGCGCTGCGCATCATGGAACGCACACCTCGGGCGGCATTCAGCATGCTCGACGTATATTGGTCATTGCGCGTGATCTGGTAGTTGTTCCAATCCACTGGAAGCTTCTTCGCCGCTTCCATGGTTTTCTCCACGTCGACGCCCTTGTCCAGAACGAAAGTGGCATCCTGGTATATTTCCTTGCCGGCCTTGTACTGGTACAGAGTACTTGTAGTGTCCAAATCGGTGTACACAGTGTTGGAGGTAAGTTCCGCGCGGCTGGATACCTTTCTGTCGCTGTCCCCTTTGAATATTCCAACGATGGTGGTTTTTACAGTTGCCGTCGAATGCGACTCATTGTCGGCATCATATGGATTGGCCTTGAGCGTGAGGGTATCGCCGACTTTAAGCCCATTGGTTTTGGCGAGATCCTCATGGACCATCGACATATGCTTATCGGATGCCTTGAGATGACGTCCTTCGACCATGCCGAGCGTGTGAGACGTGAACACATTGAGTTTTGACGAATCGTTTGTGCCTATGACGTTGGCCGTATTGCCGAACTGCTGTTCTTTCTCCGCATCGTAATCATCGCCGCCAGGGACCTTCACCACGTTGGCTCCCACGAGATCGGCGGTGGCGTTCTGCCTGACCATGTACGAGTCAACCCCAGGCAGTTTCGAGATTCGTTGCACATCAGCGGGACGAACCATTCCGCCTCCGCGAGGTGTCAGCATGCTGCCTTGCAGGTTACTGGCCAGCACGAATCCGCCGACCGCCTGTTTCTCAATCTGTCCGGCCTCATGTTGAGCTGCCTGAGAAACCGCGGTCGCGGACAGCATACTCGCCGTTATGATGGTCAGCACAATGAACAGCACCGCGGTGCGCACCCGTTTTCTGAGCACATAGCGCGCCGCCCGTGAGATGAATGTCATTAATACCCCCTGTAAAGTTGGGATCTTCTCATCCGAAACAATGAAATCTAATTCGATTCTTCGATTGGTCATTCGCGAAAATACATGGTTCACCTCTGAACATGGCAAGATATGCCTTGAGCGAAAAAGCGAAACGACATTGGTTGCATTATGCTCCGGGGCATCTGTCGTTTTGTTCATTTGACAAACTTTGAGCGGTTATAAAACAGTGCATATACCAATGGAGGCCCCAACCGAAATTGGGGCCTCCATCAGAGAGAAAGGAAGGAGTGGCAAGTATTGGTTATTTACTCAGTCAGAGTCTTAGCCTTTTCGTTGACGGCTTCAACCGTCTCGACCGTCTTGGCTTCCTCGTCGGAGACCTCACCGGCCGCGAGCTTGGCTTCGAGCTGCTCGACGATTTCGGCGTGCATCTTCTCGTTGATCTTCACCTTGAAGGCGAACACCAGCAGGCTGAGCACAATCAGAACGAGCGGCGTCCAGAAGGCGCAGACTTCGAAGGTGTGGATGTTCGCGGGGGTCATATCGGCTGCAGTGGCGCTGCCGGTCATACCTGCCGCGACGGCGATGAAGCCGGTGATGCCATTCGACAGGGCGCCACCGATCTTGTCGAGCATCGGGCGGACGGACAGAGTGACGGCCTCGTTACGCTTACCGTTCTTCAGCTGGCCGTATTCGATGGAGTCGGTCAGGGAGAGGATGGCGGTCATCTGGATGAGCGTGCCCGGCACGTAGAAGAGCACCAGTGCGATGAACACTACGACGATGTTGGTGGAGAAAAGACCCAGCAGAACGTAAGCGACAATCATGGAGATCATGCCACTGATGTACAGGTAGCGGCGTGGGATGCGCTTGTTCAGAATTGGGTACAGCGGAGCCATGATGAGGCCGGCCACCAGTGCGATGACGCCGGTCGCGGAGTAGGCGGCTGGGTTGTCGAGCACGAACTTGAACAGGAAGAGGAGCACGCCAGTGGTGGCCACGTTGGCGATGGCGTACAGCAGGTAGGACAGGGCGACCCACAGCAGCTGGTCGTTCTGGAACAGCGCCTTGAACGCCTCGAGCGGGTTGCCGTTCTTCTGGGCCTTGGCGCGCAGGGCGCTGGTGCTTTCCTTGGTGCCGAAGGCAACGGTCCAAGCAGTGATGATGCCGAGCAGCATAACGATGATGCCGAATGCGGTCCAGCCGCTCTGGCTTTCAGCCTGCTTACCGGTGAACATGTAGCTGAAGTAGGTGACAATCGGGATGACGAAGATAGTGATGCCGTTGTAGCCGATGGAACCGGTGAAGGATCCCAGAGAGGTGTAGGTGGAACGCTCATGGGAGTCGGAGGACAGCGCCGGAATCATGCCCCAGTAAGAGATATCACGCAGGGAGTAGAACACGTCGAGCACGACGAAGGTGATGACGAACAGCACGATGAACAGCGTGGTGTTGACATTCACCAGACCGAACATGCCGCTGAAGACGATGGCGAGCAGCACGGCCGAGACGGCACCGCCGATGAACTGCCAAGGACGGAAGCGTCCCCACTTGGTGGTGGTGTTGTCGACGATGTTGCCCAGCAACGGGTCGATGAAGATTTCTGCGATACGGATAATCACCACAAGGCTGGTGATGACGCCGATAAGCTTGGCCGCCAGCGCCTTATCGACGCCAGAGAACAGGCAGCTGGTCACGTACACAACAAAGTACGTGCTCATGGCGTTGTAGAAGGCAGCTTGGCCCAGGTTACCGCATGCGTAGGCGATGCGCTGACCGAGCTTTCCCTTGCGGACTCCACCGTCCGCGGCTGATGCGTTGCTCATTTTTTCTTCTCCTCTAAGATAGTTGGAGCCGAGATCACCCATTGATCTTGTAGTGCAACTATACGCCGTTTTATAAACGGAAGTAAAAAACATTAGTAATCAAGGCTTTTGCCGGCGTGTTGCAATAGCTCCCACAATGCCAAGCCCATCCGTCACCGACTTAAACACGTTTAATGGGAGTGCTTGAAAAACAGAGGAAACCGTGGCGGTAAATACGATTTGCTTTTTCAGTAAAAAACATTTATCATTACCAGTAAAGGAAGTTTAGCTTCCACATCATTCACAACGAAGTAATGAAAGAAAGCAGGAAACATGGTAAACAGCAATCGTGTTGAGCACGCATCCGAGACGTGGCTGACCGACGCGACTGTGTTCGAGGTCAACCGTACGCCGGCCCATTCCAACCATAAGTGGTTCACGCGTGATCCGCAGAGTGGTGAGTATTCCGATCTCACGCAAAGCCTTGACGGAGAATGGCGCGTCGAAATCGTACAGGCTTCCGACATCGACTTCAGCGAAGAGCCATTCGTTGCTGAGAACTTCGATGATTCCGCTTTCTGCCGCGCCCAGGTTCCGGGCCATCTGCAGATGGCAGGCCTGCTGAAGAACAAGTATGTGAATATCCAGTATCCGTGGGACGGCCACGAGAATCCGCTGGAGCCGAATGTTCCGGAAAACAATCACGTGGCGCTCTACCGCAGGAAGTTCGTTGTGTCCAAGCGTCTTGCGGACACCAAGGAGTCCGGAGGAAGCGTCTCTATCGTCTTCCATGGAATGGCAACCGCAATCTACGTATGGGTCAACGGCCTGTTCGCAGGTTACGGCGAGGACGGATTCACTCCCAACGAGTTTGATATCACCGACCTGCTGCATGACGGAGAGAACGTCGTAGCGGTCGCCTGCTACGAGTATTCCAGCGCATCCTGGCTTGAAGACCAGGACTTCTGGCGTCTGCACGGTCTGTTCCGCTCCGTCGAACTGACGGCGCAGCCCCACGTTCATGTCGAGAACATGCAACTCGAAGCCGATTGGGACGCCGAGTCCGGCACCGCCTCTCTTGACGCCGCATTGTCCGTGCGCAACGCCTCCGATGCCGCTACCATCTCGGCCACGTTGAAGGATTCCGAAGGCAACGTGGTATGGGAGACCTCGACCAACGCCGACGCCAATACCACGTTCGCAAGCGGTTCCTTGCAGGGCCTCGAGCCGTGGAGCGCCGAAAGCCCATCTCTGTACGAACTTGAAGTCAACGTCATCGACCAGGCCGGCAACATTGTCGAAACCGTCGTTCAGAAGGTCGGCTTCCGTCGTTTCCGCATCGAAAACGGCATCATGACCCTTAACGGCAAGCGCATCGTGTTCAAGGGCGCGGACCGTCATGAGTTCGACGCCAAGCGCGGCCGTTCCATCACCGAGCAGGACATGATCGATGATGTGATTTTCTGCAAGCGCCACAATATCAACGCCATCCGCACCTCGCACTATCCAAACCAGGAACGTTGGTACGATCTGTGCGATGAATACGGCATCTACCTGATCGATGAGACCAATCTCGAAACCCATGGCAGCTGGTGCCTGCCCGGCGACGTGGTCACCGCCGAAACCGCGGTTCCAGGAAGCAAGGCACATTGGGAAGGTGCCTGTGTCGACCGTGTCAACAGCATGATGCGCCGCGACTACAATCACCCGAGCGTGGTCATTTGGTCTCTCGGCAACGAGTCCTACACCGGCGATGTGTTCCGCGCCATGTACAAGCACGTGCACGACATCGATCCGAACCGCCCCGTGCACTACGAGGGTGTGACGAAGAACCGCGACTACGACGATGTGACCGACATCGAAACCCGCATGTACGCGCATGCCGATGCGGTTGAGGAATATCTCAAGAACGATCCGCAGAAGCCGTACATCTCCTGCGAGTACATGCACGCAATGGGCAACTCGGTCGGCAATCTGGACGAATACACGGCACTGGAGCGTTACCCGCACTATCAGGGCGGCTTCATCTGGGACTTCATCGACCAGGCGATCTATGCCACCCAGCCGGATGGCTCCACCCGTCTGTGCTATGGCGGAGACTTCGGCGACCGTCCGAGCGATTACGAGTTCTCCGGCAACGGACTGGTCTTCGCCGACCGTACTCCCGCGCCGAAGGCCCAGGAAGTCAAGCAGCTGTACTCCAACGTCCATATCGACGTGACCGATCGTTCGGTGTCCATCAAGAACGACAATCTGTTCATCTCGACCGGCGGATACCAGTTCGTGCTGCGCATCCTCGCTGACGGAGAGCCGGTATGGCAGTCCGAGCGTCGCTTCGACGTACCCGCCGATTCAGCAAGCACGTTCGATGTCGAATGGCCGGTGGATCTCTACCGCGCCAATGCCGATGAGCTGGTGCTTGAAGTGTCCCAGCGCCTCGCTGAGGCGACCGATTGGGCTCCTGCCGGGTACGAACTCGCCTTCGGCCAGACTATTGTGGCCGGAACGAAGGCAGCCGAAGACGCGGCCCTGCCTGCGGACGGCATCGTCACTGTTGGTCGTTGGAATGCGGGTGTTCAGGGTTCCGGACGAGAGATTCTTCTTTCTCGCACCCAGGGCGGCTTGGTCTCCTACACGTTCGACGGTCACGAATTCGTGCTGCGTCGCCCGGCGATCACCACATTCCGCGCGCTGACGGACAACGACCGTGGCGCCGGCCATGGATTCGAGCGAGCCCAGTGGATGACGGCCGGCCGTTACGCCCGTTGCGTGGACAATGTCATCGAACAGGTCGATGAAGACACGCTCAAGGCCGTATACACGTATGAGCTTGCCACGCCACAGTGCACCAAGGTCACCGTCGGATACACCGCCGATACCACTGGCCGTCTGAACCTGCATGTGGAATATCCGGGCGAGTCCGGCGAGCTACCCACCATTCCTGCGTTTGGCATCGAATGGACTCTGCCGGTCCAGTATTCGAACCTGAGGTTCTTCGGTGCTGGTCCCGAGGAAACGTACCAGGATCGCAAGCACGCCAAGCTGGGCGTGTGGAGCACCGATGCGTTCAAGGATCACGCTCCGTATCTCATGCCGCAGGAGACGGGCAACCACGAGGAGGTCCGTTGGGCGGAGATCACCGATGAAAATGGACACGGTCTGCGAGTCAGCCGCGCGAACGGTGCCGCACCGTTCGCTGTGAGCCTGCAGCCGTATTCCAGCTTCATGATCGAAGAAGCCCAGCACCAAGACGAGTTGCCGGCTCCGAAGCACATGTTCCTCCGCGTGCTCGCCGCACAGATGGGTGTCGGAGGCGACGATTCCTGGATGTCGCCGGTTCACTCCCAGTATCACATCCCCGCCGATCAGCCGATCAGCCTCGATGTCGATCTCGAACTGATCTGACGATCGGATAGCGTGTCCCTCCTCTACTCCTTCTTGTAGAGGAGGGACGGCATTGTCTTGCAAGTTCTTGTCCGGAACAGCATTGTCCAACAAGGCGATGTCCTGAGGAATGGTGACACGCTGGTATCGCGGCACATTCTCATATCCCAATTCAAGACTGGCGTTCAGAAACTTTTTGACGGGTAGCCTCCTTGAACCGACAGCGAGGGATCGTCATTGAGCATCCTCGATACGGTTGCCGGGAAGAATCCAGCCCTTTCTGCAATCTCCCTGATTGTAGCCATGACAATCTGCCTCCTCTTGGCAGATGAAAGCTAAACAAATTTAGTAACAAGTTTATCATGTTTCGCCTTAGAAATTCATTGGAAAATGGCGAAATCTCCTTTCCCATCAAAAAATGTTGCGGACGTCCTCCCCTATTAGGAAAGACGGTCCGCAACATTTCGTAACGGATATAACGCAATACGTTAACGCCGGATGGTTCCCTTGAATGGCTTATCCGGAGACAGTGCGACACGTCCCATATCAGTCCCTAGAACGTTCAGCGTAATCTCCGTGGGCTTCGAACAGCGCAACGCATATTCCACTGCCTGATCCGTCCACGTCGCATCCACTTGGATTCCACCTCTTGCACGGAGCGCATGGAAGCTCCCCTCATGCCAATCCTCCGGCAGGGCCGGAAGAACGCGAATCCAGCCATCGTGGCTTTGGACAAGCATCTCCGACAGGGCCGCCGGAAATCCAAGGTTCCCGTCGATCTGGAACGGCGGGTGGGCGCAGAATCCGCTGTCATACACGCCTCCGCCCAGCAGATTGGTTTCAGCGTTCGCATCCACCGGCCGCAGGAACATGCCTATGATTCGCTTGGCGTGCTCCGCATCACGCAAACGCGCCCACATGATCATGCGCCATACGATGCTCCAGCCGGAACCATCATCGCCACGCACTTCGAGGGATTTCCTAGCGGCTTCCTCCAGGCGCGGAGTCTTAGACGTGATACCTGCACCAGGATGCAGTTCGTAAAGGTGAGACAGATGGCGGTGCTGCGGATCGGATTCGATGAATTCGTCGTTCCATTCGAGGATTCTTCCATCAGCTCCCAATCGCGTTTCAGCCAGTTGGGAACGGACGGATTCCGCTTCCCGGACCAGAGCACTGTCCTCTTCGTCAAGGTTTTCCAAATCGTGAGAAGCCTGAATTAGATCATCAAGCAGATTACGCACGATGGCCGTGGCATTCTCACTGCTTTGCGCAACGGATACCGGTTCTCCATTCACCAAGAAACAGTTCTCCGGTGATGTTGCAGGGGACGGGGCCAGTCCATGCTCCGTCTCCGATAGGAAATCCATGCAGAATCGCGCGTTGTCCCGCATGATCGGCCAGATGCGGGACAGATACGATGTATCCTGGTTGAACAGATATTCATCGAACAGGTTCCGGCACATCCATGCCTGGCCGAATGGCCAGAACGACCACATCGGATCGCCGTTCGCAGGAAGGGCCCTACGCCAGAGATCGACATTATGGAAGACCGCCGATCCTCGGCAGCCGAGAATCCTGTCAGCAGCGTCGTGCCCCGGCACTAGCAGCTCCTCATTCATGGAGACGAGCGGCTCGATAAGTTCTTGGAGGGCGCATGGGCCTGTCATCCAATAGTTCATCTCGACGTTGATGTTCGTCGTGTAGGCGCTGTACCAGTTCGGGAAATCCTTATGGTTCCAAATCCCCTGCAGATTCGCAGGTTGGGTGTGTGGCCTGGACGAGGAAATAAGCAGATACCGGCCGAAATCAAACATCGCTTCCGCTAGCATCTCCAGACGATGCGGTTCCTTTTTCTCATCCGAGCGAAGGATCGCCGAGAACGGTAGTTCCGTATCGTCATCATGGGCTGAACCGAGATGGATAGCCACCCTGTCGAAATATCTGCGGTAGTCCGCGATGTGGCGGTCGAGCATGGTCTGCAGGTCAGTCGACCACTCGTCGATGGTTTTCTCCAGATGGTCGGCGATAGCCGTCATGCTTCGTTCCGGCTGCTGGTCGCTTCCCTTGAATCCGCTCATACTGCGGAAGCGGAGCGATAATCCGGTGATGTTCGAGCATTGCAGACTGTTGTCGCCCACATTGATGTCGCCACCTGTGACGGTAAGGGAGAACGCACCGGCGTACGCCATTCCAGTTCCATCCTGCTCATCTTCCCAAGGATTTTCGGAAGGATGAGGCAGGAGCCCGATGTTGAGTCCAGGCATCCGACCCATGACGATAAGGGTGGCCCGATGGCCGTCGGATACCGTTTCCAACGAGGCGCGCGATTGTTTGAGGAAAGTGCCGGCGACACTAATGTTCACATCAACCGGCGCATCCGATGACATCCTGTAGACCAACAGGTCATCAGGCTCGCTGCACCATGCGTCGACATGAACGTTGGCATCACCCATCTGGAATGTTTCACCGGCGAGCGCCCTTGCAAGATCCAGCTGGCGTTTCATGCTCTCACGTCCGCCGGCAGGGGTCGAGTACTGAATACGGGCCGTTCCGAATGGCTCGTAAATCTGTTCGTCCTTTTCCTGCAGTGTGGCTTCCTTGATGATTCGCGTGGCGGCGGTGTAATCGTCGCCGAATGCCGCCTGACGTGCCTTGGCCACAATCTCTGGCGTCACCGGCGAGGTTTCCGCGTGTGGATATCCAGACCAAAGGGTGTCGTCGTTGAGATACAGCACATCGGTTTCCGGTTCGGAGCACAGGACCGCTCCCATGCGCCCATTACCGAGTGGGATGCCTTCTTCCCAGCACGAAGAGATTCCATCGAATGTGAGTTTCATGGTGACGTACCGCCTTATATCCGCACCACAGCCGCACGGCTGATCATTGGCGTGAGCCTTGAATCATCCACATGAAGGGTAACCGAAGATACTTCGACATCGTCGAAGCGGAGTATCCTGCGGTATCCCACTGTGCCGAACTGGCCAAGTACACACTCAGTACCGTCAGATAGCACACCAGTAACGCGCATATGTTCAATGCGCTGCCCATACTCTATGGCCTCTTCAACCACAACAGCATTGATCGTCGTCAGTTGCGGGAAAGTGAGCGTGACGGCAGGGGCCACGTCATCGGTGCTAGGAGACCAATACGTGTCTTGATTCCCATCGATAAGTCGCATTGCAGCTTCGTTCACGCTACTGGTCTTGGCTTCGCAACAAGACGAAGCCAATGCTTTGCGGAATTCATTGATACGGCTTCCCAACCCCTTGAGTGACTCCACATCCGGTTCTGCGAACAATCCTTCTGGAGACGGAGGAATATTGAGCAGAAGCGACGAATTGCCGCCGACTGCGGAAAGCCAGAGGTCAAAAAGCTGATCTGCGTTCATGACCTTGTCGTCTTCATACTTGTGGTAGAACCATCCAGGGCGAATGGAGGTATCGACCTCAGCTGGATACCAACAGATGTCATCCCCATATCCGGAAACCGCCTCACGGCTTCCAAGGTCGTCATCTTGAGAGCGAACCGTGGAGGCAAAGGATGCATCGTCCTCCTGCTGTGAATTTTCCATAGTCAGTTCCGCCGAACGCAGTCGTCGGGGCACGACGCTCCATTCGTTGTCACGTACATGTCCGGCTTCATTTCCAGCCCAACGAACGTCGGGACCGCATACGGATATCACCGCATTGGGTTGAAGCGAGCGAATGACGTTGTAGTAACGATCCCAGTCATAATACTGAGTCTTGCCATTCTTGCCCTCACCATTGGCACCATCCAGCCATACGGAGAAAATCGGTCCGTACTGGGTGAGTAACTCAGTCAATTGTCCAACGTAGAAATCGTCATATGCCTTACCTTTGCCATAGGAATCTTCGGTCCGATCCCACGGAGACAGGTATACGCCGAACTTTAGTCCATGACGTCTGGCTGACTCACTGACCTCACGAACGAGATCCCCTTTCCCGCCCCTCCATGGCGAGGCGGCAATGGTATGCTGCGTGTAACGCGATGGCCACAGGCAGAATCCATCATGGTGCTTGCACGTCAAGATGACACCAGTCATTCCACCAGCTACCAGCGCATCCATCCACTGTTCCACATCTACATTCTGTGGATTGAACAGCGCCGGATCCTCATGTCCAAGACCCCATTCTCTGTCTGTCATGGTGTTCATGCCGAAGTGTATGAAGGCATACATCTCCATACGCTGCCAGACGAGTTGCCGCGACGAGGGACGTACGTTTGCGAGGTAATTCAAGTTGATACCATCATTTGTTGGATTGCTCATTTTTGCTCCTACACAGGAATTAACGGATAACGCCTTTTCTGATAATGATGTTCGCATACTGTGACTGCTCACCTGTTGCAACGATGCAGTAGGCTTTTTCGGCCTCATCATAAAAGGCGAACCGTTCCAGCATGCCAATAGCCGTTTGCCTGTCAGGCTCATGCTTGGCGATTACCCGACGATACCGATCCCATATCGGGGTGTCGACGGCGTCTCCAGGAACCTTATCCATCAAAAACACCGGATGCTCCGTATATTGATCCAACGGTATAAGCTGCATCACTGCATCGAGAAGTGGTTCGATGGGCTGACCGTCGTATCTGATCACATGGGAATGAACCCCCAATGACTCAGCGGGAAAGTGGGCGTCCGCGAGAACTATAGTATCGCCATGGCCCATTTCACTGAGAATCTTCAATAAATCGGGCTGTATGATCGACGGTATCCCTTTCAGCATAGCTGCTCCTGCTTGTCTTCAGACTTATTTGATTGTTACTTGCCTAGAATGCTCTGGATATTGCGGTACTGTTCGTCGGTCAGCTGCACGGCGGGTTCGTGGATGGACGTGTCAATTGGCAGTCCCTTCGCCTTGACCGCGCCCTTGATGGCGCTGATGAACAGGTCAGCAGTGTCGTACAGGCGCATCAGATAGGAAATGCGTTCAGCCGATTTGATGGCCGTGGCGTAATCACCGGACTGCCATGCACGATGCAGGCTGACGAAAGTCTCCGGCTCCACATTGGTCAATCCGCACAGCACGCCATTGCCGCCGCTGATTCGGTTGACGGTGTAGTACTCGTCGAATCCGGACAGCACGCTGAACGATGGATTCACCTTACGAACGGCAGCGATGACCTTCCTGGTGTGGCTGATGGTGTCGACGGTGTCTTTGATGCCGACGATGTTCTGGTTCTCCGCTGCGAGATCCGCCACTAGCTCAGGTGTGAGGTCGTTGCCCGTCCTGGCTGGGAAGTTGTAAAGAATGACCGGCAACGTCGTTGCCTTGGCCACCGCAGAGAAGTAGCGCTTCGCGCAATCCGGGGATGGTCCGAAATAGTACGGGGATACTGCAACCAATGCATCGGCTCCGGCTGCTTCGCTTTCCGCCGCCAATGTTCTCACATTGTCTAGGCTGGTGTCTCCTACTCCGACGAGCACCTTCATGCGTCCAGCGACTTTCGAGACGGCGAAACGCACCGCTTCTGCCTTCGTCTTGACGTCGATGGCGTAGAATTCTCCGATGCTGCCGAACAGCAGCACACCGTCGATGCCCGCGTCGATGAGATGATCAAGGTGCTTGCCCCAATTGTCGTAGTCAATGGTCCCATCCGCGTTCGTGATGGTGATGGAGGGGCAGAACACGCCTTCGAATTGGGCGTTGTAAGTCATGATTTTTTCCTTTCGACGATATGGTAGGCGTTCCGCGCGTTATTGAGGAAGAAGTCGTCGTTTCCCGCGAAACGGTTGAGCAGGATTGACAGATGACTGTCGAAATCGGCATATAGACCAACGACAGGCCAATTCGACGCGTACAGCAACCTCTTGTTCGAGAACGCGGCTTGTGCGAGATCGAGCAGGGTTGAGACGAATCGTAGGTCATCGGTTGGATACCCCGATACCTTGACGTACACGTTTGGCAGCTCTCCGAGCCTATGCAGGGCATCGGATGAGGATTCGAGATTGTGAAGATTGGATATGTTGCCCATATGGTCAACGATGACGGTTGCTTCGGGCACCTGCTCACAAGCCTGAGCTAAATCGCCAAGCTCATCCACCCGTACGCATGCGTCGAATGGCATGTTCTTATCGGCCATAAGCTGCAAACCGCGGATGAAGTCATTTTGCAGGCACCGTCCCCGCGGCGATGCCGGCGTATGCAATGGCTCACGAACGCCATGCGCGTACAGCGGCACGCGCATGGCCGGTCCGACGGTAGACCGCATAGATGTTGCTAACAGCAGAGGATCATGGTTTTCGGACAGCAGCCGATCTTCCAATGACGTATCTTCCGTGTCGACTTCCACATACACACCGCCGATGAAATTGACCGCAGCGTCTGGGTGGTGCTCATTGTATGAGGCATAGGCGCGTTTGAGGCAGTCCATGTCGTAACGGCGGGTGATGGACCCATCCGTACCGTCGAGCCATGAAAGCGGTTGGACGGATGGGTCCCAGATATGGAAATGCGAGTCGATGATCCTCTGCATGTCGTGCGTCCTAGTCGAGTGCCCTATCGAGGTGGACGTATCCGCCGTCGGGGAAGACCCATTGTCCGGTGGTGTGCGAGGACCTGTCGGACAGAAGGAAAACCACGGTGTCCGCGATTTCCGAAGTCTCGGTCATGCGGTGCCCAAGAGGAATCCTGTCGGTGATCTTCGCCAACTGCTCACGCTGCGCCTGCTCGTCGCCGAACGTCTTGATCCATTGCGCGTACAGCGGTGTCCACGCTTCGGCCACGACGACGGCATTGACCCGAACCTCGTCCGGGGCGAGGGCGGCGGCCCACTCGCGGGTCAGGCCCAGAATCGCGCCTTTTGCCGCAGCGTAGGCGCTGGTCTTGCCCTGACCGGTCAATGCGGTCTTGGAGCCGATATTGACCACTGAGCCCTTGCTGGCCTTGAGCGCTGGCACGCACTGATGAACCAGCTCGTAATAGTGGGTCAGATTGCCGTGAAGAGACTCCTCGAACTGACGCCATGACGTGGTCTCGAGCGCGAGATTGTCGTTTCTTCCGGCATTGTTGACCACACCATCGATATGGCCGTATTTCTTCATGACCGATTCAACAATGGGGGCGATCTCGTCGGTGTTGTTTAGGTCAATCAGATAGGTGTCATACGAATCGGTGATCTGTTCGATATCCTGTCGGAATTCGTCGTCGGCACCATCCGAACGATTCAGCACCACCGGAATGGCGCCTTCTTCGGCCAGTCGCAGCGTTATGCCCTTGCCGATGCCTTTGAAGCCTCCGGTGACGATGATCACCTTGTTCTTAAGATGCAGGTCCATCTCAGGTCCTTCCGACTAGTCCTTGTGCAGGTACTTCATGCATTCGTCGAGCTTCATCTCCGTGCCGTTGCCCGGAGCGAGCGGTGCAACGTATCGTCCGTTCTTGATGACGGTCGGATGCACGAAGTACTCATGCTGGTTGTCCACGTATTCGACGACGCGGTCCTCCATCTCACCAGAGACGGACACGTAATCGAACATCGCAAGCTGGCTGATGGCTTCGCACAGGCCGACACCACCCGCATGAGGGCAGACCTTGACGCCGAACTTCTTGGCGAGCAGGTATTCGAGGACGATTTCCTGGGGGCCGGCGACTCGGGTCGCGTCAATCTGCATGACCTTGAAGCTGCCAGCCTGCAGGTACTGCTTGTACATGACTCGGTTCTGCATCTGTTCGCCGGTGGCCACCGGAATTGGATCGATGGCCTTCTGGATTGCAGCATGTCCAAGCACGTCATCCGGGCAGGTCGGTTCCTCAACCCACGCGAGATCGTAGTCATTGAATTTGCCGATCCATTCAATGGCCTGTGGCACATCCCAGACTTGGTTAGCGTCTACGGCGATGGCGATGTCCGGGCCGACCGCTTCACGGGCGAGCTTGAGCCTGCGCAGATCGTCTTCGAGGTTTTGACCGACCTTAAGCTTGATCTGCTTGAAGCCCATGACCTCGGTCTCTTGCTTGGCCAAACGGACCATCTTCTCGTCGGAATAGCCGAGCCATCCAGCTGCGGTTGAATATCCCGGATAGCCGACTTCCTTGAGGTGGGCGATGCGTTCCGCCTTGCCTTCCTGGGCGGCACGCAGAATCTCGATGGCTTCCTGCGGAGTGAGGGCATCGGTCAGGTAGCGGAAGTCGAGAGTCGCAACGAGCTCTTCAGGCTCCATCTCGGAAAGGAGCAGCCAGAGCGGCTTGCCGGCGCGCTTGGCTTTGAGGTCCCACAGAGCCGAAAGTACGGCGCCAATGGCCATATGCTCGACGCCCTTCTCAGGGCCGAGCCAGCGCAGCTGCGAATCGCGCACGAACAGATCCCATGCGAGACGCATGTTGTCGAGCAGTTCCTCGACGTTACGTCCGATAAGGGTTTCGGACATAGAGTCGATGGCTCGGACGACGACATCATTGCCGCGGCCGATGGTAAAGACGAATCCGTTGCCGGAATCACCAGCATCCGTGGCGATGACAACATAGGCGGAGGAATAATCCGGATCGGGGTTCATGGCGTCGGAGCCAGAGAAAGTGGCCGATGTCGGGAATCGGAAATCATAGGTGGTGACTTTGGTAATAACGCTCACGATGCGCTTCCTTCTTTGGAAAAATGTTTAATCTCAAAAAGGGAGGACGGCCATTCGGCCGCCCTCCCTAGCAGTGGCGGGCAACCGGATGTCAGTCGGCGTCGGTGGTGACCTTGAAGCCGTTGTCTTCCGCGTATGCCTTGAGCTTCTGCTGAGCCTTGGCCATGGCGCCTACCAGATCGCCGTTCTCATTCATCTCCGGCACGATGACATCGTTGAACACGACCTCCACCTGAGACATGAACGGGAGATACTCCCAATCGGTATTGACGTTATCCATGGAATCGAAATAGACCGAGTTAACGTCCGTATTCGCGAAGTATCCATCGGTTTCTTTCTTCTCGCGCACCGTCTTATCGTCCTGATAGACGGAAGCCGCCATGAAGTAATTGCCGCTGTTGGTATCCTGCCAAGACTGGATGGCGTCCGGAGCGGAATCGAGCCAGTTGATGAAGGCAAGAGCTGCTGCTTGCTTTTCCTTCGGGCATGCCGCAGCAACGCTCATCATGGAGCCGACGGAGGAAGACTGGAAATGCTGGTTGTTCCAGGATGGCGGAGTTGTGACCACCATCTTTCCCTTGAGGCTCGGGTTCTGGTCCTTATACATGTTGCCCATCCAGTTTTCGCTGATGAAGGTGGCATAACGGCCATCGTTTACCGAACGGTTGAACTCGTCAGTGTAAACGGTACCACCTTCAAGGGCACCATCCTTCAGGCACTTCTGCAGGAATTCCGTGAATTCCTTTGCTTTTCCGCTGTTCATAGTCAGTTCGACGTCGTTCACGGAATTAACCTTCCACAGACGCGCTCCAACGGAGCGGTAGAGGTTGGTGAAGATGGAGATGTCGGATCCCAGGATTCCCATATACTTGTTGGAATCTTCTTTGTGGAGCTTCACGCCCTCGTTGTAGATATCTTCCCAGCTTTCTGGAACCTGCAGGTTATGTTCGTCCAGGATATCCTTTCGCACATAGTTGGCCAATGGCGTGGCATCCTGTGGCACACCGTAAAGGCCACCGGCGTAATGCACCTGAGCCCATGCAGTCTTGGTGTACAGCTTGCTCCATGCCTTGTCGATGCTGTCGTTGGCAAAATTCAGCAATGCGCCCGAAACCGCGAACTGCTGGAACTTATTAGCGCTCATCTGTACAACGTCGGGGATGTCTTTATTGGCCTGAACGACATTCTGGAACTTGGTGAAATGGTCGGCAGCGGCACCGGTGTTGACAAATTTAATCTTGATATGCGGATACTTCTCCTCGAATGCTTTGACTGTAGGCTCCATCTGCTTGGCGGAATAGGCCCAGACGGTCAGTTCGACATTCTTCGACGTGTCGGTCAGAGCGCTTTCCACTTCCTTCGCGGTCACTTCGCTCTTAGCCTGGCTTCCGTTAGTGCCGGAACCACATGCCGAGATCCCGGCCGCCATTGCCAGCGCCGCGATAGCGGCCACAAGCCTGACACTCTTCTTCTTCATGATTACTCCTTTGTGTGTCATGAACTACTATTTTGTTGTTTTTTCAAAAGGACGGATGCCGCACGGTCACCAAGGCAACGAATGGGTGATCGTAGGGACCGTGCGGCCGAGGGTTCACTGCTTGACAGAGCCGGCCGCGAGGCCAGACTGCCAGTACTTCTGCAGGAACATGAATGCGATGATCAACGGAACAACTGCGATAAGCGAGCCCGTGATAATGAGGTTGTTCGGAACCTGACCGTTGGCAGTTCCCTGGGCACCCATCTTCAGCCACATGTTCAGACCGACTGTCAACGGGTAGTCGTTGGTGTCCGAGAGCATGATCAGCGGCAGGAAGTAGTTGTTCCAGACACCGACCAGCGTGAACAGCAGTACAGTGACGAAACCTGGAGACAGCAGCGGGAAACCGACCTTCCAGAAGATGGTCCAAGTGCTTGCACCGTCCAGTTTCGCGGCTTCGATCAGCGACACCGGGATCGAGGTCTGCGCATAGATGATCATCAGATACAGGCCGAACGGTGTAGCCAGCTGCGGAATAATCACGGCCCACGGAGTGCCGACCAGCCCGATCTTCGAATACATGAGGAACAGCGGCACGGTGATTACCGTAGAAGGAATTGACATGAATGCCAGAGTGACGGCCAGCAGAGCGTTACGTCCGGGGAATCGCATGGTGGCGATGGCATACCCAGCGAAAGTGGCAATGATGGTTGCGCCAACACCTGCTACCGCTGCGTACATGATCGTATTGAACAGCCAGCGGGTATAGGAGCCATTCTGGTAGGCGAATGTGTCTTGCACGTTCTGCCAGAACACATTCTTGTCGTCGAACCACAGGCCAAAAGAGCTGAAGATACCCTCACTGGTCTTTGTGGAAGAGAAGATGACCCACAACAGCGGCACGAGGCAGTAGATGACCATCAAAGCCATAATGATGTGCAGCAGCCAGTTGAGCACACGCTGCCTACCGGTCAGTTTCGGCGCCGACTCACGCTGCTGCATGCGCTTGTAACGCTTGCTTGCCTTGAGCGCTAGCTTTGCGTCTCTGCGCTGCAGCGACTTGGAACGTGGTTTTGCGATTGCTTCACTCATCACTTGTTCTCCCACTTGTTGCCGATGATCTTAACGACGGCGACCAAGGCCATGACGATGATGCCGACGACCAGAGAGACGGAAGCAGCATAGTTGACGTTCTGACCATTGAATGCGAGGTTGTAGGTGTAGATGTTCGGCGTATAGCTGCTGTTGATCACGTCCGGGGCAGAAGTCCGCAAGATGTTCGGCTCGTTGAACAGCTGGAGTGTACCGATTACAGAGAAGAGGACTGTCATCACGATAGTGCTCTTAATCTGAGGAATCTTCACGGACCAAGCGATGCGCAGCTCCGAAGCGCCGTCAATACGGGCAGATTCGTACAGGTCGTTCGGAATGCCGATCAGCGCAGAATAATAAATCAGCATGTTATAGCCAAGGAAGCACCAAGTGCAGATGTTTGCGATGGCGAACAGCATGAGCTGCTTCGACAGCATATTAGGAGCCGCTACGCCAAGCATGCCGGCGATTTGTCCAAAAAGACCATACTTATCGCCGTAAATGTATCCCCACATCAGCGCTGCGATGACGCCTGGGACGGCATAAGGCAGGAACAGCAGGATTCGCGGCACTGCGATATGGCGGATTCTCTGGGAGTCCAAGATGAGCGCCGCCACGAGGGACAGAATCAGATTCATCGGAATCTGAATCGCCGCGTAGATCAGCACGTTCTTAAAGCCGCCCCACAAAGCCTCATCCTTAAACGCAGCTATGAAGTTGTCGAAGCCCGCGAATGTGGTGCCACCGAGAAGGGACTGCTTGAAGAAGCTGAGATAAAGCGCGTAGAACATCGGGATGATCATGCCGAACAGGAAGACCACCACGTATGGAAGACAATACAATATGCCTATGTACTCGCGCTTCGGCTTGCGCATCCCGGAAGTATCCGGTTTCGCCGTTGCATTTGTCATAGTTTTTCTCTTTCTTCTTAACCCGTCTGAATGAGCCTGCCAACAACATCGTTGCCATTGCCGTTTCATCCATCGGTACGTTCAATATACAAGGTTCTGCAAAAAAGAGCAAATAAAACTTCGCTGTGCGTGGCGAAATTTTCTTTATCTTGTTTTTCCACCTTAAAAAGGGCTTTATTGCAACGATATATGCATATCATGCCCATCAAGAAAACAGCGGGCAATCGATGTTCGCGACACCCATTTCCGCTATATAGGTAGCAACACGCCGATAAAAAATCTATTCTAAAGTAACGAAAATTTCGCTATTCTATAGGTAACGTTTTTGCAGCGTCGCGTACGAAAAGAGAAGAGTCATGACCACGATCAAAACAACAAACAGACCGAAGGTCTCCGATATCGCCCAAGCGGCGGGAGTATCCCCCGCCACCGTGTCCAAGGTCATCAACGGCCGTGATGGAGTCTCCGACGAGACCCGCGATAGGGTGGAACTGCTCCTCGAGGAAGCCGGGTTCCGTAAAAAACTTCCCACAACCAAAACCATGCGGTCAATCGAACTGGTCGTCAGCGAAATGACCAACAACGGATCCATGGAGATGGTCAAGGAGACAACTTCATACGCCAGAGAGTTTGGCATCGGCATCACCGTAAGCTGCGCCAGACCGGATTCCGAAGAATACTCAACAAGAAACGAGGCCAGCAGCTGTCTCCGTAACGCCATCGAACGCAACCCTCTAGGCGTCATACTTCTCTTATCAAATATCTCATCGGCCGAGGAATCGCTACTGCAGACGAGGAACATCCCATATGTAATTGTCGATCCGGTCGGCCAGGTCTCCGCTGACGCATTGGGGGTGGGCATTGATAACTGGACCGGAGGAATGCTCGCCACGCAATATCTCATATCATTAGGGCACCGACGAATCGCCGTCATCACCGGCCCCACCAATTCACAATCCTCGCAAGCGCGACTTAGCGGATATATGGCGGCGCTGCAGAAAAACGGCATCAGCGCGGATCCTCATCTCATCAAGGTTGGCGACTACGTATCCGACAAGGCATACAAGGCGGCATGCGATCTCCTGGAAATGAGGGAGCAGGACCGACCGACCGCCATCTTCGCGTTCAACGATCTCGGCGCGATCAACGTCTATCGCGCCGCCCGACAGCACAGCATCAGTCTGCCCGAACAGTTATCGATCATCGGTTTCGACGATGTCTATCCTGCGGCAAGCATGTGTCCATCCCTGACGACCATCAGGCAGCCATTCGATCTCATCGCCAGACAATGCATCGATCTGATTCTCGAAGCGCGGGAAGGAAAAGTGGATCAGAATTACTTCATTCTTCCCACACAGCTCGTCGAACGTGAAAGCTGCACATCGCCATCACTGCTGTAACATGCAACGGCACTCAGAATCAGCTTCCGCGAAGCACCCATGCATATGCAATCCACCTCTGTCACAAGCATTTACTTCTGTTTACCAGATGAAAATACAAAAGAAGCGACGAAACCGGCGAGACCCCGCACCAGAGGGATGCTTACAATGAAGCCACAACAGAACAAACGGCTCCACACGAAGCATGAACCAACAAACGAAACGACGAGCCGCGTGAAAGGAAGAAAAAATGCAGAACAACACCTTCGACCAGATCGCCAACGCCAACACCGTTTCCATGGATGCCGGCCTCAGCCAGTTCGCCTTCGCCAAGGCCTCCTCCACCTTGTTTAAGAAGGTTTTCAGCAAGTAAGATTCCATAAAAGTCTTTATCAAACGCCTCGGCTGCTGTGATGAACCGGTCCAGCAGCCGAGGCGTTCCCATATATATGCTCCTGTCACGGGCAGAGACCTCCCCGCCCGCATCGCCCGGCCCTAGACTGGCCGGCGACGGCGCACGGAACGGGCCTCGGATGATCGGAGGGAACATGGACGAGCCAGCGGATGGGCACGGGAGCACCGGATTCCGATATGACAACAAATGGTTCGAGACCGCCACGCTTGCATTATTGTATCTTGCAGGATACAATAATGCATATGGAAATCCAACAAACCGACCAGTTCCGCAAGTGGTTGCATAGGCTGCACGACCATGCCGCCAAAGCGCGGATCACTGCCCGGATCAGACAGTGTGCACTGGCGGGACAACCGGTCGGCGATATGCACCCGGTCGGTAAAGGCGTGAACGAATTGCGTTTCTTCTTCGGCCCAGGCTACCGCGTCTACTTCGCCCAGAAAGGCAATCAAATCATGTTGCTGCTCGCCGGCGGGGACAAGACCGGACAGGACAAGACCATAAAAGAGGCACAGAAAATGCTCGAATCACTTATCAAGGAGGGACAATGGTAAGCATCAGCAATTTTGATGCCAGCGAATACATCGAAAACGAAGAAGACGCCATCGCATACCTCAACGCCGCCGCGGAAACCGGCGACCCGGCGCTTCTGCAGGCCGCCATCGGCGACATAGCCAAGGCGCGTGGCATGGGCCAAATCGCCAAGGAAGCCGGAGTCGGCCGCGAAAGCCTCTACAAAAGCCTCAACAAAGAAGGCAACCCAAGTTTCCGCACCATCGTCAAGGTCGTCGATGCACTTGGAGGCCGACTTGTCATCGAACCCGTGCCCGCCACGGCATGAAAGGATTCCATCATTTTTATGCTGCCTGTCAACTCTGGCAGTCATGCTGACTACCAGAGTCTTTGTTACTCATCTATGTAAATATTATTCTGATACTGATGCTCTTGCTCGTCCCACATGGGATCAACCTTTGCAGCCCACACCGGAAAAACGATTCTGCAAACAGCATGATCCTGTAAATCATTAATCTCATCCTGTCCGCCGCGACCATGCTCGTCATTGCACCGTTGCTCATCGCGTTCTTCATTTTCCAGCGTCAGTTCATCAGCAGCTTTATGATGTCCGGCATTAAATGATATCGAGTGCCTACGCGCCGACCAATTCGAGCATCTGCGGGATGCTTTTCTTACCGAACTCAACCTGCTGCGTGCCGTCAGCCCGTGTAATGACGATGCAGGGCACGCTCATCGCACCATAATGGTCCTTGAGCTCGGGGAAGTGCGCAACATCGTAAGCCTCGACGCGCACGGCCGGGTTCAGCGAGGCGATACGCTGGGAAGCGAGCACGGTCTCCGGGCACATCGTGCAGGTGAGCGAGACGAGAATCATGATGTCCAACGGGTCCGTGATGGACCGCGCCCGTTCGATCAGATCATCGTCCAACGGCTGACCGGGACCGGCCACGTTGTACAGGCCCAGCACGAACGAATTGAATTCATGGCCGGAAGGCACGCCATGGAAGGCGAGGCCGGTCGGCTTGCCGTCCACCACCATGCGCACGCATGGGCGCGCGGCGGGCAGCACGCTGTCGACGTCGAACACCGCACGACCCGTATCGTCCTTCTTGTACTCGCCATCAACCACCGTCGATTTCAGCTTGCCGCCGGACAACGCGACCAACGCATCAATGAATCCCCGCAGTTCCGTAGACAGCGGCGTATCGTCCAGATCCAAAGCAAGCGTGACCGGCTGAGACATGCGGCCAAAGACCACGTTGAGCTGCTGTCTGGTGGCGTCGGAGAACAATTCGCCGGGCTTCCTGACGGCGTTCGCCGCGGCAGCGGTATCGGCGCTGCGTTTGGCGGGTGCCGGCGCGGGCGTGGTGCCGACCACCGAGGCGGCTTTTGTCTTCGCTGTGGACTGCTCATAGACGTAAGAGGCCGGACGCTGTGGCGTCAAGCCAGTTTTCTCACTCATCCGCTTGGCGTACCGTTCCAACTCCACCGCGGCAATAGCGCCATCAGCGGTGGCAGTAACCACTTGCCGCAGGTTTTTGGCCCGCAGATCACCGGCCGCGTACACGCCCGGCACCGAGGTTTCAAGATAGCCGTGCGTGACCACGTAACCATAATCGTCCAGCTCCACCACGCCACGCACCAAATCCGTGGCGGGCACATATCCTGCGAATACGAACACGCCAAACGTACCACCGTCAGCAGGCTTCCACGTTTCGGTCTGGCCGGTGGCCCGGTTCAGGATCGCAGCTTCACGTAAACCGCCTTGCCCAGCAGTGACGCCTTGCAGCTCGACTTGGTAACGCACGTCGATTTTCGGATTGTTTTTGGCTGCGGCGGCTACCGTGGCGTCGCAGGTGAAGTCCTGTTCCCGCACGAGAACAGTGACTTTGGAGGCGTATGTGGTCAGGAACACGGATTCCTCGGCTGCGGCGAACCCTCCGCCGACCACCAGCACTTCCTTGCCGGTGAAGAATTCGCCATCGCAGGTGGCGCAGTAGGCCACACCGCGACCAGCGTATTCGGACTCCCCTTCGAACCCTAGTTTGCGTGGGCTGGCACCGGTGGCAAGGAGAATGCCAAAAGCCTTCAAGTCGCCGCGCGAGGTATGCACGGTTTTGACGTCGCCATGTACATCGAGGCCAATGGCTTCGGCGGATAGGAATTCAGCGCCAAAGTCCTGCGCCTGTTGACGCATGGTCTGGGTAAGCGCACGGCCAGTGGTGCGACCGACGCCCGGATAGTTGACCACCTCATTGGTGATGGTGATTTGTCCGCCGAAATCGTCTTTCTCGAGAATCAACACGCGATATCGGGCGCGGGCCAGATACAATCCCGCTGTCAGACCAGCGGGACCGCCGCCGACAACTATGACATCGTACAAATCATCTCGAGACATAACGACTCCCTTCGTGCCTTGATCTGGCTGTTCATGGGGTTGCCCGGAGGTTCTCCGGGCAACCTTGTGGGTTAGATTGATAATTCGTCCATCAAGCGACGATCACAGTTGGCCAACAAGATCGAGGCTAGGTTCGATAGTGTCCTCGCCCGGAGTCCAGTTAGCTGGGCAGACCTGATCGCCATGTTCGTGGACGAACTGAGAGGCTTGCACACGGCGTAGTAGTTCTTCGGCATTGCGTCCTACGTTAGAGGAGATGACCTCATAGGCCACGACCTTGCCTTCGGGGCTCACGATGAAGTCACCGCGTTCGGCCATGCCATCAACTTCGTTGTAGGTGTCGAGATCTTTGGCCAATAGAGCGGTCGGGTCGGCAAGCATCGGATATTGAATCTTAGCAATCTTTTCATTGGCATCATGCCATGCCTTATGCACGAAATGGGTGTCGCAGGAGACGGAGTAGACCTCGCATCCAATTTCCTTGAACTTGGCGTAGTTGCGGGCCAGATCCTCAAGCTCAGTAGGGCACACAAAAGTGAAATCAGCTGGGTAGAAGAAGAACAGGGACCAATGGCCGAGTACATCAGCCTTGGTCACCTCATGGAACTCGTTGTTCTGGAACGCGTTCACCTTAAAATCGGTCAGTTCATGCTGCAGAAGAGTCATCATCGGTCCTTTCGCTGATTGTCAATCATCGGGCTTCTGCCGTTTTCCATCGTAACGTGATTCTCTGGAACCCGCGCGGACGTAACGCGTGAACCTCATCACATCATTAATAACAGTCACGCTGACAGACCATGTGATGCGGGGGTGTTGTGGAATGGGAGCCTCCCGCACGCTGCGGGAAACGGACACCGGAAGAAAAACAAAAAAAGGGTTCCCGGAGCCGAAGCTCGACGGGAACCCCCAACAGTTGAATGCGGCGGCGCGCTACTCTCCCACACCCTCTCGAGTGCAGTACCATCGCCGCGACCAGGCCTTAGCTTCCGGGTTCGGAAAGGGACCGGGCGTCTCACCTGGGCCATGACCACCGCAAAACCACTCTGAACGGCCGACCCCCAACCAAAGGGGCGGCCGGGAACGGAACCGACCACGATTCCGATCGTGGCGGTCCGGGAACCGGACAACGGACGCAAGCAAATCAAACGCCTTACCGATCATCGTCGTGACCACAGGAAACAGCATTCCCCGCCATCCAACGAGAAGAACCACCACAGGACGAGACCCAACCCACCAAACGAGTTGGAAAATGTGCCGCGTTCGCCCGTTAGTACCGGTCGGCTCCATCCCTCGCGGGACTTCCACCCCCGGCCTATCGAACACGTGTTCAACATGCGGGCTACAGACACCGAAGTGCCAAGGAATCCTAATCTTGGAGCAGGCTTCCCGCTTAGATGCTTTCAGCGGTTATCCCT
>ERZ1031885.66-NODE-66-length-48535-cov-9.473144_pt1 | contig 48535 bp, 57 predicted proteins | sample MGYA00518168_ERZ1031885 | MGnify/ENA primary metagenome ERZ1031885 (study PRJEB33719, sample SAMN04261269) | wastewater metagenome | biome: rural village; feature: human; material: feces | host: Homo sapiens | place: El Salvador | collected 2014-01-14 ...
TCACCTGACCCTCCTTGCGGTAGGTCAGGTGTTGCAACGATCACTAGAACCCGCCCACGCATGCTCTTGCTTCGGGGGGGGGGCTCCCGGCCTTCTTCGCCGCAGGCACCGCGCCGTACTGAGCTTGAGGCGGGTGGCCGCATGAGGATCCGGAATCTCTACGATCCGCCGACGATGGATGACCGTGCTCCGGTCACTCCGTGGGCTCCTAGTGGTATAACCGCCTCATCGAAGACCACCGACGAGGGCTGTGAGATAACCGTCACCGGCAAAGGATGGTGCTGGTTGTATCCGCCAGAACCATGTCCTGATGGACTGGCGAACGTCGTGTGGCAGAAAAAGGACGGCTCGTATCTCGTGGGCATCGAGAACACGACTGTGCCGATACCTGAGGGCGTGACGGTGCTTACCCGCCTGTGTGGTTTCAATGACCGTTCACTCGTGACCCTGCTGCAGAATGCTGGCCTACCGCTCGTGTTCGCCGCCACCGACCACCCGTATTAACCAATACCAACGCACCGTGGGATTCCACCACCACACACAGAGAGGATCGCCAATGCGACATCCCGTCAGAGAGGAGCCACATGGCTGACGACATCATCACCAGCGTCGTCGCCGGCCTCCTCATCGCCGCCATCAGCGCCATAGCCGCCGGCCTCTGGCACCAACTCAAAAACCTGCGCTCGCAGATCGCCGACGAGGAGACCCGAAGGTCGGAGCATGAGCAGCTGATGGCCGACATGAGGCGCGGCTGCGAACACGAAAAACTCGTAGACGAGGCGCTGCGCACGCTTCTGCTGTGCAAGCTCGAACAGCAGCAGGACACGATGGTGCACGACCACCACGGCGTCGCCGACAATGACTTCAAACTCCGCGCCCAACGTGTCTACGACGCCTATCACGGATTGGGCGGCAACGGCCACGGCACCCAGGTCAACAACGATATCCAGAATGCGCCCATTGCGCCCCGGCTGGGAGGAAAGCCATCATGAGCATCACCATCAACGGCGTCAAGCCCGGCACGGCCACATTGACCATCCGGGCTGGCCCCCAGTCGGTTGATGCGCCCGTCACCGTGCGGGAGCACCTGTGACGGTGGCTTCCGATGCCGGCCACGATGTTCGGCGTCACCTACGCGGACGCCCATCTGAGCGTCCGCCTCTATAAAACCGACTGACCTAAGTCCCACACCCGTGGGGCTTCTTTTGTAAGGAGAACCATTATGGCAAACACCACCGGCGTGGCCGACCACAAGGCCACCGGCCCGGCGATTCCCGGCCTGACCGTGGAACGCACCAAGGCGATCATCCTGCTCATCGTCCAATTATTCAGCGTCGCGCAGACCGGCCTGAGCATCGCCGGCATCAGCCAGCTCCCGTTCACCACCGATCAGGTGAGCACGGCGATCACCGGCGTCATCGCCGTCATCGCATCCGTGTACGCGTGGTGGCGCAACAACAACCTGACCGGTGCCGCCGTGCAGGGACAGCAGCTCACCAACGCGATCAAAGCCAACATCATCGCCACCGACACCGACGCCACGACCGGGACAGCTCAGGCGGCCTACGCGGTGTCCGACTCCAGGGGAGCCGACGCGACCGCTGACGTGGCACCCATCGAGGAGGTGTCCTATGGCGACGGCGAGTGAAGTCCTGCGCATCGCGGCGGGCGAAATCGGCTATTCCCGTTGGACCGACCCGCAGCCGGGCACGAAGTACGGGCGCTGGTACGCCCAATCCCACGGCTCATACTATGGCGCGTCGGGCGTCCCGTTCTGCGCGATGTTCGTCAGCTGGGTCATGAGCCGTGCCGGCCAAGCGTTCCCGGGACTGCCCGCCGCCTACGTGCCATACGTGCTCAGCGCGGGACGCTCCCGCGCGGTCAGCACGCGCAGCGCCAAACCCGGCGACATCGTGATATTCAACTGGGACGGCGGCGTGGTGGACCACATCGGCCTCGTGGAAGCCAACCACGGCTCGTACATCCAGACCATCGAGGGCAACACCAACAACGGGCGCGTAGCACGCCGCACCCGCGCATGGAACACCATCGCCGCCATCCTGCGCCCCGCCTACAGTGGCAGCGCCACGTCGTCCGGCGGCGGCACCGCATCCAGCGGCGGCACGGTCCGGCTCACGGTAGACGGCTCCTGCGGGCCGGCCACCATCCGCCGCTGGCAGCAGGTCATGGGCACCAGCGTGGACGGCATCATCAGCGGCCAGTACAGGCCGGACGGCCGGACATGGGGCCGACCCGCGCTCGTGGACTCGTGCGTGCGCTACGGTGGCGGCGGATCCAACCTCATCCGCGCCGTCCAACGCAAGCTCAGCCTCACCGCCGACGGACTCCTCGGCCCCGCCACCATCCGTGCCCTGCAGAAACACCTCGGCGTCGCGCAGGACTCATGGTTCGGACCCGGCACCGCCCGAGCACTCCAAAGCCGCCTCAACACCGGCAGATTCTAAACACAAGCGCCCCTCGACTCCTATGCATGGAGCCGAGGGGCGCTTCTGCATATCTGCGTCAGAGGCGGGACTCGAACTCGTCGATCGTCATCTCGAGCGCGTCCGCCACTCTTCTGGCCGTGCCGAGCGCCATGAGCCTCGGGTCGCGCACGCCCCTGACCCACTCGTTGACCCGCTGTCTGGTAAGTCCGGCGGCGCGCGCGATCTGCGACTGCCGCATCCCCCGTTCATCCAGCATATCCGCGAACGTCATCCGTTCCGCCTCCCCGCCAGGTATCCGAGCGTCCCGGCGCACAGCGCCAGCACGCCTGCCGGTATCGAGTGTCCGGACAACCCGGCGGCGAACGCGCCGAGCGCCATGACCAGCGAGCATAATCCCAGTCTGTCGTTCATGATGTCCCATGCGATAGGATGGGAGCCGGGTCTTCCGGATAGTTGGGATATTCGGAAGGCCCTTTCCTCACCGCCTGCGCCGCCTCCGTGGCGGCCTGCGCGGTTCGGGCTTCCGGTGGAGGGCAATCACCACCGTGGCTATGGGTGCTATGACCGCCCCGAGCCCGGCGAGAAATTCGCCCGCCGCCTTCAGCAGCTCCGTGACCTGTTGCATGTTCACCTCCTTTCCTTGCCAACTCCTCCATTGTAACCCAAACGGGTTACAATGTCAAGCCGGAGGAACCCCGACACACCGTATCCACACCATTCTCGGCACCCTATTTTTGCCCACATTTTGCCCACATTCTCACGGAAAAACAGGGTGAAACAGGGAAAAACACGGATAAACAAAAAAGCCCCTCAGCCTGAATGAACCGCACCCCGATTGTTGGACTGAAGAAATTCAGATTCGATGATCGGAGGTGCGGTTCACAATGCTGAGAGAGGGGCCTTTTCTTGTTTCGGGTGATATCATACGGAGCAAACAGAAGATTGGAGTCGGTTCTGAGTGGCATTTGAGTGACATTGAAACGCGGAGCCAACCATGAGAACGCATTGTGGCGCGTCAAGCTATAACCACCGTTTATAACGACACCTTAATGCTTCTGATGGCCTCGCAATCGGCGGGTTTTGGTAATCTAGGCGGGTCATAGTCGTACATAACGGAGGATTCATGCCTGCACTTACATCCGTCTCGGGATTCCCGCGCATCGGACAGAATCGTGAACTGAAGAAGATCATCGAAGCCTACTGGAAGGGCGCCGCCTCACTCGACGAGGTGCGCGGCACCGCCAAGGAACTTCGCACGAAGCACTGGAAGCTGCAGGCACAGGCCGGCGTCGATCTCATCCCCAGCAACGACTTCAGCTACTATGACCAGATGCTGGACACTGCGATCCTGCTCAACGTCATCCCGCAGCGTTACAAGCGACTCGCCTTCACGAACCCCGAGGAGACGCTGTTCGCCATGGGCCGCGGCTATCAGGGCGACAAGGGCGACGTGACTGCCCTGCCGATGAAGAAGTGGTTCACCACCAACTACCACTACATCGTTCCTGAAATCGAGGAGAGCACCGAGATCCGCCTCAACGGCACCAAGCCGTTCGACGAGTTCAACGAGGCAAAGGCCCGGGGCATCCTCACCAAGCCGGTGCTGATCGGCCCCTACACCTTCCTCAAGCTCGCCCGCAACGCGCAGGCCGAGGAGCTCACCTACGACAAGGGCCTGGTGAACGCGGTCGCCGCCGTCTACGCGGAAGTGATCAAGCGCTTCGCCGCACTCGGCGCCCAGTGGCTGCAGCTCGACGAGCCGTACCTCGTGCTTGACAAGGAGGACGGCGACGTCTCCCTCTTCAAGAGCCTGTACGCGAAGATCCTGCCCGCTCGCGAAGACAAGATCAAGGTGCTGCTCAACACGTACTTCGGCCACATCGCCGACGTGTACGAGACCGTGAACCTGCTGGGCTTCGACGGCATCGGCCTCGACCTCAACGAAGGCAAGGACGAGAACCTCGCCGCGGTCGAGAAGTACGGCGTCGCCGAGAACACCACCCTGTTCGCGGGCGTGGTCAACGGCCGCAACATTTGGCGCAACAACTACGCCGTCAGCCTCGGCCTGATCGACGCGCTTCGCCAGAAGACCGACAACGTGGCGGTGTCCACCGCCAGCTCCCTGCTGCACGTGCCGTTCAGCACCGAGGGTGAGACCGCCCTTGACCCGGCCGTGCTCAAGCACTTCGCGTTCGCTGTCGAGAAGCTGACCGAGCTCAAGGAGATCGCCGTCCTCGCCGACTCCGATGAGGACGCCAAGAAGGCATCCGCCGATCTGGCCGCCAACCAGGCGCTGTTCGACGGCACCCGCGTTGCCGCCGATCCGGCGGTCGCCGAGCGCATCGCCAAGCTCACCGACGCCGACTTCGTGCGCCAGCCGGCCCGCGCCGAGCGTCAGAAGGAGCAGCGTGTCGCCCTTGGCCTGCCGCTGCTGCCCACCACCACCATCGGCTCCTTCCCGCAGACCAAGGAGATTCGCGCCGAACGCGCCAAGCTGCGTAAGGGCGAGATCACCAAGGCCGAATACGACGAGTTCATGAAGGCCCAGATCGACGCCTGCATCAGGCACCAGGAGCAGATCGGCCTCGATGTGCTGGTTCACGGCGAGTTCGAGCGCAACGACATGGTCGAGTACTTCGGCCAGAACCTCAACGGCTTCCTGTTCACCAAGAACGCCTGGGTGCAGTCCTACGGCACGCGCTGCGTCAAGCCTCCGATCGTGTGGGGCGACGTCTCCCGCGCCAACCCGATCACGGTGGAATGGTCCGCCTACGCGCAGTCCCGCACCAACCATGTGATGAAGGGCATGCTCACCGGCCCGGTGACCATCCTCAACTGGTCCTGGCCGCGCGAGGACATCACGCACGAGCAGCAGACCCAGCAGCTGGCCCTCGCCATCCGCGACGAGGTGCTCGACCTGGAGGCCGCCGGCATCAAGGTCATCCAGATCGACGAGGCCGCGCTGCGCGAGAAGCTGCCGCTGCGCAAGACCGACTGGCACGCCAAGTACCTTGACTGGGCCATTCCGGCGTTCCGTCTCGTGCACTCCGCAGTCAAGCCGACCACGCAGATCCACACGCACATGTGCTACTCGGAGTTCAACGACATCATCCGCGACATCGACGCGATGGACGCCGACGTAATCTCCTTCGAGGCGTCCCGTGGCGATCTGGTCGTGCTTGACGCGATCCATGACGCGCACTTCGAGACCGAGGCTGGCCCGGGCGTCTACGACATCCACTCGCCGCGCATCCCCGGCGAGCAGGAGATTGAGGACCGCATCTACGAGATTCTCAAGAAGATGGACATCGAGAAGGTGTGGATCAACCCCGACTGCGGTCTGAAGACCCGTGGCAACGCCGAGACCTGGCCGAGCCTTGAGCACATGGTCGCCGCCGCCAAGGCGGTTCGCGCCAAGATCACGAAGTAGGACCCTATAGGCCCCTGCTGGCGGGGGCTGTCGCCGTAGGCGACTGGGGGTGGTGGAGCATGACCCGACCACCCCCAGTCCGGCATCGGCCGGACAGCCCCGCCGGCGGGGGCAACTTCATACTTGTAGTAAGGAACCTGATATGCACACACCCATGTTTTCGCTGGAGGTGTTCCCTCCCAAGCGGGACGCCCCCGTCGGGACCATCTACGACACGCTTGACGGGCTCGAAGGCCTGAACCCCGACTTCATCTCGGTCACCTACGGGCACGGCACGCATTCGGACCGCACCGCCACCGCGCGCATCGCCAACACGATCCACGGGGAATACGGCATCCCCGCCGTGGCGCATCTGACCGCCCTGTACTCGGACGAGGCGAAGATCGACGAGGCGCTCGACATGTTCGAGGCGGCAGGCGTCTCCGCCGTGCTCGCCCTGCGCGGCGACTACATCGACGGCGAGGAGCCGGTCGGCCGCTTCAACCACGCCAGCGACCTCGCGGCATACATCCACGACCGCAAGCCCGACCTCAAGGTGTTCGGCGCCTGCTATCCTGAAGGCCACTATTCGGCCGCCTCGCTCGACGAGGACATCGGGAACCTGAAAATCAAGGTGGACGCCGGCGTCACGCATCTGATCTCCCAGCTGTTCTACGACAACGACGACTTCTACCGTTTCCTCGACAAGGCTCATGCGGCCGGCATCGACGTGCCGATCGAGGCGGGCATCATGCCCGTGCGCGGCGCGAAGTCGGTGCGGCGCATGGCGAAGGTCAATGCCTCGCGCATACCGGCTAAGCTCGAAGCACTGCTCGACCGCTGGGGAGACGACATCCAGAACCTGCGCGCGGCCGGCATCATCTACGCCTCCGACCAGATCGCGGACCTCGTGGCCCACGGTGTCGACGGCGTGCACCTGTATTCGATGAATCATCCCGCCACCACACGCCGCATATGGCACAACGTGGAGCCGCTGTTCACCGTGGAATGATACTCCCGGCAGACAGCCGATTACGGCAAAATGGTTGGGGCCAGACAGTCATGCGGCTGTCTGGCCCCAACCATATGAGAATGCGCGGCCGGCAACAGCACGCCGCGTATCTGCCGTCAGCGACGGCGACGCTTGCTGCGCCTGAAGTCGGGTTTGGGCGCGAACCACGCGATCCGCGTGGTCACGGTCCGGCGAATCACCGGAACGTTGGCGATAGCGATGCCCAGAGCCACGGCGATGAGCGTCGTCCACATGGCGACGTTCATGGAGGCCAGGGCAAGCACGACGACGACCGCGACGATGGCGAAGCCGAGCACCTTCTGCGCGGTCGCCTGCGCAGGTGTCATCCTCTGCGGCTGCAGCGGCATGGCACCGGAAACAAAGCCCATCAGCAAGCCGACGATGGCGAAGACGATGGTTACGATCAGTTCTGCGGATGACAGTTGCATACCGCCATTATGTCCATCCGGCCACGACACGGCCGTGTCATCGCGGCCGAGGAGGCACGGTTTCTTGTAAAATTGTAGGTTATGACTGTTCCGGGAACCTTTGACACCAGCGCACGCGAACTCATCCACGCAGGCCTGCAGAATCTCGACGAAGCCCGTTCACTGTTCCGCCAGCTCTCCGCCAGCGGATTCGATGCGGCACGCTGCGGCCTGCTGCTTGACGCGCTTCAGCATGTCTGTGATCCCGATGTCGCGCTGCGCAACCTCGTCGACATCGTCAACGCGCAGGTGAGCCAAGGCCGCGCGCTTGACGACATCGTGCCCGACGACACGGCGTTCCGACAGCTGGTCGCCGTGCTCGGCGTCTCCGACGCGATGGGCAAGCTGATGCGGTTCCGCCCCGACCTGGTTCAGGCCGCGGCGACCGACCACTGCAACAGTCACCTCTACAACCATGACCAGCGCCGGGCGCACGTGCTCGAATCCGTCGGAGCCGACCCGAACGACCGCATGTCCCCGACAGCCACGATGGACCTTGCCGACGCCGCCACCGCCCTGCGCAGGACGTACCGCAACCAGTTGGCCGCCATCATCGCGCAGGACACCATGAGCGACGACCCCATCGCCCTGCAGCCGCGCATCAGCAGTGAGCTGTCCGACCTCGCCGATGCGGCCCTTGAAGGCGCCCTCGCCATAGCCCGGCATGAGATCACCGGCAGCGAGCACTGCCGTTTCGCCATCATCGGCATGGGCAAGCTCGGCGCGCGCGAACTCAACTACGTGTCCGACGTCGACCTGATCTACGTGGTGAAGGCCGCCGACGCGGACACCAGCCAGCAGCAGCTGTACCGCATCGGCACGAAGATGGGCACGATGTTGCAGCGCGTGTGCCAGTCGGTGATTATGGGAGTCGCCGAACCGGCACTGTGGCAGATCGACGGGGGACTGCGGCCGGAAGGCAAGGACGGCTCCCTCGTGCGCACACTGGAATCACATCAGGCATACTACGAGAAATGGGCGCAGAACTGGGAGTTCCAGGCGCTCCTTAAGGCGCGCCCGGTCGCGGGGGACCCGCAGATCGGCGACGCATACATGAGCATGACCAGGCCTATGGTGTGGAGCGCGTCGAAGCGCAAGAACTTCGTCTACGACTGTCAGCAGATGCGCAAGCGCGTCGAGGACCTCATCGCGCCCGCGCTCAAGGACCGCGAGATCAAACTCGGCCGCGGCGGCCTGCGCGATGTGGAATTCACCGTGCAGATGCTGCAGCTCGTGCATGGCCGCACCGATGAGACGCTGCGCACCAGCGCCACGCTGGAATCGCTGCGCAGGCTGTCCGAGGGCGGCTACGTGTCGCGCAAGCAGGCCGCGAAGCTCGCCTGGGATTACAGCTTCGAACGGGTGATGGAGCATCGTCAGCAGATGTGGGCGCTCAAACGCACGCACCTGTTCCCCGACCTCGGCGACGGCAGCGTCGGCGGACTTGAGAAGAAGCGCGACGTCAACGTCGAAAAGCTCAGCCAGAACCCCGAGCTGCGCAGGCTCGCCCGCGCGTTTGGTCTGCACGCCGAGGAGCTGGTCGCGAAATACGACGAGACGCGGCGCGAGGTGCGCCGGCTGCACATGGACATCTACTACCGCCCGATGCTGCCGATCGCGGCGTTGAACGGCGAGGATTTCTCGCTCGCCCCGCAGGTGGCCTACGAACGGTTCGCGTCCATCGGATTCGCCGACCCGGAGGCCGCCATGCGGCATGTGGCCGTGCTCACCGCAGGCGTGTCCCGCGCCTCCAAGATCAACCGCATACTGCTGCCGGCCGTGCTGCAATGGCTGGGGCAGGGGCAGAACCCCGACATGGGGTTGCTGAACTGGCGCAAGCTTGAGGAGCGTTTCGGCACGGACAGCGAGTACCTGGGCTTCCTGCGCGACTCCACTTCGGCCGCGCAACGGCTGTGCCACATCCTGTCGAACTCTCGTTTCCTCGGCGACGCGCTGAACAAGTCCGTGGAGTCGGTCACCTGGCTTGGCGACGATGACGCGCTGGTCGCACGCTCGCGCGAGAGCCTGGACGTGCAATGCCGGTCCTCTCTGAGCCGCAACGCCGACGGCATCAACGATTTCGCGACGTCGATGCGAGCCATGAGGCGCCACGAGATCGAGCGCATCGGTCTGGCCCGGCTCAGCGGCGTGATGGACGAGACGGCGTGCCTGACCGGCATGACCGACGTGTACGACGCCATCATCGATGCGGCCCTGACATGGGCGATCCGCTATCAGACATCGGCGATGGGGCTCGGCGAGCCGCCTGCCGCGATCGCGGCGATTGGCATGGGACGCTACGGCGGCCAGGAGGTCAATTTCAGCTCCGACGCCGACATGATCCTGCTGTATAGGCCCGCGGACGGCACCGACGAGCAGGTCGCCAACCAGTTCGCCCGCAAGGTGGTCGACGCGCTGCGGCAGGTGCTGCAGGGGCCGACCACGCTTGAGCCGAAGATCGAGATCGACCTGGATCTTCGCCCCGAAGGCAAGAACGGCCCGCTGATTCGCTCGTACGCCTCCTGCCGGGAGTACTACTCGTCATGGGCGAACACGTGGGAACATCAGGCGCTGCTGCGCGCCCGGTTCGTCGCCGGGGACCGGGCGCTCGGCGAGGATTTCCTCCACGACATCGCGGACCCGCTGCGATACCCGATAAGCCCGCTCACCGACGCCCAGCTCGGCGAGATCCGCAAGCTCAAGGCGCGCATGGAAGCCGAACGCCTGCCGCGCGGCGTGAGGCGCGACAGGCATCTCAAACTCGGCAAGGGCGGCCTGTCGGACGTCGAATGGACCGTGCAGCTCCTGCAACTGCAGCATGCCGGCAACAACGCCTCGCTGCGGCTGAATTCGACACTCGCGACGCTGGACGAGCTGGAACGCCGCAGGTTCATCGACCGCGGGGACGCGGCGGTGCTGCGCAAGGCGTGGCGCATGTGCACGGCGGCCCGCAACGGCAACTACCTGTGGAACGGACGCGTCTCGCAGGCCGACATCCTGCCCGACGACATGTATTCGCTGGGCGGCATCGCCGTGTATCTGGGATACGATGCCCACCGCGGGCAGCATTTCGAAAACGACCTGATGGGAACGATGCGCAAGGCCCGCGACGTGGCAGAGCATCTGTTTTATGGACGCTGATATGAGACGGTCGTGTGTGTCGCTGTGAAAAATCAGAAATCTGCATTATAGTCGGATAGGTCACTTCAGTGGCCACCTTATCCGCTTCACGCATGAAAGGTGAGCCGTGTCAGTCACAGAGGAGCCGGCGGAGACGCCGTTGGTCGGTCAAAGCGTCATCACGCTGGATACGCTTTCCATTTCCCAGATTCGAGATTTGCTGCACAAGGCGGCATACATCGATGCGAACCGCAAACGCGTGGCGCATACCTGCGACGGCAGGGTGTTGGCCACGCTTTTTTATGAGCCCAGCACGCGCACTCGCCTGAGCTTCGAGACCGCCATGCTGCGGCTCGGCGGCCAGGTCATCGGGTTCGCCGGCGCGCAGCTCGCCTCGGTGTCCAAGGGCGAGTCCATCGCCGACACGCTCAAGACCGTGTCCAACTACGTGGACGTGGTCGCCATCCGCCACCCGAAGGAGGGAGCGGCGCTGGTCGCCTCGCGCGCCGCGTCCGTGCCCGTGATCAACGCGGGCGACGGCGGCCACATGCACCCCACGCAGACGCTCGCCGACTTGGCGACGCTGCAATCGCGCTTCGGTCGTGTCACCGACCTGACCATCGGCCTGTGCGGCGATCTGACGTTCGGCCGCACCGTGCATTCGCTGATCGAGACGCTGTGCCGCTTCGGCAACGTGCGTTTCGTGCTGATCAGCCCCGACGAGCTCAAGACCCCGCGCTATGTGATCGACCGCATCAAGGCGACGCCGTCCTGCTCCTACGTGGAGGTCAAGGACCTCGTCTCCGTGATCGGCGACCTCGACGTGCTGTACATGACCCGCGTGCAGCAGGAGCGCTTCTTCAACGAGGACGACTACCTGCGTCTGCGCGACACGTACATCCTCGACGAGGACAAGCTCTCCAAGGCCAAGCCGAGCATGGCCGTGCTGCACCCGCTGCCGCGCATCAACGAGATCGCCGTCGAGGTCGACGCCGACCCACGCGCCGCCTACTTCGAGCAGGTCAAGAACGGCATGCTCATGCGTATGGCATTGGAAAGCTCGCTGGTCGGAGACCAGCTGCCGGGATATGAGCCACTCGACCCCAAGGAGGTTCAGGCCTGATGGAAGTCACCAGCATTCAAAACGGCATCATCATCGACCATGTGCCCGCCGGCACCGCGCTCAAGGTGCTGGAGTACCTGAAGATCGATCCGTCCAAGACGCGGCTGGCGCTCATCATGAACGCCGACAGCCACCTGTACGGCACGAAGGACATCATCAAGATCGAGGATGAGGAAAACGTCGATCTCGACGTGCTCGGCCTGGTCGCCCGTCAGGCCACCGTCGGCATCGTGCGCGGCGGCAAGATCGTCCGCAAGCTCAAGCCCACGCTGCCGGAACACGTGGTGAACATCATCACCTGCGTGAATCCCCGTTGCGTGACCACCACCGAGCGTGGCATCGACCAGATGTTCCATCTCGTGCATTCGCAGCGTCAGGAGTACCGCTGCGACTACTGCGACGAGGAAGCCAAGTTCTGACCTCACGCCCGTCGCTTCGCGGTTTCGGACGTCAAGCCCTGGCGGCCGAAACCGCGGTCCAGCGGGTGCAACCGTCTTCATCAGAGCCAACCTCACAAGGAGATGCATATGCTGACCTTACGCAACATTCGCGTCTGGGACACCGGCGAGATCATCGACATGGTGATTCCCTCGGCCGACGCACGCAATCAGCCGGAGGACGGCGGCGTCATCGAAGGTGACTTCGACGCCACCGGGCTGACGGTCGCCCCCGGCTTCGCCGATCCGCACGTGCATTTCCGCGATCCCGGCCAGACCTATAAGGAATCCATGGTGTCCGGCTGCAGGGCGGCTGCGTCGGGCGGCTACACGAACGTACTCATCATGCCGAACACTGTCCCCGCCATGGACGGGCGTGCGGTGAAGGCCGGCGCACCCGGTGCCGCGGAGGTGCTGGACGCAGGCTGCAGCGACGTCATCGACTACCTGCAGCATTACGAGCGGGTGCACGACGTGTCGCTGCCGGTGCGCTACGACCTGTGCGTATGCGCCTCCAAGGACCGCGCCGGCGTCGAGGCGAGCGACCCGGCCGACTGGCTGCGCCATCTCGACGGCCATGACATGGATGGCAAGGACGCGTGGCAACTGGCCCACCCGGTCACCGCCATCAGCGACGACGGGGCCGCGGTGACGCCCGGCCTCCTCGACCAGGTGCTCGCCAACGTCAAGGAGAGCGGCCTGTATCTCATCGAGCATTGCGAGCATCACGACACCGGTGCGGTCAACGACGGCCCGGTCTCCCGCAAGCTCGGCGTGCCGGGAATCCCGGAGGACACCGAACTGAAGATCGTCGCGCGCGACATCGAGAAGGCGCGCGAGACCGGCGTGCACATCCACTTCCAGCATGTCAGTACGGCCATCTCTTTCGACGCGATCCGCAAGGCCAAGGCGGAAGGGCTGCCAATCACCTGTGAGACCGCGCCGCACTATCTGGCGCTGTGCGACGAGGACCTGCTCGAATACGGCACGCTGGCGAAGATGAACCCGCCTCTGCGATCGGCCGCGGATCGTCAGGCAACGATTGCCGCGATCGCGGATGGCACGGTCGACCTGCTGGCCACCGATCACGCGCCCCACACGCTGGAGGAGAAGGAACGCGGCTTCCTGGAGGCGCCTAACGGCATCATCGGGCTGGAATGCGCGTACGGCGTGTGCCACAAGGTGCTGGTCGACGGGGGTTACATCTCCGACCAGCGGCTCATCGAGCTGATGAGCGTCGCGCCCTCGCGCCTGATGGGCCACCGGCCGACCGACGTCGCCGCGCTGCTCAACGTCACCGCCCCCTGCGCGTCCAAGCGCACTCTGGACCTGTCCGCCGTGGAGCACCCGGAGAACGTCGACCTCGCCATCCTCAACACGTCCGAGGCATGGACCGTCGACCCCGAGAAGTTCCTGTCCAAGGCCCGCAACACGCCCTTCGGCGGATGGCATGTCACCGGGCGTCCGCTGGCGACCATCATCGGCTCCACGCTGGTATTCAGCCGCATTCACTGACGGCAGATTCGAACCGGCCCGCAAACCCGCCGTCAGCGGCGGGACAGACACATGAAAGGAAGCACCACGCATGGATCGTTTGATCGAAGCCATTGAGGAGGCACAGAACCCCAGCGTCGTCGGACTCGATCCGACGCCTGCGCTGGTCCCGCCGCAGGTCGTGGATTCGTTCACCGACGAGGTGCGGGAATCCATCGAGGATGAGTCCGAATTGCCCGCGGCCCGTCTGGCCGTAGCGTATTTCGAATTCAACCGGGCGATCATCGATGCGGTCGCCGACATCGTGCCCGCGGTCAAGCCGCAGATCGCCATGTATGAGGCGATCGGCCCGGCCGGGGTCGACACATACACGATGACCTGCGAATACGCCCAGCAGCAGGGCCTGTACGTGCTCGGCGACATCAAGCGCGGCGACATCGGATCCACGGCCGCCGCATACGCCGGTCATCTATCCGGAGTCACCGACGGCGACGGCCTGTATGACCCCTGGCACGAAGATGCCGTCACCGTCAACCCTTATCTCGGCACGGATGGCATCACGCCGTTCGTCGAGGCAGCCGCGGCGCACGACAAGGACATCTTCGTTCTTGTACGGACGTCCAACCCTTCCAGCTCCGAATTGCAGGAGCTGGAGCTTGCCGGCGGCGAGAAGCTGTACGAACGTACAGCGGACCTGGTGGAGGGCTGGGGCGCCGACACCATCGGACGCCACGGGTATTCGCACGTCGGCGCGGTCGTCGGCGCGACCCATCCGCAGGAGGGCAAGGCGCTTAGGGCCCGGATGCCCCACACTTTCTTCCTCGTGCCGGGGTACGGTGCGCAGGGAGGCAAGGCGGGCGACGTCGCCGGGATGTTCGACGCCGACGGCTCCGGTGCCATCGTGAACTCCTCACGCGGCATCATCGGCGCATGGCGCAAGAGCGAGGAATACCGCGAGGACATGAGCGCCGACGACGCGCTCGACCTGGTGGCGCGCTGCGCCCGCAAGGCCGCGCAGGACATGCGCGACGACCTGCGCGTCAACGTGTACCGATGAGGCGGTGAACCGGCTTCGGGAGACGCCGCCGAATCACCGCATTTCGTTGTGCCACGAGCGCGTCACGGCATCGTCATGCCGTAATCTTGAACTGATGGTCACATGGATGGAGGAGTGTATGCCAGCAGCCACCTTCACGCCGGTCGATGATGTCGTAAGCCAAGCGACTTCCGCCGGTTTCTTCCCCGGACGACATGCCGTCGACGTCACCGATGTGCGCAGGCTGTCGGACGGCGTATTCCGCCTGACGTTCCGCGACGGATACATCGCCGCCCACGCCAAGGCGGCGCAGTTCGTCAACCTGTTCAGCCATGACAGCATGATGCTGATGCCGCGTCCGTTCGGGGTGAGTGAGGTGCGCGACGATCTGGTCAGCGTCATCTTCGCCGTCGTCGGCAAGGGGACGCAGGAGTTCTCGCGTCTTCATGCCGGGGACCGGATCGACGTGCTCGGCCCGCTCGGCCGCCCGTTCAACACGAAACGCGACGCACACTATCTGCTGGTCGGCGGAGGCCTGGGCGTGCCGCCGCTGATCTATGCCGCGCAACGGTTGCAGGCGTCGGAAAAGTCACACTCGACCGCGGTGTTCGGCTACAGGAACGTGCATTTCGCCGATGAGATCGTGAGCTCTTACGCACACCGCACGCTGAGCATCGACGAGTCGGAAGGCAACGTCATCACGTTGCTTGACCGCATGGAATCACAAGGGGAACTGGCGGCCGGCGGCCTGGAGCCGGTCGTGCTGTCGTGCGGCCCGCTGCCGATGATGAAGGCGGTGGCCCTGTGGACGACCGCGCGGGGCATCGAATGCCAGCTCAGCATGGAGCAGCGCATGGGATGCGGATACGGCACATGCGTGACCTGCGTGGTCGATACGGTCACCGGGCGCAGCAAGGTGTGCTCTGACGGACCGGTGTTCACCGCCCAGCAGCTCGGATGGGAGGCGTGACCATGGATGCCGTCACCGACACGAACGTATATGAGCCGCACCAGTGGAAGCATTCGACCATCGTCGCCGGCGTCGAATGGAAGAACCCCGTCGGCACCGCGTCCGGGACGTTCCAGCTCGCGGCATGCCGTTGGTTCTATGACGTGAGCCAGATGGGCGCCATCTGCACCAAGGGCGTGTCCCCAGAGCCATGGCAGGGCAATCCCGGCCCGCGCACGGCGGAGACCCCCGCCGGCATGGTGAATTCCGTGGGGTTGCAGAATCCCGGCGTGGATCATTATCTGGTGGACGAGCTGCCCAAGCTCAAGGACCTCGGAGCCACGGTCATCACCAATGTCGCCGGGCATAGCGACGACGAGTACGCCGAAGTCGTGGCGAAACTGGCCGACTCGCGCGCTGACATGCTGGAGATCAACGTCAGCTGCCCCAACGTCAATCACGGCGGCATGAGCGTCGGAACCGATCCGGAGACGCTGCACCGCCTGATCGACCGCCTGCGCAAGATCACCTCAAAGCCGATGATCGTGAAACTGTCGCCCAACGTCACCGACATCACGACGATCGCACGAGCCGCGGTGGATGCCGGCGCCGACGCGCTGAGTCTCATCAACACGCTGGTCGGCATGCGCATCGACATCCGCACCGGCGAACCGATCCTCTCGAACCGCACGGGCGGCGTGTCCGGCCCGGCGATCTTCCCGATCGCGCTGAGCTACGTGTGGCGCGTGCGTCAGGCGCTGCCCGACATTCCGATCATCGGCATCGGCGGCATCGACTCGGGGGAGAAGGCACTGGAATACCTGTATGCGGGCGCGAACGCCGTCGAGGTCGGCGCGGCTGCCCTGTACGATCCGACGGCACCACTGCGCGTGGCCCGCGAGCTCGACGACCTGTTGGATTCAAGGCCCGAACTTGCGGCGAAGCTCGCAGCGGGGGAGACTTGGAGATAACCATCAATTGAGGAGGGTATTGTGACCATCGCAACTCTTGACCATCGCTTCACCGAATTCCTGCTGGAATCGAACGCGCTGAAGTTCGGCGACTTCACCCTGAAATCAGGGCGTCAATCGCCGTATTTCATCAACGCCGGCGCGTTCAATGACGGTCGCAAGATCGCCACGCTGGGTGCGTTCTACGCCGAGAAGATCGCCGAGGAGATCAAGGCCGGGCGTCTTCCGCACGACATCGACACGGTGTTCGGCCCGGCTTATAAGGGCATTCCGCTGGCCGTATCCACCGCGATCGCGCTGACCTCCGGCCACGGCATGCAGGTCGGCTACACGTTCGACCGCAAGGAGAAAAAGGACCACGGCGACGGTGGCATGATGGTCGGCACGCAGCTGGCCGACGGCATGAAGGTGCTGCTCGTCGACGACGTGATGACCGCAGGAACCGCGGTGCGCGAGGTCATCCCCAAGCTCAAGGCCGAGGCCGACGTCGACATCGTCGGTCTGGTGTTGAGCGTCGACCGTATGGAGAAGACGAAGGACTCCGACCTGTCCGCGGTGGCCGCGGTCGAGAAGGAGTTCGGATTCCCCGTGCTCGCCATCGCCAATGTGCGCGAGATCTTCGAGGCCGGGCGCAACATCGTCACGTCCGACGGCCAGCCGTACGTGACCGACGCCATCAAGAGCGCGGCCGACGACTATCTCGAACGCTACGGCGCCTGATTCGTATCCGGCGCTGACGGGCTGCGGCATTGCATTTGCCGTAGCCCGTTTTCTTATGGGCGTGTCGCCGTTTTACTTCAAGTACTTGAGGTTTTTAGAGTTGACGATATGAGCACAACAACCGCATGGCATACGATTCGCGAGGCGGCGATGATTTCCGGGCTTCCGGAGTCCACGCTGCGCTACTACGAGCAGATCGGCCATCGTTCCCATCGCCCGTGACCCGAGTTCGGGGCATCGCGCCTATTCGGAAAGCTCATCGAAGAGAACCGGAACATCATCGAGCAGGTGAAGCGCCTGCAGCCCGACGCCGAACAATAGCCGGCAACCGACAGATATTCACAACAAAGGAGTGATTGACATGATCGAAATGATGAAGGCTGCGATATTCGTGGAGCCCGGCAAGATGACCGTCGAGGAGGTGCCGAAGGCGACGCTTCGGCAGGACGACGACATCGTGATTCGCGTGGTGCGCACTTGCGTGTGCGGTTCCGATTTGTGGTTCTTCCGTGGGCTGAGCAGACAGGCCGCACACAGCCAGGTGGGTCACGAGTCCATCGGTGTGGTCGAAGAGGTTGGCGCGGCGGTCGAATCCGTCAAGCCCGGCGACTTCGTGGTTGTGCCGTTCCCGTACAGTTGCGGCAAGTGCCCGGTGTGCAAGGCCGGCTTTGAATCCGTGTGCCCGCACGGCGGCTACTTCTCCGCCTGTCAGGCCGAATACCTGCGCGTACCGGAGGCGGACGGCACCGTGGTCAAGGTGCCCGGTTCGTCGGAAGACTACGATGACGCGACGCTTGCTTCGCTGCTGACCATTTCCGATGTGATGCCCACCGGTTATCACGCGGCGGCTTCTGCCGATGTCAAGCCCGGTGACACCGCCGTGGTCATGGGCGATGGCGCAGTTGGCCTGTGCGGTGTGATTGCCGCCAAGATGCGCGGTGCCACGCGCATTATTGCCATGAGCCGTCACGAGGATCGCGCGGCGCTCGCCTGCGAATTCGGTGCGACTGATATCGTGCCCGAGCGCGATCAGGCCGCCGTCGACAAGGTGCTGGGGATGACCGGCGGCTATGGTGCCGACGCTGTGCTCGAATGCGTGGGCTCCAAGCAGTCCTTCGACACGGCGATCGGTCTGATCCGTCGTGGTGGCGTGATCGGCCGCGTGGGCCTGCCGCATGATGTGGTAATCAGCGCCGAAGGCACGTTCTACGGCAACATCGGCATCAAGGGCGGTCCGGCTCCCGTGCGCCACTATGATCTTGACGCCGGTCTGCTGGACGCGGTGCTTGAGGGGAGGATCAACCCCGGTCGCGTGTTCACCGCCGAGTACGACCTCGACCACATCCAGGACGCCTATGAGGCCATGGACCAGCGCAAGGTGATTAAGGCGCTGATTCGCCTCTAGGCGAGGCGGTTGTATCAGCGAATCGTTCTCAATAAGAAACGTGCGAGGATTCCTCACAAAACAGCACAATCGAACATCAAAGGGATGCCCGGAATTGCAACGTTCCGGGCATCCCCTTGTTCGTTTTGGCCTCAGCGACGGCTCGCACTTTTCTTATTGAGAACTGTTCGCTGAACACCCGGCGCGCGTCTACTGCGCCGTCGAGGTGCCCACTGAAACGAGTCGCTGATTCACGCGGGTCTGAACCTCGATATAGTACTGCTGCTCCTCGGGGGTCAGCGAATTCTCGTCGATGGCGTCGAGCTTCTTCATGGCATCGTTGTACTTGACCATTATCTTCGCGTAGTCGGCCGCCATGCTCGCCGGGTGCCCGCCGGCGTTGTACTTCTCCATGAAGTCGGCGTACTCGTTCATCAGCGACTCGTAGCTGTCCATCGCGGCCTTGAAATCGTCGTCGGAGCTGGATCCGGTGGAAGCGTCGCCGGAACCCGAATCGTCGTTGTTTTGCGTGGCACCGTTCCCGGACGTGCCGGAAGTCGAGGAGTCGTCCGGGGCGAAGACGTAAATGGCCATGATGGAGTCGCCCTTGGAATCGTAGCGGATATGGACCGAGTAGCCGGCGGCGTTCTTCGCGTTGAACACGGAGGAGCTCTTGAGGTAGTCGACGGTGAATCCCTTCTCCTGCAGAGCCTTGACATAGTTGTCGTACGCTGTGGCATCGGTGCCGCACACCTTGATGTAGAACGTGCTCGAGCTATCCCTCTCGATCTTACCCTTGGAGGATTCCGGCTTGGGCAGCTGACTGGCCAGGTCGGTCGTCGGCCATGAGTAGGCATCGCATTTGGCCTTCGCGGCTTCCTTCGCGGCATCCTTCGCGGCCTGTTCCGCGGCGTCATGAGAGGCCTTGGCCTCGAGGCCGTTGCGTACGACATCCACGCCGCCGACGATCAGCGCCACCACGGTGATACCGACCGCGACCCAGGTGAGCACGCGCCCCTGCGCCTTGCCGTCCTTGCGGGTTGTGTAGACGGAGAATCCGGACAACAATACCGGCAACAGCGCGAAGAATGCCAACAGACCCCAGCTGTTCACACCGATGAAGGTGATCAGCAGGAACACCGCGGCGACGATGATCGCGAACACCGCCAGCTTGGAGGTCTTCTTGTTGCGGACATTGGGTGCGTCGGGTGTATTGGGAGTGTTAGGAGTGCCGGGGGCGATGGGGATGACGCCCGGCGTCTGCGGCGGCACGGTGTTCCCCGCGGGCTGGACCGGCACGGGCTGAGTGGGCTGGACGGGTTGCGGCCCCGATCCTTGGGGTGGCTGTGGCGTGAAATCGGATGGGTTCGTCATGGTCTGTCCTTTCTCTTCAATCGCGTGTTTATGCGCGGACACTGGTGACATCGTCCATTGTCATGGGCGATGCGGCGGCCCGTCATCAGTTGCCAACTGAATTTCGGCAAGTTTTTCCGCATGGATGATTCCGGCACCGGAGCCGTGCCGCACGCCGCCGTGCCATGTAGTCTGGTCACAGTGAAACGAACGGGCCAGTCGATTGACGCTCCCGACGGGAGATCTCCCGGCGGTCCGGTATGTGAAGACATACCAAGGGAAGGCGAGGCATGAACGTCAACGATCCGGCGCATCTGACCGAGGAACCGCATGAACGAGCCGACGCTGCTCGACGCGGACTGACCGCGGCGCTCGGGGGACGACGACGATTATGGACGCACGGCAGACCATGCACGCCATGATGCTCGACGACGCCTACTGCGTCGAACGGGTGCTGGCGGACGGCGCATACGGCGTCACCGAAATGGTGAGCCTCGATGGAGCCGGGTCGTTCGTGCGCAAGAAGATGCCGCGAGGCGGCGACTGTGGTCCCCACACTCGCCGAATGCGCTTCGTCGCGGTGCCGCGCGTCGAGGCGACCTACGAGCTGCCCGACATGTTCGTGGTCGTTTACGACTACGTGGACGGCGTGACGCTCGACCATTACGTCGGCGAGCGCGACGATGACAACGGTGATGGCGTCTACGGCGCGCATCGCCATTTCGCTCATCCTGCGCGACGAGAAGGGGAACTTTGTGTTCTGGCGTAGTGAGTATGTGCGTAAACCGGCCAAAGGCGAATCCCGCGCGTTCTCCATCCAGATCTATGGTCTGCCCAAGTACGCCTCCTATGAGGCGTACGCCTATGCCTCGTAGATGTTTCTCCTTTGGAAGAGGTACATTTGTCTTGTTGCGGAGAGCTATCTGCGTTCAATGAGGTGCCTGAAACATGAGAACCCGAGTATCAACGTTGCAATGACGGCGTTTGTACTCGAGGGTTCCCATTCGGTACCTCTCTGAAGACAGTCAGCATTCTGCAGGAGGTCGAATGTACCTCTTGCAACGAAGATAGATGCTTGCAACGGTCCGAATATGTCCCTTGTCGGCCAGTTGGCGTCCCTACAATGGGGGATGACGTGACGCGTCGTAGGAGACTTGAGTGAAGGGGTGCCCGATATGCAGCGGTTACGGGACGATGCGCGCCCGGAGTCGATCGAGGTGCGCGGCGCGCGCGTGCATAACCTCAAGAACGTCGACGTCGACGTGCCTCTGGGCGAACTGGTCGGTGTGGCCGGCGTCTCCGGTTCGGGCAAGAGCTCGCTCGCACTCGGCGTGCTGTATGCCGAAGGCTCACGGCGATATTTGGAGGCGCTGTCCACGTACACGCGCCGCCGCCTCACTCAAGCGAGCCGCGCGCAGGTGGACGAAGTACTGCACGTGCCCGCCGCGCTGGCCCTGCACCAGCGGCCCGCGGTGCCCGGCATACGCTCCACCTTCGGCACGATGACCGAATTGCTCAACAGCCTGCGTCTGTTGTTCTCACGTCTCGCCTCACATGTGTGCCCGCATTGCGGCGCACGCAACGAACCGACTCTCAACGTGGCCGCCGGCCTGCCCATCGTCTGCGCGAATTGCGGCAAGGATTTTCACGCGCCCGGCGCTGAATCCTTGGCCTTCAACTCGGCCGGCGCATGCCCGGCCTGCGCCGGCACCGGCATCGTGCGCGAGGTGAACCGCGCGGCGCTCGTACCCGACGAATCGAAAAGCATCGACGAGGGCGCGGTGCTGCCATGGGGTTCGTTGATGTGGGACCTGATGAAACAGGTCGCCGGCGCGATGGGCGTGCGCACCGACGTGCCGTTCAAGGACCTCACCCCCAAAGAACGCGACATCGTCTTCAATGGCCCGGCCGTCAAGAAGCACATCCTGTACAAGCCGAAGAAAGGCGACGACTTCGCCGAACTCGACTTCACGTATTTCAACGCCGTGTACACCGTCGAGAACGCGCTCGCCAAAGCCAAGGACGAGAAGGGGCTGAAACGCGTGGCGCGGTTCCTTGAGGAGAAAACCTGCCCGGATTGCGGCGGCACGAGGCTCAGCGAGGCGGCGCGCGCCCCACGGGTGCGCGGACTGAATCTCGCCGAGGCGAGCGCGATGACCTTGGACGCGGCGGTGGACTGGGTGCGTGGCGTGCCCGGATCGCTCGGGGCCGACATGCGCCCGATGGCGACGAACATCTGTGAATCCTTCCTTGATGTGGCCCGCCGGTTGTTGGAGCTTGGACTCGGCTACCTCGCGCTCGATCGCGCCGGAGCGACCCTGTCGACCGGCGAACGCCAGCGCGTGCAATTGGCCCGCGCCGTGCGCAACCGCACCACCGGCGTGCTCTACGTGCTCGACGAACCGTCCATCGGCCTGCACCCGGCGAATGTGGACGGTCTGCTCGGCGTGATGCGTGATCTCGTGGTGGATGGCAACTCCGTGGTGGTCGTCGACCATGATGTGCGTGTGCTCAAGGCATGCGATCATCTCATTGAAATGGGCCCGGTCGCCGGTGCCGAAGGCGGGCATGTGATCGCGCAGGGCACGGTCGGCGACGTGGCGGCGAATCCACGCAGCCGCATCGCGCCGTTCCTGGCCGATGGCGAAAGTGTCCGTGAACGCGGGTGCATGCCCGTCTCGCATATGTTCGACCTTGGGCATATTCGCATGACAACCAGTCAGCTGCATACGGTCAAGCCGCTGGATGTTGATATTCCGCGCGGCCGTCTGGTGGCGGTGACCGGCGTATCCGGCTCCGGCAAAACCACGATGGTGCTCGAATCGTTGATTCCCGCGCTCAAGGCACGGTCTGCGGGGGAGAAGCCGTCCGAGCATGTGCGCTCGATCGACGCCGACGGCATCGAGCGTGCGAACCTCATCGACGCCACGCCGATCGGCGCGAACGTGCGTTCCACCGTGGCCACCTACGCCGACATCCACGACGACCTGCGCCGCGCCTTCGCCCGAAGCGACGAAGCCAAGGCGGGCGGTTGGAAGGCCGGCGACTTCTCCTACAACACCGGCAGACTGCGCTGCCCTACATGCGACGGCACCGGTTCGATTTCGCTCGACGTGCAGTTCCTGCCCGACGTCGACATCGAATGCCCCGACTGCCGGGGCTCCCGGTATGCGCCCGAAGCCGACGCGATTCACCGCACGACCAAGGACGGGCGCGAACTCACCCTGCCGCAGCTGATGGCGATGAGCGTGGATCAGGCGTTGGCCGTGACCGGCGACATGCGCAAGGTGCATGCGCGACTGACCACGCTGCACGATCTGGGTCTGGGCTACCTGACGCTCGGCGAGCCGACGCCGGCGCTTTCGGGCGGTGAGGCGCAACGCCTGAAGCTTGCCAGCGAAATGGGCAGGGCTCAGTCGGACGCCGTGTTCGTGTTCGACGAGCCGACCATCGGCCTGCATCCGCTCGATGTGCGGGTGCTGCTCGGCGTGTTTGACCGACTCGTGGCGTCCGGCGCGACCGTCGTGGTCATCGAACACGACCTCGACGTGATCGCCAACGCCGACTGGGTGATCGACATGGGGCCGGGCGGCGGCGAAAGCGGCGGGCGCATCGTCGCCGCCGGCACGCCGGAGCAGATCGCGGCCGATGCGAACAGCATCACGGGCCGGTACCTGAGGTGACTGTATCCGTGGGCGACCCACATGGCGGTCATGCACGGCTGCGAGGGATGCCGCGCGAGTAGGATGACCGTCCGTGGTTCAGGTTCATGGCATCAGACGCGCGAGCGCGGACGCGAAATACCGGCAGATGACCGGTCAGCCGGTCAAACCGTTGATTCTCAGACTGTGTCTGCCGGCGGTGATCTCCAATCTGGTGACCACCGCCTACAATTTGACCGACACTTTTTTCATAGGTCAGATGGGTACCGCGCAATCCGGCGCGATCGGCATCGCGTTCTCCATCATGACCGTGATGCAGGCGCTCGGCTTCTTCTTCGGCAACGGCGCGGGCAACTCGATGAGTCGCGAACTCGGCAAACAGAACAATGATCGCGCCTCCCGACTACTGGCCGCGGGCTTTGCGGGCGCGGTGATCTCCGGTTTGGTGATTGCCGCAATCGGGCTGCTGACCCTGCGGCCACTTGTCGTCATGCTGGGCTCGACCTCGACGATTGCCCCATACGCCGTGCAATATCTGACGCCGTTGCTGGTCGCCGCACCCTGCGTGTGCGGTTCGTTCGCACTCAACGGACTGCTGCGATACCAAGGGCAATCGACGTTCGGCATGATCGGGCTGGTTTCCGGCGCATTGCTGAATTTCCTGCTTGCGCCATTGTTCATTTTCGTGGCCGGTCTGGGGATTTTCGGTGCCGGCCTCGCCACCGCCATCTGCCAGACGGTGAGCTTTACGATTCTGACCACGATGAGCCGCAAATTCGGCGTGATGAAACTGTCCCTGCGCAATTGCAAGCCGGATGTGCTGCTCATGCGCGAAGTGGCTGGCGGCGGCCTGCCTTCGCTGATCCGCCAAGGCGCCGGCTCGATTTCCGTGACTTGCGTGAACATCGCCGCCAACCCGTTCGGCGACGCGGCCATCGCCGGCATGGCCATCGTGATGCGCATCATGTTGGGCGCCAACTCGGTGATCGTGGGCCTCGGCCAGGGCTTCCAGCCGGTGTGCGGATACAACTACGGCGCCGGCCTGTACGCGCGCGTCAAGGAAGGGTACTGGTTCTGCGTGCGGCTCGCCACCGGCGTGCTTGTGGCGTTGGCCGCGCTGCTGTGGATGTTCGCCCCGCATCTGGTCGAGATCTTCCGCTCCGACCCGGCCGTGGTGGCGGTGGGTGTGGCCGCGTTGCACATTCAATGCTGCACGGTGGTGTTCAATGGCTTCAACATGATGGGCAATATGATGACCCAGACCATGGGACGCACCGGCATCGCCTCGTTCCTGGCATTGTGCCGGCAGGGCCTGTTTCTGGCGCCGATCGTACTGGTGCTGCCGTTGGCGTTCGGCGTGCTCGGCGTGGAAATGGCACAGTCGGTGTCCGACGTGCTCACCTTCGCGGTCACCATTCCATCCATGCGCCGCATCCTACGCGAATTGAGCTGATTCGCCGCCCCATGCGCAGGCGATGGCGACGACGGGTCGGACGGATTCGATAAAATGCATTGTGCATACGTTTTCAACAGCGTTTCGTCGCGGCATCGGGCAGTGATCGCCGGACGGCGACGAACCGACGAAGGCAGGGAGGCATACGAATCATGGAACGGACGAACGGCAAACGCATCGCCATCGTGACGGGCAGCGCCCTCGGACTGGGCTATGAACTCACGCGACAGCTCATCGACCGCGGATGGTTCGTCGCCGGCATCGACTTCAACGCCGAACGCCAGACCGAACTGGCCGGCGAATTCCCCCGGGGCTCTTACCGCGGGTTCGTCGGCGACGTGTCCGACGAGGACTTCGTCAAAGCCTCGGTGGCCGAGATCGCCAAGATCGGGCACATCGACCTGCTGATCAACAATGCCGGGCAGCCCTCGTTCAAGACGCCGACCGCCTACGAGGCCGCCGACGTGGACAAATGCCTCAAAGGCCTCAAGGGCATGATTCTGTGGTGCGTCCAGACGCTCAAGGCATGCGACGAACAGAACCTCAAAATCGCCAACGTGATGAGCACCGCCGCTACGCGCGGCAACGCCAACGAATCCGTGTACTGCGCCACCAAATGGGGTGAGAAGGGGTACACACAGAGCCTCAAGGCCGCGTACAAGGGGTCGAGCGTCACTGTCGTGGGCGTGTACCCCGGCGGCATCGACACCGACTTCTACCGCGAGAGCCACGACTACGTCTCACTCGACAAGCAGCACACGTTCATGCCCGCCGCCGATCTCGCCGGCGTGATGCTCGACAACCTGCTCAGCGAGGCGCGCCTCACCGTCTCCGACATTCTCATCGAGCGCCTGTACCGTTGACCATGGCATCGGCGCGCGGCAATGGCAGGCAATCCCGGCGCAGGCCCGCAGCCGGCGACATCGAGTCGCTGTACCGCGCGCTGTCCGCGGAGCTGAGCCCGACCGGATGGTGGCCGGCGGACACCACATTCGAGATCATGGTGGGCGCGGTGCTCACGCAGAACACCGCGTGGGGCAATGTGGATCGTTCGCTCGCGGCGTTGAAGGCGGAGAGCATGCTCGACCCCCATGCGTTGACGGTCGTGGAGCCGGAGCGTTTGCAGGAGCTGATTCGGCCGTCGGGCTTCTACGTCAACAAATCCAAGACCCTGCGCTCGTTGAGCCGTTGGTATGTGGAGCGTTGCGACGCCTCTCCCGAAGGAGCCGACGGCATCACCGACGCCGAGCTGCGCGCCGAACTGCTCGAATTGTTCGGTATCGGCGGCGAAACGGCCGACGATATGATGCTCTACGTGTTCTCCCGCCGCACGTTCGTGGCCGACACTTACGCACGGCGCTTGTTCGCGTTCCTCGGCTTCGATGCGCCGGCCGGATATCCGGCGTTCCATAAGGCGTATGCGCCCGTGGTGCTGGACACCGGGCTGGACGTCGCCGACCTTCAGGAATTCCATGGGCTCATCGACGAGTTCGGCAAAGCCTACCGCGACGATGCGGCAAAAAACGAGTCGTTTCTCCAGTCGTGGCGACCGGGAGAGGCTGCTCCTCGCCCGACGGAGTGACGAGACGGTGCCACGGGTATGTTCAAACGAGTTATGATGGACAATCATGAGCTTGATTGAGATGATGATTCTGGGGTTCCTTTCGGAGCGTTCCATGTGCGGCTACGAGTTGCGCAAGAAGATGGAGCAGCTGCAGGGGTACACGCGCAAATTCAGCGACGGCGCGATTTATCCGGCGACCAATAGGCTCGTCGAAGCGGGATTGATCTCCGAACAGGCGTCGATTCGCGACGGGCGCCAGCGTCGCGTGTTCACCCTGCTGGACGCGGGTCGCGCCAAGTTGATCGACGAGCTTAAAAGCACCAGTGGTTTCAATCTCACCGATTTCACCCGGTGGACCGTCGTGCTTACCTTCCTGTCCGTCGTGCCAGACAAAACCGACCGTGACGCGGTGTTGCGCCGCCGTTACGATCTGCTCAACGGCCACGACGTGCATTTCTTCTACTGTGACGCGGGCAATCCGTTGAGCGCCGAGCAGATCGACGACCCGTACCGCAAGGGTATCATCACCGTGCATGACGCGCAGATCGCCGCCGAACTCGAATGGCTGCGTTCGATGCTGGAGATGTAAGGGGCAATGGGTCAATTCGCTATTATGGTTGGCCAGTTGGTCGGCTTCTTCATCATGCTGATGGTCGGATACGGATGCGTGAGGCTTCGCTTCTACGGCCAGACCGCGCTCGACGGCATGTGCTCGCTGCTGCTCAACGTGCTTATCCCGTTGCTGGTGTTCTCGAACGCCATGGCGGGTGCGGACCGCGCGCAGGTCGAGGCCAATTGGGGCGCCATGCTGCTGACCGCGGTGATGTACGCCCTGCTTATCCTCGTGTTCCGCTTGGTCGCGTGGGCGTTGCGGCTTAAGGGATCACGTAGCCACGTGTTCCAGGCGGCACTGATCTTCGGCAACGCCGGGTTCATCGGCATTCCGATCATCATGGCGTTATGGCCGCACGAGGGTGCGATCTACGTCGCGTTGATGTCGATCGTCGATCAGACGCTGCTATGGACGTACGGCGTATGGCTGTGCGAGCCGGTTCCCGAACCCGGTACCGTCGCATCACCCGACGCCGCCGGCCGGCCCACGCTCGGCCTGCGCGTGCGCAATCTGCTGGGGAGATTCGTCAACCCCGCGTTCATCGGGGTTATGCTCGCCCTGGTGCTGATCATGCTCGGCGTGAGGATTCCCTCGATCGTCCTGACTCCGCTGCGCACCATCGGCGGCATGGCCACGCCGATGTCGTTGATCTACCTGGGCGGCCTGTTCGCGCTGACCAAATGGTGGGGCGTGCTGAAACGCTACGAACTGTACGTGGGGCTGGTCGCCAAGATGATCGCCTTCCCGCTGGGCCTGTACGCGCTACTCACCGCGGCCGCCGGAGCGCTGCCGGAGCTGCCGATCACCCACGACATGATCATGATGATCACGTTGGTGGCCGGCCTGCCGACCATGACCACCATCGCCATGTTCACCGCCCGCAGGAACAACATGCCTGACTACGCGGTCGGCTTCGTGCTCGTAAGCACGCTGTTCTCGCTGCTTTCGCTGACCATCGTGTCGGCGGTGGTGTTCTGACGAGCGCGAGCGACAGGCCTTCGATTCAACGCAACGCGTCGTATTCGGCCTCGACCGGCTCCAGCCACTCGTTCGAGGCGCCGTCCACCGCGTTCATGATGGCGATATGCGCGAAGTCGGAATCCGGCGCGGCCCCATGCCAGTGCTTGGTCTCCGGCGCCACGTACACCACGTCGCCGGGGTTGAGCTCAACTAGCTCCTTGCCCCACTCTTGGTAGTAGCCGCGCCCGCCCACGGCGATGAGAATCTGACAGGCCTTGTGATGGATATGCCAGTTGTTGCGGCAGCCCGCCTCGAATGTGACGTTGGAAACGTTGACTTCCTTGCCCGAGACCAGCGGTGCCAGATAGCTCTGCCCGATGAAATACTTGGCGTATGCGGCTTCCCGATGCACGGCCGCATCCGTACCACGCCCGTCGCGACGCCCTGCTCGACGAACGTTTCCGCTGAATCGACTTCCGGTGAGGTCGGGTGCGCTCGAAGGTGTTCGGTCCATCTTCAGTTGCGTACGGTAAAACCGGCATCCGCGATGCGTTCGCGCATGTTCCGCGCAATCGATATGCATCGGATTCGTGGGACGCCGGCTTTCATGCCGATGTCTGCCATGTCCTCAACGGTGATGCCGCGCCCCTTACCATTGACCGCAGTGGTGTGTTCGCCGTTGATACCGGGATTCTCGGTAAGGTCGTACGCGGGGGAGAGGCTCCAAGCGCCGGACTCCGCATCATGCAGGTAGGAGAAGTTCTTCGCGTGGTCGTCGCGATTGCCGATGAACACATTGAAACACATGAGTCGATACAATCGTTCGCATTCCTTGATGCCGCCGGTCATGCGCATGGTCAATCGCATCAGCAAGGCGTAGTCCAGATTGGCGATGCGGTGTGAAGTCTCCAACAGGCCGCCGGCGGAAACCATGTGCACCTTGCCGATTTCGCCGTTCGTGAGCGGTATGCGGTCAAAGCGCTTGACGCCAAAATAGCCTGCGCATCGACGTGAAGGGAACAACCTGGTTTCCGGCATGTCGATTCCGCAAGTGCGTGCAAGATTCGATATGTGGTATTCCATCTCGCCGATATCGGGTGCATCCACGGATGAGGGGAACTTGATGATCCATTCCTCGCCATTGATTGTGGTGAGGATTTTCGGGCGGGCTCCGCCTGACGAACCGCCAAGAACAAACAGCTGGTCGAGGTCATTCGAGAAGTCGGCGCTCAACACATTCAGGCATTCCTCGGCGAGTGAGTCGAGATCGGGGAATGCCTGAATGTCATCGTCGATTGTTGAAGCGGGTTCGTATTCCAGTGCGCCCATGCCGCCATGACCTACGATCGATAGACGCGCCAGCGGGCCGACCGAATACGGGTCGATGCCATGTTGACGCAGCATTCGGTCGGTCAGCAGTCGTCCCCATCCGTCGGGCATGCTGTCGTCGAACACGCCGAACATGCCGTTCAGCGGATCTCTTTGGGCGACGAACACGCCATCTCTGAGCGGAAGGCTTATCGGGCTGATGGAAAAACCGTGCGTCAGCCAGGTCTTGTCGTAGGCGAACGCCAGTGTGCGGGAAGGTGACATGGTAAGCATTCCGACGGTATTGCCTGCGAGCAGCACGCGCACGCGGTCTACATCCAGCAGCGGGGTCATCCGATGTCCTTTCCGTGGCGCGTCGCTGTGACCACGTCATCGATCGAGCGGTAATACGGCTGGGAGAACAGTGCGTCGAAATCCCGTTCGCAGTCCAAGGCGAAGGCGATGCCGACCAGTGCGTTCAGTGATATCTCATGGAGTTGTTCGAATCGACGAATCGACCCGAGACTCACCCCTGATTTTCGGGCGAGATCGGACTGCGTCATGCCGTGTTCCTTGCGTCTCATGGTCATTCGCCGGGCGATACCGGCCATTACTTCTCCGGGAAGCGGCTCATCTAACAAATCATACATACTAATATTTTAGCAATACTTATGAAATTATATAGTAATTACTACTATATTAGTAGCATTCATTATGTCGTGTCAGTCCTATCCGGCGCTTGTAGGTGGCCTTTGCCAGAGGACGGCGGCGGCGTCAAGCGCATGCTGGATATCGGCTGCGGGCCGGGCAACAGCACGGCCGTGCTGCGCGAACGCTACCCGCACGCCGAGATTCTCGGCGTCGACAGCTCGCCGGACATGATCGAGGCGGCTCGCAAGGCCTACCCGGACATCGATTTCCAGCTGTGCGACGTGTCGACGCATCGGTGAAGTTCGTGACGTTCATCGACGCGATGCTCTCGCTCGTGGTCACGCAGGACGTTCTGCCGGAGGCCGAGGGCGCGCAACATGCCGCACAATCCTCCGGGCTGCTCGGCATCGGACTCGGAGCGTTGACCATGATCATCGGATTGTGGATGCTGCTGCGTCGGCGCTGGGCCGCTGTGGATTCGGTGCTCGATTCCGAGCAATAGCGGCGCATTGGCCGGCAATGGCCGACTGCAGGAGGGGCAGAGGTCCCGTTTTCTGATGTGTACGAACGTACATATACGAGGGGGACAGCATGGAACCCGCATGAATGCTATGATTGCCGATATGCCATCCCAGTCATCCCGAGTCGACCCCGAGCGACAGCAGCACATCATCGACGCCGCGCTGCGCGTCATCGCGTCACGTGGAGTGGCAGGCACCTCGCATCGCGTCGTCGCCGCCGAGGCGCACGTGCCCCTCGGCTCCATGACATACTATTTCGACGGCATGCACGATCTGCTGCACCAGGCGTTCGACCAGTTCGCCCGGGCCTCCGTACTGAAATTCGCCGCGCGCATGCAGCCCGCCTCGACCGTCGACGAAGCCTGCGACGCCATCGCGCTGAGCATCGAACGAGACATGCTCGGTAACCAGCGCGACCTGAACATCAACCTTGAGTTCTACACGCTCGCCGCGCGCGACCTGTCCTTCCGCGACATCAGTGACCGCTGGATGTCGGCGACACAGAAGGTCATGGGCCGGTTCTTCGACTCCGAGACCACGGTGCTGCTCGACGCGATGATCGAAGGCCTGACACTGCACCGGGCGCTGGGCGGGGAACCACGCAACCCCCAGTCCATCCGCGACGGCATCCGGCGCATCATCGACCACCGGCGCTGACGGCAACGGGAGTGCGCCAAAATGCGCCATCCACTGATGGATCACATAATTCAGGAACACGGACCTGTAATGGGAAACAGGGTAAATCAACGCCGTTTGCCCATAACAGTGAAGGTCTTCTTGGGAAGAAGGATCCATGACCAATCCGAACGCGCCGTATGCCGCCCAGCCGCAGCAATCCGGATTTCAACCGCAGCCCCAGTTCCAGCCGCAACAGCCCTATGCTCCCCGGCCGGTCGCACCCCTGCGTACGCAGCGCGGACTGCTGAAATACGTGCTGCTCGGTCTCGTCACGTTCAGCATCTACGACATCTGGCAGATGAGCGAAGTGGGAGACAGCCTGAACCTGCTCGCGTTCAAACGCGACGGCAAACACACAATGCACTACTGCCTGATGTTCTTCCTGGTGGGATGGGTCACGCTGGGCATCGGCTGGCTGGTGTGGTATCACCGCGTATCCGGCCGCATCGGCGAAGAACAGGCCGCGCGCGGTCTGCCCGTCACGGTCACCGCCTCGACATTCTGGCTGTGGGGCATCCTCGACTCGCTCATCGCAGTGGGACCGTTCATCTATAATTACAAGCTGCTGCACGCGATGAATGACCTGTCCGCGGACTACAACGTGCGCGGCTTCTGAACGAGACACGGATCGAAATCGGGCTCCCCGCCACAGGGAGCCCATAATCGCATTCAGTCAATCAGCTTGTAACCGTGGTCGGCAACCACGGACTTGAGCTTCTCGATATACGTCTCGGCGGCCTTCGACAGTTTGGCGCGCTCATTGGTGACCCAGCCCACCAGCATCGTTTCGTCGGTGTCCAACGGCACGGTGACGATCTTCTCGTTGTTCAGGTCGCCGTTGTCGATGCCGGTGCACACCGTGTACCCGTTCAGGCCGATGATGAAGTTCAGGATCGTCGCACGATCGGTCACGTTGATCTGCTTGGGGGAGTACTCCGGCCACACGGCCTCCTCGGCGAAGAAGAAGCTGCCCTCCTCGCCCTGCTCGTACTGGATGAACGGGAAAGGCTTGAGGTCGTCCATCGTGACCTTCTTCTTGCCGGCGAGCGGGTTGTTGCGCGAGATAAACACGTGCAGCGGCGCACGGAACAGCGGATGGAACTCCAGATGCTTCTCGCGCAGCATCTTGCCGATCACGTCCTTGTTGAAGTCCGACAGGTAGATGATGCCGATCTCCGAAAGCATGTTCGCGACCTGGTTGATGATGTCCTTCGTGCGGGTCTCACGGATCGTGAACTCGTACTCGTCGGACTTGATGGAGTCGATCATCTCGACGAACGCCTCGACGGCGAACATGTAGTGCTGCGTGGACACGGAGCACAGCTGCTTGCGCGGCTTCGCGTTCTTGTAGCGCTCCTCAAGCAGGTCGGCCTGGTCGAGCACCTGACGGGCGTAAGTGAGGAATTCGGCGCCGTCCACCGTCAGGGCGATGCCCTGCGAGGAACGAGTGAAGATCTCGATGCCGAGCTCGTTCTCCAGTTCCTTGACCGACGAGCTCAACGCCGGCTGGGAGACGTACAGTTCATGCGACGCCTCGTTCATGGATCCGCACTCGACGATCTTCACGATGTATTTCAGCTGCAGCAGTGTCATAAGCAGCATTTATAAGGCCGACCATGGACGAAACCATTGAAATCATTGGGATTGCCGGCATTTCACCAGGTGCGGGGATATAAGCTCAATTTATCATGCGGCGGGCTTGCGGTGCGGTATGCGCAAGGCACGCTCTCAAAACTCGCAGATACACCGGACGACTGACGTTTTTTGCCCCATATCTGCGAGTTTTGAGAGCACCGAATCCGGTTATTCCTACAGCCTCACACCGAGCGAAGCGAGCGATTCGCGGGCCTGGAGAGCATTGTCGAACAGAAGACCGTGGATACCGACCTCGTTGGCCCCGACGATGTTCTTCGCCGTGTCGTCGAAGAACACGCAATGCCCGGCTTCGAGGCCGAATCGTTGCAATGCGAGCTCGTAGATGTCGGCGTTCGGCTTGTGCATCTTCTCGATGCCGGAGACCACGGTGTCCTGCAGCAGTTCGCCAATCTGCGGGAATTTCTCGAACGCGATGTGAATCGTCTCATGAGACCAGTTCGTCAGTCCCCACACACCGTACCCATGCCGCTTCAGGTCGCGCAGCAGATCTTCCATGCCGGGCAGCATGCGCGGCAGGGCGTCGCCGTAATGTTCGATGTAGTAGGCGAAGATCGGAGCGATATCCTCGCCCTGCTCCCGCACCACGTCGGGGTAGATGTGAGAGAAGTCCTCGCCGGCGTCCATGCGGTCCTCATAGCGGAAGAACCCGTGCGGGTCGTCGGGCGCGCATATCGCGTCCACCGTGTCCTGGGGGAAATGCCCGGTCAGGCATGCGCGGGTCTGCCAGTCCAGCAGGACGCCACAGAAATCGAAAATCACATCGGTGATGGGGGAGTTGCTCATGATGCTCCTCAACGTTGGAATAGGGGGAATAGGATGGTGTCTGATTTGTTGATCCGGACGGAATAGGTCTCCGGCCGGCGCAGTCGCGCAAACGGTCGGAATGCGTCGACGCCGGGTATCATGCGATACCGGCCTCCGCATCCCGACCGCCCTCGCGCCCTTACGACAGCAGTTCCGCGAAAGTCGCGGGAATCATGCCGATCACATCGGATGCGACGATGGGATGCCCCAGCTTGGTGCGCAGATGACGGTCATCGGAACCGTAAATCGTCGGGGGCGTGAACCCGCGCTGATCCGACTGCGACGCCTGAGCGGCTGCATATCCGTGCAGGTAGGCAGCGCAGGCGGCGACATCGGGAGCCGAAACGTCCTCGTCGTCCTGTTGGGCGAGCAACGCCCCCAGCATGCCGGCGAGCACATCGCCCGCCCCCGCGGTGCCCAGCCACGCCGGGGCGCGGCCGGAGACGACCACACGCACATGCTGCTCATCATCCGCGAATCCACCCTGCGCATCCGACTCCCGATCGGTGTCGGCCGGCTCGCCCACGACAATCGTGACCGCACCTTTGAGCAGCACGGTGGCGCCGGTGAGCTCATGGGCCCGCAACGCCCAATGCAATGGCTCGTTCTGCACATCCGACGCATCCACATCCTCGCCCCTGGCGGTGAGCAGCGAGGCGAGCTCCCCGGCGTGCGGGGTGATGACGACCTGCGGCGGCACCTCGTCGGGCAGCAGGTCGAGAGCGCCCGCGTCGACCACCAGCGGGGGCATATCATAGGCGAGGTCATCATCGTCATCCGGGTCATCGTCAGAGGACAACGCATAATGCGTCAGAAGCTTGGCGATGGTCTCACGCTGGAAATCATCATCCTCGGTCTCACCCGTCGGAACGCCGGAGCCCACGACCCAGGCCTGCACGCGCCCCTTGCCGAGTACGGCCTCCGGGACCGCGGCGAGCACCATATCACGGCACACCTGCGGACCCATGTAGCGGATCATGCCGATGTTTGTCTTGGCCGCGGCCTTGCACGACAGCACCGCGGCGCCGGGGTATCGTTCGGAGCCGGTGATCAGACCGGTCACGCCACGTAAGTACTTCGTGTCTGCAAGCCGGGGGAGTCGGACGGTCTCAGCCGCGTTGTCGCCGGAAACCGCCTCGACGAACGGCATATGGCCGTCGATGTCGAAACTGAAGTCCACCAGCGTCACGCGACCGCAGGCGTACGCCGCGGGAGGCAGCATAAGGCACGGCTTCAGGGCGCCGAACGTGACCGTGACATCGGCAGGGATATACGGGCCTGTGATGGCACCGTCGTCGACTCCCACGCCGGAGGGGACGTCCACCGCGACGACCAACGGGAACTCGCCGGTCGAGTCGCCGGCGGGAAGGGCGGTGCGGTCGGGGATCGTGCCGTCGACGCCCAGCGAGGATGCGACCGTGCCCGCGATGCCGTGCAGCGCCCCGCTCAGGCCGATGCCCGTCATCGCGTCGATGATGACATGCGCGTGCTGGGCGAGTTCCACCGCGGCCCGAAGCCTTTCACCGGCCTCTCCAGCGCTGAAGCCGGCAGCGCACCCCGGAATCTCGGAGGCCGGGTCGAGGATCAGCACCTTGCCGCCGGCGCGGACGAATGCGGCGAAGCCCTCGCCATGCAGCGTGCGGCCGACCGCGACGGCGGTGACCGAAGCGCCGTTGCTCGCCAGCATCGTCGCGGCGAACAGCCCGTCGCCGCCGTTGTCGCCGCTGCCGGCGAGCAGCACAATGTTCGACTCCTCCAACGCGACGCCCTCATCTTCGATTATTTCGGCGACGACATGGGCTGTGGCGGCGGAAGCCATCCTCATCAGGGGGACACCGTTCTCAAGCAGTGGCCGTTCCATCTCCCGCACGTCTCGCGCCGTGAAGGCGGCGTGACGAAGAACGTGGAGCCTGTTCTCATCTGTCTGCCCTGCCATGATGCATCCTCCTTGGTTCATGGATCGTTTCCATCAATCGGACTTTGCCCGTCCCTCCACTCTACTCGCTGTTGAGCCGTCGCGGCGACGCGTCTGCGATACCGTTACACGAGTTCGCGCGCGCGAGCGGTACGATCGGGAAGACATGCGTCTGGTTTCGATGAAAGGAGAACCCATGACGAACATCAACAAGCGGGCGGTGGTGACCGTCGCCTCAAGCGGCATCGGCGCCGCGAGCGGTACGAGCACTCGCGGCGGACGGCTGGACCGTGGTGGCTCTCGCGTGACGGCTGCGGCGGCGACACGCGGAAGTGTCGCCGCCGCTGTACTTCAAGCGCTCGAAGCGGCTACCGTGACATCTCAAAGCGAGTCATAATGACCGCCGATCGCAGTCAAACCGCAAGGAGATATCATGTTCGATGAGCTGAAAAGCCGCATGAACAAGTTCTGGAACGATGACAGGACGCTGGCACAGACAGACCCGGAATTCATCGAGCTGTTCTCGAACTTCGCTTATGACGAGGTCGTCAACGAGCCGGGAGCGAATCACCCCGATCTGGACGACGCCACACGCTCCATGGCCATTCTGGCGGCGTTGATCGGATGCCAGGGTCTCGACGACTTCGAGCTGATGGTGCCGGTCGCGTTCGAATCCGGCGTCGGTGCCGTCCAGGTCAAGGAAATCGTCTACCAGGCGGTTGCATATCTCGGTTTCGGCCGTGTACTGCCGTTCCTGAAGAAGACCAATGAGATACTGGAGGCGAAGAACATCCACCTCCCGCTCGAACCGCAATCCACCACGACGCCCGAAACCCGCGCTGAGGCGGGCGAGCAGGCGCAGATCGACATCTTCGGCGAGCGCATGCGAGGCTTCGCGCAATCAGGGCCGGAGAAGACCCGTCACATCAACAAGTGGCTGGCCGGCAACTGCTTCGGCGACTATTACACGCGCGGCGGGCTCGACACGCGCCGACGCGAGATGATCACGCTGTGCTTCCTGGCCGCGCAGGGAGGGTGCGAGCCGCAGCTCACCTCCCATGCGGCGGCCAACATGCGCGTGGGCAACGACGAGAGGTTCCTGATCGCCGTCGTCTCCCAGTGCACGCCGTATATCGGTTATCCGCGCACGCTCAACGCACTGCGATGCATCGCCGACGCGGCGGCGAAGGCGTGACAGTCGGCGCGGGCCGTCAGGCTTCCTCGTGCCAGTGCGGGTTCTACGCGAAGGAACGTCCCTCGGGATTGTCCAGTGCTGCGATGTCGCGCATGTCCTGTTCTTCGAGCTCGAACCCGATCAGGTCGAGATTGGCGCACTGACGATCGTGGTTCATCGACTTCGGAATCGCCACGTCGCCGAGCTGCAGATGCCAGCACAGGATGGCCGCGACGGGGGAGACACTGTGCTTGGCGGCGATGCGCACGATCGTCGGGTCCTTGAGCATCTGGTTGGCGTGGCCCAGCGGGCTCCACGCCTCGGTGATGATGCCATGCGCCTGATCGTAGGCGCGCTGCCCGGCCTGCTGGAAGAAGGGGTGCAGCTCGAACTGGTTGACGGCCGGCGTGACCCCGGTGGAGCGGATCAGCAAGTCGATATGACCCGGCAGGAAGTTGCTGACGCCGATGTGCTTGACGATGCCCTGCTTCTGCGCGTCGACGAGCGCCTGCCACACCTCGACGAGCTGGCCCTGCGACGGGTTGGGCCAATGAATCAGATACAGGTCGATGTAGTCGAGTCCCATGCGGGCCACGGGCTCCTCGACCGTGACGCGTGCCTAATCGTACTGGTGATGACGGCCCGGTAGCTTCGACGCGACGATGATGTCCTCTCGCGGCACCTCTGATTCGCGGATAGCCTTGCCGACCACGCCCTCGTTCTCGTAGTTGAATGCCGAATCAAGCAGACGGTAGCCGACCTCCAGCGCCGACTTGATCGCCTCGACGCCGGCAAAGCCGTTGACCTTGTATGTGCCGAATCCGATGGCGGGAAGTTCAAGGCCGTCATGGGCCTTGCGTACCGGGATGGCCGGCGGTTGCAACAGAGCCATGTGCATCTCCATTCTCGATTGTGGCCGGACACCTGCGCAGTGGCGCCCGCATGTCAACCCACACTGTAGCGCACTGCAAGGCTCATACAGACTCGATTTCGATAGCTTGCGTCAAAAGCAAAAGGAATGACTTACTCAGCTCCCGCTGGCGAGAGCTGTCGAGCGCAGCGAGACTGAGGATGGCTCATCGCGAAGCACGTGGTGGAACCGTGTTCGTGGAGTTCATGTCCCACAAATGTCCCACAAGCACGAAAAAAGCGGGATTCCAACGACCTGAAATCGTTGGAATCCCGCCATTCTCGTCGGGCCGGCGGGATTTGAACCCGCGACCCCTTGTTATCTCACAGAGTTGCTTCGTTCGTCGTCTCTTATTTCATTAGTTGTGTTTTCGTTGCAATCATACCATTTTGGTAACCTCCGCATTATTCATTGATTGCCGATGATTTCGCTGTTCTCTGCGGTCATTGTGTCCCGGTTGTGTCCACGCTGGCGCTGTTGTTCCTCAGTCAAATGAGACGAAATGACTGAGGAACAGCGAACTACCAACTACTTGCCCATGAATCTTCATCCGGCCCTGCCCAAGGATTGTCCTCAGAAGACTTATTCAGTTGAGCGCTGGGCGGTTCATGCTCTTCAAAGGTATATAGCTGCTTCAGGCGACCTAACAATTCATCGAAGGTGATTACTGTAAGACCAAAAAGTCCTCGCCTGAAGTGATTAAAAGATCTCTTTTGCTCTTCTTCTAATTTGTCGTAATTACCGGCAACCAGCACACCGTGCGGGTGTACCCTGTTGAGTTCCGGGTAGGAATTATGCAGAACAACCTCAAAACTCCGAATCGCTTCAGAGATTTGCGTACGAACTTGAATCACCCCACCAGATAGATGCCCTGACGCCGGATACACGACATTAGGACCTGACGTTCCGTCTTTTCCTCGATAGGGACGCTTCGCCATCAATTCAGTGTCTGGAGTCTTGATATCGACAACGGCGAAACTTTGAGTGCTTTCATCCCGAAACAGGAAATCCGTTGCAACACCGCCTTGCCCGTTCCTCCCGACACAACTTTTCCCTCCTACATATGTTTCCCCTCGCAATTGAAACGCAGTGAAAGCAAAAGCTGATTGCAGTATCCACGGATGCTCACCGAAGAAGTCCTGCCAGTGTTTTTCGTTGTCGCCATAGAACTGCATATCTTGTTCAAACTGTTCGATTATGCGCATTCGATTTCGCTGAATCTGTGATTCGGCAAGTCTCATCGCAAGATCAGCTTGGTTCGCCACGAGTGTATCCCAGAATTCTTGGGAATGATTTTCATCTATCAGTTCCTGAATGACTTGAGCAAGGTTCTCATTGGTGACGATGATTTCGTCCTTCCCAGCTACTACATAGTCATGTGAGCCTGGTAGAACGCCCTTGTTCTGGACAGCATACAATCTGGATAACAAGTCATACAGTTTTCTCACGTCTGAAGTTTTCAGTGGGATTGAAACGACTGTGTCGGGGTCAGCATTCCTAAAATTGACGCCGTTCAAATCCGACCAGCCGCCATTCTCGTCGCGCTTCTGGCGCTTCAGAGCACCATCGATACCATGACCGTCGATGATCTTCGCTTCAAAGATGGTTCTGGTAGTTGCAGTCTCGGCAATCAGAGCCGGGGGAACCTCAGCCACACCACGCGCAACTGATTGTGTCTCAACGTGGTCCGCCATGTCATCACCTCAATTGCTATCGAGCAGCTGGATGCTACCGCGCTCACGATAGTTTACATGGCATCATGCCCCCCACCTAACAAATGGTTAAAGAGAGCTTCCCCTGCCTCCCTCTCATCGAGTGTTCCCGCTTCATACTCTTCAAGGATCAGTTTTGTTTGAGCCATACGCTCACTGATTTCAGGAGGTATCGAGTCACCTAGTTTGGCAAACGGATCGTAATCGACAGAGAACGGTACCTCAAACAGTTCAAGGTCGCTGATGCCTTCGGGCATGGTGCCATCCGGGTATGAAACAACGAAAGATTCACCGGCGCCGCACGAATTCGGCACATGACATAAGCCAGTACCATCATCCAACTGCATATACTCACCCATATCGGAGCGGCCGTCTCGAACGAAACGACATATGTGCAAATTCTCGGGAATCAAAACAAACCTCTTAATCGCCAAAATGACGATAAACAAACAATACTGTCACTCCGCTAAGCACCAAGTAAATAGTTCTCATACCGCCACTTGACATACTCCATGTTTGTGATTTCTGGAAGTTCGAATGCTTTGCCAATTAGTTCATGATAATTATTCTTCACCTGATCGCCGCGAAGCTCAATATGGCATAGCCGCGTATTTCCAATCGGCTCCAGGGACAACAATCCTGCATCAAACAAGCAGTGAATATCCGCACGAAGAGGGAGGCCATTATCCATCTCTTCGGGGCCACCATAAGAGTGCGGTTTGATATGCGCTGCCTGAAGAACCTCGGGAACCGTCACCCCGGTAATCGGGCATCTCGGGACTGCTGAAAGCAAATCATGACGGAATTGCTGTTGCCTAGGACGTGAATTTTTACGCAATGTTGAAGACATTGTCACAGAACTTGAAATATCTGATTTATGAATCATTTCCAGCAAATCAGAGCTATTTTCAGACCAAGTGCCATTGAGCAACTCTTGAATCTGATAATCAATGTCTTTAATGTAAAAGTATCGGCAATTGTCTCGATTCCTGTTTCTACTGTTCTCCAGTTCCTCAAATAGGCCGAGCTGCTCCTCCTCTTTTTGTAGATATCCAAAGTTGTTTAGAAAGCGAAGATATTCTCCGGTAAATCGAATATCATTTGATCTCTGAAGAGAAGATGGCCAATTGTCGACAATATGGGGATTCTTGCGATACCTACGCACGTATTCTGCTATACGTTCATGCTTCTGTTTGTCGCCCGCCATTGGAACAACTACAGAATATAATTCATTATTAGTCAGCCATCCTTCACCTTGTTCATTCAAATCGCGAACAATTTGAAGTATGACTTTAAATGGATGAATCGATAAATCGTGATCTTCCCAGTCTCGTACCTGTTCAGGGGTGTAATTCACTGTATTGGGAAGTTTCATACTGATAATCATCGAAGCAGCAAAATCTACTTGACTGACCTTGCCTTCTGCAATCGACTTTGCTAAATCCGTCAATTTGATTACACCTGAATGATCAGGGGCTGCGGGAATCAGACCAAACGTTTTCCAGTATTGACCGGAGTTGCGCATTAAATTGCGCTCACCAACACGCCTAGACAAATCAACTGTCGTATGTATGTCCCTGTCAAGGTTTTGCATAACTTGTGCAAATTCAGGTCCCGAATAGCGAATCTTCCCGTTCGCGATTTTATTCAAGCGACTTATCAAGCCAAGAAGTACTGCGGGATCGCCTAAGGCTTCGGTCGGGGCCTTAGTAGCGAACAGCCACTTGTAATCTGCAAACGGTAGAACAGGAACATAGTCACCCATGACGGAACTCCTCAGTCGGCCGCAACCATTTTATAGCATGTCATCAGCTGTTCGGCAATCTTCTGCGCAAGCAAGACAGGGACAGCATTCCCAATCTGCCTGTAGCAAGAGCCGCGTGATCCGTAGAAACGGAAGTCAAGCGGGAAGGTTTGCACAGTCGCTGACTCTCGAACAGTCATTCGTCGCAATCCGTTGTAGTGTGGAATTGCCACGACTCCGCCTCCGCCGTTGCCTCGGGCAAGGATGGTTGGAGACGGCTTGTCTGGGTCCGTTATACGATGCCCTGTATAATTACGAGGTTTTACCTTATATTGAGAGTATTCATTGTTAGGCACGCTATCGGCATCAGGTCCATCTGGATCAGGGATGTCCTTAATCGCCTCTTGAACGCTTATCCAGCGAGGTAGGCCGTTTTTGCCTTCTTTGGAATTGGTGGGCTGCGGATAGGTGAACTCCACGTCCAAATCGTTCCTCACGCCAACGATGATGACGCGCTGCCGCGTTTGCGGGACACCGTAATCAGCAGCATTAAGAAGCTGGTAAACCACGCGGTACCCGGCTTCAGCAAAATCTGAGACAATGGCCTTAATCACTTCACCCTTGCCGAGAGTGAGAATACCTTTGACATTCTCTGCAACGAAGAACATGGGCTTCTTCGCCTTGAGAATACGAATATACTGAAGATACAGCTTATTTCGCTTATCAAGCGCATTTCGTTTAGTGTTAGCCATGCTGAATCCTTGGCATGGAAAACCACCAATCATAATGTCGCAGTCAGGAATATCATGGTCTGATACTTCGCTAATATCAGCACATACGCAGTGATCGTCAATGTTAGCCCGGTACGTTTCTACTGCATCTTTGTCGAAGTCATTGGCCCACGCCAACTGAAAGCCGGCCAGCTTGAAACCAAGATCCAAGCCGCCGGCACCGCTAAACAACGACACAACCCTAGGCGCTTTAATCATTTAGAGCCTCCATATATGTAGCGTAAAGAGCATGGGCTATGGCTTCTGCCAACTTCACTGGTACAGCATTACCGATTTGTCGATAACAATCGGTACGTGAACCATGGAAATGAAAATCTAGTGGGAAGCTCTGTACAGAAGCTAGTTCACGAACGGTCATACGTCTCAGTCCATTGGGGTGAGGCAAAACTACAACCCCACCTTTACGATCGCCACGAGCAGTAACTGTGGGAGCGGGCTTGTTGCCATCCGTGGGACGCTTGCCTAGATACCCATTAAGTAACATCTTATATTGAGAGTATTCATTGTTAGGCACGCTATCGGCATCAGGTCCATCTGGATCAGGGATGTCCTTAATCGCCTCTTGAACGCTTATCCAGCGAGGTAGGCCGTTTTTGCCTTCTTTGGAATTGGTGGGCTGCGGATAGGTGAACTCCACGTCCAAATCGTTCCTCACGCCAACGATGATGACGCGCTGCCGCGTTTGCGGGACACCGTAATCAGCAGCATTAAGAAGCTGGTAAACCACGCGGTACCCGGCTTCAGCAAAATCTGAGACAATGGCCTTAATCACTTCACCCTTGCCGAGAGTGAGAATACCTTTGACATTCTCTGCAACGAAGAACATGGGCTTCTTCGCCTTGAGAATACGAATATACTGAAGATACAGCTTATTTCGCTTATCAAGCGCATTTCGTTTAGTGTTAGCCATGCTGAATCCTTGGCATGGAAAACCACCAATCATAATGTCGCAGTCAGGAATATCATGGTCTGATACTTCGCTAATATCAGCACATACGCAGTGATCGTCAATGTTAGCCCGGTACGTTTCTACTGCATCTTTGTCGAAGTCATTGGCCCACGCCAACTGAAAGCCGGCCAGCTTGAAACCAAGATCCAAGCCGCCGGCACCGCTAAACAACGACACAACCCTAGGGCGGGATGACGCATGCAAGGCATGGTCGCCAGACACTTGTTGCACCAGACTCTCCTTTGGGAAGACTACTCCAAAATCGGTAAGTATACCGGATTGGCTCGATGTGTCGCCAGTTGAACACTAACAGTCAAGTGAGGGAAGGACAGCCATTCTCCTACTGTTTGCTGAGTTTGCCGTTGAACGCCTGGTTGACAAGCGTGTAGACGGCTTGTGCGACGCCGATGACGCCGGCGAGGACGATGCCTCATCCGTAGCCGGTGAAGCCGTTGGTGGCGGCGATGGCGATGACGCCGAGCAGCACGCTCACGCCGAGGCTGGTTAGACCCACGTAGTCGGCGGGGATGTGTTTCTTGAACGCTTGTACGAGCGCGGGCGCGACGAGGGCGACGATGCCGGCGGCGAGGGTGATCGCTGCGAAAATATCCATGCTTGTTCTCCTTGGGTTGTTCGGGTATAGATGACGCGGCCTCCGGCATGGTGCCGAAGGCCGCAGTCGGACGGCGGGCTCAGTAGCGCAGTTGCTGTCCGGGATAGATGAGGTTCGGGTTTCTCAGCCCGTTGAGTTGGGCGATGCGCTGCCAACCGGACGTGCCGAAGATGCCGCTCAGTGTCTCGCCGCGCTTGACGACGTGGATCCGCGTGCCCGTGCCGGCGCTCGTGGACGGCGTGCCGCCTCCCTGGTAGGTGACGGTCTGGCCGGGCCAGATGCGGTTGATGTCGCCAGACGGCACACTCCATGCGGACACGGGCCATAGTCCGGTGCGGGCGGCGATGCCGCTGATCGTGTCGCCGGAACGCACCACCACGCTATAGCCGCCGCCCGTGCTTGGCCGGGACGGCTGCGGTGCGGGCTGAGGCTGCGGCGTCGGTGCCGGCGTGGGCGTGACGGTGGTGTTGCCGGGGTTGGCGTACTTGTTCCACTGGGCGTGGGTGCCGCGGAAGTAGTTGAGATCCAACGGACCCGCGTAGCCGTTGATGCGCCCGTTGCTGGTGTACTGGCGCATGGCCTCGCCGTATTTGCCGTAGTTCCATGGCTGGGTCTGGTAGCCGGTCGCATTGTTGTTGGCGTACTGCGCCACCCACAATCCGCAGCGGTTGCGCACGTCCGTCGGGATCTGCCACAGGTAGGCGGCGGACGTATAGACGAGCGGCCATACGCCGGTCCTCGCGTGGACACGGTTGACGAAGACGCGCACCCAGTTGGAGTCGCCCCATGCGGCGTTCTGATAGCCCTCCCAGTCGAGCACGAGGACCGCTCGGCCGATGTAGGGTCGCACGGTGTTGACGAAGTAGTCGGCTTCGGCGGTCGCGTTGCCTCCGCCGGCGTAGTGGTAGAAGCCGAGGCTCTTGCCCCGCCGCTGCACGCAGTTGGCCTGGCTGGTCATGTACCCGTTGGTGAAGCCGGTGCCCTGCGTGGCCTTGACCACGGCGAAGTCGTAGTCGGCGGTGCATGTGACGGTCGGCGACTGCCAGCCGCTTACGTCGATGCCGCGCATGTCGGCCATCGCGCTGGGCGTGACGGTGAACATGGCGAGCAGCAGCGCCGTGGCCGCGAGTAGTCGGTGTTTGATTCTGGACATGCCTTTGTCCTCTCCTATGGGGGAAAGCCCCATTGCGATTGGCGTCGCATGGGGCTTTCCGGTTTTGACTGATCGGTCTGTTCTGTTGTTCTTCAGTTATGGGCGTGCAGCCGGTAGTTCCAGTCGTCGCTGTCGAGCCTGTGCCGGTAGTCGTCTTCGAGTTGCTGGCAGCGCACGTGGCCGGGCCCGTTGCCGCCGCGTTCCGTGTACGCCTTGCCGGCGTCGAGCTGGTGTTCGCCTGCATGCGGCTCGTGGTCGGCAGGAACAGGGATTGCCGGTAGATCTCTAGTCGAGCCGGCGTATGGTCGAGGATTCGGCGATGGCTTGTTCCATATCCTTGCGTTGGTCGAGACGGCGCAACAGCCATGAGTCGAGCGCGGTGACGGCACCGCTGCCGATGACCGCGCATAGAATCATCAATCCGTTCGGCGTCATGCGGGATTCTGCCTGACTATGTACAGGACGCCGCCCGCAGAGCCGTTGCCGTTGTTGAGGGTCACGGTCGCTGGGGATGTGACCTCGTACTACTGGATCCCGCTGGCCGCGCCACACGCCTGCGGCACCGCCGTCACCATGCTCTGGAGACAGGGATTGTCGAGTCTGGTAAAAGTGAAGGTGAACTCGTCGCTGCCGGAATAGGTCGGCATGGGAGTGGTATACACGTTGAACGTTTTGCTCGGCGCGAACAGGCAGGGCACCTTGCCGATAGTCGAACCGATCGGAGTCGTGTCGCCGCCGACCACGAAGATGCCTGACAACGCTTCGCGGATCCGCGACGACCTGTATGCACGCGGCCACGCCAGCGGGTTGAAGGACGGTGAGTTGGAGACGATATGGCGCAGCGTCAACCGACAGCTGGGAGGCCATCATGCCCAGATGTAAACCCCATGGCTCAAGCACCTATGCATGGGCCGGCTGAAGGCAAGGAAGCGCGAGGGATACCGGGAATGGGTCGCTTCGGGGATGAGCAGGGGCCTGTATGGGAGGTACGATCCCGGCATCCTCACGGCGGAGGACCTGACCACGGTTATCATCCTTGGCCGGGGATTCACCCGCATCATTCGACACGGCACGAGCGGCCTGTTCTCACTGCGGGATTCGTGCGAGGCTCGCGGCGTCAGCCCGGATAGCGAATACCTCGCTGTCCACGAGTGTTATCGCACACCCATCAGCAGAAGCCGTTCACACCGCCCAAACGGCGACCGGCGGAACACTGGAACCCTGGCATTCACCTGTCGGACGAGGAGGTCCGGCAATTCGCCCGACTTTGGAATCCCTATGAGCATCATCCACTCCACACGCCGCATGAGGCCCCGACCGTGCGTCACACCGCAACCCGAGACTACACACCATCAGCTGCGACGCGTCTACCCGGCGGCCATCCAGTTCCTCCGCCAAGCCGCGGCCACGAGCGGGTTCGGGACCGCCGCCGGCACCACACGCGAGCGCATGTACGGCTACAAGACCCGCAGCCCCCGACAGTTCCTCAACCACCTCGAAGGGAAAGCCACCATCATACCCGGCACCTCCTTTCAGTCACCCCGACCGTTGATGACGCACCGTTTCATGGACACTGCCGACCATAGCAGAGTGTTCATCTGCTCGCGCAGCCACGACTTCACCTCGTTGAGCGTCATGCAGGAGCACGTCCGCTACGCCGACAGCATCGAGGAGGCCGGCCATGAGTAAGTCGCATCCGATCGTCACCGAATACGACGGCCGATTCCATTGGTGGTGCTCATACGACTGGGACACCGGCAACCGTGTCCAGCTCCACCAGCATTTGGATAATGCGCAGGAGGCTCGGTTATGACTCGATACTACGTGAACAGGGATGGCAACCATGCGGGCGGGCCAACGTGTGCGCCCGGCTGCGTCAAACGGTTCCGCTGCCCATCCGCGAGCAGGCGTGGGAACTCTACTACGAGGTCGAGCAGCTGACGCGACTCGCGGCCCTGCAATGCGGATACCCTCCAGACACGCGCAGGACCGCCAGCGTACTCGAACTCATACGAGGCATCCTCAAGAACAACAAGCCACTGCTCACGCCCCCACGGATGCGCGCGAATGGTGCCGGGACATCACCGACATGGCCCGGAAGGTCAACCGCGTGGTGGATCCGCCGCAGACTCGTGTGGTGTTCGACGCATGCCCGTTCTGCCGGCATGGCATCGTCTGGAGTACGCCCAGAGCCCACATGGGCGGATGCAAGTCATGCGGCGCCCACAAGTGAACCGCATCCATGTCGCCGACCAGCCGCTCGACAAGCTCGCCCAATCCGAGAAGAAGAAGGGCACGCCCAAACATCAGCCGTGAGTGCGCGAAGGCCGGCATACGGTTGCCCGCCTCGACCATTCGCACGTGGATCCACCAGAAACACCTCACGCCCGACCAACACGGCCACATCACACGCTCACAGCAACATCGTGCCGTTGCTGCGCGAGAGGGCCCGCTAGAATGGCAAACGTCCCGTCCCTGTGGGCGGGACGTTCTGCTGAACACATATGAGGAGTTCGATTATGGGAAGGTGATAGCCATGAAGCAAGTATTCCGATTTGAAGGCGAGGAGCATCCGCTCGGGGAGTTCCGCAGGTGGCTTGCAGCCGATCCGGCGCGTGCGCAGAGGATACTGGAGGGGTTGCGTCTCATGGATGCGGCCGAGGCCGAGAGACGTTCGCAGGATCCCAACACACCCGGATACTATACGAGAGGCCGGCACATCGACGTGCTTGTCGAGGCCACGGAGCGCGGTGTCATACCAAACGACTGGACGATATGCCACACGCGCGAAGAAATAGATGAGCATATGCGCGACATCATCGACGACCCGGAAGACTACCAGCCTACGGAGAGCGTCGAGAGTGCGCTGAGCAACATGCTCGGCTGGAAGGAGCTGGAGCGTTACGACGCGGACGCCGAAGCACTGGGCATGAGGAACCGTAGCATCTATTGGGATGTCTGCAAGAAGCTGAAGGCGATGCGCAAGGAAGCGGGAGTGAGCCTTGACGAGATGGCCCGACGTACCGGTCTGAGCGCCACGGCCCTCTGGCGTGCCGAAAACGATCTGCACCGCATGGGGTTGCTTGATTTGCTGCCCGATTATTGCGCGGCGCTTGGCAAGACCTTCGAGATCACCATCAGGGACGCCGATCAGAAGTAGTCCCGAATCGATGAAACGGCCCCATTCTCCAGGATGGGAGAGCGGGGCCGCATTGTGTAGAAGTTGTAATGAGCCGGCGGAATCGGATAAAAGGAAGTCGCCGGGTGAATCAGCGACATGCCGGCAATATGAGGCGCGTCACAGGGGCATCGTGTCTGGTCGTGTCTGAGCGGGCAAAAAGAGGGGAGGAGAGGGAAACGAAAAAGCCCGGAATCGTTGAAATCCCGGGCTTTCTGGTCGGGCCGGCGGGATTTGAACCCGCGACCCCTTGACCCCCAGTCAAGTGCGCTACCAAACTGCGCTACGGCCCGAACAGTGCGAAAAGCACCGAAAAGCAAATCTACCATATGACGTCAATAACGCAAAACAAGCGTGTCGCGACTCGGGTAATTCCCGACTATCACCTCGCAATAGGGAGACACCAGCTACATAGACGGCATGGCCCATCCAAGTGTTATCCAAATTCCATCTGCGCATACCATTGCAGTGCGGCAGCCAGGCGCCTACACGCCCGACCTTCCACCCCCGACACCCCGTCATCCTGGCCAAATTACGGGTTGAAATAGCCGTTCTGGGCAATTCCCCGTGCGAAATCGCCGTT
>ERZ1031885.69-NODE-69-length-47261-cov-6.405309_pt1 | contig 47261 bp, 50 predicted proteins | sample MGYA00518168_ERZ1031885 | MGnify/ENA primary metagenome ERZ1031885 (study PRJEB33719, sample SAMN04261269) | wastewater metagenome | biome: rural village; feature: human; material: feces | host: Homo sapiens | place: El Salvador | collected 2014-01-14 ...
AACTCCTGCCATTCAATGCCGGTGTTCAGTGCGGCGGATACCTCGCGGACGCTCTCAGCAATTTCACGGCCAATGCCGTCGCCCGGAATCAGAACTGCTTTCATAAATAGTACTTTTCCCCTTTCCCTGTCTTACTCTGCATTTTCTGCGGTATACCTAACATACTACCCGCTTTGGGGCCGGTTGTCAATCCGCATTTTTACACAATAGGCACATTTTTGGCCGCCGGCTTAATTTTTTAAAGCATCCTCCCGAAAAATTTAGAAAAATTTTAAGTTTTTCTTGACGAATTTGCGGAAATGCTATAAAATCAATCTATCAGGCATATTGGTAAGGGAAGCCAGCAGTGATATGCGCCTGTATAAGTATGCAAAGTATATAAAATTGGTCAAAGAGAGGGGTACGCATGATGTATTACCCAGACGTCCCGGCCCTGGAGCCGGATGAGCTTGAGCTGCTCTGCCACGAATATCTGGAACACAACGCCACCCTTGACCCGCATCTTGCGGATCAGATGGGCGTCAAGCGCGGCCTGCGCAATCTGGACGGCACCGGCGTGCTGGCCGGCATCACGAACGTTTCCAACGTTATCGGCTATGATAAGAAGGCCTCGACGTGAGCGCCACCCTACTCTTTGCAGGTATCGGCACCCTCATTTTCCATTTCATCTCCCAACTGAAAGTGCCGGCATTCCTCGGCTCGAGTTTTGCCTTCCTCGGCGGTTATGCCTCTGTCAAGCAGCTGTGTGTGGCGCAGGGCCTCACCAACGAGGTGGCGCTTGACTATGCCTGCATCGGCGTGGCCGCAGCGTCGTTGCTCTATTTCGTCATGGCCTTTTTACTCAAGATGTTCGGCACGGAGAAGGTGATGCGTTTTTTCCCACCCGTGGTGACAGGTCCGATGGTCATCGCCATCGGTCTGACGCTCTCTGGCTCTGCCATCAGCAACTGCCAGCAAAACTGGCTACTCGCCGTCACGGCCATCGCCATTGTCATCGCCACGTCGATTTGGGGCAAGGGCATCATCAAGATTGTGCCGATTCTGCTTGGCGTGCTCGGCTCCTACATTCTGGCGGCCGCAACGGGCGAGGTTGACTTCACGAAGCTCAGCGAGGTGGCTTGGGTGGGACTACCCATTAACATGGAGCGCACGGCATTTGCCGTCATGCAGTCGCCCAATTTCGACCTCATCATCACGTCGGTCATCGCCATCTTCCCCATTGCCTTTGCCACCATCATGGAGCACATCGGCGACATGTGTGCCATCCAGAGCACGGTTGGCAAGAACTTCATCAAGGACCCCGGCCTTCACCGCACGCTCAGCGGCGATGGTTTGGCCACATTCCTGGCTTCTCTCTTCGGGGCTCCTGCCAACACGACGTACGGCGAGAACACGGGCGTGCTCAACCTCACGAAAGTGTTTGACCCCGCCGTGATCCGCCTGGCGGCCTGCTTCGCCATCCTGCTCAGTTTCTGCCCCAAATTTGCCTGCCTCATCGGATTGATGCCTGCTGCCACCATCGGCGGCGTGAGCCTCATTCTCTATGGCATGATTTCGGCCGTCGGCGTGCGCAACCTCGTTGAAGCCTCGGTCGACTTCTCGTCGTCGCGCAACGTGTTTGTTGCCGCCCTCATCCTCGTGGTGTCGATTGGCGTGCAATACGGCACAAACGGTGGTGTGCAAATCGGCCCAGTGGCCATCTCCGGCCTGGCGCTCGCCGCCCTCGTCGGCATTTTCCTCAACGCCATCCTCCCCGAACAACTCGGCATGAAGGTGAAGAGCTTCAAGGGGAAGGACAAGTCGCACTTGAAATAATGCTGAAACACCACATAGAGAATCTCCATGACGGACCTACGCCTTGGTATCTATCAAGGATTCAGCGAGGACATAAGTCGGTGTTCTATATTAAATAAAGTTGGTATTAAAACCCAGCATGATATTTTGAACACCTATATATCACGCAAAACAAACATCATATCCTATCCACCTTATGATTTCAAATACCAAACTTTTGCAATTTGTTACCGCCTTTCTGCTCTTCATCGGCCTGGCCGACATGAAGGCGACGGCACAGGTCGTTGAAAACCCGAAAGAGGTGTGCGACCTTTTAAACCGTATCGGTGGGGAAGGCACTGCCGAACGCATCGCCACCGCCATTGACCCTTCCGTGGCCTCGGCAGGCAGAGAAGCCTTTGTGCTGACGTCGCAAGACGGGAAACCCTGCATCAAAGGTTCAAACGTTTCGGCGCTGACCACGGGCATCAACTGGTATCTCAACCACTATGCACACGTCAACATCGCCTGGAACAATCTGACGACCGACCTCTCGCAGGTGGAGTTCCCCGTGCCGACGAAGCAGGAGAAACACTCCACAACGGTTGGCTACCGCTACTACCTCAACTATTGCACCTTCTCTTATTCCATGTCGACTTGGACTTGGGAGCGCTGGCAAAAGGAAATCGACTGGATGGCGCTCCACGGCATCAACATGCCGCTGCAAATCGTTGGTCTCGACGTGGTGTGGCAGAAACTCCTCACGCAAGATTTGGGATATACCGACGACGAGGCCAACGCTTTCATCGCCGGACCATGTTTCCAGGCTTGGTGGGGCATGAACAATCTGCAGGGATGGGGCGGCAAGAACCCGGCATGGTGGTATAAGCGCCAGGAGGCCCTCGCGAAGAAAATCCTGGCCCGCGAGCGCGAACTGGGCATGGAACCGGTTTTGCCGGGCTACGCCGGCATGGTGCCGAGCGACATTGCCAAGAAAGGCTATTCGGCCAACAACCAGGGAAACTGGTGTGGCTTCTTGCGTCCTTACATTCTTGACCCCAACACGGAGGCGTTTGCCGAAATCTCCGCGAAATATTACGCACGCCTCGCGGAGGTGATGGGCACGTCGGCCTACTACAGCATGGACCCCTTCCACGAAGGAGCCAACACGAGCGGCATCGACGTGGCCTCGGCCTACAAGCGCATCGGCGAAGCGATGTTCAAGGCCAACGGCAAAGCGAAATGGGTCATCCAGTTTTGGCAATGGAGCCAGGCACAATATAATGTGCTTTCGCAGGTGTCGAAAGGCAAACTCATCGTGCTCGACCTCTTCAGCGATGCCCACACGCATTTCGGAGAATATAACGGACACGATGCCGTTTACTGCATCCTCCCGAATTTCGGCGGACGCACGGGACTCTTCGGCCGCCTCTCGAAGGTGATGAAGGATTTCTACGCACAGAAATCGTCGAACACCAACGTGAAGGGCGTTGGGGCAACACCGGAGGCCATCGAGCAGGTGCCGGTGCTCTATGATGCCCTCTTTGAACTTCCCTGGCGCACCTCGGCTCCTTCGCCGCAGGCGTGGCTGAAGGATTATACGTTGGCACGCTATGGCACATCAAACACGGCGGCACAGAAGGCCTGGGAACTGGTGCGCAACTCGGCGCTAAATTGCGAAACTTCATTGCAGGGCCCCCACGAGGCGGTGTTCTGCGCTCGTCCATCGCTCACTGTCGACCGCGTGTCGAGCTGGGGCGGAACAGGCATTTTCTATGACACACAGATGATGGTGGGCGCTGCCCACAACCTGCTGGCGGCACAGTTATCGGGGACCAACTACAGTTATGACCTGACGGATTTCTCTCGCCAGGCACTGACCGACTACGGCCACCAGCTCCTCGCTTCCATCAACGAAGCGGCCAAAAGCCAAAACGAGGCGGAGGCTTATGCCAAACGACGGGACGCTTACTTGCAACTGATGCTTGACCTTGACGAACTGCTATCCACCAACGAGAATTTCATGCTCGGACGCTGGACGAACATGGCACGGGGCATTGCCGACGAGGCGGAAGGCACCACTGAAGCCGACCGCCAATGGCTTGAGCTCAACAATGCGCGAACGCTGATTTCGACGTGGGGCGACGAGAACTCAAGCGAGGCCAGCGGACTGCGCGATTATTCCTACCGCGAATGGGCAGGCATGATGAAGGATTTCTATTATCCGCGCTGGCAAGCGTTTTTCAACAACCGCGACAACGGAAAGATACTTCCAAACTGGTTTGCCAACGACTGGAAATGGGCGCACAACGCTTCGCTGAGCTATTCCGACCAACCAACGGGCAACACGGCTGAAGTGGCGGCACGCCTGCTCGGAAAGTATTTCGCAACGCTGCAAAAGACTGACGGCACTCCTTATTATATATACCGTTACCTCGCCACCGATGCGACATCAACACTCGTGTTTTCCGCACTGCGCGGAGAGACGTTCACGCTGCCACTGGCAACGCCAACCGACGGAACGACGCTTTCTTTCGGCATCGACCTGGACAACGATGGCACCATCGCCGACAACGAAATGACGGAAACGACCGCGATGAACATTCCGGCAACGGCGGCATACGGCAAAGCGAAAGCGATGCTGAAATTCAACGACGGCACGCAACTGCTCTTCACCGTTATCCTCAAGGACAACATCACGGAGGCGAGAAGCGTGACGGTGCAGACGGCCGACGCGAAACAGGGACGCGTGCAGATTTCTGGAACAACGAAACTCACGGTGACAAACGCCAAGGAGGTGACCATGCGTGCCACTCCCGCCAACGGCTGCGAATTTCTCAACTGGACGGATGATTCAGGACGCGTGGTGAGCACGGAGAACCCGTACACCTATTATGGCGCGGCGCCGCAGACTTTCACGGCACATTTCTTTGCCGACAAATGGGGCATGCCGCAGGAGAACATGGCGGACTACAACGACATGAAATCCTTCGGGCAATTTCTCCGCTCCATCGCTGTGGCGCAAAATGGCGGTGAAGAGAAAAACGTCTATGCTGCTACTGACTGTCCTGAATCGCTCTGCCAGACAACGCAGACGGTGAAGGCACCACAAGGCAGCCGCTTCAAGCTCCACTGGCTTTCTTCTGGCGGCCTCAACTATTGCCGCCTCTCGGCCTACATCGACCTCAACGCTGACGGCGACTTTGAGGACGAGGGGGAAGTGTTGGAAGTTTACGGCAAGAAGGAAAGTCCCGCCAACGATGCGCTGAACGATTATGTCTTGACCGTGACGCTCCCCTACGACCTACCACTGGGCATCACCCGTATCCGTTTGCGCTTCGATAGTTCCTGGGCTTCGGGCTGGGACAGCAAAACGGACGGTATGCCGGCCAAGAGCGAAACGAAGCGCATGGTGTATGACATCCCTTTGTTTGTGACGGACAAATCGTCGGAGGCTGGCACCGTGACGGTGAAATCGGCCGACATGAAACAAGGAACGGCTGACGCCAACGGCCAGCCCGACACTTACACCTATCGTGCCGGCGAGGAAATCGTGTTGCGTGCCTACCCTGCCGATGGCTATGCCGTTGACCACTGGACGGACACCTACGGACGCCGCGTGCCGCAGGCCTGGAGCGATGGCAATTTTCTCCGTTTCTACGCCCCCGAGAGCGGCACATATACGGTGGTTTTCAAACCTGCAACCACCGACGGCATCAGTGCCGTTGAAAACTCTGCTGCCAAGGCCGCCTATGTCTATGACTTACTGGGCCACAAATTCGCCAACGGCAGTTTTCAGCACATTCCTTCACGCATCTACATCGCAAACAAAGAAAAACGGATGGGCAGGTGAACGGACTGCCGCCAGGAAAACTGAAAGCGACACCATTCACCACCTACTAATAAAGCCAAAGCGGATGGAAACATTTAAAGTGTTTCCATCCGCTTTGGCTTTTGTGGAGAGAGGGGGAGCTATGTCGGCGGGTCAGCTGTTTATTTAGTAATGGTAAAAGAATAACTTATTTCTTCTTGCCCATCCAGTTGATATTGTAACTCAACGTGAGCATGAAATAACGGGGCAAGACATCCGTGTAGCGCTCAATGCGGCCCGTGGTGGTCACTTCGCTCTGATAAACACGGTTCTGAGCAAGAAGGTCGTGGATCTTGAAATGGAGTCCGAGGCGGTCATTGAAGAAATATTTTGAAAGCGAAGCGTCCCAGTTGGTCACGGTTTGATTAAGCAAAGCCTGACTGTTGCCGGCATAGAAGACGGTTCGCACGAAGGTGGCAAGCTGGATGCCGAAAGGCAACGTGTAACTGAGGTCGCCATAGAGCACCGTTTCGCGATAGTCGTCGCTCATACCTGGCTGGCGCACATGGCGGAAAGCAGTGGTCCAACGGCCATAGAAACGGAATTTGTCACCAATGGTGGCTTGCAGGCCGAGACCTGGCGTGAAGCCCACGTTGCGCAGAAGACCAGCGGCGGCAGTCTGTCCGGCAAGGCTGGAGCGGTTTTCGGCCTGATAATAGTCAGAATCGAAAAAGACGCTGAGATAGAAGCGTTTTTTGGCATCGAGCGGTGTCGAAAACCGCGTGCTCCCCTGAACGGCATGCGTGCGCGAGGTGTTGACGGGCTGATAGGTGCGAACGGCCGTGGCAGCATCGTAGGTCGACTGCATGGCGATGTCGTTGTGCAAACGGCGGTAATTAGCGTCGATGTTCCACGAACGGCCCGACTTGATATGTTGCAAACGATAGGCAGAACCCACCTGATGGGTGAAGGAATTGCCAAGTTGCTCATTGCCCAAGAAGCGGTTGAGCGGGTCGGAGGCATCGCGGATGGGAAGAAGTTGCAGGAGGGAGGGCATGGCGGGCCGACCCTGATAGCGGGCCGACCACTCCGGCATCCACGTGCGGCCTTCGCGGCTCTCGCTCTTCCAGCGGAGCGTCAGGTCGGGCTTAAAGAAGAAGCCGCTGCGAAGGGGACGGTATTGGCGGCCTTCGCGGTCGTAGTTGAGCGTGCTACGCTGGTAATAGAAAGCCTCGTCGCCCTCAAGGAGAAGGGATGAGCCGTTGCTGAAAAGTATCTTGTGGGAGAAACGCAGACCAGCCTCGGCCTTTTCTTCTTTTTCAACGGAATAGTAGCTGTTGGCCTCGTCAAGGCATACCGACTGCCAAGACGTTGAAGGAAGCTGGCCGAGCTGTTGAAGCGCCCAACCCTGTCCTTCGGCCCATTCCGTCATACGTTCAAGGCGATATTCGGGATGGTTGGACGTTCCGTAGCGGTAGGTATAGCGCAGGCGGGGCGTCAAGACGCCATCGTAACGCTTGAGATGTTCATATTTATGCACCCATTCGAGCTCGGGATTCAGATCGAGAGTATAGTCGCGATGAAAACGATAACGGCGGCGGGCGTCGGTGGCGGGGTCGGCATACGTTGTCAAGCGATAGTTGGCAAAATCATGCCGCTTCAGCGTGGCATGCTTCAGCGTTGCATTGAAGTTGAGAAGGTCGGAGCCGAAGACAAACGTTGACTTCCAAACTGGATGGTGGCTCACGCTGCGCTGACGCACCAACGACGGGGAGAGGAGGCTGTTGAGCAGGGCGTTTTCCGCCCCTTTTGCCTCTTCAAGACGGATGATGCTGTCGAGCGAAAGGTCGCTCCATGCGTTTTTGGCAGGAAGGTAATAAGACAGGGCGCGATAATCGTTCAGATTGCGGTTGCGGGAGAAATTGAAGTCATAGCTGACGGTGTGTTGCCAGTGTCCAGACTTCCTAATACGCAGGGCGGTGGCGGCCTCAGCGGTGAGGTCTTCACCATCAAAATGCTCTTCGATACGGTTCATGAGGTTGGTCGACGAGAGATAGGTCTCCTCGTTCCGCCAACTGTTCTTCTCGCTGTCTTTTCTGCTGACGGAACCACTGGCCGTTAAACGCCACGTTCCGTTTGGCTCCATATAATAAGAGAGACGGGCGGTCTTTCTACGGATTCTTCCCGACGGATCGGTATCTTCCGTATTGGCGATGTCCATCATCTCGCGGTTCATGTTGAAATTGTTGACATCGGCATTGACGGAGAACATCTGGCGGTCGTCGAAACGCATCAAGAAGACTTGTCCGCCCCAGAGATTCTCGGTGCCGCCATCAGCAGAAATTTTGGCCATCCACATGCCGATGTACTGTCGCTTGAGGCGCACGTCCATGACATAGTTTTCGTCGTGCATATCCTTGCCCGTGAGTTCCGAGAGTTCTCCGGCCTTGTCGTAGACCTTTATGCGGCTGACCACATAAGCGGGCAAATTGTCGAGCGCGGCCTGGATGTTTCCGTTGAAGAAATCCTTGCCGCTGATGAGCAGGTTGTCAACGCGCTTGCCGTTGATTTTGATTTCTCCATTGTTCAGTTCGGCCCCGGGAAGCTGCTGCACGAGCTTTCTGAGCGATTCCGTTTGGGCCAGGTTAAAAGCATCGGCATTATATATGATTGTGTCGCCCCTGTGGAACATCTTGATGCGCGTTCCTCTGACCTCAGCCTCGCCAAGCTGTTGCTCCTTGGCGCAGGGGATGAGATAGATGGCAGGCACTTTCACCTTCGTTTTTCCATTTTCAGGCACCACCTTGCTGCGGTATTCTTCAAAACCCTTTGCTTCAACCACGAGCATATAGCCCTCTCTGGCTGGCGCGACAAGCGAAAACGTCGCACCGCTATGTTTGTCGACAAAAGTGTTGCTCCAATGGTCGCCTCTCTCGGTGATGAGCTGATAGCGCGTGGTGTCGGTTGCAAGAACGGTTTCTCCATCCATCGTCATGAGGCGCACAACGGCACGGCTCACGCCTTCACGCGTCAACACACTGCTGACGTCGCCTTTTATCTGGATTTCCTGGGCAGTGGCACACAACGCGCTGAGCGTTAGAATGAACATTAACAATCTTTTCATGGGTACATCGGGGATTTAAGTCTTTTATATATTTGCCGCAAAGGTAACTTTTTTTAAAAAAAAATCTTGCGCCAACTTTTTTAAAAAAACTTGAGCCCATGATTTTTTTTTGATACTACGCCATTGAATGTCTATGGGGCTAACGGTTTGTTTACGGCCTTGTCGCCAAGCCATCACGACTAAGAAATGCCAATTCTGGCATTTCTTAGTCGTGCAATATATATTCTTTACTTCCTCTTCACGTATTTTATTTGTTGCCATAATTATTTGTCATTAAGTTATTCAAATTATAATCGCGAAAACGAAATGTGCATTTTTTCAAAACGAAATGTGCATTTTCTGTATTTTTTTCGCGGTTTCCCAGCTCGTTCTTAATGGGCTTTTGAATGGCTTTTAAGCGCTGTTTAATCACTGTTTGAAAGCCTTTGTTTTCAACGTGTTGCAAGCATAAAAAAGATTTGTTTTGCAGTGAAAATAATTGGCAAAACATTCTTGCTTCTCATATATTTTTCGTACCTTTGTATAGTAAATCAAAGCCTCTTTTGTGCTTCGTTTTATTCATGTTGCATCCATTTGGAACGGCAAAAGTTCGCAGCTTTCGTCGTTCCGCTTTTGGGTTGTTGTATCTTGTTTGTTCATGCTTGTGAAAGCCAAAACAAATGAGTTTACAGCTTTGCAATCATTATGTCTTTATAGGCTGCAAAATCATTTATGCGACTGTTTTGCACGTACTTTTGTGCGTCTTTCAGCAGCTTGCCTCCAAAGCTCTGGTTTATCCAGTCGCAAAGCTCTATTATCTGGCTTTTGCCTGATGTGAACAAAACGTATTTTGTGTCGTCCAACAATGTAAGAACGTCCAAATAGTCTTTCAGCTGCCAATATGTATCAGCTTTATATGCGCTGTGTTCTGTCTGCAAATATGGAGGGTCAAGTAAGAACAGAGCCTTTTTGTTTGCCTTGTGAGCATTGAACAGTTCGCGATAATCGCAGTGTGTTACTTCCAGACCACTGAGATAATTTGCAACATTGTAGTCCGTCTTTACCATTCTGTTGTACATGGTCTGTTTGCTCAGCTCCTCATAACTTTGCGCCCAGTTTCCCGAAAACAAAAGAGAGCCAGAAAGCGTGATATAATCGACCGCATGTCTCTTCTCTTCCTCTGCACACAACTCCAGTATCTTTATTTTCGTTTCTGCGGGGACTTTCTTGTTGTCTGGTATATTTACCAGCAATGGCGCAATGGAACGCAACAGCGCGTTTGTATTGGCCGCATTTGCCAACCTTGTGTCGTAGTGGTCAAAATCGTTGTAAATCACGCGGCAATTTGGCAAGGTGTCTTTCGCTACACGTGAAAGCAGACCAGAGCCACCGAAAAGGTCAACCACAGTATCTATGTCCTGAGTTTGCGCCAGAACTTCACGAAAACGCCTGACGTAATAGCGTTTTGAACCTCTGAAAGGCAGAGGTGAGCTTGAAAATCGCTTAATCATTCAGCATAATGGAAAATTTTTATTATAAATGTTTTGAAATGTCTGATATTCAACGTACCTTTGTGGCAGGTTTGTTAGCTTCGGCGACGTGCAGAACCCTACCACAGGGTTTTAAGTCGATATGAAGAAGGGCTTCCCCTGGTTTGGGGAACTGAACAAAATTTTGATAATGTCCCTTTGCATCCTTGTTATTCTCCGTTGGTAGCGAAAAGCTCCCGATTATTTGGATAACAACTTAAAGATTTTGGACAACACCACATTTCTACGCACGGCACACATTGAGTTACGACCGCAGGGACTTAAAAGAGGAACGCAAAGAGCGCACCTCTTTTTTTTATGCCTTATTCTATGGAAAACGCGCGGTAATACTTGTATTTGTAGATATATACGGGATGGTTGTTCTTATCAACACCATGCTGTATGCGTGTCCTCAGTCTGCGGAGGTGGTATTTTAATTTCAGAATGTTGCCACCGACCGCCACCGAGCCGTCTGCGTTGTAGCTCACCACTTGAAAACCTATCTGTGTATATGCGCTGTTTTGCGTGTGTGCGCTTTTCTTTACCGTTATGGCGTTGCGTACACCTGTCATGCGGTACACCTCGTTACCGCTTGCATCATCCGCCTTTTTCACTACAAAAGGACGGCACAGTCCACCCAGCTCTTTGTTTAGCATATCATGGTCGAGCTTTGTATTTGCCACAGAAATACATTTCGGTACATACCATGTGCCTGCTGTCGATGTGTTCAGCACCACACCTTTATAATGCACATACTGCCTCTTGGGAGCACGCTTGATGCGTTTGCCCCTGTTCTTGGTGTAAGCCTTTCCGCCGCCAGTACTGCGCCAGCGTGAACGGCGTTTTTTGCGCAGCATGATGATTTTGCACCCCTCTGGCAGTTTGCCGTGCCTGATGTACACCGTTCCCGCCACGATTTTACATTCGAGGTTCAAGTTTTCGCCCTCCAGTTTCCAGCCGCTGCCGCCTATCCATGTGCTGCCGTTGTAGTAGCGCGTGTATTTCCTGCCGTCTGGCAGATAGACGGTTTGCCGCACGCTCTTGGCCGTACCCGTTGGCAGGACTTCCACACCATAGTTTGCACTATCGCCCACTTTAACGGATTTGGTGCAGCTCACGACGCAAGGCGTGGTCAGTGCGTCCAGCTGTGACTGTGTTACCCCCTCCTTGCTCAAAAGCGGCATTTTCTCCGCCAGAATATCTTGCAGGTAATTAAGCACGGTCTGCGGCATTTGCTTGATTTTCTCGCCAAGCGTCTGGTTGCTCTCCAGCACAGCAAACTTGCTGTATTCGTAGGACTCACCGCTGGCAGAGGAAGAAAGTGCAGCAATGCGGTATGTACGCGCTTCGGTGTATGTCTCACCGTCTGCCTTAATGTCGGTTTTCTTGGTTGTTACATTTACATACCTGATATTGGCCGACGGTATGGGTTTCGCCGCCAGCGTGAGGACTTCGCCGTCGATAAACGCCAGCCCCGTGTTCGTGCCGTCGGGTTGGCGTAGAATGTACTTGCTGCCGCCGATATATCCCAACAGCTGCAATATCATTACCTGCTGCTGTATAAAGTCCAGCGTCTGCGTGGAAAGTGGATATTTGCCCTGTCCACCCGATGCGGTGGTGGTGCTTGTATAATTTGCTTTTTGCATAGTTGTTACATTTAACTGATAGGCATATAAATTGCCCTTTTTGATATGAGCTTGTATTTATCGACCAAAGCCGCTATTTCGGTGAGGCTCGTGTCGTAGAGGTCTGAGGGTACAGCCACAAGAAAACTGTTTTGCTGTGCCGTCAGTTTTTCCTCGTTGGTAAGCACTGGAATGGCTGTGTGGTCGTCCTGATACTCACCCTTGTCATTGTATTGGTTTTCTGGTGCTGCCAGCGCAATGCGCGTGCCTGTCTCCGTAATGGCATACAGCCATTCCCCGTCGCGCTCTATTGTCCGTATGTCGAACTTTACCCCCGTGGGGCTTTTGAAAGCGTCATTGAGCACGGCACGCAAATAACACACTTGCCCGTTGTGGGTCAGTCTGTATGTATGTGCGGCGCGTGCTTCCGCAAACTGGTCGTAAACCGCTTGCAGACCGACAAGAGCAGCGCGAAGCAGTCCGAAGATGAGAGGCTGGCGGTAGAACGTGGGCAAAAGCTGCAACACAAACCGCTTTAAGTCGATTTCAAACATTATTCTACTGCTTTATATTCCTCATATATGACATTGGCCGTGCCGCCGACTATCTCATAATAACCGCTATACGGTCGGTTATAGCCTACGACGGTGGTATAGTTGCTTGCATTGCGCGCCTTGGCCTGCACACCTCCGCTTGCACTGTTGATGTCCACCACCACGACCGCAGGTATCGCCTTAATGGCTTCCAGCAGGTCGGTATTTCGATAAATGCCGTTAAATGGCAAATTGGTGATTACAGACCGCACCGCCTCGTCCACTGGTTTTGAGCCGTCTGGCAGTTCGCCGCGCTCGTTCATCAGCGTTGGGTCGTAGTAAACTTTCAAGTTAATGCGGATAAGGTCAGCCTCCTCATTGCGAAGCTGCACGCTTACCCCTGCGTCCTTTATCTCGTTTACATAGTGCTTCAGGGCTGCAAACTGGCTTTTGTTAAGCAGGCACGGCTTGCCGTCGTCTGTCCGTCCTGCCACCTTGATGTAAACGGTCGTTTCGTCTTCTGTGGCCACTGCATACTTCACGACCTGAGCCGTGTCGATGTCTGTTTCGCTCATGCTGCTGGTGTCGTAGCGGTCGGTGTTCTCCAGAAGTCTGTACCCGTACATGAAAGCCTTTACTTTGTTCACATACCAGCGTAGCGTATGAGGTTCGAGCTGTTCGATGCGGCTGTCCACCTCTGCGGCGTGCTTGTCGAAAAGTACCTCGACCGCCCATACCGCGCAGGCGAAGACATAGAAAAGCACGTTTTCAATGCTTACACTGCTGAACTGCTGGTCGAATGTCTTGCGCGTGTCCAGACCGTAGGCCGTAACGACGGCGCGTTCCTTTGCGAACGCTGCCGTCATTCCATTTTTGATGTCCGAAATACTTCGAGCCATAAGCGCAGCCTTTTAGAGTTCACGGGCGATAAGCTCGTCGATCATGGTCTTTACAGTGCGGCGGTTTTCCTCAAAGGCTTTGAGTTCTTCCGCGTGCTGGTCGGTGTCGGTGCCGTTGGCGAGGATGGCAATCTGGCTGTCGATGTCATATTCCGTACCGATTAGCCCCGCCACGAACTTGGCGCGGCGGTTGTCGTCGTTTACGCCTTTTGCCTCTACCATGGTGCCACCGTCAGGGTGGCTGCCCGTATAGGAGAAGCCCTGCACGCTCTCGCCCGTTTCCTCGTTCTTCACTTTTGCCTTCTCCTCATTGAGGTAAAGCAGGTAATGCTCATTGTCGAACTTTACGAAATTCTTTCTTTCAATGTAACTAACTGTGTGCATAACTCTGTTTATTGGTCGGGGTCGACGATGCTGTAAAAGCATCTCTTACCGTCGCTCCCGATGGGTTGCTTGATAATCTTTGCAGCCACGGGTTCGGTAAGTTCCACACCGTCAAACTGACGCATAAGGGCTTTTGGCCCTGTAAAGGTGATATGTTTCACCCACCCCATTACGGGGTTGCCGTCGTCGTCCACAATCTTGCCAGAATTGTCTTCCAGCTGTTCGTAAATCTCATACTGAATGGTTAGCATTTCACCGTCATACTTCGACTTGGAAACGTCGTAGCCAGTCAGATGGATTTCACGGTTGAGAATTGTGTCGATGTGGTACTTGCCGCCTGTGAGCTTTCCCTGTTTTGGTTTGATGTCGCTGAATTTTTTCATACCTAAAGTTTTTATTAAATGTTTACTGTCACAATGTACCATAAAGCCGAGCCGCGAGGCGACTTTTAGGCGTATCTGGTCATTGGCCATGCCGCGCTTCCTTAACCGCGCCACTTCCCTGCATAACGCTTTTTTGTTGCGCTTGCGGGCGAGGCAGTGGTCATGGTAGGTGACATAGCCGATGAAGTCGATGCCACGGCTTTCCACGGGAAAGATTTGGTAGTTTCCTTTCAGCGTCAGTTGTCTGTCATTGTTCAAATAGTCATTAAAATAGACTAAAACACTGCTTAAAAACTGTTTGCTGTCCGAAAGAACCACGATGTCGTCAGCGTAGCGGTAATAATACCGCACGCCCACGAACTCCTTCACGAGGTGGTCGAGTTCCGACAAATAAAGGTTTGCGAAATATTGGGAAATGTAATTGCCGATGGGTACGCCGTCCGCACTTTCGATGATGTCGTCCAGCAGCCACAGCACTGATGGGGCTTTGATTTTCTTTCGTACAACCATTTTCAGTGTGTCGTGGTTTATGGACGGATAGAACTTGCGCACGTCTATTTTTAGGCAGTAGCGCGTCCCGTCGGGGTCTTTGCGTAGGTCTGCACGCAGCCTGTGCAGAAGCGAGTGGATGCCGCGCCCTCTTATGCAGGCGTATGTGTCATTGGTGAAGGTCGGAGTCCATAATGGCTCTAATATCTGCAATATAGCCCACTGTACCACACGGTCGCGGTACGGTAGCTTGTAGATTTCGCGCTTTTTAGGCTCGTACTTTATAAAAATCTCATACGCCGAGGTCGTGTAGGTTCGGGTTTTTAGCTCCGTCTGCAATACTTGCAGGTTCTGAGCCAGATTTTTCTCGAACTCTACCACCTCATCACGCTGCCTTTTGCCCTGCCCTGCATTGTGGGCTGCCAGCAAAAGGTTGGGCATTGAGCAAATTTGCTCAAACAAATAGCCTTTTCTTTTCATTACGGGTCATTGTTTCTTTGGGTCTGCGGGTCTGTCGGGTCTGTCTGCTTTGCATAGTCGGGAATGGTCGAAACGGCGAAAGCCGCCCTACTGATACCCTTTTTGTCTTGCTATCTTTTGCCAAGAGGCAAGGTTCATTTCTCTTTTGTCGCCATTTCTGGTTTATATCTTGCAAAGTATAGGGGCGACGAGTAGTTCGCATTCGCATTCGTAGCCGAGTTGTTCGAATTCGTGTAGAACGCACCTGCGTTCGTGCCATTGTTCGCGTTACCACCAGCCGCGCGGACACGAAGACCACTGCGAGAAAAATGCAACCTGTCGTTATATCTTACGACGGTGCAAAATTAACCATTTTTCAGCAAGAAAACGCCTGTTTCCCAATATATTTCGACCGCCTTACGGCGGTAGTTTTAGGCTACGCGCCGTAACATTCTTTACTTTCGGTATTCAAAATTTCAAAGAGCGACTTTCATATTCTCGTTTTCGGGGCTTCGCCCGTGTCCGTTCTCGTTTTACGCTGCCTGCTCAATGATTGGGTCTTCCTCAAAATAGCAGAGGGGCGACGAGCAGTACGCAGTCGCATTCGTAGCCGAGAAGGGCGAAGTCGTGCAGAACGCACCCGCGTACGTGCCAGTGAACGCGCCACCACCAGCCGCGCGGACACGAAGACCTTTAGAGGTCTTGGCGTTGGTGTAGAAATAGTCGGGGTAATTGTTAGTAGGACTGCCGCCCACCTCAGTAGGCATACAGCAAAGCCCCTGATAACTTATGCGCTTGATGTAGCCCTCTGTCTGCGGACATTCCGCCACCTTGATTTTGTCGTTTACGGTCGATGGGTCGAAAGCTGCAAACATTGAACGCGAAACGTACACTTCGCTCTTTTCTTCCCCTGCGTCCATTATCAGCCCGCGCGTCCACCGCCATAAGTGGCCATAGCCTGCGTGCATAAGACCGAAGAAACAAGGCACCTTGAAAGTCTTGTATGTGCCGCCGCTTGCGTCGGGTAGGTTATAGTCCACCAGACAAACGCCGTCGCCTGCCTCCAGCCCCACACTGGTAGGAACTACGGGGAAATATCCGTTATAGTTGCCCCAGTCTGGCATGTCCGTCACACCTGTGCCAAAACCGCCCTGATAAAGGCCGTTTGCGTCTTTCTCTGCATTAAACGCTGCCTGACTGTTCTGCGTTCCCATGATTACCTCAAAGAGGAACTGCACCACGAACTGAGCCACAAACCAGTTTGCCTCCCAGCCCTCGCCGCGTTTACGGGCGTATGTGCCGAAGTTCGTTGTGCTGATGTTCGTTGCCGCCATGCCTAACATGGTGAGCTGTGCAGCGTCCTCCGCAGGTGCTTTGGTGTAGCTGGCTGCTTTCAGTGCCGAGCCGCTGCCGCCACGGAAACGCTCAGCGTTGCTAATCACGCTGCAAAGCATTTGGTTTGTTCTGTCCATAACGCCCGCACCAACCCAGCTTGTGCCGCCTGCGGGTATGCGGATGCTTACGCCGTTGCCCACGGGCTTATTGAATGTGACGCACTTCACCAGCGCACCGCCCTCATAGAATATATTGGCGATGAAGCTGTTCCAGCACCACATGCACTGACCCTGCGAACCGTCGAGAGCGGCGGGGCTGCCGTCGTCATACTTTGTGGTGGCCGTCGGGTCGAGCTTGCGCTTCTTGCGGTCGTCCGTCACGAGGTAGCGGCCAAGCCCCAACTTTGCGGGCAGGTCACGCAATGCCTGAAGGCTGCCGTAGTGGCCTGCCGCCGTAGGTGTGGCGTTTGACGTGTTCCAATAGCGGCCAGCTACGGGGTTGCCTGCCTGTTCCACAGCTTCGGCCAGCTCCATGCTGTGCGTTTCGCCTGTCTCGTCCATTACTTCGATGCGCATGTCCTTTAGCGCGCCCTTTGCAGCGTCCAGTTCATTGATACGCTTGCCGTTCTGAAAGGCTGCCAGCATAGCCACCACGCCTTTCTCTTGTTCTGCTGTTAATGCCATAAATTCGTATATATGTTATGTTAAACGTATGTTGCCGTCCTTGTCAAGTCTTATGCCGCCGCTGGTCAGTCTGATGCGGGGCGGCACGACTTCAACCCTGATGGTCTTGTAGTATTTTGTCCCCTGTGTAGGGATAACATGCACGCGGGTGATACCCGTCTCACGCGCTTGTATCTCTCCGTCTGGCTCAATTTCTACGCTCTGCCCGTCTGTCTGATAGATGACGTTCTGAGCGCAGCCGTCGGGTTTTACTTTTGGCTTGATATACTGCCGTACAGGATTGCCCAGCGTCACGGTGTCGGGTGCTTCCACCTTTAGACCGTTCGGCACGCCCTGCACAACCTGCTCCGCCCTCGCTATGGCAAGCTCCATTTCCGCGCGTGTCGCCTCCAGTCTTTCGGCGGCTGTCGCGGCCTGCTGTCCTGCCGTGTTGGCGTAGGTCGTGGCTGTCTTGCTCGCGTCAGTCGCGCCGATGCTCTCAGCTGTGGCCGTCTTTGCCTTTGCTGTGGCCGCGTCTGCGTCTGTAGCCGCCTGCTTTGCCTTTGTGGTGGCCTTGATGGACTCAGCTGTGGCGGCGGTGGCCTTGGCGGTCGCGTCGGTAGCTGCCGTTGTCGCCTTTTTGCTTTCCGCCGTAGCGGAGGCGGCTTCTCCCGTCGCAGCCTTTGCCGCGTCAGTAGCGGTGGCGGCGGCTGTGGTGGCGGCTTTTGCGTTATTTACGGCTGCTTCGTTCTTCCGCTGTGCTGCCTCTATGAACTCCCGAACATTATTGTCAGCACGTTCTGCGGCCTCTGTCGCGGGTTTTTGCAGCACTATGATGTCAGCAGCCGTAAAATCCTCCCACGTAAACTTGTAACCCCTTGTGTAGGCTGCCACGCAGTCGCTCTCTACCACGCCCTCCGTGTCGCCCATTTTGTCCCACAGCCATATATGCAAGCTTTCGGGATAATACACATTTTGCACGCCGTTTTCAAACAGGGCATTATCCAAAGCGATGTGCAGTTCATGGTGCAGCTCTCCCTCGCCGAGGCCGTGGTCTTTGAATATCACCAGCAACCCGTCACCGTCTGGCACGCAGCCAGTGTACACGCCGTCCTTCCTTGTCGCCTTTACCGAGTGGCTGCCCACCCAGTAGCGCAAATCAAAGTCCACGTCGGGCAGTGCCACAACCTTGCCCGTGCCGTCACGGAAACGCTCACGGATAACAAAGTCGCTCTTGTAGTTGATGTGTCTTGTCTCCATTATGTCAGCCTTATGTTACCGCTGCCGTCCAGCCTCATGCCGCCGTTTGTCAGTCTGATGCGTGGCGGCACTACCGCGATGGTCAGCGTCTTGTAAATACTCGTTTTCACGGTGGCCACCACATTGACCCTGCCCACTCCCTCCTTCAGCGGGACGATGCAGCCGTCTGGTGTCACCTCCAGCACTCCGTCGCCGCCGATGAAAAGCAGCGAACCGATGCCAAAGGCGGGCAGTGCCCTTGCGCCGATGCGAGGGCGTTGCTGGTTGCCAAGCGTCACCTCCTTGGGGCAGTCGTTCACTTCCAGACGTGTGGGGGCTGACACGTTCTGAGTGCTCAGCAGCCCCACGAGGTTGTCAACCAGCGCACGTGTGGCCTCGCTCTTTTGTGTTTCGGCTGCCGCTGCCTTGGCCGCAGCGTCCACACCCGCAAGGCGGTTGTCTATGTCGTTGGTGATTTCCTGCACGTTGGTGTCGAGAAACAATGCCAGAGCGTCACGCACGTTGCCGCACGCCGTGATAAGGTCGGCAAACAGACTGCCCACCATTTCCACAGTCACGCTCTTTGTCACCACAGCGTCGCGTATGTCACGCGCCCGCTTTTCCAGTGCGGAGGTGTCTATCTCCGCCACCTTGTTTTCTGTCAGTTTTACCATTATGCAAATGTATCGTCAAATTGGTTGCAGAATATGCGGACGAGCGTCTGCCCGCTCTCGCTTGTCACGTCCTTGCCCTCACTGAGCTGCTGTTGTACTTTCTTGATGCGGTTCACCTCTATGGTGTCGGCGGCGGTGTCCTTTCTGATGTGGGTGCCGCTGTCGAACTGTGAGCCGATGCCTGAGAGCTGCCAGCCCTTTACCTGCGTCGCCTCGTCCACGATGAGCCAGTCGCGCCATGGGCGTGGCGGTATGATGCAGCCGCCTATATATCTGGCTGTGGCTTGCAGCAGGGCGTTTGTCTCCTTGGCCGATATGTCGGTCGCTGGCTCTATGCCTTGCGCCGCGTATGTCTTTTGCACCTGAGCGTCCACAGTGTCGGCCAGCTCCCAGTCGAGCGTCTGCCCGTCCTCCAGCCGCGCCGTGATGCTGATGCCGTTGCGCTCTGCCAGCGCGAAGATGCCCTCCACGCCGCCCAGATATTCCACGGCGATGTCCGCGAGGCTCTGCCTGTCCTTTACTGCTATCTGCATGGTGTCTTTATTTTATGTTTACCGTGCCGTCTGCGTCCACCGTTATGCGGGTGATGTCCACGCCTGCGGCTTTTATCATTTTCTTTGTCTCCTGCGGCCAGAACACATCACGCTGCCCGCCCAGCATCTGACGCACCGCCGCACCTATAAGGGGGCGTTCCTTGAACTCGCCGCGCTGTGCCAGCAGCACCGCCTCGATGGTCTGAGCGTCGCAGTCGGTAACTACTGCCGACTTGCGCTCCACAAGCAGGTCGCCCGTCTCTATGTCTGTTTGCAGTCCTTTCATTGCTTCACCTTTTCATTCTCGTAGTCACCGCGCTTGCTCTCAGTAAGTTGGCTTCCCGCCCAGCTTGCCACGCCAGCCTTCAGCTTCGCGCCGCCGTCCTGCGGTACGGGTGTCCAGCTCGTGAAAGCCTGCTTGAGCTTGTTTATGTCCTTTTCTATGAGGTTCAGCCGCGTGGTGATGTCTTCCACCTTTACCATGCCGCCGAGCTTTCCGCCGTTCATGGTCACTCCGTTCTCGTCCACCACCACGCTGGCGGTGTCCGTGTCCTTGATGACCACCTGCACCTCCTCGATGTCGTCGCACAGTATCACCATGCCCGCCGCACCGTCGGCCACATAGCCTACCATTACAAAGCTGTCCTTGCGTGGTATCTGTACCACACCCACCGTACTGCCTTGGTTGGCTTGCAGGTTCACACCCAGCAGCGGCGCGTCCTCATTGAGCGGCTGCACGTCCACGGTGCGGGCTTCCTTGTCAACTGCCGTAACGGTGCCGACCGTGAAGCCTGTGCCGTTTCCGCCTTGCGTGGCGAGCTGCCGTATCATTGTCGCGATGTTCATGCTTTTACTCCGCTACTCTCTGCCCTAACGTTATTTCTTGCCGATAACCGCCAGAGCCGTATTTAATGACATTCTTTTTTACTTGATATATACCCATTGGTGTGCCGTCTATCTTGATGCCCACCGTGTCGAGTTTGTCTGCCAGCTTGTAGCCAAATGTCGTCAGGCTACCCTTGAGGCCGTCGCGTTTCAGGCGTTTAATCTCCTGCTCCGCCCATGCCTTTAGCTGGCTTTCGGTCTTGTTGTAGGTGGTGAGCGTGCGGCGTTCTCCGTCTGCGTCGCCTACCTCCACTTTTATTTTCTTGTTGTCGGGCATGATGCTCACGGCTTTCACGTTCAGCCGCATGGTGTCGGCTTTCTGCTGCTCGAGGCTCTGGTCGTTTATGATGTTCACGCCTGTTGCGAACACCTGCGTGGCGTTTGTACCATGGTCGAAAATTACACCAGCGTAAAGTACAGGCTTCCCGTCCTCATAGCGGAAGAATGAGCGGATGCCGCTTTCTTGCAGTTTGCCCAGCAGACTGGCCACGGTGTCGGATGTCACACGGTATGCGCCTAAAGTCTGCTCGCCCATGACCTTGATGTCGGCAAGCCCCTGGTCTTTCAGCAGCTGTTCCACGGTCACGCTCTTGTATGCCTTTTTGACGGCTGGCATTTGTTTTAGCCTGAACATTTCATCCTCGCAGTCAAGCACCACGGGCGTTTTGAACCCTACCTCCTTTATATAGCCGACAAAGGCCAGTTCATTGCTGTCGTCGTAGCCGAGCCACACCTTTACAGCGTCGCCGCGTTTTACGGGGATTTCCGTCTCACCGTCCCACTTTAGTTTTTTGGGCAGGGTGATTTTGCAGAGGTCGGTCAGCTTTTCCGTGTCACGGGTGATTTCCACCTCCGTGACAAAATCGAGCTGCCATGTCTTTGTACCCGTTATCTCTATTTTTGCCGTCAGTCTGTACATGGTTCAAATACCGTTTAATGGGTTGTTAAATGCCGTTTAACCGTTTATTTATATTCGGTGCTGTACACGTTATAGTCTCCGTCCGAAAGCAGGGACAATTCTATGGGCTGGTAGTTGCTTTCCGTCGCCTGTGTTACCGAAAAGTTCTGCACCACCACTTTGCTGATGTCGAAAAGTTCCAGAAACTCTGAATGTACATATATGGTTTCTTTCACGTCGAAGAACTGCCGCAGCTGCGTGATGCCGTCGGATGGGTATTCGTCCACGATTTTGCCGTCTCTGAGTGCCTGCACGCCCACTATGAGGTTGATGCCATAGTCGCCGTCGTTGATATATTCCTTTACCGTGCCGTCCATACCCACCAGCTGCGTGGTGACGATGTTCTTGCGCTTGGATATGGCGGCTATCGCGTCGTTGATGGTCAGCTCTTCGCCGCTCTCTTTCCTGAATGTGAGTTCACAAAGCGCATAGCGGTCAGCCCAGAAGCTCTTGTCTGTGTAGGGACTTGCCACCTCTGCCGCCTCTATGTTACCGCCTGCACCGTCCCAGTTAGGCGATGCGGTTGTGCGCGATGGCTTGAAGCGGTAGAGGTAGCCTTTTAACTGTGTTGCGGCGGATGCGGCCACAAATTTGAAACTGATTGGTAACATTTGCTTTTACTCCATTGCTAAGTTCGTATCGTTGAGGGCAGAAAGCAGGGCTTGCGCCACAACGTCCTTCACTCGTTCCGCGCTTTCTTGCAGGTTCGCGGTGTGTATCTCCAGACGCTCCACGAGTTTGTCCACATGGATGCTCACATTCTTTATCTTGCCGCCGCTGTCGTTGCTGCCGCCCGTCTTCTTGCTGGCAGTCGCGCCTGCCGTGCCACTTGTCACGTCTGGTACGGTCGGGGTGGGTACTTCGGGAATGGTCACGCCTGCTGTGGCTGCCGACTTGCCCTGTTTCTTGGTGCTCTTTTTAGCATTGCTTTTCTCGCCTGCTTTCATTTCTGCGGTGTATGCGTCGTTGAAAGCCTTGCCCACTTCCTTGCCGTAGTCGCCGTATGCGCCTTTCAGTTTGTTCAGTGCTGCCGTGATGCCGCCAGCGTCGAACTTGAAGGCTGCCTTTATAAGGTCGCCTATCGCCCCGAAGGTCTGCTTGGCCAGATTGCCGATACCTGAGAAAACGGCTTTGAAAGCCGCCCACAGTCCCTTCAGTACCGCACGGAACTTCACCGAGGTGTTCCAGAAATAAACGCCCACAGCGATGAGCGCGGCGATGGCCGCAGCTATCCAGCCTATTATCGGGATGTTCATTATGGCAATACTCACAGCCCTGCACGCAGAGACTGCCGAGAGCTTGAACGCGCCGAAGCTCACCGAGGCGATGCCTGCAAAGGTGGCGGACGCACCGCCTGTGGTGATAAGAGAAAGCAGGAACGCACCCAATGCCTTGATGCCCGACCAGATGCCTGCCGTAGAGAAACGGAGCAGGGCTATGGTGCAGCGGCCTATGTTCCCGATGAAGCCCAAAGATATGCCGTTGGCCAAAGCCGTGCGGCTGCCCATAAGCGTGATGCTTATTGCTGCCGTGCGTGCCATGGTGGCGACGCGACCGAGAGCTGCGGCATAGTTTAGGCTCATGGCAAGCCTTACGCCTTTATATATACCAATAAAAACAGGTGTAAGCTGTGATAATGGCGCGGCTGCACTTGCCGCAACCCCAACCCATGCAAAGACACCGCCTGTAAGCTGTGTAAAGCTGATTTTTATGTCCTCTATCTGCTGGCGGAAACGGGCACGTTTCTCTGCGGTACTCTCCATAACGGTGGCGGCCTGCTCCTCTGCGCTGTTTGTGCCCGTTACGGCTTCGGTAAACTGTCCCAGCTGCTCAGTACCCTGCACGAGGGCGCGCGCCGCGTTGGCGTTCTCCATGCCGAACAGCTTGCTGAACAGTGCCGAGTCGTTAAGCACTGGCTTCAACAGTTCGAGCCGCTCTTTCAGGCTCTTGCTCTTGTCGCCTAATGCCAGTACGTCGATGCCTGCCCGTTCCAGTTCCTCGCGCGTGTCCTTGGGCAGGAAGCGGCCTTGTGAGAGTATAGAGAGGGTGTTGCGCAAAGCCACACCGCCCTCGCTGCCTTTCTTGCCTGCCTTGTCGAGCACCTGAATGGCTGCGTTCGTTTCCTCAAAGCTCACGTTTGCTGCCTTTGATGCCATACCGCATTGTTCCAGCGCAGCCTTGATGGCTGGAAGCTCCGCACTGCCCGCCTGTCCTGCCGCTGCCATGACATTCATCATTTCCGCCATTTTTCGGCTCGCCTCCATAGGGTCGGCGAGGCTCACACCGTACTGGTTCATGGCTGTGGTCAACACTTCGGCGGCTGCCGTTCCGTCATTGCCCATTAACTTGCTGGTCGTCTGGATAGCGTCGCCCATGGCTTTGAGTGCAGCGGGGCATTTGCCAAGTTCAGGCGAGAGTTGGGAAAGGATTAGTTTGTAGCCTTGTACAGCTACGCTTGCATCCGTACCGAAAGCCTTTGCCGAGCTTCTTGCGTACCCCTCTATGGTTTTCAGTCCCTCGCCTGTCACGCCTGCCACTGCCGAAAGGTCGTGCATCTGGCTGTCGAGAGTTACCGCACCAGACCCGATGTCCTTTAATACGCCCGAAACGTTTTGCAAATAGTCAGAAGCCAAATTGAGCTTTGCAAGTCTGCCAGCCCATTTCTCGCATACCTCGCAAACGCCTTCCGCTTTCTTTGTGAAAGTTTCGGCATTTTGCGACATTTGGCTTATGTTCTGCGAAAAATTGCCGCTTATGTTAAAATTATAGACAAACTGTTGCATATCTCATTTTATTTTCTTACATTTGCTGCATAGTAAAACATAACACTATGGTAGAAGCAATTTTTTTATTTTTGGCTAAGGTGGTAACAGTGATTATTTGCGCTGGTTTCCTTGTTTTGCCGTTATATCTCATTGCCACTTTGTTTTACGCAATTTACAAGGACTGTCGTTGCCCGAATAAAGCCAAAAGCACGCGCGATAAAATCTCAGCGTGATTTTTCATCCTCATTTCTTCCAGCCACAAAGCCTCTGCGTACCATTGTGCGAAGTCGTCGCCGCTCCCTGCCGTCGGGTCGATGTGCAGATTTGAGCGAATGAGCGCACAGGCTTTTATAAACCCGTCCTTGTCTTCCTCTCCCTCTGGCACGTCAACCCTCAGCAGGTGCGACGTTATACGTTTTTTAGGCTGGCGGTTGCTCCCATCAGCATGGTGTTGAGCTGTGCCATGGTAGGCACGAACAGAACAGGGTCGGTGCGCATGAACTCGCTGCCGCCGAGCCAGCATCCGTCAAAGAGGATTGTGCCAGCCTTTGCCTCGTCTGTCTTCGCCACCTTGGTACTGGCGGCCATTACCTCCATGCTTGGGCGTTTGAAGTAACCGACATGCTTTTCGCCGTCGTCTTCCACCTCGATGCGTGCGACCTTGCGGTGCTGGCCTTTCCAGAGTTTTATCTGCTGCTCAGTAACGCCGCCGTCAAATACCTGTATTTCTGTTTTCTTTTCTGCCATAGTCTTAATGGTGTTTAATCTGTTGTTTAATACTGTTTAAGCGTTTATTACTTGTTATGCCATTCGATGTGCGACATAACGAGGTCGAGGTCAACTGTCTTGCCTGTGTCGCCCTCTGACCAGCCGCGCCCGTTCTTCTTGAAAAGGCAGTTGCGCAGCTTGTCTATAACGGGCAGACCTTGTGCAGGCAGATAGCTCACCGTAATGTTAAAGGGGGCGATGTCCTGCAACCTGCCGCTTGGGGCTTGTCGCTGTATGGCCACGACCTCCTCGTGGTAGAGCGTTATTTTTCCCGTGCAGGTGATGCGTCCCTTGCCGTAGCCAACGGGGTAACGGCCTGCACCATATTTCGGGTCGACCTGCTGCTCGTCGTTGTACTCCACGCCTGTAATGCCCGTAATTGGCACGCCTGCGATTGTCACCACGATGTCAGCCCAGCCCACCAACTCGCCGTTTACATACGGCATACCGTTCTGTATCTGTACTTTCATTATTCAAGTGATTTCACAAAACCGATTTTTACTTTGAACTTTCTCACCACACCCACAGGCACGTTCTTGATAGTCACCTCGATGGTGCCTGTGCTCAGCACGTCCTGCTCCGCGTCTATCTCTGCTTTGTAGCCGCTCAGCTCGCCTGCCTTTTCCATTTCCTCCAGCGGTATGTTGGCCGTTGTCTCAAGGTGGCTTACGGTGTAGCTTTGCAGCTTGCCCGTGTCAGGGTCGATATACACGTTGCCGCCCAGTTCGGGGGTCAGGTAGGTGCGGATGCCGCGCACGGCCTTGTCCATGGTGCGCACGCTTTCGATGGCGGCATAGTCGCTGGTGGGGCTGTCCATGGTGTGACTGTCATTCCAGTAACTGCCAGCCACGCCCACCACGTTGTTAAGGAACAGATAGCGGTTTGTGTCGAGCTTCTCCAGCTCGCCCTTGTCTATGGTGCGTACCAGCGTGCCGTCTCCGAGTGCTGGCATACTGATACCAGACGGGAAGTTCTTGACCCATGCGATACACTGGTGTACGGCTGCCTTCGAGAGTGTGCCGAGTGCCACGCCGATGGCCGACACGGTGGCCTTGGTCTTGTTGTCCTTGCTCTTGTAGAGTTCCGCGCCCGTGCCACTGCCTGCCTGAGCGATAACCACGCTTACACGCGGGTTGTTTGTTGCGAGGTTGCTTGGCAGGTTCTTGTAGTTGCTCACCAGTGGCGCGTAAAGCGTCGAGAGCGGTGCATTCTCCGTATCGAGACTGTCGGCCACAGCCTCCAGCTTCACGATATTGTCAGCTGTCGGTGCGGTGTCACCGTTCCAGATGGCCATTTGTCGGATGGCTCCCTCCGCATAGTTCTGCACCGTTTTCAGCTCCTGAAATGTCATGCTCTCTGGTTTTGAGAACAGACCCACGTAAAGCGTGATGCTTGGATTTATGCGGAACACCTCTTCGAGCTGGTAGTGCAGCATCTTCACGCTCCATGCCGTTGCGTCTGCTGTAATGCCCAGTTCTTCGGCCTTGTCTATGGTGCTGACGGCTTGCACTGGCTCCGCCTTGAAAGCGGCGGGAATGTCGGCTTCCAGCAGATAGGCCACAAATCCGCTCACATGGTCTTGGCCGTTTTGTGACTTCGGCACGTTGCCATTCTGGCGCACGATTGTTAAACTTGTTGCCATTGTTATTTACTTTTGTTTCGTTTATATTTGATTATGCCCACGGCTGCGCCTGTGACAAGCAGGACGCACAGTAGCCCGCATTTCCATGAAGTGAATATCGTGTGTGCGGGCTTTACTGTCTCTTTTGTCTTGCTGTCGCTTGTGGTGGCCTTGGTACCCTTGTCAGTGGTCTGCCGTTCCACTTCGGTATCGGTGCGCTGCTGGCTTTGTTCCGCAGTGCTGTCCTTGCTCTGCACGTTCTTTCGGTGCTTTACCTTGGCTTTCACGGGTGGCAGTCCTGTCTGACTGTCGGGCGGTTGCGATGTGTCGAAAATTATAACGTCCGTTTCGCTCTGGCTGTTCTGCTCGTGCAGGGTGGTAAGCCTCTTGCTTATCTCCACCCTCACCATGCTGTCGAGCCGCTGCTGGTAGTCGTTATTTTCCTGCGTTGTCGCTCTCTGTTCCGTTGTCGCGCTCTTCGAGCTTTTGCAGCTGGCGAGAAACGGGGCAGTTATCAGCATGAGCGCAAGAAGGGATTTTCTCAACCGCTTTTCTGAACTTGTCAACGTCACGGCGTAAACTGTTTATTTCTTTTTTAAGCGGCGTTACAATACCCTCGACCAGAATGTCGTTTGCCTTGCGCACGTTCTCCAGTTCACTGTCTTTCACGCCAGCGAGTTTTTTCTGTACCTCCGCCCGCAGGCTGTCGATTTCCGTCTTGTACTTTGAGCTTTGCAGCTTTGCGCCGAGCCATGCGCCCAGCGGTGCGCTAATTGTTGCCGTCAGTGAAGACACGATGAGGGTTATTATTTCGCTGCTCATTCATTTTTATTGTTTTATTCCTATCTCTTTGAGCCATGCTGCCACGTCGAATGACGGGCACGCCTTGCCCTTGTTTAGTTGATGGTGTCCGACGATCAATACTTCGGGGTGCTTCTCGTGGAAGTCCAGGACATAACGCTTCAAGGCCGCTTTCTGTGCCTCTGTGCGGGTGTCCTGCGGGGTCTTGCCGTCGGCTGCACAGCCTCCAGCATACACAATGTGTCGGCTTACCGAGTTGAAGCCTGCCGCCCCGTTGGTTATCTCCCAGCTGTCCACCCACTCGTCCTCGTTGTTGGCCACGAGCCGCTCCACACTGCCGTCCAAATGGAAAAGGTCGGTATATCCTACCTGTTTCCACCCGCGACCCACAGGCGGCGGCGAGGTGTGCCAGCGGCGTATTTCCGCTGCCGTCACCTCACGGCCTGCCTTTGTGGCTGTGCAGTGAATGACTAAATACTTCTGTTTCTGTGCCATTCAGTTAGCGGGGATATTTTATTAGGAAGCCTTCGCGCTCACGATGGCTGCACGGGTGCAGTTACTTTTAAGCGGCAAAGCCAAATTCCACTTTCTGAAGTTTACGAGGCTGCGATGATGCAACGGGTCGTTCACAGCGTCCTGATGGTAGAACTGCACCGAGCCGTTCGCCTTCATCATGCTGCCTGCATGGAACGCAACCGAAGCCTGCATATCTGTTGCAGCAGGTGCCTTGTCAAACTGAATTTTGTTCAGGGTGGTGGCGTTGAAATATGGGGTCTTTCCATACTCGTAGATGTCGAAGCCATAAAGGCGCGTTATCTTACCCTCTGTGTCGTTGATGTTGTAATGCTCCGCGTAGTTCTTCGATGTAAGCAAAAGGTCGTTGCTGTGGTCAGGACAAAGCACCAAAATACGCCCATCCTGAGGAACGCCCATTTTGTCAAACTGAGCCTTCAGGGCTACGAGGTCATCCACAACCATGCGATTGCGGCCGTCCACCGCTTCGCCAGTGGTAGTAAGCACAGGGGTCTTGTCTGCTTTGTTGCCGTCAGGCGCATAGGCGTGAATAGCTTTAGCCCATGTCTTCTCCTTCAATGCTTCGCGGTGGCGTTCCAGCACGCTCTCCATTTTGGGGTAACTTACAGCATGAAGCTCGTCGTCGGTCACGGGTGTAGCCTCAGTGTCGAAGTAGTCGAGGGTTACGGCTTTGTCCGCGTCCTCCAGCTTTGTAATATTGAGAGGGTAGGTTTTGTTGTTCACCAACACGTTAGGGTCACCACCCAACTCAGTGAAGTGGATAACGTCTTGGTTCACATACTGGTCGTATGAGCGTACACGGTCATACCAGCCTACCGCTGTGGGTGGCGTGCGGAATGCCTTAATCATTTCGCCTGTCCACACCTCTGTAAGCACGCCAGCGCGTGCCACGTTCTTGGGAAGATGGGGAAGCAGGAAAATAGCCACAAGGTTGGCTACCACTGCGCCCTTCCATGCCGAGAAGCCGAATATTGCGGCGATGGCCGCACCTACGGCTGCATTAACCAGTAAGGCCACCAACACGGTGGTTGCTACTGTAAGGAATTGTAATGTCTTGAACTTCATTTGCTTGTTTATTTGCTGTTTAATATGGTGTTTAATGCTGTTTACCGCACCTTTCAGTCTTCCAGTTTCGGGCAGTCGATGCCGTACTCTGCCTTGTAAAGGCGCATATACTCGTTTGGGTTGTCCTTGCGCAGCTTGCTCACTTTGTCGGCTGGCACCTCCGAGAGCTTGGCAAAGGTCGCCTGCTCAGGCTGGCCTTGTGGCGCGTCCTTGGTGGTGTCTATCACGTCGGTAGGCTTGCGCGCGGGCTGCATAAGCTCAAGCGTCTGGCGTAGAGCGTCCGCGCCTGATGTCTTGCCCAGATTGATAAAGAACTCCTTGCGGTCGGCTGTAATGCGTCTTTCGGTAATTGCTGCGTCCACCTGTGCCGTGATGGCGGCGAGGGTGAGCGTTTCCGCATTGTCGGCCTTTGACTTCAACGCCGTAACAGCGGCGTGTACCTGCTCCTCCGTTGCGGTCTCAGCCAAGCCGAGGAGCAAAAATGTTTCTTTCTTCATGTTTTTACTGTTTGTATTTTCGTTTGACTGTGCCGCAGCCTCTGGCTTTGGCGTTTCTTCTGGCTTTGAGAACTTCACCAGCGGCAAAAGGTCGCAGTCCTGACCTGCCGCCAGTTCCAGCAGTTTGCCGCCGCCGTAGAGTTTCAGGGCTTCATCGTTTGCGCCTATGTCCACGATGCTGACCTCCACAAGTTTTGAGGCGGTGGCGGTGGCGCGTGTCTGACCTTGCACGAGCATGGACGGGTCGGTGCTGTACTCCAGTATTTCGATGCCTGCCGAACACATGTTCAGATAGCCGTCCTCCCATTTTGTCGCTATTTTCTTGGCGAACTCGTCTTTTTCGTCAAACTTCGGTGTGCCTATCAGGCGGTCGCCGTCCACACGCAGGTTTTCCATTCTGCCGATGGGCATGTTGTCACCGCCGCGGCGGTGCATCCACAGCAGAACGGGGTTTCTGCAATATTGCGAGGTGTCCAGCCCTGCCGTCATTACACGGCTGCCGTAGCTGTTCAGCCCGCTGGTGCTTATTACTACTTCTTTTGGCATTGTATATTTGTTTTGCTTTGTTCTACTTAAATAAGGCGGCGGACTTCACAGCTGGCCGCCTTTGAAATTCGTACTCCTGAAAAAAATCAATCCAATAACCTTAAAAATCTACTATATGACAAAAACTAATCCTATGTGTTGCGGTGGCAGGACTCGAACCTGCAACCTTTGGGGAATGAACCCAACGAGCTGCCATTGCTCTACACCGCGATGTAACACGCTGGCAAAAGTCGCAAAATCCGTCCGCCGCCACAAAAAGAGTGTCGAAGTTTGACACTCTTTTTTCATTTCAGCCCGAAAATGGGGACTTTTGCACTCGTATTACGCCGATAACCACCTCTTTGGCGGTGTGTCGGCGTTTCGTTTTATGTATCACGCTAAAAGCAATAAACTTATGAATGAGTACAAAGAAAGAACTTGAGGACAAGAAGGACTACGCCCGACTCCTCTACATGCAGGGCGAACAGCAGAAGACCATTGCCGAAAAGGCGGGGGTCTCGCCTCAGACCGTCACAAAGTGGGTAAATACTGGCAACTGGTCAGAACAACGCGCCGCGCAGAATATCACACGCCCCGAACTTGTTAATAAGCTGCTGCGCACGGTCGACAAGATGATAGAGGCGGTAAATACCAGCGAAGACCCAGACGCGGCCAACGGCTTGGGCGACAAGCTGGCAAAGTTCGCCGCTACAATAGAAAAGCTCGACAAGCACACCAGCATCGTGGATGTTATCGAGGTGTTTATGGCTTTCGGTAAATGGCTGCAATATCAGGCGCAGTACGACGAGGACATTACGCCCGAACTGTTGAAGACAATAAACAAGTACCACAACCAATATATAAACTACCTCATGCAGAACAAACTAATTAAGTAGCCATGCCAAATTACGACAAACTTACGCCGAAAGAGGCGTTACAGCAGTGGAAGGCGCATTGCGAGACAGTGCAGGAAGCCACCACCGTGGATGCACACGAGACGGACGCGCAGAAGAAACAGCGCATTAAACGCCTGCTTTCAGATTATGGCGCGTTTGTCGACTATTACTTCCCGCACTACACCACCAACCCGCAGACGGGCAGACAAACTCCCTGCGCCCCGTTCCACCTCAAAGCGGCAAAGCAAATCATTTCAGACCGAAATGTAAAGGCGGTTTTCAAATGGCATAGAGGCGCGGCAAAATCCACGCATTTGGACATTTTCATCCCTATGTGGCTAAAGGCGCAGATTTACGGCGGTGCAGAGCTTCGCCAGTTTTGGGTCATGGTCTTGGTGGGAAAGTCTCAGGACAACGCAAATACGCTGCTGGCCGACTTGCAGGCGGAATTGCAATACAACAAGCGGTATGCCGCCGACTTCGGCGAACAGTACAACAACGGCACATGGGAGGAGGGTTCTTTCGTCACAAAAGACGGTACGGCATTTTTCGCCCGTGGTCGTGGACAGTCGCCCCGTGGTCTTCGTTATCGCTCCCACCGTCCTGACTACATTGTCATTGACGACTTGGACGATGACGAGCTTTGCGAAAACCCTGCCCGTGTGTCACGCCTCACCGATTGGGTGAAGGAGGCTCTTTTCGGTGCTCTGGATGGTGGCCGTGGCCGCTTCATCATGGTGGGCAACCTCATAGCAAAGAACTCCGTACTGGCGAATATATGTGCCATTAAGTCCGTTAAGGTTTCGCAGGTCGATATTCTGGACAGGGAGGGGCGTGTGTCATGGGCGGCGAAGTGGACACGCGAAGAGGTGCAGGCCATTGAGGATTTCGAGGGCTACCGCTCCTTTCAGAAAGAGTACATGAACAACCCGATTGTCGAGGGTGCCGTCTTCCGTCAGGACTGGATAAAGTGGGCAAAGCGGCCAGCGTGGCGCGACTTCACGGAAATTGTGCTGTATATCGACCCCTCGTGGAAGTCAAGCACAAAAAACGACTACAAAGCCGCAAAGCTGTGGGCTAAGGACAAAGCGACACGCCTCTGGCACTTGCGCGCTTTCGTGCGTCAGGCCACCATTGCCGAAATGGTACGCTGGTGCTATGACCTCTACGAGTGGGCGCAGCAGACAGGCATTGCCGTAAAGTTCTATATGGAAGCCAACTTCATGCAGGATAACATCTTGCAGGACTTCGCCAGCGAGGGAGTACTGCGCGGCTTTCAGCTGCCCATTATTCCAGACAAGCGAAAGAAGCCCGACAAGTTCCAGCGTATCGAGAGCGTCGCCCCTTTGTGGGAGCGTGGCTTTGTCTTTTACGACGAGAGCCAAAAGGACGACCCCGACATGGTGCGTGCCGTTGATTTCACGCTGGCCTTTCAGAAAGGCATGCGCGGCCACGATGATGCGCCCGACGCAGACGAGGGGGCTATCTATCTGCTGCAAAAACATTCAAGCATTTCAAGTTTCACGCCGTCTTTCGGCAAACGTCGGTCGGCTAAAAATATAACATGGTAATGAATAGAGTAAAGCATTTTATCCGCGCCGTGGTCTTTGACCTCCGCGCACGTCGAGCCATTCGTAAGGCTCAGCGCAGTGCAAACCTGCACCGCCGCAAATTCTTGGTACTTGTATGGAACGGACATCCGCGTGTCGTTTCCATGCAGGGTGTTAAAAAGCTGATACGCCAGCACCGTTTTTCAAAGGGTTTCACCGCAGAGACGGCACGAAAGGTTGCCATGTTCGAGGCTGTGCCGCAGCCATTGGACAAGTGCCGCCGCTGTTCTTTTTCTTTCCGTAAGCGCAATGTTTCTAAACGATGATGATTACAAGGCGGTGTGCGATGATTTCGAGTTTGAGACGTTGCAAGCCAACACCGACCTCAGACTGACCGCCGAGCGTGCGGCACAGGAACAGATAAGCAGCTACACGCGCCACCGTTACGATATGGCGCGGGCGTTCCGTCAGACTGGTGCAGACCGCAACCCGCAGCTGGTGCAGTGCTGTGTCAATATAGCCCTGTGGCTAATGGTTCACCGCCTGCCGCAGAATATGGGCATAGAGCGGCGCGAAAGCCTGTATAACGAGAGTATAAAGTGGCTGCGTGACGTGCAAGCGTCGAAAGCCTCGCCCGACTTCCCTACCTATATGGGCATTGACGGCGACACAGACGCTAACAATCCCGTAAAATGGGGAAGCCAGAAGAAGACGCGTCCTACTTGGTAAACAGATTAAACGCCGTTTAATGGGCTTTCAAAGGCTCATTAAACGGCGTTGAACACTTTATTTAACAGCATTAAAGCAATGGATTTTTTAAGCAGAATTAAAACGGCCTATGCCGCCGTAACGGGCGAGCAGATATATTCACGCTACGACATGCAGCGGCTCGCAAAGTTTGCACGTTCAAAGCAGGGCTTGCGCCTTACTGCGCAGCTCTTGCAGCAGACCGACACGCTCACGAAAAAGGATGTGGGCATGTGGAGGCAGGCATGGCAGATGGCCATAAATGTAGATAACCCGCAGCGCGCCCTGCTCTACGACATTTACACGGACAACCTCATTGACCTGCACCTACAGGGCTGTATCTCGCAGCGTGTGGGAATGGTCAAGCGCAACAAGTACCGACTTGTGGGAAAAGACGGCAAAGAAGACGAAAAGGCCACCGACCTGCTCCGCAAGGAATGGTTCGACGACTATTGTACGCACGTCCTCTTTTCACGCTATTGGGGACACTCGCTTATACAGTTCGGCGATGTGGTCAAGACTTCCGACGGCATGAAGTTCGACGGTGTGGAACTTGTGCCGCGCAAACACGTATGCCCTGAGCATGGCGTGCTGCTCAAAACAGTAGGCGAAGACTGGCACTGTGGCATTCCGTTCCGAGAGGGCGAGTTCTCACAGTGGTGTCTGGAAGCTGGCGGCAAAACCGACCTTGGCCTCCTCCTTTCCTGCTCGCCCCAGTGTATCAGCAAACGCAATATGCTTGGCTTTTGGGACATGTTCGGCGAAATATTCGGTGCGCCCATGCGTATAGCCAAAGCCACTACGACCGACGACAAAGAACGTGCGAAAATCGAGAACGCGCTGGAAAACATGGGGTCTGCCTTTTGGGGACTGTTCCCAGACGGCACGGATATAGAGATAAAGGAAACAAGCCGCGGTGATGCCTACAACGTCTTCGACCGACGCATTGACCGCTGTAACTCCGAAATGTCAAAGGGTATCCTCAACCAGACCATGACCATAGACAGCGGTAGCAGCCTTTCTCAGTCTGAAACTCACCTCGAAGTCTTCGAGAATGTGGTGGAAGACGACAAGACCATGCTGGCATACAACATTAACGACAAGCTGATGCCGTTCATGCTCATGCACGGTTTCCCCGTGGGCGGCTTGCGCTTTGAGTGGGACGATGCAGCCAGTTTCTCGCCTGCCGAGCAAAGGGAAATAGAACGCCTCCTGCTGGAATACTACGAGATAGACCCGCAGTATTTCATCGACAAATACAATGTGGGTATCACGGGCGTGCGTCAGGCAAAGACGCAGCCAGACAGTTTTTTCAGATAAGCCCCGCGCAGGCCGCAGACCTGCGCAGCTCTTACGGGGCGTTTCACTCTGCACTGCTCCAGCTCTATGAGGACGATGCCCTCACGCTGGCACACGGCGAGGGCGGCGAGGCTCCCGCTTTCGATGCGGCTCTTTTCGATGATGCCGCACAAATGGTATATGACGCTGGCGGCTTTGATGTCTCGCAGCTCACTGACCCACGTGCCCGAAAGGTCATTGACGAGACGACGCGGATAATTAACCGTGCCGTCGATTCTGCCGTGCCGCATGAAGTCCCCGAAACGCTGCGCTATGCTCTCGAAAACAACGGCTTCATCTTCTCTGGCTTGAAGACTTTCCACGCTCTCCGCGAGGTTGGGCTTTCCATGCTCGACGACCAGGGGAACGTGAAGCCTTTCGACGACTTCTGTAAAGACGTGCAGCAGATTAACAAGAACTATAATGTGAACTGGCTTAATGCTGAGTATAAGCACGCCCTTGGCTCTTCACTTATGGCAGTTAAGTGGAACGACCTGAAACAGGACACCGACCGCTATTTCCTCCAGTACCGCACGGCGCAGGACTCCCGTGTACGTCCAGACCATGCGGCTCTCGACGGCATTACGCTCCCTGCCGACGACCCGTTCTGGTCTAAATACTACCCGCCTAACGGTTGGGGCTGCCGCTGTCAGGCGGTGCAGGCCGCTCCAAATACCAGCCTTCCGACCCGAAAGAGGCCATGAAGTTAGGCGACGAGGCCACCGAAACGCTCAAACAACAGATGTTCCGCTACAACGCTGGCACTGAAATGGCACTCTTTCCACCCAAGCACCCTTATTATAAGGCACCAGCAAAGGCAAAGAAAGTCATTAAGCAAATGAGCGAGGAAGAGCAAAAGGCCAAACGTGTGGCGGAACTTCGCGCACAGCTGCCTGATAACTTGACGGATGCAGAAAAAGACGCAAAGGCTCTGAATAACTACGAAATGGCCGAAGATTTGGGCGTAAAGTTGGGAAAGCCTATGCCTGTGGAAAAAGCCGACCAGCAGAGCGCAAATCCAAAACACGTCGAAAAGTTCCTGCCAGACCCAAAGGGCAATTATTACGACCGAAAAACTGGCGAGCGTTTTATACTAAACCCTAAATATAAGCCCTCAGATGAACAATATAGCATAAACTGCGCCACTTGTGCGCCTACTTATGCACTTCGACTTATGGGCTTTGACTTAAAGGCTAAAGGCAGGGTTGACGGCTCAGGTTCTCTTAACGACCAAGTGGCATATAACAAAAGCTTTGAAATGTGGAAAAATGCCGATGGTTCAGAGGCAGTGCCTACTCTTACGCTTGACTGGATGAATAACAAAAAATATAAAACAATGACAGAAAAGCGTTATAGGGAATATTTCGACGAGTGTTGCAAGGAAGAGGGAGTGTATGTTCTTACTATAGGATGGCGAGGCGGTGGCGGTCACGCCACCATTTTGCAGCGTTTTGTCGATGGCACGCTGGCATATATTGAGCCGCAGGCTTATGATGCCAAACAGGGGGCAAGAAGAAGTATAGACGAACTTTGCAAAAAAGGTGCTACAAAACCGTATTACAAACGAGGAATACTGAGAGTCGACAACAAAATATTCGATAAAAAATACCTGTCACTCTTTGACAAATAGGTCGATAATGTCCAAAGCTCTGAAGTCATTAAAGGTCATAACAACCCCGTCAGCGTATTGGTAAACAAACGGAAAGCCTGTGTTGGCATCTTCGGGAAAATCAAATTTATAATATTCCGCACCGTTTTCTGTACCCAAATAGCTGATGTGTTCGCCGTATATCTTACTAAGATAAGCGGCCTCCTGTTTAACTGCTTGTGGTATTATATGCTTCATGCCACAAAGATACGTTCTTTTACTCATAGTTCAATAAGTTATTAACAATAATTTCAACAATATGCCAAATATTCCAGACGGCAAACAGCTTGAAGCCAACATTCTAAAGGATATGCGTGTGGAACTTGCCGACGAGTTCGACAAGAACTTCCAGCGCAAAGCCTTTTTTACCGACGCATGGAAGCCGCGCAAAGACCCGAAAGCTCTTGGCTCTCTCCTTGTGGTCACGGGTGCGATGCGGCGAAGCATCAAAAGCGAGGTCGTCGGCCATGGCGTGCGCTTTTCTTCTTCGCTGCCCTACACAACGATCCATAACGAGGGCGGCAAAGGCACGCTCACGGTTAGGACGCATTACCGCACAAGCAAGAAAGGAAAACGCTATAAGGTTCGCGCCCATAAACGCCGCTTCAACATGCCGCAGCGTCAGTTCATAGGCGACGGTAAAGAAACGCAGCAGCTCATTAAAAACGTGATAGACGACAACCTTCAGCAGTTCAGCATGTCACTTACACAATTCATAAGAAAAAGAAAATGAGAAAACAGATTTTTAAGGCTATCGCCCAGCGTATCGCCGAGCGTTGCCCCGACATCAAGTTCATAGACCTGTGGAACGAACATGTGGTCGAAGTCGCCACCTCCGTACCGTGGCCGCTCCCTGCCGTCTTTATTGAGTTCGAGCCATACGAGGTGCGCCAGCTCTCGCGATGGCAGAGAGAGGCCGACATTCCCGTGCGCCTCCATATTGTCACACGCTGGCAGGCTTACACCGCTGGCGCAGCCGACAAGCGCATTGACACATCCCTTCAGTACTTCGACCTTATCGACCGCGTGAACGCTGCCATGCAGGGACTGAGCGGCACTGGCTTCACTGCCTTTCAACTCACCGCCAGCGCGACAAGCCACAACCACAGCGAACTGATGGAGAACATAGAGCGATGGCAAACCCGCGCCGTGGATGCCACAGCAGAGCGTCCGCAGCAAAGCGTCATGCTTTCAACCATGGAGATTATAGACCGCGTATAGACACACGAAATATCGTGCAAACCGAACGCAAACAAGCTCGCTTGATTTGCTGAGGTGCTGCCGATATTACACTAAAGGCTGCACCCCATTTCTGGCGGTGCAGCCTTTTGTGTCATTTGCCGTACACTGGCATATCGTCCCAAAATTCAAAGAGCGACTGCTCCAGTGCAGTGGGTGGCGGGGGCGGCGGTGTCGGTATGTCCAGATAACTGAGGAACGTGCGGTAACTCATAGGGTACAACGGGCACACATATCGCTGCCACACCGCCTTGTAACATTTGCTGTTGTTGCCTGCTTCATAGTAGCGGTCAACTATCGCACGCACTTTTCTGATGCGCTCAAGTGTTGATTTGTGGTGTTTTCTTTGCATTGCCCGAAACAATTTGTTACCTTTGCCGACGCTTTATTAACAAATTCGGGGCGTGTTGCTTTTGTCTTCTTTCGGGAATGCATAGGTAGCACGCTTATTTTTTTACTTCTGCCTCTTCCTCTCCGTCGGTGTCCGCGTCTGTCACGCTCAGCGGTATAATGTGCCACTGTCCCTTCTTGTCTTTGTATTCGGCACGGATGAACTGGCGTGTCATGGTGGGCTGGTATGCCTCCTCGATGATTTTAACACCCTCCATGAACTTGTCGTCGTTGCTCTCCTCTGCCATTTTCCGAAGTTGCAGCACGCGGCTGGCTTTAAGGTTGCCCATACCGTCACGGCTCAGCAGGCGCATGATGGCGGACACGAGGCTCTTTGTCTTCTCGTCTGTGGCGAGGCTTTCGATATACTGCTTCACCATGGCGATGCCGTCCTCCACCGTGTCGCGGTAGCCGTCTATGCAGTTGTAACCCAATGTCAGGCGCATGTTGCCGTCCGAATGGGTGAAGGTGTGTGTGCGCTGTGTGTCCTTGGTTATGCCCAGCACGTTGCTCTTGATGTCGAGCACCTGCGCAAAGTTCTGGTACACCTTGGATTTTACCACCTTGATGTTGTCGCTCAGACGGCGCAGCTCTGGTATGGCTGCCGCCACCTCCTCGTCCACCATTTTGGCATAAGTCTCGCGGTCGGCCTTGCGCTGTGCGGCTTCTGCCTCTTTCTTCTGCTTGGCCTGAAAAGCGGCAAACGCTTCGGCCTGTTCTGCGGTCATTTCGACCTTTACTTTCTTTTCGTTTTCCATTGTTCTAAATACTGTTTAATGGGTTATTAAATGCTGTTTATTCGTCACTTTCATGCCAGTTGGCAACCTCTGCCTGATAGTCCGCCCATTCTGCCAGCTGCCGCATAAACTCCTCGTATTCCGTACCGCTCATTTCCACGGTCAGCTCACGGATGGCGTGTTGGGCTTTCTCCAGCTCCTGGCTCATAGCAGTTTCACTTGCTTTATTTCGTCCGTAGCATGCTCAAAGTCGCCAAGCAGCGCATAACCCACTGCCTTGCAGACCATGCCCACAGCTATGATGATAATGCCAGTAATGGCAAACGGCGCATACACCAGCGCAATGCCCAAACACTTAAAATACTTTTTCATCCTGTCTTGTCGTTTAGATGTTATACAATGCCATGATTAACCCCACTTGAAGCAGCTGCCCGACGATGCCGCCCAACAACGTGGCGGCGATGTCCAGCCAGTCAAACTGCCCGCCGTACGTTTTGTCCTTGAACTCCATGCCGATGGCCAAACCCAGCACAAACAGCTCCGTGCCTACAAAGCCGCACGGTATCGCATAAGCGAAGTGCTTCATTCTGTTACTTTCCTTTAACCACATAAACCTTGTTTTTTTAAGTTCGTTATATATGTTTCCTTATGCCTCGCCCTGCGGCGAAAAACCGAACACACTGCCCATATCCACCACAGCCGTGTCCTGTTCTGCCGCGATGATGTCCACCGCCTCGCTGTCTTTCACCTTGTTGTTAAACAGCCCTATGAGGTTGCGCAGCCTTTCGCGCGGTATCTTGTTGAAGTCCGTGTGACCTGTCGCTCTGCACGCTATCGCCTTTATCACCGTGGCGTTGCTCTTGCGTCCTGTCTTTCTCAGGTAGCTGCCCACGGCGGCCATAACGCGCTTGCGCAGTTTGTCCATGTCGCCCGTGCCCTGCTTCTCGTTGGCCTGTGCCGAGAGCTTCGCGCAGATGTTCACAAGGTCGTGTGTGTCTATGTCCCTGCTGCTTTCCACACCGTAGCTCTCTGCAATGGCGGACTTTTCCTCTGCGCTCAGTCCGAGCACAGTGCAGAGGGTGTGGTATTTCTTGAGCAGCCCTCTGTGTATTTCGTCCATTGTCTTGTTCTCTTTTGCCATAGCTTTATTTGTTTGTTATGTTTGCCCAGTATTCTGCCGCGCCTTGCTCCCAGATGATGAAGTCCGCGCCGCCCTCCTTTTTCTCTGCCACCTCATAGCGGGTGGTGGTAAACGCCTTGTAGCCCTCCACTCTTATTTTTATGTCTGCATCATAGCGCAGGTTCTGTGCGAGGCTGCCTTTCGGTTCGCCTTTACGCTCGTGGGCTATGAAGATGAACAGTTTGTCGGGGAACTGCTGGCGTAACTTCATGTAGTCGCTCATTTTGAACCCCAGCCAGTAATGCACGCTGTCTATTACGATGATGTCGGGGCTTTGCTTTTTCCTCAGCCTCGCCGTCAGGTCTTTCAGGCTCTCTTTGTCCAGCAGGATGATGCGTGTGCCCACTTCTTCCATGCCCACCCGCTCCCATGCCTTTTGCAGAGAGAGTGAAAGACCCTGCTCCAGCGAGTTGTATGCCACACGGCGAAAGCGCGTCAGGTATTTGCAAAGCTGCATCACAAACGTGGTCTTTCCGCAACCGCTGCCGCCGTATATCAGCCATTCGCCGCGAAGCTCTGGCCGTCCGAAGCTGGCGAGAAACGCACCGTCGAAGTCGGCCACGTCGAATTTTGCCTGCAAAACATTCTTGTTACTTATCGCCCTTGCCATGTCGTTATAACGGTTTTATGTCCACTTTGGCAGTACCGCCAGCCTGCTGGATGCACCAGCTCGCGAATATCATGCCTTTTGCGTCTTCCTTGCCGAGTTCCATTATCAGCAATGTAAGCCCTTTTGTCTTCGCTCGCCTCACGGTCATGGCTACGGGTGCGTCCCTGTATAGCCATTCGTCCATGATGCGGGGTACTATCTTTGAGGGCAGTCCTATGGTCACGCGCTGCGGTTTGTTCCAGCCTATCTCCTCGCCGTTCATACCCTGCCCCCTTTCTTGATTGTCCAGCACGCACGCTTCACGCGGCGCAGGTCGTTGTCCGAGTCCTTGATGATTGTGCCGATGTCTGCCGCACTGGTCACGCCGTTGGCTCTGCACACCGCCGCGATGTCCTCGTCGTTCACCACTTGCAGCTTCACGAACTTTCTGCCTATGCGGCTGTAAATCTCTTGGTAGCCCCTGCGGTTGAACCTTACACCGCGTGTTATGCGCTTCTCCAGAAAGTTGGTGGCGCAAAGCACCAGACCGCACTGTCCTTCCAGCTGGTTGTACAGCGATATGAAAAAATAGAGCACTTGGTCGCTCAGCTTGTCGGCCTCGTCCAGCACCACAAGCGGCTTCTCCACCGCTTGCAGTTCTTCCACGATGGCGTCCATTTGCTCGCTCACCGTTCCTGCCATGTCCTTGCCCAACGCACGCAGCAGTTTGGCGATAAACGTGCGCCTGTTCCAGTACTCTGAGCAGCAGAGGTGATAAGTGGCGGGATGCTGTGCCGTGTACTGCTTTATGGCCTCTGTCTTGCCGCAGCCTGCCTCACCTGTCACGGCCATGGCGAGGCTCTCGTTCTTCGCGCTTTCCAGAATGAAGCCCATACGCTCAAAGCCTCTGGTCGCCACCGTTACCCATGCCGTGCCGTCGTGGCCTGTCTGTGCCGCGATGCTGCGCCACATGTCGTCGCTTATTGTGTCCCAGTCATTGTTCAGCACCTTGCTCAGCGTGGCAGAGCTGATGCCCATGCTCTTTGCGGCTTTGTTCTGGCTGCCTTTCTGTGCGCAGTAACTTTTAAGGCGTTCTGCTATCTGTACCTTTTCGTCTTTTGTCATGTTGTATGCTTTTTATTCGTTATTTACTTGATTTTTAGAAAATGGAGTAGTCGTTCACTTCCTCCTGCTTCGGTGTGGGGGCATGTGTGGGTGCCGTCACTTCCACCGCCTTTGTGTCCTCTATGCCCAGCCGCTTGCGCTCTCTTGGCAGTTTGTGCTGCCCTCTGCTGTCGCAAAGGCAAAAGCGGTTCAGCACGTTGCCCAGCCGTGGGTTGTCCTTTATCAGCTCCTCAGTCGTGTGGAATGTTTCGGCCAGTCTGTCCGTCACATGTTCTTCCAGTCGGTCGTTGAAGTCATGCACCTTTTGCAGTTCCAGTGCGTCGCCTGCCGTGCGGTCGGCCAATGCCATAGGCTGCACATACTTTTCTGTAAGCATATAGCGCAGCGTGCCGTCCTCGTTCACCGCCAGAACCTCGCCCAAGTCGTTGGGGTCATACAGCACACGCCATTTTTCGCCAGCGTGCTGCCTGAATGTCAGGTCGAATGTGTCATACTCTCGTTTCAGTCCTAACAGCGTAGGGCGCAACCCACCGCCACAAATGGCGTTTGTCTGTCCCGTCGTGTCGCCGAAGTAAAGCAGGTAGTTTTCTTTCGTCAGCGGTAGCCGTCTTTCTGTGGGCAGTTTGCTCAGCAGCTGCATCATCTGCGCATGTTTCTTCTGTCGCTCTGCCGCAATCATGGCGTGGATTTGTGCCCTCACGCCCTGCTCGTCGGGGAACGTGTGGCGCAGCATGTTCAGAGCCTCGCTGTTCGGCTGTCGCTTGGGGTCTGTCGTTACGCCGTAGCCGCTCCAGTTGTTGCACCGCTTGCAATACGTTTTGTTCAGATACCCGAAATAAGGTTCCACCACTTTGGCCTTCGCGTTCTTCACTCTCGCAGGGGTCAGCTTGTCGCTCATGGCCAAATACAGCGGGGTCATGGCCTTTATGCCGTAGTGGTCGCATTGCAGCTGGTTTGCCCTCAGCATCTGCCCTGCCAGCTCCGCGCTGTGCTGTGCGGCGTTGCGCAGTGCCTCAGTTATCAGCGCAGGGGTCTCGTGCGTGCCTATGGCGTAGCCTATGGGGTAGTCGCAGCAGGGGTCGAGCACCACTTCCAGGCACAGACGGTTTGAGTAGGTCGTCACGTGGTGGCCTTGCGCGTCTTCCTTTACGGTCTGGTAGAGCAGTTCGCAGTCCCAGCCGTCCAGCGTCCACATAAGGAACGCCGCGCTGGGTCGTCTACGCTTCACCTGCATACTCCTTTCATTTCTGAAATTCGTTGCGCCGCGTCTGCCCGCTGCCGTCACAAGGTCGAGCTTATCCTTCCACACGCCCACAGTCGAGGCGGTTATCTGTTCCCAGCCTTGCAGCTCTGCCACCTTGTTGTAATACTCTGCCACCACCGTGTTGTCCAAATTGTTGTGGTGGGCTATCATCTGAGTAAGCACAGCCTCCTTCTGTCCGTCGTCCACCTTCGCAGCGTTCGAGTTTTGGAACTTCTTGCTGATAAACACCACAGCACCCTGCTTCTGGTATTCGTTGAACTTCATGTGCAACCTCCTCGCATTCTGTGGCAAACTGTTAGGCCATGCGTCCGATATACGCGGAAGGGCTGCCGCTGCCTTACCCCAAAACTCGCCAAGCTTTATCTTGGCTTTGCTCTGTCTTATGCGGTGGCTGTTCGCCCGCTCTATGCACAGCCTGAAAGCGTTCATAATGGCGCAGTTGTTAGCATATTCCCGCTGCTTCTCGTTGCTCAGGTGCCTGCCGTCGGCCAACACATAGTCAGCATAAAACTGCATGGCCTCACCGTCGGGCTGCACACTCTCAACGAATGGCTTGCTCTCTGCCTTCTCCTGAACGTCGGGGTAGCGTCTGTAAACTTCAGTTCTGTACTTCAAGGGCAGACTATCCACGGCAAACAGCGCAGGGGTACCATTGCAGCCACGACGAACCTGCTGCACCTTGCCACGACGAACCATTGCGTCAACGCATGGCTTTGACATGATGCCCGCAGTTAGTTCCGCGTGACTTATACATAGCGTGTTACCGTAATACTCCATATTAAAGCCCTCCAGCAAATGTCTGTTCTACATACAGCTGCTCAATGGTGCAGTGCTTCACTTCGCGGCGCATAGTGCCGTCCTTGTCAAACACCTGCACAGTGCCCGTCTGCTTGTCTGCCTCCAGCACCGCACCGTTCTCAAAGTACTGGCGCATATATCCGTCCTTGTCGTGGATGGTCTCAATGGCAGGAGTCAGCAATAGCAGCACACCACCATTCTGACGCGCGTACTTACGTATGCGCTGGCTCAATGGCGTGTCCAGTGCATAGCTCAATGCACGCCAGATGGCCATGTCCGAACACTTGAAGGCTGCTTTAATCTTTGCACGCACTTCCTTACTCACTTCCATTTGCTTTCTTGTTACTGTTGCTTCCATAGCTGTATATCTTTTTTTAAATTCGTTATTGTAAGTATTCTAATAGGTAGTCACGTTCTGCCTCGCTCAGCTTGAATTCTTCTTTCAAGTCGATGCTCATGACTTCCTTCATGCCCACCAAGTCAATGGCTGCCTCTTTCAAATCCTCGTCGTTGTGCTCGTTGGCACCCTTCAGTAGCTCAAAAGCAGCACCCCTCGCCCTTTCTTCCGCCTCGTCCAGTCGCTTCTTCCAGTGGTCACGCCATTTCGTCAGCTCCTGCACACTCTTCACAAGCTCACCCACGATGTAGCCGAACTTCTGCTCGTTCCACGCTGCACAAAACTCCTCTTTGTCCATGTTGTCAATGGCCATGTACACTCTCTCAATGTCGGCATACTCCTCTGCCGTCACCTTCTTGCCCGTCAGGGCTTCAAATTCCTTTTGTAACATTGCTTTATTAACTTTTAATGTCCTTTTTTCGTGATTTACGGCCTTTTTTCGTATCTTTGGCCGCGGTGTTATTTCTAACACGGTGCAAATATAGTGACTTCTCACGAAATCACCAAAGAAAAACGAGAGAAATTACGATTAAAGGGTAAAATTATGGCAGATTTAGGGACAATTCACGAGAGAATAAAGTATTTGGTTGCTACTTTGGCAGGTGGTAAAAACACAACATTTGCCCAGAAATTAGGGGTAAGTGAGGCAAATATACGCGGTTATATGAAGAATGTCGTGCCGAAAGCTGACGTTTTAGAAAAAATCGTGACTTCTTACGATATCAACGCAAGATGGTTGCTTACTGGTATAGGCGAAATGACCAAAGAAAACAACAGTATTAAACTGAGTGAAGACGGCACGGGGATCCCTCTTATTCCAGTTGAAGCAATGGCAGGATGTTTCACGGGTAGCCAAACAGTTCTATTGCAGGAATGTGAACGCTACGTCGTGCCTGCTTTCAAAAATGCCGATTTTCTTATACGGGTGTCGGGCGACTCCATGGTGCCGCGCTATTTCTCTGGCGACATGGTTGCCTGCAAGATGCTCTCACTCGCCGACATATTCTTTCAGTGGGGCAAGGTCTATGTACTCGACACCGACCAAGGAGCACTTATTAAGAAGGTAGAACGCGGATCCTCCAGCGACACCATTATGCTCGTCTCTGAAAATCAAGCCTACCAACCCTTCGAGCTGCTCATTCGTCAGGTCTACCATATAGCCATCGTTATGGGCTTAATTCGCACCGAATAAAAAAAACGAGGCTCATTCCACCATTAAACACCCGTTAAACACCCCAAAACCCCGATAAATAAAGGGTTTGCGCCATTTCTCGCCCCGTGCGTTAAATGGTAATTAAAGGGGTGTTTTCTCCGCAAAAAGCCGCTTTTTCAAGCCGTTAAAGTATAGTTAGGGGTATTATTCGCAATGTAAAAGTATGTCCAACTGTATGCCCAACAGTATGCGCAACGGCTAAAAACAAACGAAAAGTGCAGGGAAAAGCTGCCGCCACCCTGCACCAAATCACCGCCTTTCTGGCTGCCGTTTAACCACCATTTAAACACCGTTTACACGCCCATTAAACGCTCCCAAGCTCTCCACACCATCAGGAAGCTGCACAAGCCTCAGGAAGCCCCCAAAACACCCCAAAACAGCCCCACCACGTCCTTCTTCCGTATCCTTTCTTTCCTTCACGTCCCCGTTTCCCCCATTTTTAGACCCTCTCGCGCCATTTCCACACCTTCCCCCTCCAACTGCCCACCGCAGCAGCACAAACGCGCAGAAACGAAAAAAGCGAGCCAAAGCAGCCACAACGCCACCTTTGCTCGCATCCAATTCAACCTAATTCAACCCCACGTCGTTCAATCTTCACCCTAAATTAAACACTTCCCTGAACATTATTCAACCAAAATTCAACCCAATTCAACCTTTTGCACATTTCGTTTTATCTTCCATCTCCACCCAATCCACACGTAACTCCCTCATTTACAGACCTCCCCCCCTCTTTTAGGTTCAACCCCACATTGTACATTTCGTTTTCATGCCCGTAAAATAGTTTTCTTAGATTCATGTTCAAGAAAGCTTCTGGGGAGATACCTTTCTCGCCTACGATAAATATTGCCGACGGATGGAATAGATTGCGGAAACGCTCTAAGCCCGTGGTATAAGCCTCTCCATTACTTTTTACTTCTATAGCTATGAATTTCTGATTCTTCTTGAGGATGAAGTCAACCTCGTCGTTGCCTTCTCGCCAGTAAAAGACTTCAAAACGATGGGTAAAAGCTTCGCTTAATATGTAGGCTTCTATGGCGGATTCAAAGAATTGTCCCCATTGCTTACTATCAGAAACGGCTTCTTGAAATGTTAATCCTAATTGAGAACTCAATAAGGCATTGTTGTACACTTGGTATTTAGGAATGCTGGCACGTTTGCGGGCTACATCTATAGAGAATTTCTGTAGTCCCGTGACAAGTCCGCTATCGCTCAAAAGATTTAGATAGCCTGCCAATGTAACTGTGTTGCCAGCATCTTGCAATATTCCCAGCATTTTTGTTAGAGAAAGTATCTTACCCGAATAAGCTACGCTCAATTCGAAAGTTTGACGAAGCAGAGCAGGCTTCCCTATTGGAGAATCCATCAAGATGTCCTTGTTTATAGTAGCATCAATGATGGCTCCGCTAACATAGTTCTTCCAACGTTCTTCGTCACCAATAAGCATGGCAGTTCCTGGGTAGCCTCCAAAATAGATGTATTGTTCAATAGTCATTCCAAAGGCTTCTTTCATTTCTGGATAACTCCAATGGCTCATTCTGATTTCCTCATATCGTCCCATGAGAGATTCTGCCAATCCTTTTTCTAATAACACCCTTGATGACCCTAATAATGCCACTTTGATGTTGATGTGATTTATACTATCAGCGTCCCATTCTTTCTTTACATATTCACTCCAGTTTTTAAGTTTTTGTATCTCGTCAATAACCAAGATCATTTCTTCAAGTCCTTGTGTGCGCATTTGAAGACGCGCATTATTCCAGCAATCGCTAATCCAAGTGGAAGATGTTGAAGGTATGGTGTCGGCAGAATAGAAAAGAAACGGTTTACTTAAATCATCCAATACTTGCTTGATAACGGTAGATTTTCCAATCTGTCGTGGTCCCATGATTACTTGGATGAACATTCTTTGTTCACCTAATCTATTGATGATGGTATCATATATCTTTCTTTTGTACATGGTCTGTTGTTTATAGATGATGATGTGATATGTATAGTCTTGCTATATTTAATGGGGGCTTTCAAGTTGTTTTACTCAGCATAATGAATAATTTTACTCAGTCGACTGAGTATTTTTACTCAACATACTGAGTAAAATTCCATCTTTCGATGGCAAATATAGGACTTTGATCTGAAATAACCGCATCTGGTATGTATATTTTTGATTATTGTACAAAAGTATTCTCTGAACAAACAGTTTGTTTACGCATTGTTTACGAGGAATTAGGAAGTGAGCAGAACTTCTAATAATTCATTGGCAAGTTTGTTGTCTACCACTTTTATCACATTGTCCTCTTCTGTTG
>ERZ1031885.86-NODE-86-length-41650-cov-14.364731_pt1 | contig 41650 bp, 29 predicted proteins | sample MGYA00518168_ERZ1031885 | MGnify/ENA primary metagenome ERZ1031885 (study PRJEB33719, sample SAMN04261269) | wastewater metagenome | biome: rural village; feature: human; material: feces | host: Homo sapiens | place: El Salvador | collected 2014-01-14 ...
GGGTGCAGCGTCGGTGCGGAGGCATCGCGGCGACGGGCTCGGGGGCAGGTGCGCTCGCCGAGGCGGGTGCCGCGCTGCCCGTGCTCGAGGACGTGCCGGCCATTGCCTCCGGCGCACAGATCCTGGCGCCGGATGCCCGCTCGGTCATCGAGATCGGCGGTCAGAACGCCTACTTCGTCTGCCGGCTCGCGGCGGCGGTGCCCGAGTTCGCCATGAACGAGAGCTGCGCCTCGGGTACCGGCTCGTTCTTCGAGGACCAGATGACCCGCCTGGGGCTCAGGATCGAGGACTTCTCTGCACTCGTGGGGCGCGCCGAGGGACATGAGGTTCCACGCATCTCGGGACGCTGCGCCGTCTTTGCCAAGACGGACATCATCCACCGCCAGCAGGAGGGCGTCCCCGTGGAGGACATTCTGCTCGGCCTCTGCTACGCCATGGTGAAGAGCTACAAGGCGCTCATCGTGCGCGGCCTGCCCGTGGAGGCGCCCGTGGCGCTCTCGGGCGGGGTGCTGCTGAACGCCGGCGTGGTGCGAGCCGTGCGCGAGGTCTTCAAGCTGGGTGAAGATGGGCTCATCGCATGTGAGGAGAGCCTCTTCTTCCAGGCAGCGGGCGCGGCGCTCCATGCCTCTAAGCTCGCGGCGGCGGGCGGCGGGGCGGCGACCCTCGATGCCCTGCGCGGTGTGCTCGACCACCCGCGCTCCCAGGCGGGCGAGCTGCCCCGTTTGGCATCGTTGCCGGACGGCGGGTACCGTCCCGGCGAGGGCTTCGCCGTGCTGTCGCGCAAGGATTGGGAGCGCGACCCCCTGACCGGCCGCATCCCGGTGTTTTTGGGAATCGACGTAGGGTCGACCTCGACGGACCTGGTCCTCCTCGACCCCCGTGGCCGCGTGCTCAATGCCCAATACCTGCGCACCGGCGGCGACGCGCGCCGTGCCGTGCGCGAGGGGTTGGCAACGCTGGCCGCCCGCCTGGGTTCCGAGGTGCAGGTCCGCGCCGTGGCCACGACGGGTTCCGGCCGCAGCCTCATCGGCAAGCTCGTGGGCGCCGACGCCGTGGTGGACGAGATCACCTGCCAGGCTGCCGGCGCGGCACATGCCGACCCGCAGGTCGACACCGTCTTCGAGATCGGCGGACAGGATTCCAAGTTCATCGCGCTCACCGGCGGGCAGGTCTCCGACTTTCAGATGAACAAGGTTTGCGCTGCCGGAACGGGCAGCTTTATCGAGGAGCAGGCCGCTCGTCTCGCCATACCGCTCGCCGAGTACGGACCGCTCGCGCTTTCGAGCGAAGCACCGGTCGATCTGGGCGAGCGTTGCACGGTCTTCGTGGAGAGCGCCATTAGTGCGGCCCTCTCCGCCGGTGCCGCCAAGCGCGACGTAGCCGCCGGCCTTGCCCTCTCCATCGTGCGCAACTACCTGCACCGCGTGGTGGGCGGCAAGCGCGTGGGGTCGCATATCGTGCTGCAGGGCGGCGTCGCCTACAACCCCGCGATCGTGGAGGCGTTCCGGTCGTTCTACCCCGACGCGCTCACGGTGTCGCCCAACTTCGCCATCTCGGGTGCGGTGGGGGCGGCCCTCATGGCCGCCGATGCCGCCGCGAAGCCGGGTTTCGAGCTCACGGCGTTCAAGGGGTTCGATCTTTCCGGCACGACAGCCGCGGGGCGCGGCGTGGACGAGCACGCGGTCGCACTCAACCGTGCGTTCTACAAAAAGACCGAGGAGCTCTTTCTCGAGGGCTACACGGGCAAGATCGACCCGGCCAAGAAGGCCGTGGGCATCCCGCGCTGCCTCATGTTGCACCGCCTGTTCCCGCTCGCCAACGCCTACTTCTCCCGCTTGGGCTACAACGTGCTGCTCTCGCCCGATACCACCGAGGAGCAGGTCCGCCTGGCACAGGAGAACGCGCGCGGTGAGACCTGCTATCCCGTGAAGCTCATCTACGGGCACATGGCGTGGCTCGCGGAGCGCGAACCCGACTACATCTTCATGCCGAGCCTGCACACAATCCGGCACGCGAGCTCGCGTGTGGCGCACAACTACGCATGCCCTTATATGCAGACGGCGCCGCGCTTGGTGGCGGACGCCCTCTGCCTGGAGCGGCGCGGCATCGAGCTACTGAACCCTCTGCTCGACATGGATTTTGGCCAGGAGGCCATGGCGCAGGCGCTGCTGGGGCTGGGCGAGCGGCTGGGCCATACGCGCCAGGAGGCGGCCGTGGCCATGATGGCGGGCGGCTTTGCCGTCACGTCCTTTGGTGAGAAGACTGAGGCGCTGGGCGACGAGCTCTTGGGTTCGCTCGCGCCGGGGGAGCGCGTGCTCGTGCTCATCACGCGCAACTACGGTATCTCCGATGGTGCCCTCAACATGGGAATCCCCGAGATTCTGCTGGACCGTGGACAGAAGGTTATCACGCTCGGGCACCTGCACGCGCATGATATCGATGTCTCGGCTGACCATCCCGGCATCTGCTGGCCGTTTGGGCAGCACATCCTCTCGGGCGCCAAGATGGTGCGGCGCGATTCGCGGCTCTTCGCGGTGTACCTCACCAACCACGGCTGCGGTCCCGACACCATGCTCGACAAGCTCTTCGCCGAGGAGATGGGTGAGAAGCCCTACCTCACGATCGAGTGCGATGAGCACTTCAGCCGCGTGGGCGTGATCACGCGCGTGGAGGCGTTCCTGAACGCGTTGGCGCATCTCTCTGAGGAGGACGCGATGCGGGTGAGCTCGCCTGCGGGTGTTGGCGCGGATGCGGCCGCGGCCGATGTCGTGTCCGGGCCGTCGTGCGTGCACCGGGATGCGGCTGGCGGGGTCGCGCGCACGGCGTGCGCTGCCGGTACCGACTGTGCCGCTCCCTCGATGGCGCTCTCCGTCATACCCGAGGGTGGCGAGGCGCTCGATCCCGCGGTGCCCGTGGCGGTGCCCAGGGTGGGCGCGTACGGCGACCTCGCGGCCGCATGGCTGCGCGTGCGGGGCTTTGACGCCCGTGCGATCCCGCTCGACGCCGTGGCACTCGAGGCCGGGCGTACGGCGACGTCCACTAAGGAGTATGGCTCGTTCACGGCGTTCCTGGGCGCGGCGCTCGTGGCGGAGCAGGTCGCCGGCCCGGGGCCGCTCTCGCTGGCATTGCCTGTCACCTGCGGCGCCGAGGCCGATAACCAATATGACCGCGTGGTCCGCGCGGTGCTGCGCCAGCGCGGCCACGGTGACGTGGCAATCGCCGCACCGCGTTTCGAGGTCCTTCCCTGGGAGCTTAACCGCCGGCTGGGCGCGGGGGCGGCTTCCGAGCTCTTCGGCGTGCTGCTTGCGGGCGATGCCGCCTATGCGCTGCCGGTGTCGAGGCGGGCTGGTTTCGTGCGCGCCTGCGTGGAGCAGCTTGTCGCCGGGGGCGCTTCCTCGCTGGACGTGCCGCGGATCGCGCGGCTCGTCGCGGAGTCCGCGGGGGGCAATGCCCCCGATGCTGTCAGGCGGCTCGCCTTGGTGGGGGAGTGGCCCTGGGTCTATGTCGATGAGCTTACGGGTGAGCTGTGGGACGAGGTCGCGCAGCGCGGCTATCGGCTCGCGCGCATGCCGCTCTCGGAGTTCTTCTGGATGATGTGGCAAGACGAGTGGGAGCAGGACTCTTCGCAGGGGTCTCGCAGCGGGGTGAAGGGCATGCCCTGGGAGCCGGGGACACAGGCGGGTGTCGCCGCGGCTCCTGCCGCTGTGCCGTCCGATGCCGTGTCCGCCGTCGAAGTGCCGGCCGATCCCTTTGCCGTCCCGGCGGACGAGTTGGCGGACCGCGCGGCCTTGCTCGATGCCTTCCGCTGCCAGATGGCTGCGCTCTCGGCTGCCCTTGAGAATGTGCTCGGCGCGGGCTCGAGCTCGTTCGCCGTGAATCCGGGCGAGCTCATCGCCGCGGCGGATGCAGGCATCCCGCGCTTCCGCGGAGCCGGTGCGCGGTATCGCTTCGCTAAGGTCGCGCTTGAACGTCTGCGTTCGGCGGGCGTGGTGACGGTGGCGTCGATGTACGAGAACGTCGACACCATCCTGCGGCTCAAGGCCGATAACGACGAGGCGCGGGAGGACATCGAGCGCGGTGGGGCCGCCGGCGCGCCGGTGCTGCGCCTCGCGTTCGACGGCACGCTCGATACCTCGAACATCGAGAAACTTCGTTCGTACCTTTACTATATATAGGTGTCATCTCAGAAGGGAGGCCCCATGGGGCTACGAAACCTGCCGACTGACGTCGCGCGCCCGCTAACGTCGCTCATCGACGACGCCGAGCCCGGTCGCGTCTCGAGCTGCTCGCTCACGCGGCTCTCGGACGCATGCCAGATCGTGCTGCTGTCCTTTGCGGCGGGGGAGAGTGTCTCGGACGAGGAATACCCGGCGGACACCATGTACTACCTGCTCGAAGGCTGCGCATGCATCACCTTCGCGCAGGAGGGACGTGCGCCCGTGCCGCTTGCCGCCGGCGAGGTGCTCCTTGTGCCCGCAGGTGTGCGGCATGCCGTGGAGCCTGCGGGTGCCATCAAGCTGCTGCAGCTATCCTTGTAAGGGGACATCTATTCAAAGAAAGCCATCGTAGAAAGGAACGACCATGGCAGAGCTCATCAAGAACATCGAGAAGGAGACCGTCTTCAAGCTGGCCGAGCAGGTGAAGCTCGAAGGCGGCAAGGTCAATAGCCTCACCCTCGCGCAGACGTCGGCCACCAAGATCACCGTTTTCGCCATCGACGCCGACGAGGGCATGTCCAGCCATGCGGCGCCCGGCGACGCGCTCATCACGGTACTCGAGGGTACCGGCGAAATCACGGTCAACGACGTCCCGCATCAGCTGAGGGCGGGAGAGAGCATCGTCATGCCCGCCGGCGCGCCGCACGCGGTGCGTGGCATCACCCCGTTCAAGATGCTGCTCGTGGTGGTATTGGCTGCATAGGACGGCCGACGGGGAGCGAAAAGGCTCACTTTGAGCCGAACGCCAAGGGCGGTGGGTCCAAATCGGGTCCGCCGCCCTTTTTCGTGCGACAATCGATGATGTTGAACACGATTGCACGGCAAGGAGATATGCAGATGATAGACAAGAACAAGACGAATACGCCGGCGACCGATGCCGCACCCGCCGCGCCCAAGCCTTCGCCCAAGCCGCGCGACCCCTACATCCGTGCCGAGAACGAGGACGATGACGGCTACGATCCCTACAGTGATCGCCGTCCCGAGCGCGAGCCGATGTTCGAGGCCGACCCTTGGCGTTAAAGTGGCCAAAAGAGCCCCGTCCCAAAAAGACTGCCCTCGCTGCGGCCGGCTAGTCCTGGGCCTTGATGCTGGGCAGCAGAATCTGGGCGAGATAGTCGCACTCGAGCTTGGTCGCGGCGTCGGCCTTGCCGTCTTTGCCGACCAGCACGTTTTTGATCTGGCTGTTAGCCTACCAAGAGTGCTGACGGCTCCGCATAAAGTACGGCAGAGTGCCACCTCGCAAACGGAGTTAGCTTGATTCGCTTACGCGCACTTCAAAGTCAAAGGAGTTGCTTTCGCCTCGATACGTCGCCAGGGAATACTCGACGGGAGAGTCAAGCGCGTCTCGTGCAACGGTTTGGAAAATGATGAGGGGGTCGCCCTCCTCAATGTCGAGCAGGGCGGCGGTTGTCACATCGGCTTTTGAGACCTCGAGGTGACGGCGCGCTCGCTCGACTGGGTTGCCAGATTCGCTCATGGCAAAATACAGGCTGGTCTCTTCAAAGTTGACGGCATCGAAGTCTTGGTACGGTTTGCAGGGAATATAGCTTTCCACAAATACGTTGGGCGTGCCGTCGGCATATCTTAGGCGGACGAGTTTGTAGACGTCTTCGCCGGGCTCTAACTCAAGCTTGCCGGCGATTTCGGTTGTTGCTTTGACGCGCTTGAAGGTGAGGACCTTGGTGCGTGGCACGCGCCCGGCTCGTTTCATCTCATCTTCGAAGCTCATGATGCGCATGGCAAAGGTCTGATCGACCTTGGGGAGCGTTACAACGGTGCCGCGCCGCCGCCGTTTTTCCAAGTAGCCCTCGCTTACAAGCGCTTGCATGGCCTGGCGAATAGTTGACCGGCTGACGCCGTACATATCGCATAGCTGCATTTCAGAGGGAATGGCTTCGCCTACAGCGTACGTGCCGTTTTTAATTTTGGCGAGTAGGTCATCTTTGATTTGGTCGTAGAGCGTCATTTTGTCATACCTTTTTAAGGCCGAAGTTGAAACGAATATAGCATATGGGGCGGAGCCATAAGGCTCCGCCCCGATGGCCGGGTTAAATTGTTGGCTTGCCGATTGAGCTATTGCTTAGAAGACGCCCAGCAGGCAAAGCGCAGAAACCACGACGGTCAGGATGACGATGACCTTGGTGGGGCTGTACTGCTTCTTACCCAGCATCCACCAGGTGATCAGCACGGCCGCCAGGGGAAGGATGGAGGGGAACACGCCGTCGAGGGTAGCCTGCAAGGGCTGCCACTCGCCGCCCAGCGGGATGTTGAGGGCGGTGGTCAGGCCAATGTTGCCTGCGGCGAGGGCGCCGATGACCATGATGCCCAGAATGTTGAAGGCGTCGGTGATGCGGCGGGCGTTCTCGCCCACGATGACGTCGATGGCGCCGACGCCGAGCTTATATCCGGTGCGGTAGCTGATGAACGAGATGAGCGGGCCGATGATGCCGTAAGCGATCATGTAGAACAGCGGGCCAATCGGGCTACCGTTGGTGGCAAGGCTCATGCCGATCGAGAGCAGAATGGGAACGATGATGCCCTGAATGATGGAGTCGCCGATGCCCGCGAGCGGTCCCATGAGGGTCGCTTTGATGTTGTTGGGCATATCCTCGGAGACCTCGCCGCCCATGGCGATGTTCTCCTCGAGGGAGGTTACGATGCCATTGATGAGCTGTCCGGTTTGGGGCTCGGTGTTGAAGAACACGGAGTGGCGGACGAGCAGGCGGCGCTTGGCCTCGGGATCATCTTTGTAGTACTTCTCCGCAAAGGGAAGGTAGGCCCAGGCGTAGGCGTGACCCTGCAGCTTCTCGTAGCTCATCGAGGCCAGGTGGGTGAAGGCCCAGCGCAGCCAGATGGTGTTGAGCTCCTTGTTGGAAAGGTGGCCGCCATTGCCGGTCTTCTCGGCGGTGGTGTTGTTGGGTTCCGTAGTCATGTGAGTTCGCTCCTTCGGGGATTAGAACAGGTCGTCGTCTTCGTAGACCGCTGCGGTCTCCTGGGGCTTGGCAGCTGCGAGCGCGGGCTCGGCGGATTTACCGCTCGACAGGAACACGAGGTAGGCGACGAGTGCGGCGAGGAACACGATGGCGATCATGGAGAGGCCGGCGAAGGAGAGGAGCACGAAGCCCGCGAGGAAGAAGATCAACTGGGCTTTGTCCTTGATCACGATGTTCATGAGCATGCCGATGCCCAGTGCGGGGAGGACGCCGCCGAGGACGGAGATAATGTGCGTGACGACCTCGGGAACGCTGCTGAGCAGGGTGTCGACTACGCCCTGGCCGAAGTAGACGACAAGGAACACCGGAACGGCGCGGATGAAGAACGTGCAGATCTGGGGATAGATGATGTGCCACTTGGTGATACCGCGGCCGTCGTTGGCCTCAGCGGCGGCCTGGGCCTTGCCGTTGAAGAAGGAGTAGAGCGCCATGCGGGTGTTGTAGAAAATGAGGCCGAGAGTTTGGCCCATGAGCACGGAGAGGGTGACGGCGATTGCCGGGTCTTTGGTGGTTGCCATGGCCAATCCGATGCCGCCGTAGGAGGCGTAAGTGATCTCGGAGTTGGTAGCACCGCCGGTGGACAGGTTGGCGATGAAGACGGCTTGGACGGCGACGCCGCACAGGACGCCGGCGCTCACGTCACCGAAGACGAGGCCGCATAGCAGGCCGGCGACGAGCGGACGGCCCATTACGTAGTAGCCGCCGGACATGCCAAATAGGCAGGCGCTCTCGATGGCGCCCAGGTAGCAGAAGACGCCGCACATAAGCGCGGGGAAGAGCAGGGTAAGGTCCATGGTGTTCCTCCTAGGCTGGTGTTGATGTGTTTACATCGACTGGTACTTGGCCTTGACCGTGGGCCAGGTGCGGATGGCGTCGTCGGGCAGCAGTTGGAACTGCAAGTCGATGCCGGCGGCTTCGAGCTCGTCGAGTGCCACGACGTCCCCGTCGTTCATCATCACGGTATTGCCCATGTTCTTGGTGCCCTCGCGCGTGGCGTTGAGGTTGCCGATGTTGAGCACGCCGCCGAAGTCGCCGTCGATCTTGACCAGATCGGCGAAGTTGCGGATCGAGTCGGAGATGACGAAGAAGTTCTTTGTCGAAGCTTGGGCCTTGGCAAGGGCCTCGGGACCCTGGGCGAGGGTGTAAATGCCGAGCTTGAGCTTGCCTGCGGCTGCTTTGAGCACTTTGCAGCGCAGTTGATCTGCGGCGATCTTGTCGCTGATTACCAGGATGGCGTCAGCCGGCTTTACCGCGACCCATCGAGTGGTTGTTTGTCCGTGGATAACTCGGTCGTCCACACGTGCGAGCACGATTGCCATTATGTCTCCTTCCATCGAGCGATTCCTTGGGGCGAATCGCGTTGTTGCCTAAAACAGGTCGTCGTCTGCGAGTGATTCAGCTTCGTCGGGGAGGGTCGCAGCGGTAATTCCAGAGGATCCGGCGTTGAGTGCGAGTTCGACGACGGCGTCCAAATCGTCACTTGCCGCGGCTGCGATGCCGACCTCGATAAGCATGCCGAAGTTGAAGCCCGAGACGACGCGCAGGCGTTCGGGATTCTCAAGGAATAGGGCGTATGCCTCGTTGTAGGGGGTTCCGCCGAGTAGGTCTGCGAGGATGAGTGCGTTTCCCGATTCGAGTTGGGCCTCAACCGCATTGGAAAGATGCTCGCGGAAGACGTCGACGCCGTCGTCTCCTAGGCCCACTGCAATGATGGGGCTGTCGCTCGAGACCATCTTCTTATAGGTATCGAGCATGCCGTCGCAAAGCGTGCCGTGTGAAGTCAATACGATGTTCACTGGTAACTCCTTTCGTTGCGCTTAATCATATATGTATGACCAAAATGTTGATAGTTTGAGTCTATTCCATTCCATAAACGGTATTAAATCAGACATAAACGGTAAAACGGATTATGTAGCAGTAATATGTATGACAATATGTTAGGATACAAGCATGCACCAACCCCAATGAAGGGAGCCGTCATGGCACGTTACACGCTCGATGATCTCGCCCGCTTGGTTGATCACACCAACCTCCACCCCGACGCCACGCGCGAGGATATGGAGAAGCTCTGTCAGGAGGCAAAGGACTATCACTTCAAGATGGTCGCCATCAATTCCGTCCAGTCCAAGCTCTGCTCCGAGCTCCTCGCCGGCACCGACATCCACACCGGCGCCGCCATCGGTTTCCCCCTCGGCCAGACCACCATCGCCACCAAGGTCTTCGAGACCAAGGACGCACTGGCCAACGGCGCGAACGAGATCGATTACGTGGTCAACCTCACCGAGGTCAAGGCCGGCAATTGGGCCTACATCAAGGATGAGATGCAGCAGATCGTCGACATCTGTCGCAAGGCCGACGTCCCCTCCAAGGTCATCTTCGAGAATTGCCTGCTCACCGAGGATGAGAAACTCGAGCTGTGCAAGATCGCAAGCGTAGTCCTGCCCACTTTCGTGAAGACCTCCACCGGATTCTCCACTGGCGGCGCAACCGTCGAGGACGTCCGACTCATGCGCGAGCACACCGACCCCCGTGTTAAGGTTAAGGCCGCTGGCGGTATCCGCACCGCCGACGCTTTCCTCGATATGGTTCGTGCCGGTGCCGAGCGCATCGGCTGCAGCGCCGGCATACCCATCATCGACGAGTTGCGTGCGCGCATGGAGCGCGATGGTATCGACGTCTTCGAGCTGTAAGGAGTGCATATGGGTCCTATCCTGCTCAAGCCCAACTATATTTCCCCCGTCTGGTCGGGTCCGCGCGTCAACGATGCGCGCGGCCTTTCCGGGGATACCCTATACGGCGAGTCGTTTGACGTGTCTGTGCACGATGGGCTGGTCAACGATGTCGACGGCGGCCCGTTCGACGGCATGCCGCTCGATCGCGTGATAGCCGAGAACAAGGCCGCCATCATGGGCGAGCTCGATCACGACGGCATCGTGCAGATCATCACGATGGATGCCGGCGAGAACCTGTCCGTCCAGGTGCATCCCGACGAGGCATACGCCCGCGAACACGAGTCCGACCACGAGAAGGCGGAGTCCTGGTACATCCTGGACGCCGAGCCCGGCGCCTCGATCATTTGCGGCACGACGACCGACGACCTCGATGCGCTGCGCGGCGCGGCGGCGGATGACAGTGTGGGCGACCGCTACGGAAGGCGCGTTCCCGTGAGCGAAGGCGACTTCGTGTTAATCCCTGCGGGGACCATGCATGCGATGGGCGCGGGCGTATTCGCCCTCGAGGTCGGTAGCCTGGGCTTCAAGACGTATCGGTTATGCGATTGGGGCCGCGGTCGCGAGCTTCATGTCGAGCAGGCGTTCGACGTACTCGACACCTCAATCCGTCCCGAGCCCGCGCACTTCGGCGCCTTCGATCCGAAGGCCCCCGCGAGTGTACGTCGTGGCGTCACGCACCACCTGTTCACCTCAGACGTCGTTGACGTCCGGGGCGAATGGGAGTGCCCCTTGGGCGATCGATATGCCGTGCTGTCCTGCGTGGGCGGTCATGCCCGGGTGGTCACGGACGACGGCGCCGTCGAGCTCCCCCGTACCGTCTCTGCGCTGATTCCTGCGAGTGCGGGTTCGTTCACGGTCGAGGGGACGTGTCGCGTGTTGGTGAGCCGCGTCGTCGATGGGCGTGACGGCCAGCGCGACGGGGAGTAATGGGAGGTCGATATGTCCGGATCAAAGCCTCGCGTTGTGGTGACGGGTGCAAATGGGTATCTTGCGAGCCTCATTCGTTTGTACAACGCCGATAAGTTCGATTTTGTCAACGTTACAAGGACCGATGTTGACCTTGTCAATGTTGAGGAAGTTGCCGAGTTTTTTGCCGGCCTCGATTTCGATATCTGTCTTCATATGGCAGCTGACGCTTCGACTGCCCATTGCGAGAATGACCCCGAGGGAACGCATCGAATCAATACGGAGTCGGCGATTGCCATTGCGCGGGCCTGCCGTGCCTGCGGCGCCCGTATGGTTTTCTTTTCAACCGAGCAGTGTTTCAATGCCTCGACAGGCGAGCCTCCGTTTCACGAGGACGACGAGATGGCTACCACCACGCGATACGGTGCACAGAAGATGGAGGCGGATGATTGGATCAGGGAAAACCTCGACAATTATCTGATCTTGCGCCTTTCGTGGATGTTTGGCCTTCCCATGCCTGGGGCAAAGCCCGCCCCCAATATCCTGACGAATGTTTTGCATGCAGTTCGGACGGGAGAGCCGGCGGCGTTTCGCGTGCATGAGCGGCGGAACATGACGTACGGTCTGGAGCTGGCAAACGCCCTGCCGCAAATCCTTATGCTGCCCAGTGGGGCATATCATTTTGCGAGCCAAAACGGCTTGAGCACGTATGAGACCGCGCGCCTTGTTGCGCGGCGACTTGGTTGTGCCGAGCAGAGTATCGATGAGCTCGTGCTTCCGGACACTACGACCTATGCTGAACGACCCAGGGACTTTCGTCTTTCATCTGAAAAGCTTGCACGAGCGGGGGTGCGCCTCGGAACATTTGAAGATAGCCTCGAAAGCTGCTTGAAGGATTTTGGATTAATTTAGCATGTGCAGCGCCGATGGCATATCGGCCGCTCGATTCGAGGACCCAGCCGCAAGTTTGGCTGGGTCTTTTCGTGGGTATGGCTTGTGTCGGCGTTCGGCAGAAGCACGTTGTTGGAGCGCGGGCATCCTTCTTCTGGGACGAGGCTCAAAAAATCATCGGGCAGGTGGCTTAAAGAGCCCCGTCCCAAAAAGACTGCCCTCGCTGAGGCCGGCTAGTCCTGAGCCTTGATGCTGGGCAGCAGAATCTGGGCGAGGTAATCGCACTCGAGCTTGGTCGCGGCGTCGGCCTTGCCGTCCTTGCCGACCAGCACGTTTTTGATCTGGCTGTAGGTGTAGCGGTTGCCGGTCGTGAGCTCGACAAGCTCAATCGCCGTATCCATGGGGTAGGTCGACACAGGGTTCTGCGTGCGCCCGTTGATGGTTTGAGGGACCACATACGGATAGACAGGACCACTAGCATAGACGGTGTAGCCGTTGCCCAGGCTGACTGTGCCCAAAACTGTATCGCCGTCGTCGGGGGTAAAGGTCTCGCCGTCGCGCACCGCGACGAGCGTCACGAGTGGTGTGTTGGTGTCGCCGTCCAGATACATGCATAGCGTGCTGCCGTTTTGCCAGGTTGCGACCTTGCCGTACCACTCGACGGGAATATCGAGCTGGTAGAGGTCGGTTGCCTTGTGGCGAGCGTCAGCATCACGGGATGCCTGTGTCTCGCTTGCGCTTACGGCGTTGGCGGCGGCATCGCGGCGCGTAATTGCCGCCTGCTGGAGTATCTTTGCCGCGGCGGCAGAGCTCGCGCCGCCCTCCTCGGCATACTTGGCGGCGGCATCGATCTGGTCGTCAGTCACCGTGTCGGCCGAAGGCACCTTGAGCTTAAAGGTGGCCTGGGCACTCAAATCTTGCCCATCGCTCTTAATGGTGACCTGCGCCTTGGTGGTCGGGACAGTGTAGATGGTGCCGTCTTCCGCGATGGGGGATCCAGCAATGGAGAGCGTGTAATCGCCGGGAAGCAGCTTAATGCCGCGACCATGCTCGTCAACGTAGAGCGTTTCGCTCACGGAAGAACCGTCGGAATCCTGCCCGCTCACCTGTACGGGAATCTTGGAGCCAGTTGAGCAGTCGAGGCCCGCGGCATGCACGCCAATCTGCACCGACATCATCGTGTGCGCACTGGCGGCGGCAGCGGCAGCCTGCTCTTGCTGATATCCATTCCAGGCAGCATAGCCTGCGCCGCCGGCGACAAGCGCGACGGCCACAACGCCGGCAACCATCAGGTTGCGGCGCCTGGGCGGCATCTTACGATGACGAACCTCGGCTTCGCGTGCCGAAGGAACGGACGGTAGGGGAATATCGCCCATGGCGATGGTCTCGTCTACGACAGGCGCAGAGCCTAAGCCAGGGAGCTCGCGGGTCAGCGAATCTTCGGCCGGCAAGCTGTCGAGCAAGATGGTTTCCTCGCTCGCGTCGGATTCGGGCTGGTCGTCGGCCTCGCATTCAGATTCCTCGTGCCCCGCCTCGTCTTCGGTGGGCGCGGCGCCATCGTCTTTTGCATCCTGATTATCGGGCTGCGCCTCGATTTCCGACTCATCCTGCACATCAACGCTCGAATCGTCAAACGCAATCTCGGCCAGCGCGATCTGGTCTAGGCTCTCCAGGGCTTCGGCACACGCTTCTGCATCTTGGGCCGCATCCTCTTGGCCTATCGTCTCATCTTTCATATATCCCCCAAGCTCAATATCGGGACAACAATGTACCCAAAATTGGGGCCATATAGGGCCGTCAGGCGGCTGGAAATCTGATTTTATCTGTGCGAGAGGTTTTGAATATGTGCGTGAATGGAATATGTGCGTGAATGCGCGCAACAACAAAAAGCCCCGGAAAGCGGGCGAATCGCTTTCCGGGGCTGCGCATGACGCGCGATTGCGGCGTCGGCTAAGTTTGCCTACATCCAAATGCGGACGGAATAAACATGTTACTCGGCGTGCGCGTAATCAACCTTGGCGCGGCGAGCGGTGGCCTTCTCCCAATCGCTGGTGCCCTCAAAGACGTCCTGCTTGTAGGGATTGCGGCCGAGCTTCTTGGCACGGTAGATGATGTAGATGATCGCGGCGATGTTGGCGATCAGCGCGACGATCGAGACCGAGGTGGCGGCGCCCGCGTCGAGCGTGGAGTGGGTCACAAAGATGGACTCCTCCTGGAAGTAGGGGAACACCTGGGCAAACATGCACCAAATAGCCAGCGTAAAGGCACGGTTCTGGATCCAGCCGCCCTTGTTCCAGATAAAGGCGGCGACGGTGGGCGCCAGCAGCAGCGCAAAGCCGCAGAACCAGGAGTGGGTGGGCAGGCAGTTGTAGGTGTAGCAGAAGTTCCAGATATCGTAGGCGATGATGTAGACCCAGGTCATGTCGGGCCACAGCATGTCAGTCTTGTCCTCGGAGGCGTAGACGCTCCACCAACCGGTCATGCAGAAGATGTTGATGATACCGGCGATGCCGTTGAACACGTTGTTCCAGCCGGCCAGCTGCGTAGCACCTTCGGAGGTGACCCAGGTGGACTGGCCCAGGACAAAGAAGTGATAGGCGCTCTCAAAGTCGGACACGACGGCGATCATGATGTTGATGGCCACGATCACAAACGGCCAGGCGCGGAACCAATGCGCCTTGCCGATCTTGCCCCACTGGTACTTAATGGCAATGAAGCCCCAGCAACCGGCAAGCGCCGCGTATACCTTGGCGTAGTGGAACCAGCTGTTCTGGTACACATGGGTGGGGTTGGTGAGCGCCCACTCGGCACCCTGTGAGACGCCGACGGCGATGGCGACGCAGTAGATGGTCATGGCCAGCGGAGCCACACCAAAGATGATGGCCGCGCCGAGCTTGGTGCGGCGGCCGACCTCGTTGAGCACGATCAGGCCGATAAAGACCATGGCCCAGCCGACCCAGTGGATAAGGGTATTGCTACCCCAAACATCGAACAGCATGCTGCTCTCCTTTCACACGCCCGCGGTCCCTCTTCCGATCGCGGACAGTTTGGCCAAATGTCGTCAGTTCCGGGGCTTGCGCTCCGGATACTTGGCGGTGTAGCCCTCGATGTGGAGCGTCGAGGCGATGATTTCCTTGACCGTCTCGTCGGGCACATCGGGGTGCGTGCGGATATACATCAACAACCCCATGATGAGGGTGTAGAACGTCTCGTAGACATGGTCGATGCGTAGCTCATGATGGGCGACAAAATCCACCACGGTGGTGTCGCAGATATACTGCGCCACGCGCTGGACCACGTTGTGCAAAAAGCCGCCGTAGAGTGCGCCGCTGCTCGAGGTGAGCGTGCTCGGCAGCTCGTGGCCGCTGGCGACCAGGCGCTTAAAGAGCGGGGCGACGGTGTCGAGCGCACCTTCGATGTCGCCAACCGTGCGGCTGGCATTCCACTGCTCGAGCTCGGCGATAAAACCGTCGATCGCCTCGTCCATAACAGCGGTGACGGCGGCATCCATATCGGCAAAGTAGTGGTAGAACAGCGAGCGCGTGCAGCCGGCTCGCTTGGTCACGGCCGAGACAGACAGATGCGACACGCCCAGCTCGGAGCTTACGGTGCGCACGGCGGCGAGGATCTCGCGACGGCGTTCGTCGCCCGTCAGGCGCTTTGCCGCGCTGTCGGATGCGGGGACGGCATCGACCACAGAGGTATCTGCTGTGTTGTTGCCCATGCGTTTGCCGCCTTTCATCCTCTTTTGCCTGACCGTTCGCCTAACAGTCTTGAATATTGTTGACGGTTCGTCAATACTATTTTTGACACAATGTCAACAATGGCAGGTGAACGGCATGGGAGCATGCCCGGCCTGCAAAAAAGAGGGGTGCCGCGGCCTCGCCGGGCTGTGGCAAGAGAAGGGAAAACCATGATTCTCAACGGACCGGGGATTAGCTACACCGAGCCCGATATCGGCGCGGAGTTTGTACCACCGCTGCCGGAGCATCCGCGCGAGGCCATCGTCAAACTGTGCGAGCACTGCACCAACCGCCTGCTGCACCGCGACGAGCTGCTGGGCTACGAGTACTGGTCGTTTGCCGAGGCCGCGACCGACGAGCAGGCCGAAGTGCTCTGCAAGATGAAGATGCGCCGTCCCTACACGCTGCCCGAGATGGTCAAGCTCACCGGCATGCCCGAGGCCGATATCGAGAAGATGCTCGACGACATGAGCTACACGGGTCTGCTCGAGTACAACTGGGAAAACCCCGCGCGCGCCAAGCAGTGGGTCCTGCCCATGCTGGTGCCGGGTTCCGCCGAGTTCCTCAACATGCGCGTTGGCCAGCTCGAGGAGCATCCGGTCTATGCCAAGTTCTTTGAGCAGGCATCCAAGGGGCCGCTGTCCCGCGCCACGCCGATGGTGCCGCCCGGAGGCGCCGGCATCGGCATGCATGTCATTCCGGTCGAGAAGGCCATCGATGCCGCGAGCACGTCGGTGCCGATTGAGCATATCGAGCACTGGCTCGACAAGTACGAGGGCAAGTATGCCGCCAGCACCTGCAGCTGCCGTGCGAGCCGTCGCGTGATGGGCGAGGGCTGCGCCGACGATCCGGCCGATTGGTGCATTGCCGTGGGCGATATGGCCGACTACGTGGTCGAGACCGACCGCGGGCATTACGTGACCCGCGACGAGGTCTACGACATCTTGCGTCAGGCCGAGGACAACGGCTTTGTGCACCAGATCACCAACATTGACGGCGAGAACAAGATCTTCGCCATCTGCAACTGCAACGTCAACGTGTGCTATGCCCTGCGCACCTCGCAGCTGTTCAACACGCCCAACCTGTCGCGCTCTGCCTATGTCGCCAAGGTCGAGAAGGACAAGTGCGTGGCCTGCGGTCGCTGCGTTGAGGTGTGTCCGGCCGGCGCCGCCAAGCTGGGCCAGAAGCTCTGCAGCAAAAAGGCCGGCGGACAGGTGCCCGAGTATCCGCGCCAGGAGCTGCCCGATGCCACCAAGTGGGACCACACCAAGTGGTCGCCCAACTACCGCAACGACAACCGCATCGAGACGCATGGGTCCGGCACCGCTCCCTGCAAGACGGCCTGCCCCGCGCATGTCGCCGTTCAGGGCTATTTGAAGCTCGCGGCCCAGGGTCGCTATGACGAGGCCCTGGCACTCATTAAGCGCGAGAACCCGCTGCCCGCTATCTGCGGCCGTGTGTGCAACCGTCGTTGCGAGGATGCCTGCACCCGCGGCCGTGTGGACGCTGCCGTGGCTATCGACGAGGTCAAGAAGTTCATCGCCCAGCGCGATCTGGATGCCGCGACCCGCTATGTCCCACCTGTTGTGACCCCGACGTGTGCCGGCGGCTTCGGCCAGAAGGTCGCCATTATCGGTGCCGGCCCGGCCGGCCTGTCCTGTGCCTTCTATCTGGCCGAGAAGGGCTACAAGCCCGTCGTGTTCGAGAAAAACGAGCGCCCGGGCGGTATGCTCACCTACGGTATTCCCAGCTTTAAGCTGGAGAAGGACGTTGTCGAGGCCGAGGTCGAGATCATTCGCCTGATGGGTGCCGAGTTCCGCTATGGCGTGGAGGTCGGTCGCGATGTGACGCTCGACGAGCTGCGCGAGCAGGGCTTTAAGGCCTTCTACGTGGCTATCGGCTGCCAAGGCGGCCGCCTTGCCGGTATTCCGGGCGAGGATGCCGAGGACGTGACCGTGGCCGTCGACTTTTTGCGCGAGGTCAACAGCGGCAAGATCGACGCACTGCCCGGCCGCACCATCGTGGTGGGCGGCGGCAACGTTGCCATCGATGTCGCACGCAACGCCTGCCGTCTGGGTTCCGAGCGCGTTGAGATGTTCTGTCTGGAGAGCGAGGCCCAGATGCCCGCCAGCGAGGAGGAGCGTCGCGAGGCCGTTGAGGACGGCGCGCACATCAGCTGCGGCTGGGGCCCCAAGGAGGTTCACCTGGACGAGGCCGGTCGTGTGTGCGGCATCACCTTCAAGCGCTGCACGCGTGTCTTTGACGACGAGGGCCGGTTTGCGCCCGAATACGACGAGAACGATCTGCGCCGTGTCGATGCCGACCGCGTCGTCATGTCGATTGGCCAGTCCATTGTGTGGGGCGACCTGCTGGCCGGCTCCAAGGTGGAGCTTGGCCGCGGCCAGGGTGCTCTTGCCGACCCCCAGACCTACCAGACCGCCGAGCCCGACATCTTTGTGGGCGGCGATGTCTACACCGGCCCGAGCTTTGCCATCGATGCCATCGCCGCCGGTCACGAGGCCGCCGTCTCCATCCATCGCTTTGTGCAGCCGGGATCCACGCTCACCATCGGCCGCAACCAGCGCCGCTACACCGCGCTCGACCGCGACGATGTCGTGATCGAGAGCTACGACAACGCGAGCCGCGAGGTCGCCCACGTGGACCGCGGGCGCGAGAAGACCGCGCCGTTTAGCGAGTACGTCGAGACCTTTACCGAAGAGCAGGTGCGCGCCGAGACTGCCCGCTGCCTGGGTTGCGGCGCCTCGATCGTCGACCCCAACAAGTGTATCGGCTGCGGTCTGTGCACCACCAAGTGCGCGTTCGACGCCATCCATCTGGACCGCGACCGCCCCGAGTGCTCCACGATGGTCAAATACGAGCAAAAGCTCCCCAGCCTGGGTAAGTACGCGCTTAAGCGTGCCATCAAGATCAAATTTGGCCGCAAGTAAGTAGTCATAGCAGGCGAGGGAACGACGGAAGGGAAAAAAAGTGCACGAGCTCGGGATTGTTTACCACATCATTCGCGATGTCGAGAACGTGGCGCGCGCCAATGGCGTGCGTCGCGTTTCGAGCGTGACGTTGCTGCTGGGCGAGGTCTCCGGCGTCGTTCCCGACTTGCTGCTCGACGCTTGGCGCTGGGCGGCAGATAAAAAGTCCATCACGCTGGGTGCGGAGCTTATTGTGGAGCCCGTCGAGGCCGTGACGCATTGCGAGGCATGCGGCCGTGACTACGCGACGGTCGAGCACGGCAAGACTTGCCCCCATTGCGGCAGCGGCGAGACATACCTGCTGCAGGGCCAGGAGGTCATGATCAAGCAGATCGAGACCCCCGACGAGGATCCGGCAGGCGCTGCCCCCGACGGCCCTTCTGACGCCCCCGACGCCGTCGACGCCGCCAACCCCCTCCACATCGTCTAGCCCCTAGTCGTTGGGGACGCTCTTACATGACTAGTCAATCAAGAACGTCCCCAACGACTACTTGCGCTAGAACATAAGCCACGAAAATGTCAAGGCATGTCTGTTTAAACAAAATGGCGGCAGTATAAGCGCATGGCACTTGCTTAAAATGGTAATTAATGAACAGCCTGCTTGTATCTGCAAAATACGTGGCTCGATGAACGATGCCTTGGTTGGTAATGAGTCAAAAAGCAGCAACGTAATCAACTTGTAACAAAGATAGATGTTTAAACAAAATATTCAGCCATTTACATTTTCTTCTATAATTTCACGGTGCATGCAGGTATACTCCTTTCATGTCGTGTAGGAATTACGTAGACAAAAAGGAGGTTATGTGATGGTAAGTATTGTTCTTGCTAGCCACGGGGACTTGGCTGCTGGAATCAAGCAGACGGGCTCGATGGTCTTTGGCGATCAGCCGTCTGTAGCCGTGGTCTCGCTCGAGCCGAGCATGGGCCCCGACGACTTCCGTGCCAAGGTCGAGGAAGCAATCGCTTCCTTCGAGGACCAGGAGCAGGTGCTCTTCCTCGTTGATCTGTGGGGCGGCACGCCGTTCAACCAGATTAGCGGGCTTATCGAGGGCCACGATTCCTGGGCTATCGTCACCGGTGTCAACCTGCCTATGCTCATCGAGGCATATTCGCAGCGCTTTGATGCAAAGAACACTGCACATGCGATCGCAAAACATCTTGTGACTGAGGCTAAGGCTGGCGTGCGCGTCAAGCCCGAGTCTCTGGAGCCCGAGGAGAAGAAGCCGGCTGCGGCCGCCGCTGCTCCTGCAGGCGCCATCCCTCCGGGAACGGTCATCGGCGACGGGCACATCAAGATTGCCCACGTCCGTATCGACACCCGTCTGCTGCATGGCCAGGTGGCCACCACGTGGACCAAGCAGATCAACCCCAACCGCATCATCGTGGTCTCCGACGGCGTTGCTCACGACGAGCTCCGCAAGACCATGATCGAGCAGGCTGCCCCTCCGGGAGTCCATGCTAACGTCGTGCCCATCAAGAAGATGGCTGAGGTCGTCAAGGATACGCGCTTTGGTGACACCAAGGCGCTGCTGCTCTTTGAGAACCCGCAGGATCTGCTCAAGGCCATCGAGGCCGGCGTCGACATCAAGGAAGTCAACATCGGTTCCATGGCTCACTCCAAGGGTAAGGTTGTCGTCACCAACGCCGTCGCCATGGGCGATGACGACGTTAAGACTCTCGAGGCCCTCAAGGCCAAGGGCGTCAAGTTCGAGGTCCGCAAGGTTCCTTCGGATTCCTCCGGGGATCTCGACGCCATGTTGAAGAAAGCTAAGGCCGAACTGGCCGCTCAAGCATAGTAAAGGAGGGTCCGATACATGTCTGCAATCACTATTCTGCTTGTTGCGATTGTCGCGTTGTTTGCCGGTATGGAAGGCATTCTGGATCAGTTCCAGTTCCATCAGCCGCTCGTGGCGTGCACGCTTATCGGTCTCGTAACCGGTCACCTTCAGGAGGGCATCCTCCTGGGCGGTTCGCTCCAGATGATGGCCCTTGGCTGGGCTAATGTCGGCGCCGCCGTCGCTCCTGATGCCGCTCTGGCCTCGGTCGCTTCGTCGATCATCATGGTGCTCGCCCTCAACGGCGGCGCCACCGATTCGGCCAAGGCCGTTACCGCCGCCATCGCCGTCGCCGTCCCGCTGTCGGTCGCCGGCCTGTTCCTGACCATGATCTGCCGTACCCTGGCTACCGCTATCGCTCACGCCATGGACGGTTGCGCCGAGAAGGGCGACTTCTCCGGCATCGAGCGCTGGCAGTATGCTGCCATCCTCATGCAGGGCCTTCGTATCGCCATTCCGGCAGTACTTCTGTGCGTCATCCCGGCCGAGGCAGTTACCAACGCGCTTAACGCTATGCCCGACTGGCTGTCCGGCGGCATGGCTGTCGGCGGCGGCATGGTCGCTTCCGTCGGTTACGCCATGGTCATCAACATGATGGCCACCAAGGAGACCTGGCCGTTCTTCATCCTCGGCTTTGTCCTTGCTGCCATCCCTCAGCTCACGCTGATCGCCCTTGGCCTCATCGGCATCTCCCTTGCCCTCATCTACCTTGGCCTTAAGGATCTGGCCAAGCAGGGTGGCGGCATGGGCGGTGGCTCCGGTGACCCGCTCGGCGACATTCTGAACGATTACGAGTAGGAGGGGAGTGATACATATGGCAGAGAACAAGATTCAGCTCACCAAGGCTGACCGCAAGAAGGTTTGCTTCCGTCATCAGTTCCTTCAGGGCTCGTGGAACTACGAGCGCATGCAGAATGGCGGCTGGTGCTTCGCAATGATCCCTGCGATCAAGAAGCTCTACACCAGCAAGGATGACCAGATTGCCGCTCTTAAGCGCCACCTGGAGTTCTATAACACCCACCCCTATGTTTCCGCCCCCGTCATTGGCGTTACCCTCGCCCTCGAGGAGGAGCGCGCCAACGGTGCTCCGATCGACGACGTCGCCATCCAGGGCGTCAAGGTCGGTATGATGGGCCCGCTCGCCGGCGTCGGCGACCCCGCCTTCTGGTTCACCCTTCGCCCGATCCTGGGCGCTCTGGGCGCTTCCCTGGCCCTGTCCGGCAGCATTGCCGGTCCGCTGCTGTTCTTCTTCGCGTGGAACATCATCCGTTACGCCTTCCTGTGGTACACGCAGGAGTTTGGCTACAAGGTCGGCTCCTCCATCGCCAAGGACCTCTCCGGCGGTCTGATGGGCAAGGTTACCGAGGGCGCTTCCATCCTGGGTATGTTCATCATCGGCGCCCTGGTCGAGCGTTGGGTGTCCATCTCCTTCACCCCGGTCGTCTCCAAGGTCACGCAGTCTGCTGGCGCCTTTATCGACTGGGCTAGCCTGCCCTCCGGTTCCAAGGGCATCAAGGAAGCACTGACGATGTATAACTCCATCGGTGCTACCGCCCTTGACCAGGTGAAGGTCACCACGCTTCAGGCTAACCTCGATCAGCTCATCCCCGGCCTTGCCGCCGTATGCCTGACCCTTTTTGTCTGCAAGCTCCTCAAGAAGAAGGTCAGCCCGATCGTCATCATCCTGGCTCTCTTCGCCGTGGGTATCATCGGTCGCGTCTGCGGCTTCATGTAAGCGCACTTCGGCTTAAGACCGAGAGTTGCTAGGCAAGGGCTTTTGAGCCATTGAAACGGACCGCACCCGGTGGGTACACTGGATGCGGTCCGATTGTTTTATCTGGAGGGCGAGGCGCGCATGGCGCAATCTCAGAACAGCAAGGTCGATCTGGCAACGCCGGCAACCTGCCTGATGGGGCTTACCAGTCACGGTAACGTGATGGTGGGCAATAAGGCGTTTGAGTACTATAACGAGCGCAATCCCGAGGACTTTATTCAGATCCCGTGGAATGAGGTCGACTATATCGCCGCCGAGGTTTTGCGCGGCACCAAGAAGATTACGCGTTTTGCCATCTTTACCAAGGATAACGGCCACTTTACGTTTTCGACGCGTGATGACAAAGAGACGCTTCGCGCGGTCCGCAAGTACGTTGACGAGGACAAGCTCGTGCGCTCGCCCGACTTTATCGACGTGACCACCAAGGGTGCCAAGAGCATCCCCTCCCTCATCAAAGGCCTCTTCCACAAAGGCGACTAGTTCCTCATAAGTTGCGGTGAAATAGTTCCTAAATTCGACTTTAGATGCTTCTGGCAGGAACTATTCCACCGCAACTTCGTTTTGATCCGTCGCTTAGAAGCTGCGTTTTGGCCTTTTCCCTCAGACTGGGATGATGCTTCCCGTTGGGCTCGATTGGGAAAATCCATCCCAGTCTAAGCGCCGATTCCGGGATGTAGTTTCCGGAACGCGCACGTCTGGGAAACCATATCCCGTTTCGAGCGGAAATTCCGGGCCTCAGCTTCCCAGAGAGGCTCCATTGGGAAAGTCTGGACCAGAATTCACCTGGATAGTGGGACGTGCGTTCCGGAAGGCTATTCCGCCGCAACTTCGAAGAGCTGCTATGCACTGTATGGCTGCGACATAAATCTGCTACACTAATACAACATGCCTCCGTAGCTCAGGGGATAGAGCACCGCTCTCCTAAAGCGGGTGTCGACGGTTCGAATCCGCCCGGGGGCACCAGGGAATATGACGGCGTCGCGAGGGCGGCGCCGTTTCTGGTCTGTGGGGGCCGCCGGCCAATTCGGGCCGTCGACACCCGTGTCACCAATTTCCCCACGGGGGGGGAGTTTTCGAATCCGCCCGGGGGCACCAGAGATTTGTAGAGTCCGGTACCGTAACGGCGACACGTCTTGTTAGTTTTGGAAAGCTCGTCGTCGGTGCCCTAGCGCACTGCCGTTTAATGTCGATTCTGCCATGCCCGCACTCTTCGCGAGGGTGAGGAGCGTGAATTGATCGGAGAGGGCCAACCACTCTGATAAAATCGTTTTCGCTGGCGGCAGTCCTCGTGCCGGGCAGAGCCCTCCACCCGATGGGAGGTGATGCCCATGACCGATTTTACCGCGCTCGTGAAGCTCCTGACCGCTATGGTCTCGCTCCTCACGGCCCTTGTCGGCCTTTCCAAGGCACTCAAGCAGGGCCAGAAGCCCAAAAAGAAAGGCCACCGTCGCTAAGACGATGACCTAACTCTACTAAGCAACGGCTCTGCCCAGCTCTCTACAACTTGGGCTGCCGTCGGCACCATTCTACCCTCCTGACGAGGAATTCGTCCATATTTCAAAAAACAAATCCTGCCTGCTATCGAACCCTTGATTGTCATTTTCATTGCAACAGCCTCAGGACTCAGCGCAACGCGTTGCGCTCGGTGTCCCTATTTTCAAAAAAGGCCCAGCAGTAGGACGCAAGCAAATTGGGCTTTTTGGTTTTAGAGATCGTGCCAGAGGAGTTGATTTCAGCCAGCTTGGCTAACATTGCAGCCATTGCTTCTGTCTTAGTCTTGCAGCGAACCGTATAAGTTGGCGATCGTCTGTAGCGCCCCGGTTTAGGGTCCTTGATCCCAAGTGAGAAATAATAGCGGTAGGTGTTAGGCGACCTCTTGTCTTTCCAGCATGTACCTCTTCCACTGATAAGTGGCTGCTCCGACATCTTTGCACTCCGTTTCTTTGAATAGTTTTCAACAATTCATTGAGTGCGGTTTAGCTAAAGCTGTTAGTAATATGTTTGTAAAAGCGTAGGTGCAGCTAGCGGAGGTAAAAGACACAAACTGCCATGTTTATCTGCTATTATATGGTGTTCAATGACGCTGGATGAATGGTAGGGGGTAGCATTAAATCATATCTCCTAAAGCGGGTGTCGACGGTTCGAATCCGCCCGGGGGCACCAGAGATATGCCGAGCCCGGTACCGCAACGGTGCCGGGCTCTTCTGGTCTTGAATGCGAACGGCCTTACCGTCCTTTATTTCGTGCAGGTAATGATGCCCCCAAGAGATGGAACTCTTCGGATAAACTTTACTTTTATATTGCATCAGACAATAGCCCCAGTTAATTAATGAGATAATGGGGAACTACCTATGAAAGAGAATAGAGGAGCAAGGGCGGTCTTTACCCCTCACACCTCGCCAAAAGGGGAAAGGATCATCGAATGAAGAGAAAGATGATCGGCCGTGCACTCCTAGCGTTTGCGTGTTCCGTGGTACTGCTTGCCGGCACGCTGGTGGGCTGCGGGGGTTCGGGTGCGACGGGATCCGATGGCGAACACGAGGCAATAACCATCATGGCACCTTTCCGCAACGTCAGCGCGTTCAAGGACATGGTTGCCGAGAAGTACCCGGAGATCAACCTCGAGATCATCCCTTACAGCGGTAAGAACTACACTGCGTACGCCCAGGCATCCCTTAAAGCGGACGATATGTCGGACATCTACTTTGCGACCGTGTATGAGCCGAGCTACGAGCACGTGGGCGACAAACTCATCGACTTGTCAGGCTATGATTTTACTGACAAATACACCGAGGCCCGCCTCCAAGACGTGACAGACAACGGTGCCATCTACATGCTGCCCACCTGCTACAGCTGTCTGGGCATTACCTACAACAAGACGCTGCTTAAAGAGCATGGCTGGGAGCTTCCCACTAACTTAAAAGAGCTCGAGGAGCTTGCATCCAAGGCCAAGGAGGCAGGCGTGAACCTCTGCCTCACCCAGATTCAGTACCCGGGCTTTGGCTTCCAGTATTGGTGCAACATCCTCGACACCAGCTTCTTCAACACCCCTGATGGTGTCCAGTGGCGTGCCGACTTCCTTGACGGCAAGGCCACGGTCGCAGGGTCTGAGGAGTTAAAGACGGCTATGGAGGACCTCGACAAGTGGCGTGACTTGGGCATGCTCAACGATGGGGGCGACCCCGTTAGTGATGATGTTACGAGGGAGGAGTTTGCAAAGGGCAACACCCTCTTCATGCTCGGCAACAACAACGACTTCTCCGACGGTGACACCACGGACGAGTTCGGCTTGATGCCCTATCTGTCAAAGGATGGCAGAGACAATGCCTTTATTCTACAAACCACGAGTTATGTGGGCCTGAACAAGCATCTGCAGGATTCTGGTAACGAACAAAAGCTCGAGGATGCCCTGCATGTGATGGAGGTTTTCTCCACAGTCGAGGGCATGCAAGCCTTCAACTCCTCGTACAGCGACTCCACGCTGCTGCCGCTCAAGGATTATAAGCCCAAGGCCGACGGCTATTATGCGGAGATCTTGGACCAGCTCAACGAGGGCCTCACCGCTCCGTTTATATACTCTGGCTGGGAAGATCTCATCGTTCCCATCGGAAACGCAGGTCTAGACTACATCAAGGGTAAGGCCAGCTTGGCCGACTTCGAGACGGCAATCGACGACAGCCAGTCCCTCATTGTGGACAACAAGTCTCAGGTGTTCACCACGGTTACGAAGAAGCTCGATACGGACGCCTGCGCCAAGCTCGTCGGAATCTGCTTTGCCAAGGCGACGGGCAGCAACCTGGCGCTCATCTCAACCAACAAGTACTATCCCTACTCCGGCACCCGCGACGAGCTCAACGTCGATGGCGTGAGCGGTGCGCTCTTTGCCGGCGACGTTACGGACATGGAGATCTCCTCCATCGTCCCCACGGGTTGGACTGATAACATCAAGACCGTCACGCTTGCGGGCAAGCGCGTCAAGGACCTGATGGACTCCGGTTACGACCGTGCGGGCGATGGCAATGTCTACCCTTACGTGCTCGCCGCTCCGGAAGGCTTTAAGATCGACGACAACGCTACCTACAAGGTCGCCGTTGCGGGTGTGACCGATGAGGTGGCCAAGGAGGGCAATCTTGAGGACAGCGGCGTGCTCGGTCTGGATGCCATGAAAGAGTACCTGAGCAAGTTTGAGACCCTATCTCCCGCGGATGTAGCTTGGAACGATTAGTGCCGAATCATAACGATAAACAAAGAGGTCTGCGTTCGCTCGTGCTCAAGCGCGCGGATGCGGACTTCTCCGCAAAGCAAGCCAAAACGGTGTTCATGGTGTTTCTCGCCATCGTCATCGCGGGCGCCTTGCTGTTCTTGAATATGTACGGTCGCTACAACGATCGCGTGCTCTACGAGGAGCGTCTCAGCCAGATGGGCGAGGTGACCACAGAGCTCTTTGACGGCCTCGACGATATCATCGACAGCAAATGGCACGCCGTTGACACGCAGGTTAACTATCTGCGCGATGAGAGCCCGCAGGATGTGGAAGCGCTCGTGTCCCTCATGGAGAGGCAGCACCGTTTGGCTAATCTTGGGGACGAGGGCACCGATATCATCATGGTTGACGACAAGGGGCGCTACTACACCCAGACGGGCCCCAAGGGGTCCATGCAGGAGATGGATCATCTGCTTGGCAATCCCGAGCGCATCAACTACGTGACCACTACGATGACGACCAACAAGACCTTGATGGTGTTTCTCGAGCGCCTTGAGCAGCCTGTTCGTCTGTCGCTTGGCGACGGCCAAGATACCAAGATCGTTTACGCCGGCCTTCTGTGCAATATGGAGGAGCTCGAGCCCTATTTCTCATGCGAGGCATATGACGGGGCGAACAACGTCATCGTTGTCGACAACGACGGCTCCAAACTCTTCAGCAGCAACAACAGCCCGATCAGGGGACACAACGCCTTCAGCGTCTTGAAGCAGATGCGGTACCTGCACGGCAGCTCCTTTGACAAGGCTGCCGCAGAGCTTGAGGCAAATGGCGTCGCTTATTCGAACGCCGTACTTGACGACGAGGAGTACTACTACGCCTTGAGTCGCATGGACAGCGCCGATTGGACGCTCGTCTTCCTGGTGCCGGCTCGCTATGTCGCGACAAATACCGTTGAGCTCGTCAACACGACGGTTAAGCTCGTCATGGGCTTTGCGTTTGCGCTCGTGACAGCATGCGCTGTGGCGATTTACATTGTCTTGCGCGCCAAGCAGCGCCAGATGCTCGAGATCGAGCATAAGAACGCAGAGGGTCTCAAGCGCGTCAACGCCGAGCTCGACACCAAGAACGAGGAGCTTGAGTTTGCGGTGCGCGATGCCCAGGTGGCGCGCTCCCAGGCAGAGGCCTCCAACCACGCCAAGAGCGATTTTCTCGCCAACATGTCTCACGATATCCGCACGCCTATGAATGCCATCGTCGGCATTACAAATCTCATAGAGCACGGGACGACCAGCCCGGAGCAGCTTGCGGACTACATTCAGAAAATCAAGCTCTCGAGTAATCACATGCTCAGCCTTATCAACGACATCCTCGACATGAGCAAGATCGAGTCCGACAAGGTCGAATTGCAACTCGTGCCGGTGAGCTTGGCGGAGCAGATCAACCAAGTTGACAACATCATCCGTGCCCAGGCCTTGGGACGCCATCACGAGTTCCATATCTTCGTCAACGACCTGCGCCACGAGTATCTTGTTGCTGATGGTGTCAGGTTGCGGCAGACCATCCTTAATCTGCTTTCCAACGCGGTCAAGTACACGCCGGACGGCGGTCAGGTCGAGCTCAGCATCACGGAGCTTAACAGCGGCGATGCCGACTATGCGCGCTTGCTTTTCGAGGTGACCGACACGGGTATCGGCATGGATGAGGAGTTCCTCAAGTACATCTTTGACCCGTTCTCTCGCGCGGAGTCCTCGGGTACGAACAAAGTCCAGGGTACGGGCCTGGGCATGGCCATCGCCAAGAACATTGTCGAGCTCATGGGTGGCAGCATCGAGGTCGAGAGCACGCCGGGTAAGGGTTCGAAGTTTACGGTCGTCCTCGACTTGGCCATCGACAAGGACGCGAGCTACGACATCGGCGTGGAGCGGATGCTGCTTGTGTGCGGCGAGCAGCGTCTCGAGCGCAATGTCAGCATGCGCTGCGAGGAGGCCGGCATCGTCCTCGATGTTGCAAAGAGCGTTGAGGACGCATGTGCGGGCGCGGCTGCGCACATTGCAGACGTCATCCTGCTTGCAGGTTGTGTTGACGACCCTGCGCTCGGGGCGAGCATCGCGGCGCTGCGAGAGGCGGCAGGGGAGGACGGGCCGCTCGTCTTCTGCATCGACTATGCTCTGCGTGGGCAGGTCACCCAGCGTGTCGTGGCTGCCGGAGCCGATGGCTTCGTCTCGCGTCCGTTCTTCTTGGCGGAGCTCGAGGGCGTCGTGCGCCGCGTTTATGGCAGCACGGCGACGCCGACATCCGATACCTCTGTGCTTAACGGCATGCGCTTCTTGTGCGCGGAGGACAACCAGCTCAACGCAGAGATTCTCAGCGCGTTGCTCGAGATGAGCGGCGCGAGCTGTGAGGTCTGCCCCGATGGTGCAGCGATTGTCGAGCGCTTTGCCAGCGTCAAGCCCGGCGAGTTCGACGCCATCCTCATGGACATCCAGATGCCGAGGATGAATGGCTTGGAGGCGACGCGTGCCATTCGCATGGGTGCTAACCCGCTCGGTGCCGTCATTCCCATCATCGCCATGACGGCGAACGCGTTTTCGGAGGATGTGCGCAGCAGCCTGGAGGCGGGCATGACCGCGCACACCTCCAAACCCATCGACATCAGCCTACTCGAGAAGACGATGGAGAAGCTTGTCTCTCCCCCCCCCTCGATCCGGCGGCGATAGCTGACGAATAAGCGCCGGCAATGCGCTGGCGCTAAGGCAGGCCTCCGGCGTCTGCCTATATGCAAAGCGCCCGCTTGCTGGGGGAGCAAGCGGGCGCCTGTGAGCGAATATGTTTGCGGTGAGAGCTGGAATGAGCGGTGGGGTGGCGACTAGTTGGTCGTGCCGGAATCGTTACCCGTGCCCGTGCCCGTGCCCGTGCCCGAGCCCGAACCCGAACCCGAACCTGAGCCCGAACCCGAGCTAGAAAGTGCGACCGTCAGCGTAATCGTGCTGTCGGTGGATTGCTTACCGGTGGGGGAGACGCCCGTGACGGTGGCGTTCTCGTTGCCGCTCACAGGGTTGCCGTTCTGGTCACAGAAGCTGATGTTGTAGAAACCGGCGTTGTTGAGCGCGGTGACGGCGGCGGAGATGCTCTTGCCGTACAGGTTGCCCGGGACGCTGGCCTTGCCGGACTTCTTGGCGATGACGACGGTGATCGTGGCACCGGGCTTCTGCTTGCCGCTGGGGTTCCAGCTAATTACGGTACCCTCGGCAACCGAGTCGTTTTCCTGGTAGCTCACGTCGACGCCAAAGCCAGCCATGTCGAGAGCGTTGCGCGCCTGGGCCTCGGTCATGTCGGTCAGATCGGGCACTGAGGTGGTGTCCGGGCCGCTGGAGACCTTGTACGAGATGGTCGTGCCCTTCTCGACCTCCTTGCCGGCAGCAGTGCTCTGTTCAAAGACCTGACCCTCTTCGGCCTCGTTGGCTTCTTCCGAAGCGCTGCCCTTCAGGCCCACGCTTGCCAGTGCAGCCTCGGCCTGGTCCTTGGTCAGGCCGATGAGCTGCGGAACCTCAACCTTCTCGGAGGGCTTAGGGCCCTTGGAGATTACCAAGTTCACCCTCGTGCCCTTGGCCTTTTTGGTGTTGCCGTTGGGGGTCTGCTCGGCGACCTTTCCCTCATCGACATCGTCGTTGTAGCTCTGGTCGACGGAGCCAACCTCAAGGCCGGCTTTCTTGATCTGCTCAATAGCGGTTTCCTGGTCCTTGCCCAGCACGTCGGGCACCGTGACCTGTTCGCCACTGAACATGCCCGTGGCAAAGGCCACTACAATGCCAATCACGGCGACGGCGGCAATCACGGCGGCGATAATCTTGTTCTTGTTGGACTTAGGCTTCTCGACCTCGTAGGAGCCCGTGGAGCCCGAGGCAGCGCTGCGGGCGGTATTCTGACCGCTCACGCCCGAGACGGGACGAACCATGGCGCGCGTTGAGTCGGAAAGCTCGCGGGTCTTGGTGGCACCCAGGTCGCCGGCGGCACCGATGACGCGCGTGGGCTCCGAGATGTTGACAGCACGGCCTGACAGATAGCTGTTGAGCACCTGACGCAGCTCGTCGGCTGTCTGGAAGCGGTTTGCCGGGTCCTTCTCCATGCACTTGAGGATGATGCGCTCCAGGTCGGCATCGACGCCGGAGTTGATCTGGCTCGGCGGGATGGGGAGCTCGTTGACCTGCTTGAGCGCGACCGAGATGGCGTCATCGCCGTCAAAGGGTACGCGGCCGGTGGCGCACTCGTACATGACGACACCCAGCGAGTAGATATCCGAGGTGGGGCCGAGGTCCTGTCCGCGGGTCTGCTCGGGGCTTACATAGTGGGCGGTGCCCAGCACGTTGTTATCCTGCGTGAGATGACTGTTCTTGGCGCGTGCGATGCCAAAATCCATTACCTTGATGTTGCCGTCGGGCAGCACCATGATGTTTTGCGGCTTAATGTCGCGGTGGATGATCTCGTGCTTGTGTGCGACCGAAAGCGCGGAGCTGATCTGCGAGCCGATCTGCGCGACCTTCTTGGGATCGAGGGCGCCGTGGCTCTTGATGCCGCTCTTAAGGTCGGTACCGCGCAGGTACTCCATGACGATGTAATAGGTGTCGCCGTCCTTGCCCCAGTCGTAGACGCCCACGATATAGGGGGAGGACAGGCCGGCAGCTGCCTGGGCTTCCTGCTTAAAGCGGGCGGCGAAGGTGGCGTCGCCGGCATACTGCGGCAGCATGATCTTGACGGCAACCGTGCGGTCGAGGACCTGATCCTGTGCGCGGTAGACGGTCGCCATACCGCCCGTTCCCACCTTATCCTTGAGGAGGTATCTTCCCCCGAGGACCCTCTGTTCCATTCCTGCTCCTAACATAACTATTCGCTCAACGATGTGTGTAGTACCAAATGTGTGGCCGCTGGGGCCGTGTGGCGCGTAGCCGCTAGCTCATCGGCCGCGGCGCGTCCCAAGTATCCGCTTTGATCACGGGCATCACGCTCCCTGTGCGGCGAGCGCCGCGGTCAGGACGATGCCGGCAATCTTGGCCGCCTCGACGTCGTGTTTGTCGTAATCCTCCAGGGCCACCGAGATGGCAACCGTGGGTGAATCGTAAGGTGCAAAGCCAACAAACATAGAGTTGACGTTGGTGCCGCCGATCTCGGCCGAACCGGTCTTGCCGGCAACCTTGACGCCCGGAATCTGGGCATCGGTGCCGGTACCGGACTGGACGACGGCGAGCATGGCCTGCTTGACCTGGTCGGCCGTGGCAGAGCTGACAGCCTGGCCCAGCGAGCGGGACTGCGTAGTCTTAACCACGGTTCCGTCCGGGGCGAGTATCTGGGACACAAAGAACGGGTCCATGACCAAGCCGCTGTTGGCGATAGCGGCAGCGATCACGCAATTCTGCATAACGGTGGTCTGCGGGCCAGGCGTGTGGTCCATGCCGACGGGCTGGCCGGCGCCTGCCCAAGCGGTCTCCCACTCGGTCATAAGCGACGGGTCGGCCATGATGGAAGCCGCGGTGGTCAGATCCTGACCGAGCTTTTGACCGTAGCCAAAGGCGTTGGCAAACTGGACGAGCGAGCTGGCGCCAACCTCGTTTGCCACCTGGCCAAAGACGACGTTGGACGACACGGCGAAGGCCTGCTGCAGGCTGATGGTGCCGTAGCTCTCGTTGGCAGAATTGGTGACCGGCGCGTTGCCGATGTCCATGGAGCCGGGTGCTTGGTAGGTGCTCGTGAGGCTGGCGGTGCCGGTTTCGAGTGCGGCGGAAAGCGTGACAACCTTAAAGGTCGAGCCCGGGGTGTACAGCGCGTCCATGGCGCGGTCGTACATGGAGCCGTCCTCGCCGCCGCCTGCCTGCAGCAGGGCATCGATGTTGGTGTTGTCGTAGGTGGGCGAGCTTGCGCACGCAAGGACCGCACCGGTGCGCGGATCCATGACCACCACGGCGCCCTTAAAGCCCTTGAGCGCCTGCTCGGCAGCCGTCTGGATGCGCGAGTCGATGGTGAGTTTGGCGGTATTGCCCGGCTGGGTCTGCCCCGCGAGCGACGCGATGGCGTTGTTCCAGCTGGAGTAATCCTTGGAGCCGGTGAGCGTGTCGTTCATAACGCTCTCGATGCCGGCGGTGCCGTACTGCTGGCTCACGTAGCCCACCACGTGCGCGGCCATATTGCCGTTGGGGTAGGAGCGGGCGTAGGTGCCGTCCTCCTGCTGCAGCGACTCGGCCAGCGTCACGCCGTCGGACGTGATGATGGAGCCACGCTGGATGTACTTGGAGCGGGCGATGGTGTGGTTGTTGGTCGGCATATCCTGGTAGTCCTTCGCCTTGATGACCTGGACATAGGTGAGGTTGCCGATAAGGATGGCGAACAGCGCCGTGAAGGCAAGCACGGCACGAGTCAGACGGTTGGCAAGTGCCACGCGACCGAGCACGCCGGACTCGGGCGTGTCGAGCAAGCGACGACGCATGCGAGAACCCGCGGAGCGGTTACCGTGGCTGTAGGAAGGTGCGTTGGCAAAACGCGTACCGGTCGGGGCAGCGGCGGATGCGACCTGGTCATCGGTGATGGCGGCCATGGTGCCGGTGCCGGTGAGCTCGGCTTCGCGTCCGGTCGCCTCGTCGCCGGCGCGCAGCAGCAGCGCGACGATAATAAAGCTCGCCAGCAGCGAGGAGCCGCCCTGGCTCATAAAGGGCAGGGTGACGCCGGTCAGCGGGATCAGGCGGGTTACGCCGCCAACGATTAAGAATGCCTGGAAGCTGATGGCCGCCGTAAGGCCGGTCGCGCTAAAGGCGGCAAGGTCGGACTTGGCGCGGGCGGCCGTGGTGAGGCCACGCACGGCAAAAAGCATAAACAGGATGAGCACGGCGCCGCCGCCCAAAAGGCCCATTTCCTCGCCGATGGCCGAGAAGATAAAGTCGGACTCGACGACGGGGATGTTGTTTGCCATGCCGTTGCCAATGCCGACGCCGGCCAGACCGCCGTCGGCCAGCGAGTAAAGTGACTGTACGATCTGGTAGCCCTGGCCCTGGGCGTCCTTAAACGGATCGGCCCAGACCTGGAAACGCACCTGCACGTGCGACAGGAACTTGTAGGCGCCCACGGCCCCAACGGCTAGCAGCGCAAGGCCGATGATGACGTACGAAAGGCGTCCCGTGGCAACATAGAGCATCAGCAAAAAGATGGTGTAGAACAGGACGGCCGAGCCCAGGTCGCGTTCGAAGACGACGATGAGCAGGCACACGCCCCACACGGCAAACAGCGGTAACAGCAGGCGGAAGCGCGGAATCTTGAGGCCCAGGATCTTGCGGTTGGAGATGGAGAGCAGCTCGCGGTTCTCGGCCAGATAGCCTGCCAGGAACAGGACGATGAAGACCTTGGCGAACTCGCCGGGCTGGATGGTGAAGCCCGCGATGCGAATCCACAGCTTGGAGCCCGAGATCGTGGTGCCGATAAAGATCGGCAGCATCAGCAGGATGATGCCGATAATGCCAAAGGTGTACTTGTAGCGCATGACCACGTCGAGGTTCTTGACCAGTGCGAGCGTTCCCACCATGAGCGCCACCGAGACAAACAGGATGATGAGCTGCGAGATGGCGAGGTCGGGGGCCAGGCGCGTCACGAATGTGATGCCGATGCCCGAGAGCACAAAGACGATGGGCAGGATGGCGGGGTCGGCGCCGGGCGCCAGGATGCGCACGGCGATATGCGCCGCGGCGAAGGCGGCGAACAGGCCGATCGGCACGGCGAGCGTCTCAAAGGAAATCGTAGCACCCGCGGTGAGCACGTACATCGCATAGAGCAGGATGACGGGGAACGCCGAGGCGATGAGCAAGAGCAGTTCGGTGTTGCGGCGACTCATAAGCGGCACTCCCTTTCTAATTCTTATCGGAGGCTTCGGCCTCGGCTGACTGTTCGGCGGTTTTCTCGGAATCTGACTCGGAGGTGGATTTCTGATCGGTGTTGTCGCGAATCGTTTGCGCGTCAATCACCTGACGGGTCTGCTCCTCGTCAATCTGATGGCGGTACTTGGAGATGGTGTCCTGCGCATCGTCGACACTCGTTTGCGGAATGCCTGCCTTCAGGCGGTTTTGCGTGTCTTCGGGCAGGTCGGACAGCTTGATGCTGGTTTCGCTCTCGAGCCAGTGGAGCTCGACCCCGAGCGTCTTGCCGGGCAGGCCGCGCCAGACGGCGACATTGCCGTGGTAGGTTCCCAAGTAATAGGAGCCGGTGACGCCCGTGTATGCCCAGATGCCTGCTACCAGCACAAAGACAAGGGCCAAGACGGCGGCGATGGTGACATTGCGGCGTCGGAGGCGTTTTGCCTCGCGCACGACGCCGTCGTCGACCAGGTCGACGACCACCACGGTCACATTGTCGTGGCCGCCGGCGGCGAGCGCCGCGTCCACCAAGTTGTCGACACAGATCTGTGCGGTCGAGGACTGCGTAGCGATGTTCTCGATATCGCTATCGGGAATCATGCTCGAAAGACCGTCGGAGCACAGAATCAGGCGGTCGCCTTCCTCGATGTGCAGGGTAAAGTGGTCGGCATACATGGCGGGATCCGAGCCCAGCGCGCGGGTGATGACCGAGCGGTTGGGGTGGACACGGGCCTCGTCGGCCGTAATCTCGCCAGCATCCACGAGCTCCTCCACGTAGGAGTGGTCGCGGGTCACGCGGATGAGCGTACCCTCGTGGAGCAGGTAGGCGCGCGAGTCACCCACGTGGGCGATGGCGAGCGTGTCGTTTTCGATGTAGGCGCAGGTGGCCGTGCATCCCATGCCGGGTTTGCCCAGGCCGTTGAGGGCGGCCTCGATCACGGCGGCGTTGGCGGCCTCGACGGCTGCGGCCAGGCGCGCGGCGTCGGCGGACTGCGGCGCCGTCTTGGCGATGGTCTCGACGGCGATGGAGGATGCCACCTCGCCGGCGGCGTGTCCTCCCATGCCGTCGCACACGCAAAAGAGCGGCGACTGCACCAGATAGGAGTCCTCATTGTGCGGGCGTACACATCCGACGTCGGAGCGGGCGCCCCACATAAGCTGCGTGGTGGTGCCGGCGTCGTAGGTCGAGTCGGTCTCGATGCGCTCGTCGGTCAGCGGCTCAAAGCTCATGGTCGAGCCGGGATCTTTGAGCTTTGCCTCCACGGCGGCGACATCGATCTCTGCGGTGTCGCCGGGGGAGACGGTGTCGGCATCGTTGCCCGACTCGGCGTCGGAGACGTCCGGAAGGCCGAGATCTTCGGTTACGCGGTCGGCGGGATCGCCGTCCTGCTGCGGCTCGACAGCCGTCGGCTCGGGGGTCGCAAAGTGCGACGGCGCGGGCGTGCTCTGGGGTTGAGCGGAGGGTTCGGGATCCGCGGCGGGCGCGGCAACGGGCTGCTCGACTTCGGCAGGCGTTGCGGGTGCGGGTGCCGCCTCGCTTGCCGGAGCGACGGGGAATACCGGCGCGGCGGGCTCGGGGGCCGCAAACACGGCAGCGCTCTCGTCAATCGCCTCGGCGACGGGCTCGGCAAAGTGAGCCGGTGCGGGCGTTGCCTCCGGTTCCGCGGGCTGCTCGGCGGCGTGCGCGCCGATGGGGGCGTCGACCAGCCCGGTGTCGGCGTCCTCGTCATCGACGAGTGCCGGATATTCTTGAGTTACATGCGAAAGAGGCAGGGAGAACACGGTGTCCTCGGGCTCCACGGTCGCAGGGCGCGCCGGAGCGGCATGAGCCGGCGCAGCTGCGGGGGCAGTCGGCGTCTCGGGCATGGTTGCGGACTTGTTCTCCTCGTCGATCATCGACGGTTCACCTTCATGACCACGTCGCCAATCTGGACCTCGTCACCCTCGCGCAGCGTTGCGGGCTCCACCAGCTGACGGCCGTTAACGAGCGTGCCGTTCAGCGAGTTGAGGTCCTCGATGATGAGTGCCGGGCCCTGCAGCGAAAAGCGTGCGTGTGAGGCCGAGACAAACGGTTCGTTGATGCAGATGTCCGAGGACGGCGAGCGGCCCACGATGACGGGGCCGAGCATGTCTACATGGATGCCACGGATGCCGCGCGGACCCTTGTCCACATCGATCGTCCAGATAGCGGAGTCGCGGCGCTGGCCGCGTACGAGTCCCACGCCGGTTTTCATGACGGCGAACAGGAAGATGTAGAGCAGGGCGACCAGGACGATGCGGCCTGCAAAAAGGACGATATCGATGTTCATAAGCGACTATCCCCTAAATTCAAAGGTGCTTAGGCCAAACGTCAGCAGGTCGCCGTTGCGCAGCGGGCAGCGCGTGATGCGGCGGTTGTTGACGAGCGTGCCGTTGGTGGAGTTGAGGTCCTCGATCGACCAGTCCGAGCCGGTAAAGGTGAGCTGGGCGTGACGGCGCGACACGTTGGGGTCGCGCAGGGCGATGTCCGAAACCGAACGCTCGCGACCGATGGTCACCTGCGCGGAAGTGATGCTGTGGCTCTCGCCGCTCACGACGTCGACGAGCTGGGCAAGCGGGCGCTGCGGGGCGCGAGAGCTTGCCATGTTGGAGGCGATGCTGGCTGCGGCGCCGGTCGCGGCGGCTCCGCCCATGCCGGCAAGCGCGTCGCGCGAGACGGTTTGTGGCACGGGAATGGGTGCGGCGGCGGGGTCGGGGACGTTGGGCGCAAAGGGATCGGCTGCGGCGAGCGGGTCGGGAGCGGCGGCACGGGGCGCCGACTGCTGGGGCATGGCGGCGGGGTGCTGTTGCTGCGGAGCGGCGAATTGCTGCTTGCCGGCGCGGGGAGCGCTGGCGGCGCGGCTTGCGGCCGAGTTGTTCTGGCCCAGGCCATTCTGGTAGGCGCGCTCTTCCTCGTACAGGCGACCGAGCGTGGGGGCGTCGACGTTCTCGGCAAAGACCGAGAACTTACCGGCACGCAGCTGCGGGTCGATCATAAAGCGAACGAGGGGCTCGCCGACAAACACATAGCGGCGCTTTTCGGCCTGCGCCTTCACAAACTCGCGGACTTCGCGCGAAAGCTCGGGGTAGAACGGGGCGAGCATGGGATCGTCATCGACGGCGATCAGGATGGTATAGAGTGCCGGCGCGGTGTTGACGCCGTTGATCACCAGAGTCTGATCCTCCATGTCGCGAGCGGCCTGCTTGGCAAGCTTCTTAAAGGAGAACGGGGCACGGGTGGCACCGAAGATGCCGGCCACGTGGTCCTCGAAGATGTTCAGGAAGTTCACGAAAGATCACCTTCCGTATAGGTTCTTTGGTATCCGAGCAAATATAGGCATATCCCAACGATTATAGAGGATAGGGTTCCCGCAACCGCCGCCTTGACGACGACCGCGGCCGCAAGGCTGGCAATTTCCATATGGTGTGCAAGACAAGACGCCGCTGCACAGCCGATGCCGGTGACAGCGATGGCGGCGATTGCAGTCAGGTTCGAGCCCTGCTCGTCACGCTTGGCATGGGCGTTGAGCAGCAGAGATGTCAGCGCAGCTGTCGCCGCGACGAGTACGATGGCAGCCCAGGAGAGCATGTCTCCCAGCGCCGCGGCAACATTGTCGAGCCCCAGCACGCCTCCGGCAGAAAGTGCAACCGTGGCCAGGTGGCCAAAAAGCGCGCCCATCCCCGTGGCGGCCGCGGCGCTTGTCGGGCCGAGCCAAAAGGCCGCGATGCCGGCGGCGACCCCGGCGGCAAGGAGGTCGTCGCCCGTTAGGCAGCCAAGTGCCACCGCACAGGTGAGCACGGCGCTCGCGGCGGCCTCGGTGCGGCCCCAGGCGATCCACCAACCGGACATGGTGGCGGCAAAGAGCACCGCGACGGGCAGCATCGACAGGATGCCCTGCGCCTGCATGGTGGCGTTGGCCATAAGTACCAAAAAGCCCACGGCCGAGATAGCCGATCCAATCTGCGGGGCCAGGCCGGCGGCCGCTCCAATCGCGATGGCCGCGGCAATAAGTCCGGGAAGCGCCGCGACGCCAGCCGTCTGCATGATCAAAAAGCTAAAGGCACCACACGTTAGCGCCGAGATGGCGCGCATGGTGTAGTTGCGCGCGTGGCCCCAGCGCGTGCCGGCCCAGCCGAGTGCGGGGTCGACCTCGATGGTGTCGTCCTCATAGGGCAACGATTCGATATCGTCTGCCGCGCGCTCGTCATCCGAAAGCTCGCCCACCATTTGCTCCAGGCTGCGACGGCCTTCGCGCACGCTGCCCAGGCCGGCAAGGAGCTGGTCGCAAAATGCCTCGATGCTGTTGGGGCGGTCCTGCGGCATGGGGGAGAGCGCGCTCATGAGCGCGCTCTCGGCTCCCGGGGGAAAGTGCGGGATGAGCTCGCTGGGGTAGGTGGCACCGCCGATGATGCGGCCGAGCGAGTCGGCGGGCGTTGCCGCCATAAAGGGGGCGCTGCCGCACAGGCTCTCGTAAATGACGCAGGCGAGGGCAAAGACATCGGCGCGCTCGTCAACCGTGCCAGTCTCGATGTCGAGCTGCTCGGGTGGCATGTAGCCGATGGTGCCGCCGCGCGAGCCGCCAAAGCCGCCGGCAGACGACAGACGTGCCATGCCAAAGTCGGTGAGCTTAACGTTGCCCGAGTGGTCGATGAGCACGTTGGCGGGCTTAATATCCAGGTGGAGCACGCCATTGCTATGGGCGAAGGTGAGCGCTTGGCCCAGCGCGTCGGCAATGGCCGCGGCCTCGTCAAAGGTGAGCGAATGGCCGTCCACGCGATGCAAAAACTCGGCTAGGGACATGCCGTCGACATATTCCATGACTAGGTAGGCATAGGCGGTATCGTGCGTAAAGTCGATAACCTGAACGATATTGGGATGTTGAAGCATAGCGGCGGTGTGTGCCTCGCGCAGGACATCCATGATGTCGCTGGCGGGCATGCCGGAACCGCCTGTGAGGGGGATGCGCTTAATGGCCACGCGACGGCGCAGGTGCGTGTCGCGGCAGATCTCGATGGAGCCAAAACCGCCGGTCGCAAGCGTCTCGAGCGGCTGGTACCGCTTGAGCAGCTCGCGAGAGCTGGTGCCCTCCAAGGGAACGTCCGGCGAGAACCGGGCGGTATGTTGCGAGAAAAGCGGCATGGCCAACCCTCGTGCGTTTAAAGTTCGTTTGCGAGCGGCGGGCGCGGGGCCGAGCCATTCGCGGCGGCATAGATGCTGCTAGTGTAGCACGCTCGGGTGCATGGTGAAGGTAGCGGGGCGAGGTGGCCTATCTGGCTTGGCCCTCGTCTCGACCCATCCGGAAAGCGCGTCCCAGTTTTCGTCCAAATTGCGGGATGCGCTTTCCCAACGGGGCGGGCTGCGGAAACTGCATCCCAGAATATTGGCCCAGAATGGGATGCAGTTTCCGAATCGATACTCAAAAGGAAAGTGCATCCCGCTTTGATGCGGGGACTGCGGACAAACGCCGGACCGTGATCTGGCTCGGATTGGAGTTCGCCTGAATCGTTGATGCTGGCTGGTGTGGGCGCGGAGATAAACGAGCGGCTCGAGCGATATAATGACACGCTATGGAGGCCATATGCTCTTTTCCCGCCGTTCTGCTACATCTGCCTGCGCCATTGCGCTTATCGTAATGGCAGTCACCCCTTATCACCGGTTTTCATCTTCAATCGGTCTGGCGTCAGGTGCAATGACCTGGCTCGTTATCCTTGGTGCATGCCTTGCGGCGTTTGTTCATGGTGCTGCGCTCCGCAAGGGGAGAGAAATAAGGCGGCCGGGGTGCCTTGGCGTCATCGGTGTTTTCCTCGGTGTTATTGCAACGGTTCCCGAATGGTCCGACCTAGCCTTCTATGCTCGCGGAGATTCTATTCCATTCGTGTTTGCACCGATCTGGCTGCTGCATGGCGTTTCGTGCGCCTCGTGCTTTGTTGGGTCGCTGCTCCTCTCATATGTTATTTGGGATACGGCGGGCTCTCCTTTGACGCAGGGGGCGACGCGGGCTGACGAAAGAGAAACTCGTCATCCGCAGGACGCGATTTTTACAGAAACAATAGCCGTCATGTCTTGCCTGCTGTTTTGCTGTCGAGTTTCATGGAGAGTCGTTCCCAGGCCATGGGGGATGTCCCCTGTAACGGCCGCATCAATTGGCCTTATGATTTTAATTCCTCTGGTCTATCTCATGTTGGCTGTGGCCCCGCTGCTTTGCTGTCCCCGTGCCTTTGGTCGGGGACAGAGCGACGTGTTTGCCCGTTCTGTGCTCGTAGCAGTTCCTATTGGCCTTGTTCCGGCTGTTGAAGTGGCATACTTCGCAAACGATGCCACGATCATTGCATTGCTTGCGATGGGGTCCGCTATTGCTGTTGCCTTCGTGTGCACGTTGCTAAGGGGGGAACGGGACAACAATCCGGATATTGCCTGCGAGTCCGACCCATTCGATGCGGGGGTGTTTTCCCCTGCCCTGTCGCCTCGAGAAGAGCAGTTTGTTCGACTGCTGCTCAAAGGGAAAACGCCGGCGGAAATTGCCAGGGAGACGGGTACGAAGCCATCGACGGTGCGAACAACGCTTCACCGAGCATACGGGAAGGCGTCGGTTGCGGGCTCACGCGAGCTCGTGGCGTTGTTTGCGGGTGAGGGTGATACTGTAGGGCATGAGCTGCCGCAGCGGCATGCTGACGATATGTTGGCATCAGCTCGAACGCGCCGGCTGTTTCGATATCTGCTCACATTATTTTTCATCCTCCTTGCGGCAGGCCCCTTGGTAATGGCGGATAGCGATTGGGGGTCCGGTGTTTCGTGGGCTGTCGCCTTTTCTCTTGCAAGCTATGCATTGGGTCTCGGACTGTTTCTGTCGCTACGCTACACGGGTGGAAAAACGAATCGTGAAGCTGATCTGGATAGAGCGGATGGGGCGATTGGGCTTGGAAGCCCGTGCGTGTGGGCGATACTGTCTGCCGTGGAATGGTCTTTTGTCTATATCGCGGCATGGAGGTGCATACGCGATCCGTTGATGGCTGCACCGGTCCTGTTTTGCGGCATAGCGTCTATGGCTTCGCTCGCTGTTAAGCTGCGCCCGTTTAAGGTTCATGCCCATACTCGGGCTATCGTGCCGTTGGTTTTGATAGGTGTGGCTGCTTTAATCTATGCAGCAACTAGGGGGCGAATTCATGGACTTGCGGTACTGACGGGGATGCTGCTCACGTATATAGTGCTGCGAAGCTGTCCGCAGCGCAAAATGCTTGGGGTATGGATGCTCTGCTTTGGGGCGATGGCTCCTGTTTGGGTTGTCTTGCTCAACATGGTGCAGGATCTGACGGTTTTCAGGCCGTTGTTCCTCGCGTCGTTGTTGGGGCATAGTTCGGCTGCCAATGTCGTCGTGGCAACGGTGATCGTCTGCTGGTCTGTGCCCATATTCGTCACGCACATCGCGCTCGCCCGCTCGGTTGAGGACGAGAAAGCCGTCTTGG
>ERZ1031885.89-NODE-89-length-40939-cov-31.449589_pt1 | contig 40939 bp, 35 predicted proteins | sample MGYA00518168_ERZ1031885 | MGnify/ENA primary metagenome ERZ1031885 (study PRJEB33719, sample SAMN04261269) | wastewater metagenome | biome: rural village; feature: human; material: feces | host: Homo sapiens | place: El Salvador | collected 2014-01-14 ...
GAAAACAAAAAGACCCCGGCCGATAATCGACCGGAGCCTTCCGAACTGTGCCCCCTCAGGGATTCGAACCCTGGACACGCTGATTAAGAGTCAGCTGCTCTAACCAACTGAGCTAAAGGGGCGTTGGCCTTGCGAGGTTTTGTTCTCGCTGAGCACGAGAAGTAAATATACTCAGAATCAAGAAGAATGCAACTCTCGGCGTGTCGCGATTGTAAAACCGCTATTTCCCAACGATTTCAGCATATTACGAAAGTCGCAGGAAAACGCAATTCAACCATCATATTCACCACTCGAACAGCGCAGGCAAGACTTGAAATTACAATTTCTTCACAATTTTCCTAAGGCCAGCAGCGTTGCCGATCCTCAAGCTAGCAAAACCAGCGCAAGCTGCTTTCCAACAGCGTCGCCAAAACCGATAATGCGATCATTCCGAACGCGCATATCAATGGTATGGAATCGTTGACGGTCAACAAGGATGGCAAGGTCACGGTCACGCTTGATGACAGTGGCTACAACTACTAATCAAATATGAAAATCCCCCTGCACAACTGTTTTCAGCTGGTGCAGGGGGATTTCCATGCTTAAGCTCAGACGTATCTCAGTCTGAAGTCATTCATCCTGACGGCAACGAATGCAGTCTCGATGAATGGGGCCGAAATCACTCAGCGACAACCTTCACGGTGAAGGAAGCGGTGATTTCCGGGTGCAGAGCGACGGTCGCAGCGAACTCGCCGGTGGTCTTGATCGGATCCACGGTGATGTTCTTCGGGTTGACGGCAGCCTTGGAAGACAGAGCGATGGCGATCTTGTCGGCGGAAATGCCACCGAACAGCTTGCCGGACTCGGAGACCTTGGCAGCGATTTCAACGACGGAGCCCTCGATCAGACCCTTGGCGGCAACAGCCTCTTCGCGGGTGGCGACGGCCTTGGCCAGACGAGCGCGCTTCATGGACTCAATCTGAGCAGCAGCGTTCTTGGACCAAGCAAAGGCGAGGCCCTGCGGAATCAGGTAGTTACGAGCGTAACCGGCCTTGACGGTCACGACGTCACCCGGGTGACCCAGATGATTGACGGACTTGGTAAGAATAACCTTAGCTTCAGCCATTGTTCAAACCTCTCTCAGATCAGCGACCGGAAGTGGCGTACGGCAGCAGAGCCATCTCGCGGGCGTTCTTGATAGCCTTGGCGAGCTCGCGCTGTTCCTGTACGGAAACACCGGTGATACGACGGGAACGAATCTTGCCGCGATCGGAGATGAACTTGCGCAGCAGGGCAACGTCCTTGTAATCGATCTCGGTGACCTTAGCGGCCTTCAGTGGATTCGGCTTCTTCTTAAACGGCTTGACCGGCGGCTGCGGCCTCTTGCGTGACATCTTGATGTTCTCCTTAAAATCTGGAAATTGCTTTTCTTTTAAGCTGCGATCCGGGTCGGATCAGAATTCCGGTTCGTCGCTGCTTCCACCAAATTCGGAGGAGCCAAAGGAACCGAACGAGGAACCGGAATTATCCGAATTGCCCCACGGATCCGATGCCGGAGCAGGCTGCACGGCGGGCGCGGCATTGGCTGGAGCGGCAGCCCCACCCTGATAGCCAGCGCCACCAGAATACCCGGCACCGCCCTGATATCCACCGGCATTGCCGGCGAAGCCACCGTTGTTGAACCCGCCGTTGCCGCCAGCGAAAGCATTGCCGCCACGATTGCCGGCAAAATTACCACCGTTGGCACTGGAGGTTCGTGTGACCTGGGCGGTCGCATAGCGCAGGGACGGGCCAATCTCATCGACCTGAAGCTCGACAACCGTGCGCTGGGAACCATCGTTCGCCTGATAGGAACGCTGCTGCAAACGACCCTGCGCGATCACACGCATGCCCTTGCTCAGGCTCTGCGCGCAATGTTCGGCCATGTCGCGCCACGCGGAGCAGCGCATGAACAAAGCCTGACCATCTTCAAACTGGCCCGTATTACGGTTCCAGGTGCGCGGAGTGGAGGCAATCGTGAAGCTGGCCACGGACGAGCCGTTGCCAACCGTACGGATTTCGGGATCAGCCGTGAGGTTACCCACCACAGTGATAATCGTTTCGCCTGCCATCGTTACCTACTTACTTTGCAGCTTATTGTTTTGCAGCTTGAAAAGCTTAGAATTACTTACTTGCGAAGAATCTTCGTGCGGATGACGGATTCGTTCAGGTTCAGCAGACGATCGAGTTCGTCGCTGGTGGCCGGCTCAGCGGAGTAGTTGACCACAACGTAGTTACCTTCGGTCTTGCCAGCGATCTCGTAGGCAAGCTTGCGACGGCCCCAGATGTCGATGTTCTCGACAGCACCGCCTTCCTTGGTGACAGTTTCCAGATACTGCTCGGTCAGCTTCTTCAGACCGCGCTCATCCAGCTCAGGATCGGCAATGAACATCAGTTCGTACTTATGCGCAGACATCACCCACCTCCTTCGGACTATCGGCCATGGACCTTCCATGGCAGGAGTGTGTATGCGTACTGCCTTCGCGCATCCATATATAAAGGTATAAAGATACGGTTCAGACAACCTGTTCAGCATAGCCCTTCTGCTGGACGAGCGGCAATTGCGCACGTTCCGCAAAACAGGCGCGTCATGGGCACCCGCATTGTTATATTGAATACGGCTATTTTTGTACGGTTGGTACCGTATTTACGCGACTCTAGATTTGTGGAAGGCGAAGCATGTCGGCGATTCTCGAAGGCACTCCGGATAAGAAATTGGCTTTGGTGACGGGTCGTGCATACCCTGAGCAGGCCCATGAAACCGCGAAATACCTGGGAATCGACGTGCTTGAGACCACGGCTTACGATTTCGCCAACGGCGAGATGTATGTGCGTTACACCGAGCCGGTGCGTGGTGCCGACGCATTCGTGATGCAGGCGCATACCGAGCCGATCAACAAGTGGATCATGGAGCAGCTCATCATGGTTGACGCCATGAAGCGCGCTTCCGCCCGTTCCATCACCGTGGTCGCGCCATTCCTCGGCTATTCGCGCCAGGATAAGAAGCATCAGGGCCGCGAGCCCATCACCGCCCGCCTGATTTTCGACCTGTTCCGCGCAGCCGGCGCCGACCGTATTATGACGGTTGACCTGCATGCCGCTCAGGAGCAGGGTTTCTTCGATGGCCCGGTCGATCATCTCACCGCTACTCCGGTGCTGCTTGACTATGTACGCAACAACATGCCGCTTGAGAACACCACCATCGTGTCTCCGGATGCCGGCCGTATCAAGGTTTCCGAGCAGTGGGCCGCGAAGCTGGGCAATCTGCCGCTCGCCTTCATTCACAAGACTCGTGACACCACTCGCCCGAACCATGCCGAGGCGCATGGCATTATCGGCGAGGTCGAAGGCCGCGACTGCGTGGTGGTTGACGACATGATCGACACCGCGGGCACCATCTGCGAGGCTGTGCGCACGCTGAATAACTCCGGCGCGAAGTCCGTGACGCTGGTTGCCACGCATGGCCTGCTGTCTGGTCCCGCCGTGGAACGCCTGAGGAATTGCGGCGCCAAGGAAATCGTGCTTACCGACACCGTGCCTGTTCCGGAAGAGAAGCGCCTTCCGAATATGACCGTGCTGTCTGTGGCCCCATTGCTGGCCGCTGGCATCCGCTCCGTATTCGAATCCGGCTCCGTTTCCACGCTGCTCAACGGCCTGCCCGAAGACATGCGTCCGCGCAACATCTACGCCTGATTCGCGCATATATTCTTAAGCAAAAACTCGCCACCACCCGGTTGGCGAGTTTTTTGTACATGCTTTACTCATTATTTGACAGCAAATATCATCTAAGTTTTTATCTACCGTAACTACCGTTCAATTAGTCTCCTCTTTATCCCAAGAATCATCAAATATTAATTGAGAAACCATGTATATAGGAAGATAATCAATGTTTTTCATGCATTCAACATTGGACTCCGCAAAAACAATTCCTCGTTCCATACCATAGTTAGGTGTGGCAAGTGCCTTGTCGATGGCATGATGGCGTCTATAGCCCTTACCAGATTTCACTTCGACAGGAACCACCCTGCCGGCTGCACTTTCAACAACGAAATCAAGCTCACCAATCGTATTATTTTTGAAATAGTACAGCGGGAATCCATGCGCACGAAGTTCCTGAGCCACCACATTTTCGTACAATGCACCGAAATTAATGTCAGTACGATCGTTCAATAAATCGCGCACAACGTTCATGCCACACATGCACGTCAATAGTCCGACATCATTCATGAACAGCTTGAACAATCTAGATTGCATCGACAACATCAACGGATACCGCGGCTCCTCAACGTTGTATGAGGGCAATGCGACGCCCGCATCAGCCAGCCATAGGAAGTTGTTTTCATTACGTTCCATTCTGGCATGCTTATCAAGGCTGGTCACACGGAATCGTTTGTTCTGCTGATTTAATTCACTGGGAATCAAATCGAAAATACGGCGGATATTCCGCGCTTGTGTGAGATTCTCTGCATACTGCGAAATATCCTCACGATACCGATTGACGATTGCCTGCTGACGCGCACGCAATGATTGAATATTGTGCTGCTCCAAAAAAACGGAAACCGCATCCGGCATGCCTCCCACCAAGAGATAGTCGTGGAAAAGATCCGTCATTCTTCGATGGACCGCCTCATTGACAGACCTTTTCTCCTTGTGGGCCAAACGAACTTCATTCCACACATTTCCCGGAACTTTATTCGCCCAACAATATTCCTCGAAATCCATGGGATACATGGTGATCGAATCCAAAAATCCCACCGGAACTGATTCCACAGATTTTGCTTCAACGCCAAGCAGCGAGCCTGATAGCACAAAATCGTAATCGTCATACCGAGAAACAAGAAATTTAATCATGGTGACCACGTCACGGCATGTCTGAATTTCATCTAAGAAAATAAGGGTTTTCCCGGGAATTATTTCATCTTGTGCATATGCGGAAATGGCAAGAAACAGATCGTCTGCGTTCTGCGCATTGTCCGCCGCTCTCCTCGCGTCAGGCATGTCGATGAAGTTGATTTCCACCATATGCTCGTAGTTGGTTCTACCAAATTCTTCAACAAGACTGGTCTTTCCCACTTGGCGAGCACCATCGACCAACATGGCCTGCTTGTTTTTATGTTCCTTCCAAAACACCAGTTTTTCCATGGCTTTTCGCTTGAACACAAAACCCCCTTGTAACGCAATGAGACGGTTTTTAATCTCATTTTGTAACATTATAGAACGGTTTTAATGGGTGATTCGTAACGAAATAGAACCCTCTACAATGATGGTTTAACGAAATGAGATTTCGGGGCAATACGATTAATCGAAGGCAATACAAGACAAAACGGGTGCCGCATCCTTTGTTGAGCAGGATGCGGCACCCGTGTATCAAGAGAGAAAAGAGAGAAATCTAGCTATCGTCTGATAATGCTTCGCGGATTTGTGCGGCATTGCCGTAGGAGGCTTGCGCGCCGTAACCGGTGGCGGCATATGCGGACACGTACGAGGCGAGTTCGGCAGCTTCGGAAAGTGCCATACCTGAGGCAAGACCGGCAAGCACCGTGCCCATGAACGAGTCGCCGCAACCGGTGGTATCCACCGCATTGACCCGCACGGGGGCTATCCGCTGAATCGGCGTTGCCGAAGTGGAATCCAATACCACCGAACCGTCACCGCCGAGCGTCACAATCGCCTGTTCGAAACCGAATCCGCGCATCGCTTCCAGCGCATGACCCCAGTCGAAACCGTCCCAATCGTCGTTTTCCGGCTCGTCAATGCCAAGCAACTGCACCATTTCATGCTCGTTGACCAACAGAATGTCGGATGCGTCAACTAGTTCGGCCGGCAGCGATGGAGTGAACGGCGAATCGTTGAGTAGCACCTTCACGCCCGCTTCATGGCATATGCGCGCGGCGGCCGTCACCGTTTCGATCGGGCTTTCCAAGCATAGGCCAAGCACGGAAGACCGTACCAGCGCCTCACGCACGGATTCCACATAATCCACAGTGACCTGCGCGTTCGATCCCGGAGAGTAGACGATGGTGTTTTCGCCAGTTGCGTCCACGGTGATCACGGTTGTGCCGGATGCTCCAGGCACGCGGCGAACATGCGTGGTGTTCACACCAGCTTCGCCCAGGGCGCCCAGCAGGAAGTCGGCGTTGGAATCGGAGCCTACCGCGCCGAACATTTGCACGGTTGCGCCGATGCGCGCTGCGGCGGCCGCCTGGTTGCCGGATTTACCGCCTGGCAGCAGCTGCAGCGGGCCGCCGGTGATGGTCTCCCCCGGCCCTGGCAGACGCTGTGCGGTGACGGTGTAATCCGCATTCATCGAGCCGATTACGGACACCGTGCCGTGGATGCGGTCCAATGCAGAGAGAACTTCAGTCGCGCTCATCTTTGTCCTCCTTAAATGAAGAGGAGATTTGTGAAATATTGTTTTTCAGTAATCGCAATTTCACAAATCTCCATTGTTTATATTGAGGATGTTTTATGCGATTGTTTGGCCGGTTACGCTTATTCGGCTTGGGCTGCGAGGCCGGAGATGCGGGACATGAATTCGTTCAGGAAGCGCGGCACGTCAACGCCTACTGCCACCTTCATGGTCTTGACCGGATCGTTCAGACGGGTTTCGTCGCCGATGGTACGTCCGCGGGTCGGGCCTTCCACGTCGACCTTCATATTGATGTCGAGGGTGGTGACGAGGGTCGGGTCCACTGCCACGCCGACGGCGAGCGGATCATGCAGTCCGCAGCCACCCAAGTGCGGGGATGTGGTTTCGTAGGCCTTGATGTAGAAGTCGGTCATGTCGGCCAGGAACCTGCCGGCCTTGGTGCCGAGGTCACGCCACTGCTGGGTTTCCTTGTAGGTGAGCAGGGTCTGCAGGGTTACGTCGAGGCCGATCATGGTGGTCGGAGCGCCGGAACGGAACAGGTAGTCGGCAGCTTCCGGATCCTGCGAAATATTGGCTTCCATGCAGGCGTTGCAGTTGCCGGGTACGGTCAGCGCGCCGCCCATAAGCACGATTTGGCCGATTTCGTCTTTGATTTCCGGAGCTTTCTTCAGTGCAGCTTCGATGTTGGTCATCGGTCCGGTCGGCACGTAGACGAGATCCTTGCCGTAGGTCTTCACTGCGTCGATGATGAAGTCGACCGCGGATTCGGTTTCGACGGAACGGTTGGAATCGGGGATGTCCACGTCACCGATTCCGTTGTTGCCGTGGATGAATGCGGAGATCGGCAGCACTTCGAAGTGGTCGGTGGTGCTGGAGTGCGGCAGGCCTTGATATACCTTGACTTCCGGGTGGCCGAGCAGGTCGGTCACGGCCAATGCGTTGCGCACACCTTGCTCGACGAGCACGTTGCCATAGGTACCGGTGATGCCGATCAGCTCGACTTCCGGGCTTCCCAGGGCATACGAAATGGCAAGTGCGTCATCAACACCGGTATCAAGATCAAGAATCATCTTCTTCATGTGTGTGCCTTCCTCCTTGACGAGCCTGACGACGGTCCGCCACCATACGGGTACGCCGTCAGTTATACATCGAACACATTCTTCGGTTGTGTTGTGCGTCGACAAGATTTATGATAAAGCGTTTTATCAATAACGCAAATTCGACACCACACGCACGGCGTGTTGCCTTTATTTCCAACATTTACAGAATATTGGAAATACTGATGTCACTGCATATCGATATTGATCTACGCCACCCGTTTTTCACCGGTCCGCAGCACCTAAAAACGGCGGTTTACGAGCAGGCCGCCTGCACCAATTTCGGCGTAAGCACCTCAACCTGCGGCTCGGAAAGCCACGGACGAGCAGCCACCGAATCCACACTGGACTTGGCATGAACCGCAACATCAATCCGCCCACGCAACATATCCCAACAGGCGGCGGCCAGATCAGTCACGCTCTGCTCAACAGTGGTCATACGCCAACCAAGCCCGAATCGCTTGAGAATATTGTCGTAACCAATCACCTGCATATCCTCGGTAACGCGCAACCCGCGCTCCGCCATACGCTGACGAAAACCAAGCGCCATCACATCATTGCAGCAGAACACGGCAGTCGCACCGCCATCAATAATCTGATCAGCAGCCCTATAGCCACTACCAAAACGGTAATCCCCCTCAACACACAGCGCAGGATCAAAATGCTTTCCCGACTGCTCGATAGCATCCACAAAACCACGACGACGCTCCGCGGCACTCGACTCCGCAATATCGCCGGCGACAATGCCAATACGAGTATGACCGCCCTCCAACAGATACTGGGCAGCCAAACGGCCGCCAAGATAATTATCAAAACCAACCGCATCACACCAACCACACTGCGTCAAACGGTCAATCAACACCACAGGGCACGACACAAGCGCCACATTCTCACGCAACCGCCCAGCAGCATCGCCAACACAGGACTCGCGCGCCGGAATCAGCATTACACCGTCCACCCCACGAGCCGGAAGACGCTGCAACAACTCATGCTCAGTAACACGCGAATCATCGGAATTGGCCACAATCAGCGAATACCCCTGCGCAGCGCATTCATCCTCCACACACTTGGCAAGCGCCGCGAAGAACAGGTTCTCAATATCAGGCACAATCAACGCCACCAACTGGGATTGCTTGGTCACCAAGCTTCGCGCGCTCTGATTCGGCACATAATTCAGTTTCTTCGCCGCATCGGCAATGACCTTGCGCTTCCCCTCAGACACGCGAGCAGGACGATTATTCAACACCAGCGAAACCGTCGTCACAGACACCCCCGCGGCAGCAGCCACATCCTTCAGCGTCGCACGATACGCCATCCAAACCCCCTTAAAACGTTTATCCTTCCAGCATAAATACCATGAAATCCTGACGCTCCCAGCATCACAATCACAAACAAATTCCTTTCACAGCAAAATAATCCGCACTATTTCCACCGGTAAATCGTTTCTCGGAAGTGTTTTTGCATACTCGCAACGTTTGTCCAAAATGAGAGGCGCACAAGAAGAAAGGAACCAGCAATGCGGCCAACCACGCAGAAAAACAATGCGAGACCATGCAAAACCATCGCCATCGTCGCAGTGATCGCAGTGGTCGCCATCGCGCTCGCAAAACGCTATGAGAGGTCGAGATCTCCGTCCGTGCGTAGAAACTCCATCAGGTTGAGATACCTTACGCCGTCGCGTTGCATTGGCAGCGGGTCCAAACTGAACAGGTATTTCGGATACCCGTCAGCCAGCTTCGTGAACGGACGGAATTCACGCTCCTCAACATTAGGATCCTGCACACTCATCGACACCTGCACATAGGCGTACCGTTCCCGCTTACGCACAATGAAGTTGCACTCCAGCTTACCAATAATGCCCACGCTCACCCCGTAGCCTTTCGACCTCAAATGCACGTACAGCGCATTTTCCAAGGCTGGTCCGTAACTCATTCGCGTATCAGTGTTACGTACGAATCGTATGCCAGGATCCGCAAGATAATACTTCTCCCCTCCTCTCAACGACCTGCGCGAACGCAAATCGAATCGCGGGCATTTGTAGAGGACCTTCGCACTCTCCAACAGCCGGACATAGTTCGCGAGAGTCTCACGTTTGACCGTCACGCCTTCGCCATGTTTCAGATAGTCGACGATCCCCGACAGATTCGTGGGAGCGGCATAGTTGTTGATGAGATAGTCCTGCACACGCTGGAAGGTATCGCGGTGACGCACCACTTTGCGTGCGGCTATGTCTTTGTTGAAGATCTGCCCTATGACATCTTGGATATACATGGCTTTCGCATCAAGATCCTCATATTCCAGCGCTTTCGGAAACCCTCCATAGGTGAGATACTCTTGGAAAATCTGCGACTCCGGCTTTTGGGGAAGTCCAAGATACTCACGCATGCCGAGATATTCGCTGAACGATAGGGTGAACATTTCCAGCTCAATGTAGCGGCCTGTCAATTTGGTGGCAAGCTCGCCGGATAGCAGGTATGAATTGGATCCGGTGATGAAAATCGAGCAGTCGCCTTCTTCACGCCATCCGTTAACGATGGTCTCATACCCCTTCACGTTCTGTATTTCGTCGATGAACAGGTAACGCGTTGAAGCTGACTTGCCCAGGCTATGTTCAATGACCGCATCAAGCTTTTCCGGAGTGTTCACGCCTTGATATTCTCGACGGTCAAGATTGATGTAGCAGATATTGCCTTCCGCAACGCCACGTTCCCGCAGCTCATCCATGACACTGCACAGCAGACTCGATTTTCCGCAACGGCGAATGCCTGTGACCACCTTAATGAGTCCCGCATCGTCATAGAATGGACGAAGCTTGGCCAGATAATGCTCTCGACGATACATTTGCATGTTTTACTCCATCATCACGGTTTTAACGGTGATAAAATTACCCAAAAGAACAACTTTGCCCCGTTAAAAGCTTATTTTACATGCTCAACAACAGATTTTATACCCCCGTCATCACCTTTAAGTTCTCTTATTACCTGTTTACAGCAATTTAACGGGGTCAAAGTCGTTCAAAGATACAACTTTGACCCCGTTAAATATACTTTCGCACCGTATTTGGCTTATATACGGCAGATTCGGGAGACTTGGATTCACAGCTGGGTCATTAGTCCAGAATGTGCATCCGGCGCGCGCAGCCATTTCCCGACGAAGCCGACTACTTGCAGCACGCTATTTCCCAATCGCCACTTACCGACCCCAATTGCCAGACCGCGTCGCATCCACCATGACGCACCGTCACAAACGCTCCCGTCTGACGCGCTTTACTGACCTTGGGCGCGGTAGCGGGCTTCGGTGGCGGCTTTGGCGGGCTCCCACCAGGCACGGTTGGCAGCATACCAAGCGATGGTCGCTTGCAAACCGGCTTCGAAATCAGTGTGTGCAGGCTTCCATCCGAGTTCGGTACGCAACTTACTAGAGTCGATCGCGTAACGCCGATCATGCCCGGGACGGTCACGCACCCAGTCGAACGCATCTTCGGCGCATCCCATAAGCCGTAGAATCATACGCATTACAGCAATATTGCTCATTTCGCCATCTGCGCCGATCAGGTACGTTTCGCCGATCCGCCCGCGTGTAAGAATCTCCCACACCGCAGAAGAGTGGTCTTCCGTATGAATCCAGTCGCGCACGTTCTCGCCTGTGCCATATAGTTTCGGCCGCACACCTTCCATAATGGATGTGATCTGCCGTGGAATGAATTTTTCCACATGCTGGTACGGCCCATAATTGTTGGAACAGTTAGAGATCGTGGCGCGAAGCCCGTACGTGCGAACCCACGCGCGCACCAGCTGGTCGGATGCCGCTTTCGACGCACTGTATGGGCTTGATGGCTTATATGACGTGTTTTCGGTAAATTTGCATGGATCGTCAAGCGCAAGGTCGCCGTACACTTCATCGGTGCTGATGTGGTGGAATCGCACGTCATGCTTACGGGCGGCTTCAAGCAAATGGAACGTGCCTTCCACGTTTGTTGTGATGAAGGGTTCAGGATTGGCGATGGAATTGTCGTTGTGCGATTCGGCCGCGAAATGCACGATCGCGTCATGACCAGGCACGATACGTTCCAGTAATGCCGTATCGCAAATATCACCTTGCACAAGTTCGACTTGCGATTGCGGAAGACCGGCGATATTCTGCGGATTTCCGGCATAGGTCAGTTTGTCGAGCACGGTTATGTGCACGTCAGGATGGTTATGTGCCACATAGCGCACGAAATTGGCTCCGATAAACCCACATCCGCCGGTCACGATGATGTTGCGCGGCTTGAAAATCTCACTACTCACAATTTCAGAGTACCGGCAGGGTTGCATAGCCATAAAGCGATTCCACAAACTGGCCTATATATGGCAAATTTGCAGCTATTTTCACCCCCACCGCTGAACTTAGACTCACAACTAAGGTCACAAGGCCAAAGTCCGTCCGGCTCTCATAGTCATTTCTTGACGCTTACCAACCTTGGGTACAGTGGCGGGTTTCGGTGCCCCAAACGAAGCCGCACCACAGACTCACTCACACCTACACAAGGTTTTCAATGCGCATGGTGGGCTGCATAAGACAAACAAGGACCAAGTCCGTGATTTTATCCAGAGTCTCTCCATCCAGTTCTCCAACGACGCTGCCGTATCGCGCCTCGAGGTCAAGCGATTTAAGCTGTTCGATTTCCGCCCACCCATGAATTTCCGAACCATCTTCAGTCGGAATCACACCAACATTGACATGCAAAGGATATTCCCTACTGCTGGTTATCGGCACGACCATGGTGAGATTATTGAAACGGTTGTAAGCATCGTTACTAACAACCACCACAGGCCGACGTTTCCCCTGTTCATGGCCAGCCGACGGATCCAAATTCACCCACACCACGTCACCATAGCGATAGTCCTTCATAGAAGTTCCTTTCCGACTTGACCAGCGAATCCGTCCTCCTGCGTCCGAGGCCCCTCGTATCCCGCAAACATCGCCTCAAAATCCGGAACCGAAATGACCCTCACACGCTTAGGGGTTAGAATAATACGCCCCTCCCGTACCTGCACGTCAAGCTGGTCGCCCACTTTGATTCCGGCATCCTCCACAACGTCGCGATTCAGCCGAACGCCTTGGCCGTTTCCCCATCTCACCAGTGTCGCAGCGCTCATTTCGATGCCTCCTTAACGCAAAATGAGTTTGTATACATTGTATACACAAAGTCCGTTGTAGACAAACGCATAGAGCAAGACCCCATACGCGCGTAAGCGAGATAATCGAACGCCTCCGCACAAACCCCAAAATCTGCCATACATAAGCGAGACACCACTTACCAACTTTCTCTATCTTTGCAACATGCGTGCATTTGACATAAAATACACATTAATTGCACGCAAGATTAGGGCAGGGGATTCAGATGGGCAATATTACCATTCGCATGAACGACGATCTGAAAGCTCGAGTCAACCAGACACTCGACGCCATAGGCATGAATTTCAACACTTACGTAACCATGGCAAGCATCCAGCTCGTGAACCAGCAGCGCCTGCCTTTCGACACCTCCGTGCGCACCGCGGAACCAAACGAGCAGACCAAGCGAGCCATGCTCGAAGCCGAAGCCAAGGAACACGGTATCCTCCCAGACGACGCGGCCACCTTCAACAGCGCGCAAGACGCCATCGCCTGGCTGCACAACAATCACGGCTGAACAGGCAAAGCGCCATGATTACCATCAAATTCGACCAACAATTTCAGACCGACTTCAAACGCATCTCACGACGAAAACCTCAAATCGTCACGGAACTCGAATATGTAATCGAAGCCATTGAGGAGTACGGACACGTTCCGGAATCATATAATCCTCACATGCTTGATCGCCCACGAGGAATCTACTCAGGATATGCGGAATTCCATCTTGCCGAAGGAAAAATGGATGTGTTGGTGATCTACTCGGAGCGGCCGGAAGCGTCGACAATCCGATTCATTCGCATGGGATCCCACGACGAACTGTTTGACGGTCCGTTGCTTTAGATGAGACCATCTTAGGCCCCAACGAGACTCAGCCATCGATTTCCGCACAACAAAAACTTTTTCTCACCATATCGGGCTTATATATGGCAGATTCGGAAGGTTGACCGGAAATATATACGAGACACTCGTTCGTCCACAGCTGAACACTAAAATGTACCCGGTTTAATTGTACAGAGCCTCCAATTATAGGGGGGCTATCTTTTTGAAGGATGCGACGATGCCTATTTTTTCGCCCGACCGTCACGCTTGTGCACCTTCATACGTAAAACTTACTAAGCAGCCGATTACGGGCGGAACATATCGCTCTCTTGCGAATGACGAAGACAGCAACGCTTGCGCTCCATCCGCCCTTTCAGGCCACCACGGTTCAAAACTGTATACGCAGAAATCAGCAATTCGCGCCACCTCCGATAACGCAAGCGTTTTCATTCCCAAAGTCGTCGATGTGCTCCATCTGCCAAAAACGACTGACGACAAGTCCATTGACGAAGCTGCGAACAACAGTACCCATTCAGTTCCCCCGTCTACTGAAATTCAACTCACGCAAACTGACAAACATCCTCGGGTGCAGGCTGTTAAAGCCTGTAAGCAAACAGCACACACCACAGCAAAAGCGCTATCCGCAACAGGGCACGCAGTCGCAAAAGCTGTCAACGCCACCGGCCACGTCATCCGCACCGCTGTCACAGCAGTAAAAACTGCATGGCATACCTTCGTCAACTTCAAAGCCGTACAGCTCATCATCAAATTCTTCAAGAAAGTATATGTACTCTGGAAGAAGCGCATGAGGTTCTCTTATGCGTTTTATGTCATCGTCTTTCTGCTACTCACCACAGCTGAAACCCTTTTCATGAAGTGGACCGTAATAACTGAACCTACCTATGATCCCGGAGTCAAGGTTTCCAATCATAAGAAACTTGTCGAAGGCGCAGTTGGGCAGCTCACCAAATACGTGACAAATATGTGGCTCACTGACCACAATCACCTTTTCATCCTTAATTTTGCCGGCCTAGCCTTAATTTATTTAGTCCTTATTTTTGTACTTAACAGATTCTGGCTTGCTACACTCGTTTTCGGCGTCGCCATTACAGCCTTTGGAGCTGCTAATAAAATCAAGATGGAAGTCCGAAACGAGCCCATCCTTCCGGCTGACTTCTCTTTCATTTCAGGCGGCAATACCGGAAACATTATGTCTTTCGTACCTGAAGATAGACAAGCTTTTGTAAGCGGCGCCATATCACTTGTCACTTGGTTTGCAATTATTTGCATCATGTTTTTCATATTGGATCGTCGCCGCAAATTCATTTACTGTTCTTTCCTCCACCCCATGGCAAGTTTTAAGAATGTTATCGGAAACCTTACTCGCATAGCCGCAGCGACCATCAGCATAGTCCTTTTAGTCTCATTTACCTGGAATCTCACCGTTCCGGAATCTTCGGTGTATGCATGGGCAAAAGATCAAGGATATAAGCCACAATTATTTAGCACCATTTATGACGCTCAAATTAACGGACCTACAACTACATTCTTGAGCCTTACCAACGTTAAGATTATGGATAAGCCGGAAGAGTACAGTAAAGAAACTATGGAGAAAATTACGGATCGTTATAAATCCGCAGCCCAATCCATCAACCGCGATCGACCCAATCGCCTCACCGACAGCACTGTCATCATGATTCTGTCTGAATCTTTCTCAGATCCACTGCGAGCGCCTCGTGTCTCCTACAGCATTGACCCAATGCCCAACATCCGCGCACTTAAAAAACAGACCACTTCAGGTCTGATGCTATCTCCCGGATATGGTGGCGGCACCGCCAATATCGAGTACCAAGAAATCACAGGAATGAGTCTCTCTAATTTCAGCGATTCGATGACCGTTCCTTATCAGCAGCTCGTTCCAAACCAGAAAAAACCGTATGCTTTCAACCAAATTTGGACACAACGTTACGGCAAGGAATCTGCCAGCGCTGTACATCCATATGCTCAGAACATGTACTTACGTCATGTTGATTATCAGAAGTTTGGTTTCGACTACCTCTACACCGACGATAGCAAGGTACAAGCCCCTCACCGAGAACATATCGGCAGCAGCCCATACATCAGCGACAGCTCAGCTTATCAGGATATTGTCGATCTCATCAAAGATGAGAAATTGGGAACTTCGCAGTTCCTGCAACTAGTCACCATGCAAAATCACACGCCCTATAACGATTGGTATGAAGACAACGAATTCAAAGAAGCCAATACTTCAACAGAGCTCTCCGGCTGGGAAAGAGACAACAGCGATACATACGCCAAAGGAGTAAATTACACGGACGTGGCAACAGCAGATTTCCTGAACAAACTGAACGAGATCGATCAGCCTATTACTGTTATCTTCTATGGAGACCATCTTCCAGGAATTTATCCAAATTCGTTTGACGATTCAAACAATGATTTACCGTTGCATGAGACTGATTACTTTATTTGGTCAAATGCCGCATCACCCTCGTCCAACACAAAACTAGACCCAGCAATTTCTTCATTTACTTCATCTAATTATTTTATGGCGCTCGCCGCTACACATATGAACGCTAAAGTGACTCCTTACCTTGCGATGCTCACCAGATTGTACGAGCAAGTTCCGGCAATGAGCAGAGTGTCATTCACTAAGAAATGGAATCGACAGGGTACTACCACCTATCTCGACGCCAGCGGAAACGTTATGCCCTCAGAGAGTCTCTCCACAGACGCAAAACAGCTTTTGAATGACTACAAGCTGGTTCAATACGACATGACAGCAGGAAAGAACTATCTTGCATCAACCGATTTCACCAAGGAATTGTAGTCACTTTACCATTATCTGATAGCCCTCTACTTTCCCAGAATACTCACCCTCCAATTCAATGGAACCGTCCTTGGGTAACTTCACAATACCCAAGGCTCGTTCGCCATTGTCATGAGATGCTTGAATTTCAGACTCCGACGACATAGATCTCACTATGACAGAACCTGCATTGTTGCCGTCAAATTGCATGCCAAGATACTCAACAGAATTCAAGTCCTTCACAGTCACCTGATCTTTTGAAAGAGAAACATCGGTGGGCGTGATAGACGACACTTCACGTACCCCACTCATTGGACTCACGCTGCCCCACAGCAATCCGCCAAAATAATACAGGTGGAGTGAAGCTTGGTATTTCATTGCTTTCTCATATGAATCAAAAACGTACAAGGTTTCTTTTTCAAAAGCCCCGGAATCCATTTCCGTTTCTTTCTGTTTCTTGTAACTTTCAATCGCTTCAGTATCACGACGCGAATAATAAAAATCATTTATCGTGATACCTCTATCTATGATTTCTTCCGCAATATCGTAATACGCTTGGAACTTCAGCTGTCCATCGCTGAAAATCATCACATGCTTCTTCCCTTCAAGCATCGGATCTAAATCTTCCGTCTTAATCCAAGCGGAATAAGTTTGCTGTCTATTTTTGTACAGCTCAGTTCGATTCTGCAACATCGGAGAAAGATCAGAAATCTGCAACAACAAACATGTGACAGTGAGGAGCGCTGCCACTTTAGAGGTAAATGTCTTATAGACCACAACAAGTGTTGCGATGACAACCAAGTCCCAAACGCCCCACATGAAACGCCCCGTGGAACGAAAAATGCCATAAATTTTCAGGAAGAAATCCGGATAAGGAATATGGAGTAATGTACGATCATTCAACGTGATATCAGTGCCGAAAGAAGCGACTAAAAGCAACACGCCTGCACAACATATGTAGATAATCTCCACACGCAGCGCATTCCATTGCTCTTTAATCCACTGACCACCTTTTGCGAGAACCCCCGCGATGGCTATGATCAACAGCAACATAAGCCCCAGCCCCAGATACGAGTAGCCCTCGTATTGGCCAAGTTCCGCCACAGGCTTAGTCTTCATGAACTTAGACCAGCCGGTCAAGTACAGGCCAGTTTCCAAAGGATTAAAGAGAGCGTTCAGGTTAGCTCCAAGATGCCCCAAACCGCCGCCATTAACGCTGGTACTACCAATGTGGTAAAACCCACCGTAAATATAAAAGGCAAGAATGGCTCCAACCAACGAAGCTCCAAATTCCGAAACCCCTACCCATACTGTCTTCTTAACCGCAGTGATATAAATTGATTCAATCACCATCAGGATGCCAATAATCGGCACGTAGTACATATTGACTGATATCGCCAAGAAGAAAAGCAATCCCCAAAGAACAACATGCTTTACGGGAGATCTTCTCTCATTGTTAGTTACAATCAGCAAGATACCCAGCAAAATAACCCAATTCGCCGCAAGAGCAGTGTGCGTATACAGTCGCTGAATGGAAAAAGTTGTCAGTGCAAAAAACACTGACGAAAGAGCAGAAAAACAGACGCTGCCGGTCAGTTGAAGAACAATGCGAGCTCCCACTGCACCATTTAGCACGAAGCAGCACAAACCCCATATCCCAAAGAACTGGAATGTCGCGGGCAATGCAGAACTGAGTACCTTGAAGATTACATCAAAAAGAGGCACCGAATCAATGTACATAATCGGGGTCAGACTCGGATCAGCAACCCCATCCATCAAACCGATCGGCCAATGCCAAGCAGAAGCTCTATAGAACTTCCATCCGTAATATGACTGCGCAAAATCTCCAGTGGCGTTTCTGATCCAGTCGTCATATGTGACGTCAAGAACGGCAACACCATATATCCCCATGAAGAAGAGTCCGCCAATGATCGCCCCAAGCAGAGTAGATACGATAGACGGTCGGATTCGTAGCCCTTTAAGACTAAAAGCCTTCATCTTTTCATTAATTGAATTTCGAGCAACGCTGGTTTCCATACAAAAACTCTCTTTGAATCTTCTCATTCGTCAGTGGTTTCGCTAATTAAAACTTCGTTTCAATGCAATAGCGCGGGCGATGCTTAGACTCAAGATATATCTTCCCCACATACTCTCCTACAATGCCGAGGGACAACATGAGGAAACCTCCAATAAGCCACAATGAGCACATCATGGATCCCCAACCAACCACCGCATGGTTAGTGAAAACAGACGCAATAACATAAATCAGCATCGTCAAACCAACTAAAATCGACAGAACACCAATGGATGTGACAAGTTTCAAAGGCTTTGTGGAAAAGGAGGTGATGCCTTCAATGGCGAAGGCAATCATCTTTCTCAGTGGGTATTTTGACTCTCCAGCCTCACGAACGCCCCGTTCATAATACACTTTCCCTGTTTTAAATCCCAAGGTCGGAACAATACCACGTAGAAAAAGATTCACCTCGTTGTACTCCGAAAGGGCTTCAAGCGACGCACTGCCCATCAATCGGTAATCTGCATGGTTAGGGACCGTCTCCGCTCCCATCCATGCGAATATTGAATAGAACAGCCCCGCGGTATTACGCTTGAACCAAGTATCTTTCTCTCTGGACGATCTGACACCATAGACGATTTCACAGTGTTGCTCGGAAAACTGTGAAATCATTTCATCTGCAGCATTCACATCATCTTGAAGGTCGGCATCCATGGAGATGGCAGCATCGCATCCAGCCTTATAAGCCTCCATAAGACCAGCATAGAGAGCATTCTGGTGCCCTCTGTTATGGGCAAGTTTCACTCCCCCAAATAGAGAACCATCCATATTGTGGAGTTTCTCAATAAGCCCCCATGTGCCATCTTCTGAACCGTCGTCTACAAAAAGGATTCTGCTCTGCTCACTGATTTTCGACGCTGCGACTAACTGACTTATCTTCTGATGCAGCACTTCTGCTGTATGCCCCAAACCTTCAACTTCGTTGTAGCAAGGCAACACAAAGTAGATAATTGGCAAAGATTCAGCGTCCACCGGATCCAAAAACTTCGCATACTCACTTGTCATAGATAAATACTCTAATAGAGGCTAGAGTCATTATTCATGAGCATTAGTTGAGAACGGATCTCAACTAATCAAATTACTTTCCGGAAAGGTCTGATTCATGAAAATCGCAGTTGCAGGCACTGGTTACGTTGGATTGTCTGTCGCTTTGCTGCTTGCTCAGCATAATAAAGTTCATGCTTTGGATATTGTTCCGAAGAAAGTTGAGCTTCTGAACAACGGTAAAAGCCCTATTGTGGATGCTACGATCACTGATTTTCTGGAGAAGAACACTTCCGGAGAACGTCCTCTTGACTTCCACGCAACCGTTGATCCGGGAGAAGCGTATTCCAATGCTGATTTCGCAGTGATTGCAACGCCTACGAATTATGACGAGAAGAAGAATTATTTCGATACTTCCAGCGTGGAAGCGGCGATTTCCGCAGTGCGAAAGTATGCGCCGGAAGCGTGGATCGTTATCAAGTCAACTATTCCCGTTGGCTACACTCAGCAGTTGCGCGATCTGTTGGACGATGACCATATTCTGTTTTCTCCGGAATTCCTTCGTGAAGGTCATGCTCTGTTTGACAACTTGCATCCCAGCCGTATTGTTGTCGGAGCTCCGCAGGATGATGCATGTTCCGTAGAGGCCGCACGCACTTTTGTGGATCTTCTGGCTCAGGGAGCGGCTTCTGAGGAACGTTCTCGAGTCAATCGAGACGGCAGTACGGGCATTCCGGAACTGGTAGTGGGCACTACCGAGGCCGAGGCCATCAAATTGTTTGCTAACACGTATCTTGCACTGCGCGTGGCCTATTTCAATGAGCTCGACACTTATGCCGAAAGTCGCGGGCTGAACACCCGTGAAATCATTGACGGCGTTTGCTTGGATCCACGCATCGGCGACGGTTATAACAATCCGAGTTTCGGATATGGCGGTTACTGCCTGCCGAAGGACACCAAGCAACTGCTCGCCAACTATGATCAGGTTCCGCAGAATTTAATCGAGGCGATTGTGGATGCCAATCGCACCCGCAAGGAATTCGTTGCCTCTGAAGTGATGGATCGTATCAAAAATGCGAAGAATCCAATTGTCGGCATCTACCGTTTGACCATGAAATCTGGTTCCGACAACTTCCGCCAGTCTGCAATTCAGGATGTTATGAAGCAGTTCAAGGCAAACGGCATCCCTGTGTTGATTTATGAGCCGACGCTAGATGCCGCTGACTTCTTCGGCAGTGAAGTGACGCACGATTTTGATTCGTTCGCGGAACGTTCCACTGTTATTGTCGCCAATCGTTGGAATGATATCCTCGACAAGGTATCGGACAAGGTTTTCACACGCGATTTGTTCAAACGAGATTAATAAAAATCTCTGTCTCCTCACAAATGAACCGCACCTCCAATCATCGGATCGGAATTTCTTCAGTCCATCAATCAGGGCGCGGTTCACGTATCAACTTCACACTTGCTTACTTCTTGCCTTGCACTTTGCGTGCCACGATCTTCATGAGCTCGCGCTGCTTGGAACCGGTTGGTGCCAAAACGTCCACGTATTTACGGATTGGACTGTCCTCAGCAATGGCTCGATCATGATGCTCCGGGGGTTCCGGCTTCTGCACTCCAGACATGGCGGCGTACATTTGCGCAACAAACGGGGTTTCCTGCGCGTACTGCCAATACAGGGGAGCAAAATCGCACCAAGGATTCTTCCAGGGCTTGTCGAAACCGGCATAATGCACGACTTTTGGTGCCTTACGCGATTCCATATATGCCTTATACACGTCTGCAGGTGCGAAATCAAACACTCCCGCCACACGTCCGGCACAGTTATGCATCACGTTCCACGAATAGTCGAGGTACGTAACAAGTCCCTCGCACTCAGTGTTGAGAATGTCCTGATCGTTGTAGATGTATCCCGGTTTTACGGCAATCTGCAGCCATTCATGGACCGTATGAATCTTACGCATGCAATCCAAATTCATAACAAGCACGCCAGCTTGGAAATATCCGTAGGCATCACGCATATGCAGTTGCTTGTGCACATATTCGGCGCGAATACCATCCTTCATATTGAGATTGCCGATGAAGTCGATGTCTGGTACTGCGGCGATAGCGTTATCGCCCATTTCTGTATCAAACAGTTCGGCAACATCACCATTCACTACAAGATCGCAATCCAGATACAGCAGCTTTGAGTAGAAAGGCAACGCTTCCTGAATGATGAAACGGTAATACGTTTCCACACTGATATGCGCATTGCTGGTAGTGAGATTGAACCCCGCAAGATAGCGACTCACATCATAGAAACGCACGGTGGCATTCGAGAATTGCGCAAGGAATTTCGCGATAATCTGCTTGTTCTCATCAGAGATATTTCGTTCCAATACGATCACATCGTAAAAACGATCTGTGGAAGCGTTCTTCAGCATCGAATATATCGTGGTAGTAAGCATTGGAACGTAATTATCATCCGCTGCGAAAACTACGGGCATAATGCTTTCGGGATTCTCCTGCAGAGGCTCAAGCTTGGTGAATGGTTCCGGATGCAGAAAATGTACGCACTGCAGTCGTTTGATTTTCCAATTGGCTCCAGTGCGTTGTTTGTGCGCAAGGAAAATGTTAAGCAAACGTTCGGAAAGATGCCCGACAGTGCGGGTGGTCTGCACATCCATCTTGCTGAAATCAGTATGTTCGGCGAACTCATCCAGCAGGGGGAACAGCCATTCGTTGTACTCGAAGAAAATGTTCTTCTTCATGATAAACATGTTGCAGAAAGCTGCAGTATGCCCATTCAGCACCGCATCGGCATCCGCTTTGTAATCAGGATGATGCGCGCACAGAATGTCATACATGTGACGCAAATCCTTGAGACGAAGATGCCTATCCGCACCCCAATGCTGCTTGAGATTCGTAAACCCGCCGATACGACGGGTGTCGTTAAGCGGCGTGGTGATAACGTCCCAGCCATCTACCGCTTTGGCGATATCCACATCGTTGATACCGTATTCTTTAATGGTTTGACTATCGATATAGGAGTCGATGATCTCGCCATAGTCATTTTCCTTATGCGGAGTGTCGGCGAAATCGAAGTAGCGTCGGTAGTGGCAGAAACCGTAGTAGTCGGCGTCCTCATTTTTCCAAGCCCAGTATTGCGCTGTTAATTCGCAGTAGCGAGGATTTTTGTCGGAAATATTCTCACCCTCATCATCGTGTAGCGTGCTGTCGAATCGCTTTGCAGCCTTGGCTGCTCCAACCTGTACGGGGAGGATACTGTTTCCTTCGGGGAAAACAGCAGGCTTGTGCGCCGACACGAAGATTTTGATATCCAGATGCTGATGTTCTCCTGTGAGAGCCATGTGAGATATTCCGCCTTACTGAAACAAACGTCCTTTCCACAATAGAATATATGAGAGTACTGCTGAAGGAGGGCACACTACACGTTTTGTGCTCAAATGCTTCGCACTAGTAGGATAGGACGCTTGTGAAGAACTTTTTTGACAGCCTCAAAAAGAGGTACCACTACGCAATGGTGGTATTCAAGGAACTGGTGAAAACCGATTTCCAGTTGCGTTACCAAGGATCGTTCCTCGGTATGGTGTGGTCCGTATTGAAGCCACTTATGCTGTTCGCTGTGATGTACGTGGTGTTCGTGAAGTTCTTGAAGTTCTCCGATGGCACTCCAACCTTCCCGATTTCATTGCTGTGCGGTACCTGCTTGTGGAGCTTCTTCTCCGAATCCACCAGCATGGGTATGCAGTCTATTGTTGGCCGCGGTGATTTGCTGCGTAAGGTTCATTTCCCGAATTACATTATTGTGGCTTCCACCACGATGGGTTCCATGATTTCCCTCGGCATCAACTTGCTGGTAGTAATTTGCTTTGGCTTCTTCGCCCACGCGCACTACACATGGCGCGTATTGCTTGTACCGTTCAGCATCATCCAGTTGTACTGTCTTGGTCTTGGCGTGGCTCTGCTGCTCGCATCACTGTTCGTGTACTTCCGTGATGTGGCCCATATTTGGGAAGTCATATTGCAGGCCATGTTCTACGCGACGCCTATCATCTACCCGATTACCATGGTCGCGAATAACCCGGAATTCTCTTGGGCTGCCAAAATCCTGATGTTGAATCCTTCCACCCAAGTGATCATGGATATTCGTCATGATCTGCTTTCTCCGGAATACGTGCCGACTGTATGGAGCATGGTTGATAACAAACTGCTTTGCCTGCTGCCATATGCATTGTCTGTTTTCATTCTGTGGCTGGGCATTCACGTATTTCGTAAGTACAGCTCCAAGTTCGCGGAGGTGCTCTAAATCATGGCTGAGGTTGCAATGGCTGAGGAAAAGAACGTTGACGAGCGCCCGGTAGTGCTCAAAGTTGATCATGTTGCCAAAATGTTCCGACTACCCACGGAACAGGCGACCGGTCTAAAGATGGCTTTCCTGAATTGGACAAAAGGCATCAAGGGCTACACCGAGCAGCATGTTTTACGTGACATTAGTTTCGAAGTGTATCAAGGTGATTTCTTCGGCATCGTCGGACGTAATGGTTCCGGTAAGTCCACGCTGTTGAAGATCATTTCACAAATCTATACTCCGGAACAAGGTTCTGTAACAGTTGAAGGCAAACTGGTGCCATTCATCGAACTTGGCGTTGGCTTTAACCCGGAACTGACCGGCCGTGAGAATGTGTACTTGAACGGCGCTCTGCTTGGATTCACTCGTACGCAGATTGACGCGATGTACGATGACATCGTGGAGTTCGCTGAGCTTGAGGACTTCATGGACCAGAAGCTCAAGAACTATTCCTCCGGTATGCAGGTTCGTCTTGCCTTCTCCGTGGCCATCAAGGCCCAGGGCGACATTCTGGTGCTTGACGAGGTGCTTGCCGTCGGCGATGAGGCGTTCCAGCGCAAGTGCGACAACTTCTTTGCTGAAATCAAGAAGGACCCGACCAAGACGGTCATTCTTGTCACCCACTCCATGGATGCGGTGAAGAAGTACTGCAACAAGGCCATCCTCATCAAAGACGGCGAGATCGTGGCGAGGGGCGATAAGAATAACGTCGCCGACATGTACACTGAAGAGAACTTAAAAACTCAAAAACACGAGAAGCAAAATGATGAAGGCGCTTACGAGCAGGGCCTAAATGAGGCATGCCCTACTCTGCGAATCAAACCGATTTCCAATGTTGTAGTAAACGGAAGCACTCCGTTTGAGTTTGATCTCGAGTATCAATCCAATGCCAAGAGCGCTAAAAATCTTTTTATCACATTCACTCTTTTTGATTCCAAAAGAGGGGGAATTATCTATGATTCCGCCGATGCTCTCAAAATAGTAGAGCTAGGTCATCATACAGCACATCTCCAATTGCCACTGAACCTATTTACCAATGGTGATTTTAAGTTGCAAGCCGCAATGATGACTCCAGATCCAGATCGTCCAGGACATCCCAAGCAAATTGCCTATACCAATGAAGACAATTCTTGCTTCTTTGCAATCCGTGAATCTGGACATCGCAATGGTTATGGCCTTATCAATAGCGAATCCTTATCAATTACCAAAAGAGTGATAGCCTAATAGAATTTAGTGTGTGGGTGAGCATACGTTCACCCACACACTAAATTCTATTTAAATTTACGTCTAAGCCACCTGGGGATTGCTGTTATTTTTAACCCTACCCGATACGTATAAGTTTTCTTAATTCTTGATAATTCAACTCGAGCTTCATTACTCTGCGTTTCCGCAATTTCTTTTTCTTTCTGAAGAAGACCAATTTGTCTATGCAAATCGGTAACTAAATCATTATACCAAACTTGAAATTGCGTTATGCCAATACGACTAAGATTGTATTCATTAAGATGAATACAATCTTCTATTTTTTTATCAAGTAAAATTTGATAATCCTCAATAGACATACGAACAAATTCGCGATAAAGCTTCTCTAAAGTCGAATATAATGTATCATCATCTTGAATTGACACAAGCTTCTTACGAAGAACTTCAGAAATTATAAAACGACTTTCGAAACGTTTTACATAGTCGAATACGCCAATCTGCATAATTGAATCAGCTCGAATTCTACGCTCATACAGTTTTTCATTAATTATACCCACTCTTTTAGCGTCAAGAAGAATCTCCATAGTGAAAGGATTATCCTCAAATAAGATTCCATCAACAAAATGCTTATCTTCAAGTAGTGAATGCTTATAAAGCGTAAATGGTACGGAAGGAACATAATTATTATTATTTACCATTGCAGTAAAAGCTTCACGACCACTTGAAATCTGCAGATTTTCTACCCCACGATCACAATATCGCTCATATTCAACAATACGTTTTTTAGTCGCTTTTTCACTACCCGCAGCCTGCAAATCATCAGCGAAAGCTGTGGCAGAAAAAAAGACAGCATCTAACTCATATTGCTTTGCAAGGGTATACAAAACGGATAGTGCATTTTTTGTTAGTCTATCATCTGAATCTAGAAAATAGATATACATACCAGATGCCTTCTCCATACCGGCATTCCTAGCCGCACTCAGGCCTCGATTTTCCTGCTGCAGGATGGTAACATTCTGTTGAATTGAATCGACGGCCTTGCAAATAACAGAATACGTATTATCCGTCGAGCCATCGTCCACCACAATGAGCTCCCAATTTGAAAGAGTCTGATTCTTCACGCTGAGAATAGTCTCTTCAATGTAAGATTCCACATTATAAGCTGGAATAATGATGGAGACTAGGGGAGTTGTTACGTCCGTTGCCATATAGCATCCTTTCCGCAATATATTTTTATTAAGTAGTTAGTCAAAGCGTTTTTGTTTAATACAGTGTAAACGCTTCAGCCAACCAGCCGGCAATAGCATTCTTCACGCTTTTCGAAGTCGAACAGTACACTGTTGCTCAGCGAGTAATACATCAATGCGGCCAAATAAGGAAGAGCAATGCCCAAAATCTCAATCGTCATTCCTGCATACAATGTCGGCGATTATTTGCAGGAATGTCTTGACTCAGTACGGAATCAGACCTTCTCCGATATAGAAGCGATTGTCGTAAACGATGCGAGCCCAGACAATGTCGGAGAGGTCGCAGCACAGGCGGCCGCACAGGACGCACGCATCCGAGTGGTCACCAACAACCCGAATATGGGCACACACCGCACTCGCATGGCGGGCGTAGAAAACGCTTCCGGTGAATACACGTTCTTCCTTGATGGCGATGATGCCCTCAAGCCTGATATGTGCGAACAGCTCGCCGCGGAGATCGACAAGCATCCCGTGGACGTACTGCATTTCGGTCTTACCGTTGTCGCAACCAATGACCTTTTGGAAAACGAACGCCAAGCCTTCGAAACTTTCAACAACACTCCAATACCGGATTCCACTGGCGAAGACATCGTCCGCGACATCTTCGATGAATCTCGCGGATACAAGGCCGATTGGCGAGTGACCCAGCGCCTGTACAAAACATCTTTGTTGAAAAAGGCATTTGCGGCCATGACTCGAGACCGCCTTGGCCGGTCCCAGGACGGCTATGAGTGTTTCGTGGTTTCCGCCTTCGCGCAAAGCTACCATTCCTGCAAGGATTGCCGAGGATACATCTACTACTACGGTCGCGGCATCAGCGGCACCAATATGATCAATGCTGCAAAGTACGCACGCTATTGCGGTCATTTCAAGGCTGATTTTAACGCGGCTTATGAGTTCGCCGATGTGCAACGCTCCGAGATGCTTCATGATTGTGCACAGGGATTCCAGCGCAAGGCAACCGAGATTCTTGCCAACGATTGGAAGGTGCGTGTTCCCGAAGAGGAAAAGGCGGAAGCCGCCAAGCAGATGGAGGCCGTATTCGGCCCGGCAATCACCGGTCGTGAATTGTACCGATTCGTGCGCGATGATGCCTATGCGCTGCTTTCCAAAGGCCAGCTCCTTCCGACGGACGCCAACCTGAGCAACTGGTTCGGTATAGCCAACGCCATCAGCGTGCCCACCGATCGAGTATCCGCAGACACTATACGATTCCATGAAATGAAACGAATCGCCATTTCCCATATGCATGAGTTGACTGAAAAGTCCAACAATACCGAAGCGTTCCAAAACTACGACAAGCAGAATATCCGCATTTTCGTCACCGCGCATAAAAACGTCGACCGTTTTGACAGCGCTATCATGCAACCAGTGCAGGTCGGCCCGAAGAACGAGCGCTTCCCTTGGGCTTTCCATGATGACGAGGGCGAGAACATCGCCGATCTCAATTCACGCTATTGCGAACTGACCACGCAGTACTGGGCATGGAAAAACATCAGTGCCGACTACTATGGCTTCTGCCATTACCGCCGTTATTTCGACTTTTCCGAAACCGTGCATGAGGAAAACGCGTTCGGAGAAATCATGGACGACTATATCGACGCCAAAGCTGCGAAGGAATACGGTTTAGACGATAATAATATCGCCCACGTAGTCAAACAATACGATGTTATCACCACGCCATTCGGCGATCTAGATGAAATCATCAATAAGTACGGAAGTCCTCGTGCTCTGTGGGAAGCTGCTCCTCTGTTGCATGATGACGATTTGAAGCGCTGCTATCAGATTCTGTGCGCCATGTATCCCGATTATAGGAAGGATGCTCAAGACTTCTTCAATGGCAACAAGGCATGCTTCTGCAACATGTTCATCATGAAGAAGGAGATCTTCTTCGACTATTGCTCTTGGATGTTCCCGATTCTTGAGGAATTCGACAGGAACACCGATTACAGCACGTATAGTAAGGAGGCGCTGCGCACTCCGGGGCACCTTTCCGAGCGCCTGTTGAACATCTATTTGATGCACCATAAGCGCATCGGCTCCAATTGGAAATTCAAGGAACTGCAGTGCGTACATTTCACCAATCCGGAACCTGCCAAAGAGCTGGAGCCTCTTGATGTGTTCGACAAGCCGATCATTCCAGTCGTGTTTGCCGCGGATGATAATTATGTTCCACAACTCACCACCACGGTCTATTCGGCTATGAAAAATGCTGATCCGTCATATTTCTATGATGTTGTGGTATTGCAGCGAAATATCACTTGGGACAAGCAGGAACGTCTGCGAGACTTCTTCAAACAATTCCCGAATATGTCATTGCGATTCACCAATGTGGAACGTGAGTTGTCTGGACACGATCTTTCCACAAATAATGCTCATATCAGCATCGAAACCTATTATCGATTCCTAATTCAGAAGCTATTGCCGTTCTACGACAAGGTACTGTATCTGGATTCGGACATCGTCATCAATGGTGATATCGCCAAGCTGTACAACACCGATTTGCAAGGCAAGCTGCTCGGCGCGATTCGAGATATTGATTTCCTTGCCAACCTTAATGTCAAGCATGGCAAGCGCATGGAATACGCCAAGAATGTACTGAAGATGAAGAATCCTTACGATTACTTCCAAGCTGGCGTTCTCGTGCTCAACACCAAGGCCATGCGCGAGCGCTACACCATCAGGCAGTGGCTTACGTATGCGTCCAATCCTGCGTTCATCTATAACGATCAGGACGTGCTTAATGCACACTGTGAGGGCGAAGTGTTGTATCTGCCGTGGGAGTGGAATGTGGTTCACGATTGTGGCGGACGTGTCGGCAATCTGTTTGTGCAGGCGCCAAACGACATTTATGACGCCTACATGAGGTCACGTAACAACCCGCAGATCATCCACTATGCCGGTTTCCAGAAGCCGTGGACTGATCCAGATTGCGATTTCGCTTCCATTTACTGGCGTTATGCACGTGAAACACCATTCTATGAGCGTTTGTTGAAGCGTGTAGTAAAAGCTACGGCACCGAAAGCTCCTGTCATTGTCACGCCAGCCAAGCCACCTCGCGCGGTGGGTGAGGATAGCCCAATTCGTAAAATCATCGACCCAATCATGCCGATTGGGTCGCGCCGGAGGGAACTCCTCAAGTCAATCGGACGCACAGCACGAGGCCGACGCTAATTAACACCAAATATAAAGCCGGTGAAAAGCATTAATACTGCCTTTCACCGGCTTTAAATTTATCCTCGCTTTACCGCTCATCCTCAGCTGCCTGTGCGCTGTTTGTTTGCTCACCAGACCCGAGCATTCCAAGCATGAGCGGCGCAATCATAACCATTGGTATGAGATATCTCATGCCTTCTATGGTCACGGTAGCCGGTGAAATCCATAGAAACAGGAACGTGACAACATAAGGTGCCAGCCACGAGCAATGTCGCTGTTTACGACGTATACACTCGTAGAGAACAAACACGAATATCCATGTCGACCACACCGCACGCGAGCACAATAGATTCACTATTGGAGCTCGCGCTATGTGATCATTAATCGTCTCCTGAAGTTTCTGCACTGCATTTTTGAAGCCGCCAAAGCATAACCCTAATTTCACCGAATCAGGTAACGCATAATGATCGCTTCCTAAAGCATACGTCTGCATCACTAAATTACCAGCATTCGAATCAGTAGGTGAAGGAATGCCCAGCCAAGCCTCCTGCAAAGCGACATACGCTTCAACATATGTTTCCGGATGAGATGCCAGCCCATGGATCCAAGCAATCGCATATTGACCTAAATATTGATCATTCTGAGAATCCCAAGAATAACCTTTCACATTGTCCGATGCCCACCATTGGTACCGGTCGGCTACATCATCACCCAGAATTTTGTAGATAACCTCTAGATCCTGTCTCGAAACATCATTTTCATGCCGCTTCACCAGTAACGCGGATTGCTGCAACGGAACAGCAAGCATCTCTTGTTTTCCACCTTCCTGTATATGGAATACAGGGAAAACAATTTTCGGCATCAGTATCATAAATACCGATATAACGACAGTAAAAACACCAACAACACGCTTACGAATAATCGAAGATACTGCAAAAAATAAGATAATACAGCATATAAGCACGATGTAGACGCCAGTTTTTTTCGTAAGCCCCATCAAAAGCGCAGTCAATAAAAACGCCGTAAAAAACTGAGGTTGTTTGAGTAATAATCCCTGAGTTCTTACCGCTTCAACAAATATCATGGCAAACCAGATAAAAAACGGCATGAACAACGAATCTTTGACCATCGTCATGGAAAACAGCGCAGTAAAAGGGAATACCACAAAGAAAATCATTTCAGCAAAACAGAATCGCCATCCAGCGCCAATATGACGACAGTAAAGAATCATTGACGCAAGAGCTGCAATGGTGACCAGTTCGATAACTATGCACCCTAGGTACAACCCTCGATCAGCCGAGCCGAAAAACGCTCCTAATCGCAGAAAAGTACCAAATATCATAGTGTCGAAAACAGGATGGTGATCAGAGAGATAGTGACCATCAGTAAAAGTATTCGGCTGGCCATTCCATTGGAGCAGTTGCTGCTCAGTGTCATACCAGATGACACCCGGATAAGTAACAATCAGATACGGAAGCCAGCACAGCACCAACGCAACCGCAATTAACGCAAACTGTTTCTTCGACGTCTTAAAAGAGAAGATCTCCCGCAACTTACGCGAAACGTTTCGATACGTTTCAGGCTCCCGATTCAACCAAGCCAGCACGCGCTCTAAAAGCAACACGAAAAGGAAGAAGAGGATTGCGATTACGAGCGTATACCAAAGCATGCGCGGAGCCAGAACCAACTGATCATGCTGACGAATGGAGTCAACCAGCGATGCCAGAAAACCACAGACTATCGTAAAAACGATTAGTAACGCACGCTGCTCCGAACTTTTTTGAATCACAGCCATCTCTCAAGCCTCCGGCGATGTACCAATACAAGTCGAAAATAGCTTATCAAGCTATGGTCACCGTTGGCCATACCCTAACCGGCATAACCTTCGATGCTGCAGGTACCACAGCATATGGAAGAAATTGTATACAACCAGCACACAATGAAAAGCAGTCGCAGCTTTTCCTCAAAGTAGAGGAAGACGATTAGCAAACATAGGGCGCGAAAGATAGTATGGACTTTTTATTCAGATTCCGTGTCCCAATGAGGAAAAGACACTTCCACTGGTTCTGGAGCATATGCCTACTCAAATTCCAGGAATCGATGATATCCAGCTACTCATCATCGATGACGGTTGCTCAGATAAAGCCGTTGAAGCGATTCAAAAACTAGGCATTAAGCATTTCGTATGTCATGCCAAGCCAATGAGTCTGGCGCGTGCGTTCCGCGATGGCGTTGACTATGCGCTCAAGCATGGCGCCGACATCGTAGCCAACACCGATGGCAACAATCCGTATCCCAGCAAAACCATCGGAGAACTTGTTCAGCCTATCATACAGCACAGCGCATTGAGATCCTGAAAAAAACGGGGAAAGTATTCGACTTCGGATGGAATTTGTTGCGTCTTTGGAAATCTCTCAGCGAACAAGTACACGCTTGGACGAAGAAAAATGGCAAACCGGATGCCGTATTGGTCGGTTATATGGGGCATTTCGACGTGCTGCTCGCCCACCACGTATTTAAAGGTGTGCCGATTATTCTCGATCATCTCATTTTTGCAGGAGATACCGCAAAAGATTGTGGCGCTCGAGGATCAAAGGTCAAGCTGCTGAAAGTGCTCGACCGAACGGCCATTAATACCGCATCTTTCGTGGTATTAGACACAAAAGAGCATCAAGCTATGCTCAATCGGCAGACCAGAGTATGGTAATTCCAGTAGGAGCCACAGAAGAATGTGTACCAAACAAACATGACAATACACGCGATGCTAGTATCGTGTTTTATGGATTGCATACCCCAGTGCACGGCGTTCCGGTCATAGCCAAAGCAGCACGAATACTTGCTGATCGAGGAATGGCTTCGCGATTCATGCTCATCGGCAAAGGCCAAGATTACGATGAGGTTCGTTCACTTTGCGAAGGGTTGAATAACGTCGAATTCCGTGAATGGGTCGAACCGGAAGAACTACCTCAAGTAGTGACATCACATGACATCGCTTTGGGTATTTTCTCCAGCACCCCGAAGGGACTGCACGTGGTTCCTAACAAGGTATATCAGTCCATGGCTGCCGAATGTGCGGTTATCACCAGTGATATACCTCCACAACGCCGAGCACTAGGCAATGGCGTGGTATATGTGGCTCCGAACAATCCCCGAGCATTAGCAGACGCTATAACGTCTCTTATTTCCTCTTACAATATTCTTGTCCGCAAACAGAGCGACGCCGCTAGAAGCGCACAACGATTCACTAGTGACATCATCACACGTGAACTCTCCCAATGGATTAAAGAACATTAATCGCGCTGCAAGGACGGTAATGAGCAAGCTCAAAAAAAGTTATGAACTTGCCACTAATCCGCTGGTTTTTCCTCGCCATCGCTTTAGCAGCACTCATATGGGTTATCATCAAAAATTGGAATCCTCTTGTAGCTGCACTTGCCACATTATCGTGGCAAATCGCTGCGGCTGGATTTCTCCTAGCCGTTGTATACGTCTTTTTCGCCCTATGGCCTTGGCTCGTCATTCTTGCCGATTTGGGATCTCCACTCGATTAGAGCACAGCCACCCAGTTATTTGGCATCAGCTAGGTAGGTAAATACATTCCTGGTGGCGTATGGAATATTGTAGCCGCAACAAAAATCGGCCGAGATCATAACATTCCAGCCCGCCGTTCAGTAACGGCCATGACCGTAGCCGTGCTTAGCTCGTTACTTACCGGAACTGGAATCGGTGTCATCACTATAATTGGCACTTCTGTAGCCATTCAGTCGCCAACTTGGGCAATCTTACTATTACTAATCGCGCTAATCGCATTACTTATGTCCCCTGTCGTGAATCGACTTATCGCATTTTGGATTCAACCTGTTTAAGAAGCCAGCACCGGAACGCCAAACATCATTCAAAAGCTTGGGGTTGGCCACACTATTAGCAGTTATCGCATGGTGCATTGCCGGCATACAAATATGGCTGCTAGCTTATGGCTTCGGCATGGATCTTCCCATTTCCAATATGGCACTTTCCATCGGAGCATACACATTGGCCTGGGTAGCGGGATTCCTTGTAGTATTCGTGCCTGCAGGAACAGGTGTCAGAGAAGGAGTTCTAGGTCTCCTATTCGCAGGCTCGCTTTCATCTGGAGGAATACTGGCAGTTGTGTTAGGAATTCGCATTACCATGACATTCGCAGACCTCGCTTTCGCAGGAGCTGGCGCACTTCTGCGGACGTCAAACAAAAGATAACGCCTAGTTCTTGTCCTTCAAAATCGGGAAACGCCGTTCAGCTACATCCCAAAGGACATCAAACCAATGACCTTTGTTCCTATCAATAGTCAACTGGAAAAGCAGTGCACGCACCTTGTCTAAAATCAACGTTACAACAAATACAGCTATCCCAATAACAAAAACGATCAGAAGGATGACCGGCACAGAGTATGTGTCATACCAATGCGAAAGATTGAACCACTGCTGCCATAATATCTCTCGGACGTAATAATGCTCTGTAATTAGGTATACCCCAAACGTCGAGGCCGCACAACTATTGACAATACGACTTTGGAAATGTAGCCGGCAAAATAGCAGGAACAGGCCAAAACTTAGAGCAAGTGAAAGAAACGACCATTCTCTCTCCAAACACAATAAGTACTCATAGATCCTGTCGCTATGACCTACAGTAGCAAATGACACAATTACGTTCCAGAGAAAAATTACTACAATTGAGATTAAAAACATTTTCCATGCAGTGGCAGTTTGAAACGGTCTCATGTACCACTTGTAATATGCGATTAGCACAAAAACATAGATAAAGCCCATGGAATTAAGGCTGATTTCTAGATTTGAGTTAGGAATCAGCGTCAATACTCCCCATAAAAATCCCATCGCGAGACAACACTGTCCATGGTATTTCTTTCCCAATGCACGTAGTCCACGCACTAGAAATGGAGATAGGAAAAGGAAAATAGCATAACTTGTCGCATACCACCACGTATTGCGAGACAGAGGGAACAATATTTCCCAAAGGGATTCTATGGTTCTTTCCTCTGGTACTTTATACAGAGTCACAGCACCCAAACATAAACTCCAAAAAAGAAGTTCTCTCTCTAAAATCCATACTTTTCGACAAGATAAACGCAAAGAAGGAGTCTTATCCACGACGAACCATGCGGAAATAATAAAGAACAGCGCAATTCCTACTTTACCTGGAGTGAAATAGAATAATTGCAAAGTTAGTTTTCTTACAGATAGTTCTTGGTCCAACACAGGCAGCGCATTATGCATCACCTCGTGGTGAAGCACAATAAGCAGCATCGCAATAATTCGCAGTAATTCAATACCGGACTCACGGTTTTTGAATCGTTTCTTTACACCCATTCAACACCTGTTTCAACTATCGTCGCACCATAAAAGTATCTTTTGCCGTCGCCATCCCAATCACCAACGAGAATAGTATCACTCGTTTGCCATAACTGAATACCTCATCAGCAATACCACTAGCAATGGTATTTTTTCACATAGAAAGTGCTGCCACGGCGCACAGCCAAAGCATCATGTCCGTCACCATTCCAATCACCAGCAAAGGTCCGATCTTCTGCGTGACCGTAAATAAACGAACTATCAGCGATTCCACTAGCTAGCGTATTTTTAATGTAATAGGTCAATCCTCTTCGCACCGCCAAGGTGTCTTTGCCATCAGCATCCCAATCTCCAGATAACACCAAATCACCATTTCTTTCGTAATTGAATGTGCAATCCGCATTACCTCCGGTCAACGAATACTTCGTATAAAACGTATTTTCGCGACGCAAGGTCAGGGAGTCCTTACCGTCTTCATTCCAATCACCTGCGTAGGCTTCGTCACCAGCACGACCGTAACCGAATGAAAAATCAGCAAGCGCCGCTCTTCAAAGAATTAGATATATAATATCCGGTTTCTTCCGGATAGTCAGGAACATACTCCTTATTACCAAACGCACTCATATCTACATTCCCGCTGATGCCACCCACCTTGCCGGAACTGGTGTATTGCCATCCGCGACTGTCGGTCGGGAACGAGTCGAATCCCATGCGAGCGCCGTACTGCGCCACCCACGTGGTTTTAGCGTAAATGTCGGCATGTTTCAGCGGGCCTTGCAGATAGCTGGTGTACGAGTAGACGCTCAGGTTCTTGTATCCGGCGGACTGCAGTGCGCTGTACCAATTGTTGACGATATCGTTGTACACGTTCGGATCGGTGGGCGGCTGATGCCCCTTCCACGTCCACTTTTCCAGGTCGTAGTACACGGGGTACGCCAAGTCGCTCGCGCTCACACCGAATTGCTTAAGTTTGGCGACCACGTCGGCACCTTCTTCTTTGGCAATCGACGGAGTGTCCGCGTAGGAATACCAGTAGATACCGAACGGGATGCCGAGCCGCTTGCATTCGGAAATGTTACGTTGTGCTTTCTTGTCGGCATTGTTGCCCCAACCGTAGCCGAGGCGGATGATCACGCCTTCCACGCCGTCGGCTTTCGCTTTGGCCCAGTCGATATCGCCTTGCCATTCGGAAACGTCAATCACGCCTTTGGCTTGCTGCACGAACAGGTTGTTCTGGTAGTCGAAGAAAGCTTTCGAATTGTCGTAAGTGCCCCAGTGCGCGCCGTATTCATTGCTTTCGAATTTGGAGAGCTGTACGTTCGCGTCGGCTACAGCATTTTTGACATCTTCCGCACTTACCGGAATGAAGGATTCGCCATTGGTTTTAGCGAGCGGATCCGGCTGCTGATCCTGCGTACCGACCAGTGTCGCATCGGTCACGGTTTCGCCGGTTTCAATATTCTTGACCTCCCCTTCGGGGGTAACAGCCAGGTCTTCCGAAACTACAGTTGCATCGTCGGAAATCTCGTCACTGACAGCATCCGGAAGTTTCGCATTCGGATTGTCAGGCATACTGTCTTGCGATTGCTGGTCGCCCGTCTGATCATCCGACTGATCGTCAGACTGCATAACAACGCCATTATCTGCAGTAACGGGACCGCTCTGTGCAACAGCATCCTCAATCGCAATATCCTGCAATGCGTAAGCCGGCGTAACCGCAACGGAAGCCGTCAACGCAACCGCAGACAGCGCAGTCACAATCTTCAAAACATGATGTGGCGAAACCATTCATCAGCCTCTCTTGAATAAAGTCATCAATCCCGAATATTCGGCGTGAACGCCCTAATCGCCAACTCTAACCGCACCCCGCAACCCCAGCACAGCACTTCTCAAAGATTTTAAGAAGTTCCGGAAAGCATGCAGAAGTTGAAGAATGGCCACGTGCATTATATGAGGCAACACGAGTGCGGTAAATCGAGAACGAACGGGTATCGTACACTGTATATTGGCATTTCAGGTGGGCACTCGGCACGGTCAGCATTGACCAGGACCGGAAGCCGGCACCAGGGATCACAGAATAGCAGGCAGATTCTGGAGGGGTTATGGCACGGCACGGCAAGAAGCCAAGCAAGGAAAATACCTCGTCACGCGCACCGAGAACAATTGCCGGAAGCACAACGCCCAACACTTCTGCCGACGGTATTGACGCCGCTACCAGCAGCAGCGCTTCCAATGAAGCTGACGCAACCGAAGCCGGCACCAACGCGATCGACACCAACACAACCGGAACACGCACAATCGTCAGTGGAGACACGGCTGAGACCAGCAATCGGCAATCGCTCGAAGCAGACGCAGCCGTTAAATCCAACGAATCCCGTCGACCGCAAGACCCGTTCGACGCGGCCATAGCGCAAGGCATCAGCGATGGCGACGCTTGGACGAACCAGCATGTAAAGCGCTTCTATCGCCAGATCATTATCACCGTAGTCGTCGTGGTTGTCGTTTTGGGTGCGATCTTCGGATTCACAGGCATACGCGCATCGCAGCAAATGCGTGACCTGTCCGCGCTGAACGACTGTAAGGAAGTCGTCACGGCCATGAACACCTCCTATTCGAAGGCGTTCCAGCTGAAGGCAAAAATCTCCGAAGCGTTCACCAGTTTTGACAAGTCTTACGATCTCGACAAGCTTGCCGAACTTCATCAGACGGAAGTCACCGCTCCGAAAACACTGAGCTGTGCCACCGACGCCTCCGCCACTATCAGCAAAGCCAACGCCGCAAAAGCCGAGTATGACAAGCAGGCCAAGCAGTTCAAGCAGGCCCTGCAGAAGGCCGACGAGTCCGCGGCCTCCGATGGTGGTGACGGAACTGATGGAACGACCAGTGGCGATAACAGCACCACTGGAACGGACTGAGCTGCAGCCACGAAAGGCGATGCTGGAGTTGCCGACGTCGCGTCCGCCACGGACGGCCCTGTCGACCAATCCGGCGCAGCCTACGCAACCGACGCGACCGGAGGAGGCTGATTTGAATAAGAAACGACTGGCACGTGTGATTATTGCCGCTGTAGTGACCATGGCGATACTTGTGGCGATCATTGTTGGCTGCGGGCCGAAATGGGGCGACGGTTCGGCGAATGTCAACGCTAGTAACGCCAGCAGCTCCTCCGGCACAAGCGACGATTCATCCGCAAACTATGCGACCCGCGCATCGGTACAACTCCCCTCCTATTACATGGAGAACATGGTTTTCCAACGTGGTAAAACGCTGGTAGTCAAAGGAGCCGTCACTACTTCACAGCGTGGGAAAACCGTTGACCCAACACAACTGGTTACAACGATTTCCCAAGGTAAGAAATCATCATCAGCGCAAGCAAAAATTTCCAAGAACGGTGATTTCACTTGCAATTTACCTAAGCAGAAAGCAAGTCTTAAGCCATATTCATTAACGATTTCGTACAACGAAGCCACTTTGTTGACTCTGAAAAACGTGTATGTCGGCGACGTTTTTATTGCTGCCGGACAGTCGAATATGGAATTGAATTATTCGCAATACTACGAGGGCCCCGGCAATGACTATAATTTCGGCGGAGGTCTAGTAACAACCAACGATCTACCGAAACAGCTTTCCGACAAGAACGTGCATTTCGTTGCGAGCGCCAACACCACGGAAGGTGCTGATTTCCCGCTACGCGACGTGAACGAGCAGGCCGATTCCTGGCTTGATGCGACCGCCGAAAATTCGCAGCATTTCAGCTATTTGGCACAGCAGTTCGCCATGCAGCTTCGCGCCGCGCATCCGAATGTGCCCGTCGGTATTGTTCAGACCGCGTGGAGCGGCACGCCGATTCGAAGCCATGTGAAGGGTGGCTCCATTTATGCGAACCATATCGCGCCATTGGAGGGTTTCCATGTGGCGGGCGTGCTGTGGTACCAAGGGTGCAATGATTCCGCGAACGAGGCGACTGCATTGGCATACGAGTCTCAGATGACGTCGCTGATCAACCAGTATCGTGCAGTGTTTGACCAGGATGATCTGCCGTTCCTGTATGTGCAGTTGGCGCGTTGGCCTGGCTATCAGTACACTCAGAACGTGCGATTCGCACAGTTGAGCACGTTGAACAACGTCGGATTGCACAATGCCTCCAACGTTGCAATGACCGTGTCGCTTGATACGGACAAGGGCACTTCAACGTTGATACATCCGCTTGGCAAAGATATTCTTGGCGCACGCATGGCCGCGCAATATCTGGCAATGTCGGAAGGCAAGGCCGTTCCCAACGGACCGCTTATCGCACATGCGAAGCATGCTTCCGATGGCACGATCGTATTGTCATTCCAAAAGGGCACCGCAACTGGTTTGCAGGCAGAAAACCCCAATTATTCCAAAACCGCTAGTGCGACCGTACCTAATTACACGGCCAATTCGGACGCGACTCCTTTGGATGGTATTGCTAATGTCGCAACGCCGACTTCTGCATCATTGCAAGGTTTTGAAATTTCCAACGATTCCGGAAAATGGGTTCCGGCAACGGCTGTAATCAAAGGTAAGCAGATTGTGCTGAGTGCCGCTGATGGAAGTTCGAATCTTAACGCGGTAACTCAAGTGCGTTATTGGTGGAGCGGAAATCCGGCTATTTCCAGTCTGCTCTATAACGATCTTGGATTGCCGGCAAGTCCGTTTATTGCGGTTGTTGAGTAGGCCGGCCAACTGATAATCGGAATATTATTCGTCGGCGGCGAAGGACACGACAAAGCGAGATAGGGATTATCCTGAAAATCAGGCATGTTTTTCTCGAATTTAAGTCGAAGCAATGTTGACTGTCAGTCGACGTAGTGCGGGGCGCTGGACGCCATGCGGGGTGTAACACCGTTATTGTCATTGTCATCGTCATTACCGTCCGCAGTGGAATCTTGCGATTTACGAAGCGATCCCGAAGCCAATGAACGTATGGATCGAACGGAACGGCCAAGCTGCGACTGCTTTTCCTGCTCATCCGACTGAATTGCGGGAAACGCACCGGTCACAGGGCGAACACGACCGGTCGCAGTGGGAATGAAGCTTGGCGGCAGCACTTGCGTGGTAATGGCGCTCGGCGATGATGCATGATAGCGGGCCATCGAAGCCAGGGAGTCGCGGGTATCGAGCTCACGCTGAATATCTAGCTCATCGTCGGATTCAGCCATCGCCGTCCTCCTTCTTTTCCGGCAATTTCCGCCGGTAATCTCTCTCCGCTGGTAACGGTCACCGTTCCGAGCGTAATGCAAGGCGGCAGGCCGCTGCGAACGAAATCATCGATATGCGCAACTCCCCCACTGTTTCGCAACTTTTTCGTCGAACATCTATCTACGCAACAGGCCATTGTAAAATCGCCGTTCTGGCATGAAAAAAAAAGGCTTTCGGAATCATCCGGAAGCCCTACTGGCGGAGAATACGAGATTCGAACTCGTGAGGCTGTTACACCAACACGCTTTCCAAGCGTGCGCCATAGACCACTAGGCGAATTCTCCAATTCTGCAACGTCTCACAGTATCTATCCGCGAAACGCAACTTGATTAGAATACAACAGTTTCTCCTAAAACCCAAATCGGCGTGTCGCAACGTCTCCAATCTCCCACTCACTGGAGGAATCCGATGCATGCGGACTTCCCCGCGTACCAAATCCTCCACCCTCTGGGACAATTCACCTGCCAACACATCTCTCAGCGTCCCAGATCACCCACTCACTGGAGGAATCTGCCCGTCACCAAGCTTCTCACAGACCAAATTCCTCCAGCCACTGGAACACTCAGTACGCCCACAGGCCCTCTACGGTCCGAAAACCTCCACCCACTGGAGAAAAACACCCGCGTACCGGCCTCCAGACGTCCCAAAACCTCCAGTCACTGGAGGAATTGATACGTTGGCAGGCTTACAGCATCTAAATCCATCCACTCACTGGAGGAAGACACCCACTGACGGGCCTCCCAGCATCCAGATTCCTCCACCCACTGGAGGATTCTTTCGTGTGTCGTGGGGAGGCGCACGCCAACAGACCAACGACAGACCAACGCACGACGGGACCACCGCAACGCCACGCCCGACGGGAACCCACGGAAACGAACACCGGAAGAAAACAAAAAAGGGTTTCCGGGAGCCTTGCGCCCCGGCGGGAACCCCCACGCGAATACGAAAAAGAAAGGACCCTCCGGGAATCCCCTAGGGGACTCGACCGGAAGGTCCTCCAAACAGTTGAATGCGGCGGCGCGCTACTCTCCCACACCCTCTCGAGTGCAGTACCA
>ERZ1031885.92-NODE-92-length-39849-cov-23.425642_pt1 | contig 39849 bp, 44 predicted proteins | sample MGYA00518168_ERZ1031885 | MGnify/ENA primary metagenome ERZ1031885 (study PRJEB33719, sample SAMN04261269) | wastewater metagenome | biome: rural village; feature: human; material: feces | host: Homo sapiens | place: El Salvador | collected 2014-01-14 ...
GAGTGGTACACTTTTTAATTAGAAAGTGGTACACTTTTAAATTAGTATATACAACGCTGATTATCAGCTACTTACAAAGTCAAGTTTGCATGATACAAAAATACAAACTTTTCGGACGAAATTATATCACACCAACTTTACTGATAAAAGTTAGTTTTTACTGATTATCTTTAGTATTCTCAAAAATTCTTTGTATCTTTGCCGCAAAAACCGCATATATATGAATCCAGTCGTTTATATTAAAATTCCCACTCACATCAGGCAATGGGCATATCATGCCTATGGCAACCCTGTCATCTTTCCTGTCGGTGGCAATGAGGTGGCGGTGATCCGCAAGTTCACCACTAAACCTCCATCGGCAAAACTCTCACTTGTTGAACAGGAGAGTCAAACAGAGCAGGAGGCTGCAGACTCCACAAAGCTTCATCAGAGTGCTTCTCATATATTTAAGGATAAGGAGTTCGAGGAGAGCCGTTGGCTCACTCATCCTGATGAATATCTCGCTATCATGCTCCCAGACTCCAAGGCTAAACCTGTGCGAGAGTACTGTTATCTCGGTCCTCGAGCAAGACGTGCCATCAAGGAGGTCATCATCGACCTCTTCAAGATGGATCTCTGGGCATCGCTTAAGGATATCGCTGACCGATCATGCCGCATATCTTCCATCATTTCTGCATGGTGCGAGCAGCATGGTATTGGCATCGATTATGAGGATACTGTGCGTCAATGCTTCTACAGAATGCGTGATCAACACGCAAAAAAAGGCGTTATTTTAAATTCTACAACAAGATTTAGTAAATGTTAGCATAAAATTTTCCGTCGCTGCGAACAACTCCGAACAAAACCGAAATATCCAAACAACCACGAACAAGTCCGAACAACTTAGAAATATTTCAAAGCTTATGGCATACATCAAAAACATCATCAAAATAGAGGCGGCTGAGGCAGAGAAACTCAAGAGTGTGATCTTCCCAGCACGTCATCTTTGCATTCTTCCACAGGATGTCGAGTTTAGACAGATTCAGTGCAAAAATCCGTCAAGTTGTGAAATCTCCGACAAAGTAGAGTCTAAGGTTCGTATTTTCACGTCGAAACTCACCTTCAAGTCGTGTGAGCAAATTAATTCTGACGACATACCACTCGCATACAGGGTGACAACCGCCGATGGATGCCGATACCTCATCGGGCGCGACCATCGCCCGTTTCCTGTCCTCACTCGCTCCGAGCTTATGCCGAGCTCGCACACCGACAGTTCACTCATCGCCTATACCGTTACATGGTCTGATGTGATAAAACCGCTCCAAATCATCGAATAAAAGTTTTTTTATTCTTCCCTCATATTATATAACTTTGCAGTGTTCTTATTCGCAAAGCTATATGAAATATCAAATATCAATCACTGGCTACATTGGGTCGTGGACTAAGAGAATGGTCCACGACATTCTCAATGACAACAAAGGCAAGCATGTAGATGTCTCCATCGACTCGCTTGGTGGAGAAGTTTCCGCCGGTCTCGCCATCTGCCAGATGTTCAAGTCACATGGTGATGTCACCGTTGACTTCCAGGCTGGCTTCTCTGCATCCGCTGCAACCATCTGTGCGATGGGTGCCAACAAGATCCGCATGAGCAAATACACTTTACTCCTCGTCCACAAATGCTCCACAGAGCAGTTCGTATGGTCTGCGCTCAACGAGGAAGAGATTGGATCTCTCATCGAGCAGCTTCAGAAACAGCAGGAAAACCAGCAGAAAATAGACAACATTATCGCCAACGTTTACTGCGACCGCTCCGGCAAAAATCATGAAGACATCATCAAGGTGATGTCTGAAGCTCGCTGGCACACCGTTGATGAGTGCATCGAGCTTGGTTTTGTCGATGAAGTCATGGATGGCAAGCCTGCCGAGATTACCGAGCAGACACAAGACTTTATCAAGTACAACAACCTTCCAGTATTGCCAGAGGTTGTCAATTCATGGTACGAGAAGAAGCCAGGCTTCCTTGACCGTCTGTTTGGAAAAGACAAACAACATAACATTATTTTAAATATGATCAAGAATTGGACTCACATTAACAATGTCCTCAATATTGAGGGTATTGAGGCAGAAGATTCCGCAAAGGACTGCACCATCTCCAAGGAGCAGATGCAGAAGATTGAGGACAAGATGGCTGCCGATGCCAACTCCATCCATGACAAGGACGAGGCACTCACCAAAGCCAAGAATGAAAAGACGGCTTTGGAAGGCAAGGTCAAGGAACTCGAAAAGGAGAGAGACGACCTGAAGGATAAAGTGAAGGATCTGGAGGATCAGCCTGGTGGTAGTACTTCTACAGCTGTAGAGGACACCAAGGCACAGGACTACTTCTCAGGTCAAGTGTTTGACGCTATTAATCAATTTGCATAACATGGCAGAAGAAAACAAGTTCATTGCCCCTGCAAATGTTCATGAACAGTTGCAGAAGACTGCTGCAACATACCGCAAGCAGTTGATTACCATGCCTACCAAGGGATTGAAGAAATCACTCTCATACATGACACTTCGCCCAGGCATTCGTGTTTCAGAGACAGTCGGAGAGTTGACTGGTAACGCTGAGTTCGGTCCATATGATGAGAACCGTACTGCCGATAGCGGTGCAAAGATCACGCCTCGCACCTTGGAAGTGTTCCTTGGTAACGTCGACGTGAAATTCTCACCTAACTCGGTATATTCCACCATTTGGGGTGCCAACGCCATGAGTGGTGATGCTCTCAAAAACGTACCTATCACCCTGCAGGTTCTCCAACTTCTCGCCTTGAAACTTGGTAAGAACCTTGATAAAGTGCTTTGGAATGCCGTGCGCAATGCCGCCGGTAATGGTTCGAAAGACCTTTTCAATGGTTTAGATACAATCGCAGCCAAAGAATTGACAGCTGGCACACTGTCAAGTAATCTCGGCAACCTCATCAAGGTTTCAGACATCTTGGGTAGTGGTAAGGTCCTCAATGACGACAACGCAGTTGACTTCGCACAAGCTATCTGTGAATCTGCTGACGAGGAGTTGATGGCAGAAGATAATCTGCTGCTCTTCGTTCCTCAGAGTTTCGTTAACATGTACAACCGTGCATACCTGAAGAAGTTCGGATCTGTTCCATACAACAACGGTTACAACCACAATACCATCGTGGGATTCGAAAATGTACATTTTGCTCCTCTGAGCAATAAGAAGAATGCTCCATTCTTCCAGCTCACAACTCGCAGCAATATGCTCGTGGGTGTCAACGAGGCTAACAACAACGATGCTGAGAAAATCAGTGTGGAGAAATATCACCCATGGAAACTCGACTTCATCGCCACCAAGTTCTTCGGCACTCAGTACGAGAGCATCAACAAAGAGCGCATCATGTTCATCACTGATGATGGCCAGAAGCCTATCATCCAAAAGAGCGCCACAGCCGAAGGTACAAGTCTTAACGGCGAGCAGGATCCTGTCGATGACACAAACCCAGCCGATGGCACAGGTGCTGAGAGCAAGGAGTAAACTTTCACCTTATTATATATAGGAGATTAAATTATGGTTTGCACAACAAAAGATTTATATAAATCAGTCCGCAAATGTCCAGGAGTACGCATTACTCCTGGCGTTCGCCCTAAGTTCTTGGCTATTCTCAAGTCAAAGATTCTCACATGGCCAAAGCTTCCTGATGACATAGAGGATAAAGCTCCAGACATGACCGCACTTGCCACATACAAGGGCAACTTCACTTTGAATGCTGATGCTAAGTGGCATGTGGTTGATCTGGTCTCCCTCAAGTCAAGCATTACCACCGAGACACAGGGAGAGGCTCCTTCAGCCACATTCCTCAACAAGGCTGAGTATATCATCGGTGGCATGGATGCCGATATTACAGGATTCGGCCGAATGGTCATCAACGACGAGATGATCTATGCTCAGCAGATGCCTAACGGACGTTTCCGCATCTTGGGTTGCGAGATGTTCGCACCTAAGTCCACATTCGCTCAGAATAGTGGTGCGGGTGCTACTGACTCCGTCACCTCTACACTCAGCGTTGAAGCCACAGATGTTAGCCCGGCACCTTTCTATGAGGGCAAACTGGAGACCGACGAGGGTGACCTCAGTGGTCTTGACGGCTCCGTATGGACTGAGCATTCAGCGTAGACGCTATTTTACTCATAATATCAAAAATGTTTCAGCAGCTTAGGTGGCTCTCGCTTCGTGCCTGAGCCACCTTTTATTATTTTCGCATATATGGATCATCAATTCACCAAACAGATACAAGCATGGCTCAATGCCAAGCATGAGAGCGATGCAGACGTCATTAAGGGGGCAAATATGCTCTTCCGTCTCAACAGAGACCGCTTCTATCATGCCCGTGCCACCAGACAGCCACAGGCATACCGTTCCAACATCGAGTATGAACTGGGCAAGTTCCTCAAAATTCGTCTCGACAAAATGACCATCGATGAGGTCAAGCAGATGGATAATCTCGTCATTCCAGAGGCACAAGCCATCATCGACGAGGGTGCACCAGCGGCTACGACCGAAGAAACGACCGGTACGACCGCCAAAACGACCGATTCCAGCGAGGAAGAGTCCAACAATGATGATGCAGAGTTGCCTTCCTCCGAAGAAGATGGTGTCGCAGTCATCCGCAAAGGCAAGCGCAAGGATCACGATTTTCTGCCCGAAGAAGTTGCAGCCCTCTGGGATATTAACGCCAAGCGATACAAGGAGATAAAATCTACCTTCGAGACGCTCAAGTCGATGGAAGATAAAGAGCCGTGCGACCGATACGAGTATCTCAAGATACTCTCCGACCTTGACAAGAAGTATCGTGCCGACATGCTCACCTACGACTCATACGTGGTCAAACGTGCCGACCGTGACCGTGTTGCTAAAGCCCGCCTCGCTGAGAATGGCAACCAAGGCTAAGGTAGCAGACCTACTGAAACCCATCGGCGAAGTCCAGACGCAAGCCTATTTCGGGCGACATATCCACACCCTCGGTCTCATCAAGTGGATTCTCTCACAGATAGGCTCTGCAGAAGTGTGGGTGTCATCCTATTCTACCTCCGAGGAGTTCCTCCGTGGGTTCCGCCTGATGCGGCAGTCTGACAGCATCCGTTCGGCAAAGATGCTGCTCGATGTCAAGGCGAGCAAGAAGACCGTACAGCTTTGGCGCATGATGCAGGCATGCTTCGACGAGGTCTATCTGGGTGAGAACCACTCCAAGGTGATCCTCTTCAGAGCCGCCGATTGCGTGGTGTCGGTCGTCACCTCACAAAACCAGACCTATGGTAGCCGTGATGAATCGACCATCGTCACTACAGAGCCACAAGTCTTCTATGATCTGCTCCATGGTTACCTGGAGCACTGTACTAACAAAAGTTTGAAAATCAATGGAAATTACACAGGAATTGATGAAAAACGTGCAAGACTTGGCAGAGACTTTGACTCCGATATCGGAGATGTCCGTCCTTTTGGATATTAACGAGGATGAACTGCGTGAGGAGATTCTGAAGCCTTCGTCTAAGCTTCACCGTGCCTACTACCTGGGCATGGCGACTGTGAAGCAGCAGCTTCGCAAGAATGAACTTGACCTCGCTGCTGCTGGCTCGCCACAAGCCGTGCAGCGCACACATGAATACCTGAACCAAATGTTAGAGGAGATTAGAGTATGAGAGAACCAGCCAACATCGATGCCATCATCGACCTCATGGATCGCACACCCGAAGAGATGGATGCGCAAAATGTGCCAGCCCCTGTGCGTGACCGCATTTTACGCATCCGTGCCCTCTATTCCTGGTGGCTCGTCAATCCCCGCAAGACAGACCAGGAATTGGTATTCAAGGATATGCAAGACTATCGTGTGCAGCGCATGATGGCATACAACGATCTGCACCTCATCAAGCTCATACTGGGCAATCTCCAGCGTGTATCCAAGGACTTTGCCCGTTTCCGATTCGACCAGATGATACAGCGCACCTACGATAAGGCTGAGTCCATGGGCGATGCCCGTGCCATGGCTGCTGCAGCTGCTGCCTACGGTAAATATCATCTCCTGGATAAGGAAGATCCTGTGGATAATGGCTACGACCAGATTCAGCCTCAGGTGTTCATCCCTACCACAGATCCTCGTCACTTGGGTCTCAAGCGCATTCCTAACGTGATGACCACCATCAAGAAGCTCATCAAGAAATACACCGACAACTCCATGGATCTTGTCAAAATCGAAGCTGAAGACTATGATGAGCAACTCTTGGAATATACACCAACAGAAGAAATCAAGGAGGATGCTCAATGATCGATCAATATCTAAACCCAGCACAGATGGAGGTCAACTTCATCAACGCTCGAGACAACGTGGTAGTAGGCGGTCGAGGCATAGGCAAGAGTGTACTCCACTCCATGTTCAACCTGCGCAACATGCAGCGCATGCCTGGCAGCAATGGTGGCTTTGTCTCCGCCAATGCAAAGCGATGTCTCACCAATACCATACCGTCCATGCTTCAGCACTGGGAGCGATGGGGCTTCCATCGGGGCAAGCATTATCTCATCGGGGTCAAGCCACCTAAGAAATTGGGATGGCCCGACCCGGTCATTCCTCCTTCCAACTGGGAGAACACCATCTCTTTTTATAATGGAAGTATAGGCACCATTATCTCACAAGACCGCAAGGGCACGTCTAACTCCCTCTCGCTTGACTACCTCGACATCGACGAGGCGAAGTTCATCGACTTCGAGCAGCTGAAGGATGAGACCTTCCCTGCCAACCGTGGAAATGTCAACCTATTCGGTCAGCATTACTACCACCATGGCATGCTTGTCACCTCCGATATGCCGGTCACTAAGAAAGGTTCCTGGTTCCTCAACTACAAGAAGGATTGTGATCCTCACCTCGTGGAAGCCATCTCCTCGCTCGTGGTCGAAGAGTTTGACATCCGCAACCGCATCAAGACATCGGGGCACGTCAGTCTATATGCCAAGCGTCGCCTGAAGGAGATAGGCTTGCTACTGGCACAGTTGCGTTCCAAGACACTCTTCTACAAGGAGTATTCCTCTGTCTATAATGTAGAGGTGCTCGGCATGGAGTTCATCAAGCAGATGAAGCGAGACTTGCCTGCACTCACCTTCCAGACTTCCATCATGTGCAAGCGGCCATCCATCTCGCTCGATGGCTTCTACTCAAACCTGCGTGATGTCAACTTATACACGGCTCCCAACCTCGACTTCCTCGATGGCCTGGAGTATGACATCGATAAGCTACAGCATGTGGATGCACGCATGGATGCAGACGTTGATCCTGACCGTCCGCTGTGCATCGCGTTCGATGCCAATGCGCTCATCAACTGGATGTGCGTGGGACAAGACAACCTGCGTGGCGAGGCTCGTTGTCTGAAGAGTTTCTTCGTGAAGTATGAGAATAAGCTGCCTGCCCTGCTCGATAAGTTCATGGAGTATTACCAGTACCAACGATGCAAGGAGGTTAACTTCTACTACGACTCTACCTTCGTGGGCAACAACTACGCCCTGATGAATGATGACTTCCATACCTTCATCGCCAACTATCTCACAGACCATGGCTGGTATGTCAACGAGGTCTATCTGGGCAACCCGATGGGACACCTGGAGAAGATGCTGCTCATCAACCGTATGTTCGTGGGCAAGGCTGAGCACCGTGCCGTGATCAACAGCGAAAACAATGAAGATCTGCTCATATCCATCCGCCTTGCTGGTGTGTATAATGGCAAGAAGGATAAGCGAGGAGAGAAACTGGCAGAGACCGAGGAGGACAAGCTGGAGGCTCGCACCGATGGCTCCGATGCCTTCGACACACTCATGATTGGCATAGAGAAATTCCCGCAGTCCGATGGCTATATCTCCACTGGCTCCATGCTCTGATATTATTTTTTTTTCATACGATTATAGATAGGTGGTTAGCATTCTCGCTTGACCGCCGTTTGGGGGAGTTCGCAGCGATGCGGACTCCCCTTTTTATGTTTAGCACTCTTACAAACTTCTTAATACTTGTTTACATATTCCGTCTTTTCCAAGGGTCGGGAGGCGGGCTCGGGCGCAGGGCGGTGGGGGGTCGTTTCGGCGACAAAGGGGAATTATTTTCCCTTTGAATCCCTAAAACCCCGATAAAATCGAGGTTTTCCAGCCTTTGGGTGTGGAAAACCTGTCGTAAAACGACACATTCGGCATCTTCAACTTCGAGGTCGAAGCCTGCCAAATGTTGCGATTTCATCGGTCTAAGGTCTGTTTTTCATGCAGAATGCCTGAAAAACACGGTTTTCTTGATACGCAAATTTTCTTTTTACCCATTTCTATACAGATGTTAAAATTTGCGCTGTTCAAACGTCACAGAGGCTTAACACCAAGGTAAGGCAAAGCCTTTTCTTTGTCCGCTTTATCCGCTCCGAGAGCAGCCCTTTATAGGTAGCCCATCAGACTTTATCCCTTTTTCCTCAGCAAATTTACGGCGGACGGTACCTACCAAGTACTGGTTCCCGATTTCTGCGAAAACTTCCTGGCAGCCTTCCACAATCACAGATTGGGTATTCCTGTAACTTTTAGCCGAAATTCCTTGGTCTTCATACCTCTTCTCCGCTCGTCTCATTGCACCGTAAAAAGTGACAAAAAAGCCTGACGGGCAGAATAAAAAAAACTCTCAGACGGGCAGACAAAGACGAGTTCAAGTAAAAAGCTCCTTTAGCCCTCTGGGTAGAATAAAAATTTTAAAGCGTATGAAGACTTTCAACTATTACGAGTACAACTCCAAGCGTTTCGACCGCTCAGCCAAGGCAGAGCAAGTAAGAAACTTCATCTTTGCCTTCAAGGATGGCAAGAAGTGGGCGACAGACTATGCAGCCGACATGGTGGCAAAGTCATTCTCTCAGACCTATGGCGACAAAGCCGGCAACTTCGTGCTTGTTTGTGCTCCAGCCGCCAACTCAAAGAAATACACCAAGCGTTTCTCTCATTTCGCCTCTAAGGTGAGCCAAGAGGCTAAGGTACAGAACGGCAACGACCATCTATTCATCTATGGCGAGCGCACAGCCAAGCACAACAGCGCAAACCATGTTTCTGAAAGCTTCGGCTACAGGGTGGCACTCGATAGAGAGTACTTCAAGGGCAAGAAGGTCATCATCTTCGACGATGTGATAACGAGCGGAGCGACCGCCCAAGAGTTTGCAAGCCAACTCGCTGAATGTGGCGCCGAGGTCATGGGTGCCATGTTCCTCGCAAGAACCAAAAGAATGTATAACTAATAAAAAATATAATGATGATACGACAAAATTATAACGACCTTTGCATGGAGGAAAGACCTCAATACAGAGCCTACAACTACGGCATGGACACCCTCAGCAACGTGGAACTCCTCTCGCTTGTGATGAACAGAGGGGCAGGAACAAAAGAGAGCCTACAGCAGGCACGACAGATTTACAACATCATGGGCGAGAGCCTACGCAATATCAAGCGTGCGAGAATTGAAGAACTCGAAGTGGTGCAGGGTGTAGGCGACTGCAAGGCGATAGCCATACAAGCCGCCATCGAGCTCGGAAGACGCTACCAGATGGAAAAGGTGGCTCAGCAGACCGACCTCGGCAGCAGCTTGGCACTCTATAACTTTCTTCTCCCTCAGATGGAGGACAACGAGAAAGAACGTTTCTTCGTGGTGCTGATGAATCAGAACTTCCGCCTGATAAAGTGCATCAAACTCAGCGAGGGAGGACTGACGGAAACGGCGGTCGATGTACGATTGATAATGAAAGAAGCGGTGCTCAACAATGCCACCATCTTAGCCGTGGCGCATAACCACCCGTCCAACAATGCCACGCCAAGCAAGGCTGATGAAGAAGTAACTTTGAAGATACACAAGGCTTGCCAAATCATGCGCCTTTTCTTCATGGACCACATCATCATTACAGAGGATGGCTTCTATAGCTTCCACGACAAAGGCAAGCTATAATATATAATAAGGTACAGGGAAGACATTTCTGTCTTCCCTGTTTTCGCAAATTTTTCGCCTGACGGCGAAAGTAGTCTGGCAAGAGCCTAAAAGTGGTCAAACATTACCCATTTTTATGTTCAAATGTTAAATATTTGCCAAAAATACGTTTTTTCGTAGTAAATATTTGGATAATACGAAAATTTGTAGTATCTTTGCATCGTCTTAATACAAAATGTGCCTATGGAATTTAAGTACAGTTTAAACGAAAAAGAAGCGGAACTGATAGAGGCTATCAGGAATTACAGGCTATCTTACCCAGATGGTTATCCGCAATTATTATGGTATGCCCAGCAGCTTTTTGATGACTTGGTTGACATGCCAGAGTAACTAACAAAAAGCCCTCCCTTCGGGGAGGGCATTAAAAACAATGGAATTATGGAAATCGTAGCAAAAACAAACCAGGTTAAGGACAGTGCCGTAAAGCAGCGCATTCAGGATATCCAGTTATTGGTATCATGGCGCGAGATAGCACGCACTTATTTTGGAAAATCGTCATCATGGCTCTACCACAAGCTTGATGGTATCGATGGTAATGGTGGTGTAGGTGGTTTCACTGAAGAAGAAAAAATAATGCTCCGTGGAGCACTATGCGAGGTTTCAAATCGCATTCGTGCTGCAGCGGATAGAATCTAAGAAAAATGAGGCTAGGGGCTAAGCACTCCCCTATAAGACAAAAGACACCATAGCCTTGTGGTGCTAATCATGCGATTAGGCATGGTTAAGTTTCAATACAATTATAAACACATGGAAAAAAGAAAAAATTAAACGAATGCCCTCGGTGTGTGATGCATCGGGGGCATTTTGTTGTCAAAACGTTTGGCTGCCTCAAATAAAAATATTATCTTTGCATCCAAACATAGATTATTATGCAATGTGTGATTCGGGCAGGTCTCACGCAGGGCAAATTTAAAATATACAGCTGTTATGGCTCGTGCTGAAGGACTGCCCTCTGGATGCACGAGCCGTTTTGTTTTATGAGAAAGATTATAGGATATGATGACGATGAGTGGAGTCTTTCCTGTGATGATGGAAGTGGGTACTCAAATGAGGGACGTTTTCAAAACAAGAAGAATATAAATGAGAATAAGATAATAGACTACATATTGGGACTGTTTACCAAGAACGAAATGAGCAAGGATGATATGTTCCTCTATGGTGCAGGAGGCTTCATTGCAGGATGGCTAGCCAAGACCTTAGCAAATGTTCTTGGCATGTAGCAGGGCTACCAGCAGGAACAGGCATACCAGGATAAGAACCAGGATACCCAGTATACTTTTTACAGCATATCCCAACCCGCCATTTTTATGATAGTCGTGCCAGATGGGGCTGAATGCATCCAGCAGGGAGCGCTGCTGCTTCTCGAGCATCTCTACTCGCTTCAAGAGATCTTTTTCTTCCATACCTTATTATATTATATAAAACACCTGCAAATATAATAATTTTTAGTGGAAAACAAAACTTTTTCCCAAAAATATTTGGCAGTTCCAAATATTCTCCTTATCTTTGCCACCGCTAACAAAGATGATAGTAGTCTATCCGGCAGGGCGACCGTTTCGCCTATGGCTTCTTGCCGCAGGCTTTTTTTATGCCCAAGAGTATCATTTTCCCGGCAACGGGAAAAAGGTGTACCTATATGGCGGCTGCATGAACCGTAAAGATTTGTTTTGTCCTCTCGGATAAGTCATCATCTTTGTTAGCAACGGGGAATGCAGCCGCCACCCTTTTATACAATCGGCTGTTTAATGCTAACAAAGATGATGCACTATGCAGAATTCTATTTTATTAAATGATGCGCAGGTGAGACCTGTAGGCATCAACGTAGAGGAGGGCATGAAGGCCCTCAAGTGTGAAATCAAGAAGCTCGCCAAGACCAAGAGCGAAACCTTCAGTTTCCTCTGTGACGAGACGGTCACTTATGGCGACGTCGCAAAGGTCATGTTGGGCATGATGGCTCTGATGGCCATCGTGGCAGTCAGCGGTTTCTTTTTCGGAGGGGAGGTGTTCTGAGATGAAGCGCAAAGGTAAAAAGCTATTCCTCTCTCGCAAGCAAATTGATTCTTTCCGATTTCTTGCAATGAAGTGCAAGCAAACGAATGCTGCCGAAATGGAGATTCGCTTCTATGGCGATTCAGACCGAATACTATCCTCGGCTTCGGTCTGGAAGAGTGTAGATAAGCATGGCAACATTCTCAGATGGCAGAAAAATCATTTCTTCTACCTTCCATACCAGACTTTCAAGGCTATGCCATACAAGATGACATTGGCCAAGTATAAATCACATAAACAGAATATAGCATGAACAAGCGTAAGGTTAGGGATAGGGATGTCCGTCTCCTGCAGGATTCCGATGACATGCTGTGGATGTACCGTCAGTTCTATCCCGATGCAACCATGACGGAGATAACGAGCGCAGACGGTTCGGATTACCTCAACGAGGAAGTGTACGACGTGGTGATGAAGCTTTGCAAGATCACCCACACCATGGCACTATATATCAACGTGAGTCGCAACAAAATAAAGGTCATCAAGTCTGCCGAGTTCCTGAAGAACACCGACAAGATGATGAGAAAGGGCTGCAAGGTTCGCTTCTGCGACCCACGCATTCCGCACGATGAAACCAAGGGTATAGTGACTCGCGACAACGGCATACACTACGAAGGCGGTGCAGCCGTGCTCCACATCGAGTGCAAGCAAAGGGGACTCGTCGATTTAGACATGACATACGCCCTATTCTGGAGACCCATAGAGGGATAAGACATTCACAATTCACAACTTTTTAAACAGACAAAAAAATGAAAGACAATAATTCAAATAACATAGAGACCAACAACCTCACCACCGAGGAGTTTCACAAGCTTCTTGAAGAAAATACAGCAAAACTGAATGAGCTCCGCATGTTCTACGCTCAGCAATTGGCTAAAATGCATGATGAATATCATGACGATATGGACAGTTTCCTCGCACAGGAGCATCAGGCAAAAGACGAGTTTCATGATGCACGCGAGGCGTATGAGGATGCCAAGGAGCGATACGAGCTTACAATACAAGGACTGAGAAAGGACCGTAACAAGGTAGGGCATAAGTATAACGTAGGCAAGGCTGATCTCAAGAACTACTGGACTACCAAGAACGAAAAGATCCAGAGTGAGCGTCACAACATATTCGAGCGCTATAGAGATTCTGGGGGGGCACTCACGGGAGATACAGAAGGTCTCCTGCACCCAGGCTGGACAAGAGACAAGAAAGGAGGGATGAGCGATGAATGAGAATAATGCAACCGATCTGCGCATGACAGCTGAGGTCTGGAATGCGCTCGTGGATATGATGAATGTTGAACAACTCAACAACTTCATCGAGAACCTCGACTATATACAAGAGAAACTCGTCTCAGACGAGATGGTTACATGCTGCCTCGAAGACTTCGGAGGCGCTGGCAAGGTGCTGCTCATGCTCAACGCCTTCAAGCGCATGAGTAAATTCTTCCAAACCATCAACGTAGCCCTGGAGGCCAAAGGAGGTAAGGTATGAAAAAACGACCGATAGGCTTTGCAGCCTACGATAATGATCAAAAGCCGCAGCCGCTGGAGCGAGAGTCAAAGATTGACTATGTGGCAATGGCCCTTGATGCCTACTTAGAAGGCAGTGGTCCATGTGATGATCAAAATGATCAGCACGTTGACTTCCTCTCTTCCAAGGATATACAGGATGCCATCAAAGAGATGGTCTTTGCCTCTATCTCTACCATCACAGAATACATGGTAGAGCATGGCTATAAGATGATGCAGATTGAGGGTGGCAGGCTCGTCTGGATAATCAAGGATACCATGTCTGAATAACAAGAAATACAGTCATTTTTTTTCTATATTGACTACTTTTCTACCAGAAAGTAGATAACATACGAGGTCGTCGTGATGACGGTCTCGTATTTTTATTTTCTCCCCTACCTTGTTATCTTTGCACGAAAAAAAAGATAAGACATGATCAACGCCAATACTATACCCTCCCCTATCTTCACCAGCGCACTCGACACCTTCACGTTTGGCATCAGCGGCGAGCGTGCCAACGTCATCATCACTTGTGCAGGAGAAGAGCTGCTCAGCGAGACTTACTACCCAGTCTCCGGCAAGATTACCATCTATGACCTCGGTACACTCATAGCCGATGTAGTTCGCTCTACCGTGGTCGCTACATTCTCCGTGTCCATCACCGAATATTTGGGCGACTCTTCCACTGATACGTGGTCGAGCGGCGACATTACGGCATACTATGCCACCGTGGATATAGACATGTCGGCAACTACGTTCCTCAACCAGTTCTTTATGAATCTGCTGGATGGCGCGAAGCTGACCCGTCTCGGTCATCGAGAATACCTGCATGCCGCAGGTGCCGACAGCACAAGCGCCTCCGTCGTGGCCAGATACTTCAAGAGCGACACACAGACGGTCAACACCAACACCTTCTCTGACGGCACACCAATGCGCACGGTAAACGGCATCACTACGTTCGACGTTTCGCCGGACAGGTATTACGACGAAGAAAAAGGTGATCTTTTCGCCTATACCGTGACCGCAGGCAAGCGCACGCAGGAATTCCAGATAGACCATGGCAAATCGGTGGCAGATCCAGTACTACTCTTTACCAACAGCTTCGGATGCCAGGAGACCTTCTATTGTCTCGGCAAAAAGAAGATCTCACCAGAGTTCGAGCGCAAGAGCGCCGTGATCTCAGGCAAGAAAATCAACTATTCCGTCAAGGAGACCCGCAACTTCGAGGGCGACACGGGCATTCTTCCACCCTCGATGGCTCACTTTGCCGAAGACCTGCTGCGCTCCGACGAGATCTATCTTTTCCGGGATTACTCACAAGACAAGCAAGTCACCATTACCGACTCCAAGGCAGAGCGCACTAATGAGGCTGACGACATGCCAGAGTTTACCTTCACCTATCAATATGCGCAGCGCATACAGAACGTGATGTTCAAGAGCATGGGCGAAGGCCGCATCTTCGATGATTCCTTCGACGACACGTTTAACTAAAGTTTCACTCTTAAAGTTTTCACATATATGGCTGATACAAGCAAGGCAATACACATCAACGAGCTTCGCCGCTCGCTCGATATCTCACGCATCGATCGCTCGCCTGTTGACATCGACTGCTGGAAGGCATCCGACGGATCCATCATCCACTACCGTGGCTGGCTCGTCACGTCCTCCAACTGGCGAGAGGGCACACACCGGCTTCGCAACCCCGTCAACAACCAGGTGCGCAAGGTGCGCGACGTTTTCATCTTCAGATATAATAATCACCCAATATACTTATAGCAAATGGACGACAAAAACATAGACGTTACCTTCGCCACCATGGGCGATGTGATGAGCTACCAGGCATACAACCCGACGGGCGGTTTCGTGGAGTCTTCTGGCATCTTCGACGATGACGGCATCACAGGCACGATGACCGTCAAGGCAAGCGATGGCAAAGACTACACCTATATTCCCTTTGGTGCTGACAACCTCCTGCCCTATCAGCTCATCAAAAGCATCGGAGAGAGCAGCGTGATGGCACAAAACAAACTTTTCAATGTGCTCACCTGCTACGGCATGGGATTCCAATACAACGACATCAAGACCAAGCTACCAAGCGACGACAAGGATGTCAACCTCTTCAAGATGCACAATTCTCTCAGTCGCTTCTTCCTGGAGCAAATCACCGACATGAAATATTTCTTTTTCTGCGTCTCGGCTATCATCCTCAACAAGAAGGGCGACCGCATCGTGGCAGTCCGACACAAGGAGGCTTGCTACTGCAGATTCACGCAGAGCAAAAACGGTCGCTCTGAATACGTGCTTTACGCCAATTGGCGCAATGCGCTGGAGCCTGAGAACATAGAGGCTATCCCTTTGCTCGACGAACTCGACCCGCTTGGCGACCTGCAGGAGCGCATGGGGCTGAAGGGGCAGAGCGGACAGGTGAAGTCACGGCAAGGCGGCAATGGTCCTCGCACTAAGGCGCGTGTTTTCGCCATCGTGACACGTTTCCCTACTGCCGGATGTCAATACTATCCAGTTCCCTACTACAGTGCTATCTTCAGAGATAAATGGTATGATATCTCCCGACTCATCGCCATCGGCAAGATGTCGAAGCTCAGAAACCATGCCGCTATCCCCTACCTCGTGGAAATCCACAACGACTATTGGCGCGGCATCTTCAAGGAGGAGCACATCACCAATCAAGAAGATCAGAAAAAGCGTAAGCTCCAGGAAAAAGAAAAAATCAAGTCCTTCATCTCTGGCATCGAGAATAGCGGCAAGCTGTGGGTGGCGGGATATTACACTACCCCAGACGGCAAGGAGGTCAACATGGTCAAGATCACTCGCATCGACACCTCCAAGGACGGAGGCGACTACAGCGACGACATCGCAGAGAGCAACAATATGCAATGTTATGCAGACAATATCCATCCTAACCTCGTGGGTGCTACTCCTGGCAAGAGTCAGACCAACAACTCAGGATCCGACAAGCGAGAGCTCTTCACGCTCAAGCAGTCGATAGAGAAAGCCTTCCATGATCTCATGGAGACTGTCCACTGGGTTATCATCTATTTCAACCACTGGGAGGATAAGGTCTATCCAGACGTGCCGCTCATCATGCTTACCACCCTTGACGAGAATAAGGATGCCAAGAAAGTTTCAAACAACCCAAAATCACAGGAAAATGATTGATATTACCATTAATATATTCGAGACGGTCTTGCCGTTCGTTGGGACTGCATCTGAAGATGTATTCTATAAGATGACAGGTCACTTTGAGACCACATACGATGATCTTGTGGCAAACATTATAGGGCAAGATTGTGAGGGCGAGGCCACCAAGGAGGGCACACCCTTGTTTACTCAGATTGAGAGATACGTCATGATAGCCACATTCCTGGATAGGCTACACTCACAAGACATCATCATGACCGACAATGGCTTCGGGGTGGTAAACAACGATAATATCGCTCCGGCCTCACAGGCTCGCGTCGATGCTTTGGAGCGTGAGTTGACCTACAGACGTGACATGGCAAGACACAACATTATCAATGAGCTTCGCCGTGTCGATGGATGGGCAGAGACAGAGCAAGCACTTGACAATATACGGTCTTTCTTTTGGTCACCGGTCTTGCTGCGGCAATATTATTATATCGACCACAAACCGACATTCGATGACCTCGCATCTTTCAGATCTAACATCGATACTGCAGAGAATTTTCTTCGCAAGCAGCTCTCCGATGACTTGATTGACCAGCTGCTAAGCGAGGAGCGCAAGGCTACATTTGAGATTAATCATCGAGCAGCTAAGCTCAAAATGCTCGATTTCATCGCATTGTTCCTGCCAGAAAATGGCGAAATCATCGGCAGACAAGATACCTATGGCTCATTCGAGAGCCTTCTTCGTTTCATAGAAGATCACCTCGATGACTTCGCCAAATACAGAGACTCAACCGCCTATAAGGCTAATCACATGCAAGCGTATGAAAACAAAGCTGATGACACAACCTTCTTCTTTGCTGGCTGACGGCAGCCTGCAACTCCACGCTCCTCACTCCTGGAGTGATCTCACACAAGAGCAGCTGCGCTATGTGCTCTTTCTGCTCACACAAGGTTGGAGCGAATGGCAAGTGCGCACCTATCTCTTTGCCCGTTTCTGCGGCATCAAGGTGCTTAAGGAGAAAAAAGACGGATGGCTCTGCGAGACTGTGTTGGAGAATGGTGAGAAGTTGCGCTTCTTCCTTCAGCTTTGGCAGATACAAAGTCTGTGCGAGGCATTCGACTTCGTCTTCGACGGCAAGGGTGCAGACAACAGACTCGACTTCATCGGTCCATACAAGGCAGTTGATGTCGAGCTGCATGATTTTCCGCTCATCAACTATATCGTCTGCGACAACTACTTCCAGCAGTTTCTCAAGTCAGACAAGACGAGCGACGAGCCACTACGCGAGATGGCGTGCCGACTATATCTTAATGATCAGGGCAAAGAGCCTGACTCCATCAAATGCACTCCAGCTGAGATCATGGGAGTATTCCTATGGTTCATGTGGATAAAAGATAACTTTTCAAAATCTTTTCCACACCTCTTCAAGCCTGCGTCTGAAGAGGGTGACTATGATATGACGGAGGCAATGAATGCGCAGATCCGAGCGCTCACAGGTGGTGATATCACCAAGGAGAAGCAAATAGAGAAGTCTGATGTGTGGCGTGCACTCACCGAGTTGGATGCCAAGGCACGTGAGGCTGAGGAGTTAAACGATAAACTGAAAACATCATGATTAAAACTGAAATAAACACCCCTTCTGTACAGGTGGGCTTCGATGCGTTCTCTTACTTCAGAGATCTCACTAAGCAAAACAAGCTTACCTCAGAGTTGGGCTTTCTTCCTACAACCTGCAGCAGCCCACTCTCCTTTGAGGGTATGCTGCAGAACATGGCTAAGAGTAAAAACTTTGTGGTCATCGATGACACCAACGAGGGCAACGTAGCCGTCAATGGTGACGGTAGTTACCGCAAGGTCATCACATATACCGTGTGGATCCTCATGCGCTACAAAGAGTTTGACATGAATGACCGACAGGAGAAGCTCAACACGTGCCGCAAGATATTCCGGCAATTTCTGAGCAAAATCGTCATTGATAAATACGACTGGCAGTTCAAAGAATACACCTATATGCTCAGCGATCAGATAGACAGCCGTGAGATAGGTGCCTATTTCATCAACGGTCTCACAGGCGTTGAGTTCCATCTTGACGTGAGTGAGCCATTAAACCTGGAGTTCAACTATGAGGAATGGAACGAATAATATCAAGCGTCCTGTCTCACAAGCAGACATCTACGCCTATGAGAAGGGATGGGCAGAAGAGATGGTCAACATCTGGAAAGAAAAGCTCATGCACTATCGCATCCGGCATACCGGTGCCCTCTTCAACAGCGTGCAAACCACTTCCTTCGGAGGTTCTTCACGCATGATAGCCCACAAGTTCCTGCTCTACGGTCTCTACCAAGAGGCAGGCACAGGCAATGGCTATTACCATGGCAACCCTGGCGACCTTCATTTTCTCGATCCTGAATATCGTGCCAAGCACCATTTGGGCGAACCTCGTCAGCGCAAACCATGGTTCAATAAAAAATATTACGCCTCTATCATGAAGCTCAACGATATGGAGGGCATGTTTTATGGTGAGGAATACTTAGGCTTGATGGCAGACATTTTCAAGCAGATGTTTGGTTCTAAAATATGATTCTAACCTGATTATTATGACAAACAAAGATACACTCATCAAGATGTTCGAAGGCATCAGGGACGAGCGAACAAAGCATGCCAACACGGCAAGGCGCATAGGAAACGCTTTTTTGTCGATGTTGGACTTTGCTTCCTCTGCCGGGGACGGCAAACTCTCATCCGTACACGACGATATCGCACAAGGCTTCATAACCTTCGTTAAAGGTCTTATGTCCAATCAGCTCGCACAACTGAAGGGTGGTGCAAGTTTTGGATCAGACGGTTCGTATTCGTTTGACAAAGACGGCAATCTCGTCATCGAAAGCGCACGTTCACGTGACTTCGACGAAATGCTACAGAATGGCTTTGCCCTGAAACGCAATCCTACGTCGGGCAAATATACACTTTCCATCTCTGACCTGATCGTATGGGGACGTATGGTTATCAATACCCTCGAAACCCGTAAAAAATACGCCATCGGGGGCAACGTATATCTCAGTGGTGCTTCCTCCAAGATACAGCACGTGGAGAAGGTTTACTCTGAGGATGGCGAGACGGTTGTCGGATATAAGTGTTATATACTTAAAGACGATGGCACTATGGCAACCCAAAACAACTGGGTAGTGGGAGACCAAGCCCTCTGTCAGACTTTTGACATTGAGGAGGGCGTTTATCAGAACGTTAGCAACCAATACTACTGGAGACTGGTTACGCAGGTGAGCGAGGAAAATGTCGCTATCACAGAAAAATATATAGACAAGGATGGTAATGAACAGATTCGTGAACTTTACGAGGGGCAGAAGTTCGCCTGGGTCGTCCTGTCCAAAGACGATTGCGATAAAAACAGTGGCGTCCCGGCTTCGGGGGACACGATTGTACTGGACGGACACAGGCTTACCGAAAATGAGGATATCGACTACACAGAACGTACCAATGTACTCATGCTCGAGGCTACCGGCTCCGGCTCGCCTCGCATCATAGCCCTCACTGGCGTTGTTGACTACAAGCACACCACAGACAACGAAGTGTTCATACTATCGCCTCAAAAAGTCATATTTACCACCGAACACTTTGAAATTCGCACAGCATCTGGCGCCCCTATAACGTTTGTGCACTTCATGGGTCCATGGGTGAAAGGTACGGAATATCATTATTACGACCAAGTCTCACATGCCAACGCATTGTGGACCTGCATTGTGGAAAAAGGAAAATCCACCACCGACGAGCCTACGGATAGGAACACCTATTGGCGCAAGGAGATGAGCGGAGGAAAAGGCGAGAAGGGCGATGATGCTGTTAGCTACATCCTTGAGGCGTCCCCTGGCTATATCAGACTTAATTCTGATAGAAGTATCGACTATACGAATGGATATATCGACAAGGGTGATGAATATGGAAGCGACAAATATCTTGTGGTCAGAGGCTATAAGGTGGCGAAAGGCGTGAGAGATAATCGCTTTTCAACAGAAGAGAATCCTGTTACCTTACGACTCACCATTAACGACGGAAGTGCGTATAGCGAATATACTCCATCTGACGGCGATTCTGTTTCTATCGACTTTGAGCCTAAGTACGGGGGTAGCTATTACAGTATGTTGCAAGAGATAAGCCATTCGGGGCTAAATTCGGTAAGAGTTGACATGTGCGAGGGAAGCGAATACAATACAAACAAAATTCTCGCTACCTGTGATATACCTATCATCCAGAACGGTAAGGATGGACAGAAGGGTGACGATGCCGTGTCTTATAACATCAATTTTGTCACATATAAAGACGATGTGCATAATGATACTCTTCTTTATGTGTACGTCGTTCGCTCAGTCGGCAAGGAGAGCACCAGTACACTGATTAGTAATATTCCAGAGATTAGTGAAACTGCCGGCCTTGAGGTGAGAGTTTATTGCGACGGCGATTATAACGAAAATTTGACAAATCATGTCAAGTGGAGCGGATCCATTCAACGCTCTGCGTGGGAGACGGTGAAAAACTTCGAGGTTAGATTATACCTCAACGACAAATTAGTTACCTCTAACAGCTATAGTTTCGGTGAGCAAGGTGAGTCTGCATTGGAGATAATTGTCACTCCAGAAACGCTTGTGTTTGACACAGATGACAGCGGTCTCGTACCTTCTGGAACAAGTAAGCAAGCGTCTATATCATGTTATCGAAATGGCGTAAAGGTGACGAATGTTTCCTACATTAAATCCGTAGAAAAGAATTGTTCCGCATCCGTTTCGGAATCGAACAGCTCTGCTACCGTCACTATATCCGAAATCACCTCGCAGGAAGTGGCTGATAAGAGCGGCAACAGCTCTACTATTAGCAATACGAGCGGATATGCAACCATACGAGTCTGGGATAAAGACACGAACTTATATCATCGTGTACAGGTAAAGTTTATGGTCAACGTGGCTAAGTTCACTGGACAGATGGTCAACACCAACAAGCGATTCTCTTTGCAGCACGAAGAATTAGTGAATGACGTCAAGGATAAGGTGGGTTCTTCTGAGTTGATGCGGTTTAAGGGTGAGATTACGCAGACAGCAAGGGAAATCTCACTCTCTGTGAGCGAAAAGTCGATAGCAAGGCGCAATCTGCTCGTAGGTAGCGCATTCCTGCGTGAGGATAATAATGTCAAAATATCCGATGGTGCAAGAATCGAGATGAACTCGGGTTATCAGGGTACGAATTGTATTAAGGTTATTGATGAACTTGATGGAACGAATCATTATATAGGTGCATTCTGGGATGGTGGCATTGGTGGCAAAAGTATCAAAATTACGAAGGGTAAGAAATATGTAATATCGTGCTGGTGTAAGACAAACGATAAGAGGGCGAAATTTTACATCGAACCTGTTTATACCGATAAGCAGACTAACGCAAAACGACTCGGAAGGGCAACGCTTTTGTCATCTTCATCGTGGATTTTCGAGGTTAAAGAGGTAAACACATGGCAGTTGTTCACGTCTGTCATTGATACTACCGACGGTTTATCAGATTATATCGGCTTCAATTTTTGGGAAACTTGCGCAGAAAAGGTTGGTCATCTTGAAGCTTGGATTTGCCGTATGATGGTTGAGGAAGGCACGGAGTACAATGGTTGGACTCTGTCTGAAAAAGATTACGATTTCATAGGTGCAAACCTGATTGATAATTCGAGAACGTTTGACCTTGGGGGTAATATTAAGGTTGTAAAAGGGACAAAGAAGCTTGTTGGTGATGCTTATGAATTATCTGCAACCTTGGGCGATGATTATAATACCTTCTACATGATTGGTAACGAAGCTTTCGAGTTAGATACTGATTATACCCTTTCCTTTGAGGTCAAAGGCGATGCAAAGTACATGGGTGTTTACGCATATTACAAGAAAACTGATACGCCTTGGCTTTATTACAAAGAACAACAAGATAACCCATTATACGAAAAGAATGGTGATGGTAAAACGGAAGTTTATGTCGGATTACTTGAAGAAAAATACTTAGCAAAGCAACACAGAGTATGGGTACACTTCAAGTTTAAGAAAAGATTACCAGAGTACATCTACTTCCAGTTTCCGAAAAATACCGAGCAGACTGACGTAACGAGCTGGAATGTGACTATCACGAGGCCGAAGCTCGAAGAAGGCGCAGTCGTAACCGAATACACAGAGCGCAAGAGCGACCTTGTTGACAAGGCAACGCTGAAGAAGGCTGGTATTGAGATTACAAGCGACCAAGTTATCCTGTACGGGAACAAAGTGCAAGTAAAGAACCCGAAAGAAAATCCTTCTGAGGGCTATGATGAAGCAGCTATGTTCCAAAACGGAAAGCTCAATGCGCAATTCATTAATGCAGGAGAGGTTGTATCTGAAGGTATCAATGCTAAGAAGATTACAGCGACAAAGCTGAATGTGACGGGCGATAGCAAAATCGGAATATGGCACATTACAAAGGTTGATGGTTGGGGGGATGTTATGCAAGCAGAGGGCACAGAATATAATGGTGCAACTGTTGTATCTGGTATTCAGTATTGCCCGTTATTTGTCCGAGGTGGTTCACCTAATACTGCTTATTTTCGCGTAGGTGCGTCCTGTACGGAGTTTTCATATCAGTCAACTCTAAATCATTTTAATGCCGTGTGGTTTGGAAATGCTGCAGGAATTGTCTGTAAAGGTTCGGTAAACAGCGTAGATCTTCCAACAAATTATTCTTATAATACCCAATACGAACCAGTGCAGTATATTTTTTCTGAACAGAGTAAAAAAGATTCGCCTGCGTTGGCTATAAATGTTATTGCCAAGGGTTTTTCGGGTACACCAACGGCTATACAGACAAACGGTGCTATACGAGGAGTGTTAGCACCGAATGTAATGAGTATTAGTTGGGATCAGACAATATCAAACGGCGTCGGAGTCGTTATTTGCACAAATAGTTATGATATAACGCTAACACTTCCAGTCAACCCTGTTGAGGGTCAGACACTGATAATCATACAAGGTTCTTCCGGTAAGGTATATATCGTTCCTCCTAACGGCAAAGAGATACATTTCGGCGGTTCTATAAAACACAGTAGCGACATTGGCAACAATAGGTTCTGGTCGGGATCGAGAGGTCAGTTTAATATTCTTGTTTTTATCAATGACGCATGGCAGCTGCAATTTGTGAATAATCGTCCATAATAAATTTTATATAAGCTTATGAAAAAAATAGTGAAAGGAAATGACTTCGCACTGAAGATTCCAGTGTCGAAGAAAGTAAACGGCGACATCGTGCCGTTCCCATTGACAGGGTGTACTGACATCAAGGTGCAGTTGGTTGGCAGCTTCTCCATCCTTACCCTCGCCTACACGCTCGACATGGAGCACGACAACGTAATCATCGCTGATGTAAAGGGCGACCGCGTCAAGAAGGATGTCTATTCGCTTGTGGTGAGCGGCAGAAAATTAGGCAACGCATGGCAGAGCAAGGAATACGAGCAGATAGCCATCGTGGAGTACAATAAGGACGGCGATACCGAGTTTGGAGAAACTGACGAAGGAGACAACAGCGTGGAGATGGACACCTCCTTGGTGATACTGCCTCCAAGCGTGGAATTAGAGCAACTCATCTCGCAGGCGGAAGGACTTGTGGAGGCAGCTCAGAGAGCGGCGGACACAGCGAGCGAGGCTTCGAAGAACGCCAAGACCGCCCTGTCGGCAGCCGAGAATGTCAACGCAGACCTCGTTGATCACGTGCTTACCGTGACCAACCGGCAAGGGGAGGTGAAGAGTATCAACCTGGGTGACATCGACGAGGTGGTGACGGTAACGATCACTTCGTCGGTGGAGAGCGTGAAGGTAGGCGGCATCTCGATAGCTGTGAGATACAACCACGGCACCACGCCGCAGACGTTCGTTACCGATGTCGATGGCAAGGCTGTTTTTAGGGTTCATAGGGGTGAGTATTACGAACTGAGCGTGCCCCAGTATGGCAATGCGCAGCCAATCTCTCCTGTTGGATTTACCGCCGTACTGGAGAGTCGGAATATCAACCTAAGCTATCTGCCATACGACGAAGAATCGAGCGAGAAGGTGGTGGTGACGGTCACCAAGTATGGGGCAGACAACCAGGGTACCGCTTACGAGGGTATCCCTGTGTCGGTGACCTATGACAAGAAGACTGTCGAGTATCAATCTGACGACAAAGGACAGGTGACGGTCTATGTACCTTACGGCAAGGAATATACCGTAAAGGTCGAGAATCAAGAAGGCTACTATGTCAGTTTTAACAAAAACACAAGAATCTACACGGCGACGGTTCCGCAGAGGTTGTTGGATTACAGAATGTATCAATTCAAGGCAGGCATCTTTGTGGTGGATGATAATCTCAACGAGTATTACATCGACGATTGGGTTGCGACTGGTAGAGACAGCGAGGAGGTTATGGCACTGAAGGTGGCTGACTCCACCTTGATGATCAATAAGGGTACGTTCATGATTAGAACCTCCGACCTTAGGAATATGTCCAAGCTGCCAAAGTTGCCATGGTGTACACAGCAGCTGCTGTTCACAAGTATCGCCTCGAACGGCAATGTTAGCTCAGACGCCAACTACTATAATGGCGAGTCGAGCACGTTTCTCATCCGGCAGGAGGCACAAGAGCGAAGCCTTTCCGTGCCGGCGGCAGACTACGCCTACAACCAGATATTCTGTATTGGCGGTCAGGATTTGCATGGGTTCAAGATGTCGGCAGGACAGGAATTCATCCACATGGCGAATGCGAGTCCTATCAAACAGATACTGACCGCATTGTACGGAGAGGACGTGGGAAATGCTTACTACAAGTTTGTTATGACCAATTGGCGATGGACCAGTACGCAGTACGGCGCCGGCAACGCTTGGATTTACAGCAGTGGTGCCCTCAGCAGCCCCAAGACGGGCAGCAACTTCGTGCTGCCAGTTTTCGCTTGTCCTTAACCTCTTTGCCTCTTTACCTCTTGACAACCCCAGCTCACTAAGGAGCAAAAGGAGGCGAGGACAATGGTCGTGAATTTTAGCGAATTAATTAACATAAATAAAACAGAAGGATGTTAGCGGAAGGATTGGGAATATACAAGGACACACGCTTGCTCTGCAAGCTGTTGTTGGAATACGGAAGGAATGTTAGCAAAGTGGTGAGATATGGTATCTACGAACGGATGACAGAGAAGTCGGCAAGGGCTTTGGACCTGGTGTATCTGGCAAACGGCAGCATGGCAAGACGTGTGGAATATATAGACGAGTATATCATGATTATCCGAGAGATACGCACATTCGTCGGCATTTTCGACGAACTCGCCTATCTTGACGTTCGGAAGGCTACGAACCTGACGAAACTCACAGACAGGCTGCTACAATTTGCATACGGATGGCGAAGGAGTTCTCTCGGAGCTTCGCAGAGGTGAGAGTCACGAAGCTAAGGCAACGTGGGAGTGCCGTCATCAGATGATGACAAGGGATGCCGCCACGCAACTTCTTCAGAAGAAGTGGTCAGACCTAAAAGGGAGAAGGCATCGGTAACGCAGAACGGCGCCGGCAACGCTTGGATTTACAGCAGTGGTGCGAACAACAACCCCAAGACGAACAGCAACTTCGTGCTGCCAGTTTTCGATTATCACATATTGATGATGCCCCATTCTTCTCGCCATCCTTCTGTACTATCATAAATATCTAACAACCAAATTATCATGCAAGAGTATGTCTCTATCGAGGACATCAGACAGGCGTATATCGACTGCTGCAAGCATAAGACTTCGACCGACGATTGTGTCAGCTATCAGGCGGAGGCGATAATCAACGACTATCAGCTGTACGCAGACCTTAACCGGCTGACCTACGAGATAGGTCCAAGCAAGGCGTTCTGCGTGACTCGTCCCAAGTTGAGGGAGGTGTTCTGCGCCCGGTTTCGTGACAGGGTTGTGCACCATCTCCTCGCGTTGAAGTTTGAAGATATTCTTGAGAGCGAACTGACCGATAGTGCATTTGCTTGCAGGAAAGGTAAGGGTGTTCTTTACGGCGTCGAGCAGGTTAAGGCACAGATGGAACGGGTGAGCGAAGGCTATACTCGGGAGGCTTGGGTCCTCAAATGCGACCTTCAGGGCTTCTTTATGAGTATCGACAGAAAAATGCTATATGACAAACTGGAGCGGCTGATTAGGGTGAAGTATCGTGGTAAGGATATCGAGTGGTGGCTATGGCTGTGGAAGATAGTGGTGTTGCATGATCCAACAAAAAACTGCGTCAAGGTCGGCAACTTGAAGTTATTCGATATACTGCCCAAAAATAAGTCGCTGTTCACATGTGGCAAGGATAAAGGCCTTCCTATCGGAAACCTTCCGAGCCAACTGCTTGCCAATTTGCTGTTGTCCGATTTCGACAAGATGATGATCTCGGCGGTAGGTACGGACGGTGGATATGGCAGATATGTGGACGACTTCATCGTCATCAGCAGGGATAGAAGACTGCTTCATCGCATCCTGCAAGAGGGCAGAGTATATCTGAGAGACGAATTAGGATTGACGCTACATCCTCGCAAAATCTCCTTGCAGAGAGTAAGCAATGGCGTTCGATTCATCGGCACGATGATAAGACCTCACAGACTTGTTCCCAACAGACAGACAGTAGAACGACTGTATGCCGTGATAGACGAGCTCGGGATGATCGAAAATCCCACAAGACAGGTCTTAAAACGCTACGTCGGACGCATCAATAGCCTGATGGGGCTGCTTATCTATTGTAACAGCTATCACATAAGGCGCAAAGCTTGGATGATGATGCCCCACAAAGACAGACTCTATTGTAAGAATATGAAGGTTATCAAGATTATGAATAAATTTAAGGTTTAATTATAAAAATGTCGATTATGAAGATTAATTTTATCAAGACAATTATCCCGGAAGCAGCTTTCAAAAAGCAATATGAGCTTGGAAGCTTGATGATTTATCATATCGGGGAAGCGCTTAATAAGGAATTAGGCGCATACGAATGTTACGAGTGTTCTATGGCAGTTTCTTCCTTTGATGAGGAAGAAGTACAGAAGGCATTTGTCGAGTTTTCGGCAAAGATGGACGCCCTGAAACTTGAACAGGCAAAGGTTAATAAGATAGCCGAGATTACAGCCTACGACAAATCCCCTGCTGTCAATGCGTTTTACCTTAACGGAGAACAACATTGGCTCGACTTTAATTTAAGAGACCGAGTATTCGACGGTAATGAGCGAATTGCTTATAAGGGTCGAGAAGAGACGAGCCTTTGGCTTGATGGAAAGTGTTTTGTCATGCCTATCGCAGCAGCTCAAGACTTAATTTGTACCATCGAGGTATATGCAAAGGATTGTTACAATGTGACCGCTACTCATCAGGCAGAGGTCAATAAGCTGACAACTATCAAGGAGGTGGAAGCCTATGATTACAAGACAGGTTATCCAGAAAAGCTCAATCTCAAAGTATAGCACCATCTTATTGAAGCCAATAGAATGGTATCAACGTGTAGCCTTACATACCTGTCAAGTATAGGGTTTGTGTAGGGCTACACCTCAGTTTAATTTTCTAAGATTTTAAAGATTATGTATGTATTAAGTATTATTTCTTTCCTCATGCTTGGAGGATTTCTTCTACTCGCAGCCATGCGGTTCGACATTCCCGACATGATGAGTGATGTGTATTACCAGTTGCAGAAATGCACGGGCAGCGAAGTGATAGGCGATAAGCGCAAGCGAAATTACGGCTGGGTGTTTACCGCTGTCATGGTGGCGAGTGCAATACTGATGCTCATTCCTATGCTCGACTCCGGCAAGGGAATCCAATGCCTTGCGTTCTTGGGGTGCGCAGGGTTGATGTTTGTTGGTTTTGTTCCCCATTATCTTGATAATGCAGAACATGCAATACATAAAGCAGCAGCTATCACAGCGGCTATCGGGTGCGTGGGATGGTGTTCGAGTGTCAATCTTGCTCCTACCCTATTGTTAGCTATTGCGGTACTCATCATCTATTTCCCTCCAGCCAAAAAGCCGAAAGCTGTTGGATATTACTGGGCAGAGTTGGCGGCATTCTTAGACGTGTATTTGACTTACTGGATATTTGCACTATGAAGAATTTATTTAAACTCAACAAGCGAGACTGGATTGGTCTTGCTTGTTGGCTACTGATGGGTATATTAATAGGATTGTTTGCATTACTTGTAATGGTAAGCAGAGAGATATATCAATACAAGCATTATTGCCTCTCACATTTCGAGTGGGAAGACGTGGTGAGGTATTCTATAGCGATAGTACTCGGTAGTATTGTGAACTACTTTATCTTTTTCGGGTAATTTTTTCGTATTTTTGTTTTTGGATCTATTCGTGTACCTTTGCAATAATAAAAAAAAGAATATGCAAAAAAATACAAAGGAATGGATACAATACGGCTCGGCAGTGGTCGTGTTGATTTTCGCAATAGTGCTGGTCTATATCAGCTATTTCACGTCGAAAACGCAAGACGTGACTGACAACGTGCTCTGGTACTTCGCACAGTCGCTCATGTACGCCGGCTCTATCTTCGGTGTCGCCATCGCCATCGATGCCAAGTTTGAGAACATTAAAAACAAATTTCTAAATCACAATAGAGATGAGAAAGATTAAACGCATTTTCGTGCATTGCACAGCTGGCTCGCAACATCAGAGCATCGAGGATCTTAAGGCAGAGTTCCGCCTGAAGGGTTGGAAATATCCTGGTTATCATTACGTGGTTGACATTAATGGTGGCATCCATCAGCTTCTCGCCATCGAGCTGGTCAGCAACGGCGTGCAGGGCTACAACTCCTCTGCCATCAACGTTGCCTACATGGGTGGCATCGACAGCCACGGCAAGCCTACCGATAACCGCACGCCCGAACAGAAGGATGCTCTCGTTTTGCTGCTTCATGGACTGAAGCAACAATTCCCGGATGCACAGATCATGGGGCATCGCGACATTTGGGGCACAGACAGCAAGAAGTGGAAAAAATGGTGCCCATGCTTCAACGCTATCGACGAATATAAAGACTTATAATCATGAAGGATATTAAAATCACTATCATCAAGGTTCTCTCCGTGCTTTTTGTCATCACCTTGGTTGCCCTTCTGGCAAGTATTGCCGAGAACCGCCAGCTGCAGGGCGATCTCGACCGGCAAACCTCAAATGTGAGTGCGCTCACCTACGATATCAAGTACGACAAACTGAATGATTCTCTACCTGTAGCGCAAAACACCGCAATACAAGCTAAGGTCTCAGAGCTGGAGCAGCTACACCTCACCGACACCAAGCTCATTAAGAACTTGAAGGTTAAACTAAAGGATGTGCAAGCACAACACACCCTGTCTGCCGAGACTGCCGACACAGTCATTATCACCCCGGTTCCTGGTACCGCCGACTCTGTTTTCGCATACAACGACAAATGGCTCTCGCTCCATATCGATATCCCTAAGCGGGAGTGCCAGTATGTAGCCTACGACAGCCTCACCACCATCGTGAGTCGCACTTACAAGCACCGCTTCCTCTGGTGGCGGTGGGGCACCAAGGGCTACGAGGTGCGCATCGTGAGTTTCAACCCTCACGCTCGCATCAAATATTCCAGATACATAGAGGTCGAAAAGTGAAAGATTTAACATAAAAAACTTGCTTATTTCAAATATTATTATTAAATTTGCAACAAAGATAGTAATAAAGATTGAAATTATGTTAGGTACATTGATTTTCTCAGCACTTGCAGCTTACACCACATTGGGTGTTGGTAATGCCATTGATAAGTTAGGCAAGAAGTCCAGCTCAAAGTCGTATGCGCCAAAAGAAAAGAAATATACCTTTAATAGGTACAGTGAAAACAACAATGTTTCACCTGTCTTTAATGAAAGAAATGGATATTCTGTCTGTGTATGGAATGACGCTGCTAACAAATTTACTTCTGTCAATGCAAGGAGTATGGAAGAATTGATTTCAAAAGTTAATGAGCGATTAAAAGAATTTGCTAAGATAGAAACTTCTATCAAAAGAAAATAGTGAACTATCTATAAATACGAGCTACCGACATTAGGGTGGCTCGTATTTTTATTATATATCCTCCCTTAGTATCTTTGCCTTAAATTAAAAATCAAGTTAGTTTATGGCAAATAATACACAAACATTTACAGGCAGAGTCTTGCTTGATGACAAACAAGCTCAACAAGCAATAGCCCAGTTATCTAAAGATCTTGAGCAAGTTAGAATAAAGCGAAAGGAAGCTCTCAGCAAAGGCAACGACGTCAAAGAGTTTGATCACCAAATCAAACAAATTAGCGCAAGCATCAATGCACTAAAGACCAACCAACAGCAAGTTAATGATACTTTGGGGCGTTTATCTTCTGCTTCTTACAAGGAACTATCTGTCACTATGCGTACATTGCAAAAGCAGCTTCGCTCTGGTGCGGTAGAGCGAAATTCTGAGGAATGGAAAATGCTTCAGCAAAGACTTAAAGAAGTCAAGCGAGAGATGAACGCCATCAATAACGAGTCAAAGGAGACTACGAGTGCTTGGGGGCGCACCATCAACTGGCTTAACACCAACTGGGGTGCCATCACTCAGATTATCGGTGCTATCTCTGGTTTGAGTTTTACTGTCCGCAAGTGCATCAATGCCTTCGCAGATATGGAGGAGTCTATGGCTAACGTACGCAAATACACTGGTCAAACCGATGAACAAGTCCATCAGATGAATGAGGACTTCAAGCGCATGGATACTCGTACCGCTCGCGAACAGCTCAACGAGTTGGCAGGCTCTGCAGGTCGCCTTGGTATCACCAGTAAGGAGATGATTGAGGAATTTGTGGATGGTGCAGACAAAATTAACGTAGCTCTTGGCGATGATCTTGGCGAGGGGGCAGTTGATAAAATTGGCAAGTTGGCACAGATGTTTGGCGAGGATAAGACCAAAGGCTTGCGTGGTGCGATGCTCGCCACAGGTTCAGCGGTCAACGAACTCGCCCAGAACTCATCAGCCAACGCTGGTTATATCGTCGATTTCACCGCCGATCTCTCGGGCGTCGGCATTCAGGCAGGTATGACTCAAGCGCAGATTATGGGTCTTGCTTCCGCCCTCGACCAGAATATGCAAGAGGAGGCGACGTCCGCCACCGTTTTCTCACAACTCATCACCAAGATGTACCAGGAGCCAGCCAAGTTTGCCAAGATTGCAGGCATGGAGGTGAAGAAATTCTCCACCTTAATGAAGACCGATGCCAACGAGGGCTTGATGAAGTTTATGCAAGCTATGAAGTCTAAGGGTGGCTTCGCAGAGATGGCACCGATGTTTGAGGAGATGCAGCTCAATGGTACTCGTGCCGTGGGTGTTCTCTCTGCCGTAGCCTCTCACCTCGATCAAGTGAAGACGGCGCAAGACCTTGCCACTCAGTCGTATGCTGCTGGTACCAGTGTGCTCGATGAGTTTAATGTACAAAACAATACCGTGCAGGCCAAACTTGACAAAGCTAAGAAAAGCTTCCAGGATCTCACCATCGAGCTTGGTCAAAAACTTCAGCCGATGGCGATACTATGCATATCAACGGCAAGTGTCTCCGTAAAAATGCTCTCAGTCATCACCGAATTCGTCTATAAGTTCCGTACCACTCTCATTACGTTAACAGCAACAATCATTGCCTTGACGATTGCAGAAAACGCCCATGCCATGAAACTCAAAATTATTGCTTTCTGGCAAGATGTTGTTGTTACAGGATGCAAGAAATTATGGGCTACACTTTTGGCTCACCCATACGTGGCAGTGGCTGGTGCTGCCGCCATGCTCGTGGCTGTCATAATAGATCTTACCCGCAAAACAGACACGGCAACGAAAGCACAAAAAGAACTTAACGACATTCGCAAGCAAGCGGCTAAAGACATAGTTGAGGAAAAAGAAAAACTTGAAAATCTGAGAAGGGTTGCAAAAGACGAGCATCAATCTCTCAAAGATAGATATACCGCCATTGCCGAGCTTAACAAGATTGTTCCTGGTTACAATGCAAGCATTGACAAAACAACAGGCAAATACAAGGAAAACAAAAAAGCTCTCGATAACTATATTAAATCGCTTGTCAGGCTATATGAGATACAAGGTGCAAAGAAAAAAATCCAACAGTTATCTGAAGGTCTGGTAGACCTTCGCATCAAAGAAAAAGATGCTCAAAGAAACTATGATAATGCCAAAAAGGCTGGAGCGGGCGTGACCTACACAACATCATGGGGTAGTGTTGGTAATACGACACAAGATGCTACAAGTCACTATAAGGGTATTCTGGACAGTATCAAAAAAGATAAGGCAGAGCGAGAGGCTTTAATCAATAGCATCAAAGATGCATATGGGGATGACATACGAAAGCAAGAGGTGAAGGATGTTCAAAAAAAGATCGAGCAAAATACTTCAACAACTTCCACCCATACCATGACCGATAAGGAGCGCAAGGCTGCCGAGAAAGCCAAGAAAAAACAAGAGGCAGAGGCTCGCAAGGCTGCAGTCAAGCGAAAGGCTGATCTCAAAAAGGAGCTTGATGATGCCAAGAAGTCAAACCAAGCGGAGCAATTAGAGGCTACCACCCAATACTCTTCAGGACAGATTCGTCTCGCCGAATACAACGACCGCATGGCACAGATCAAAGAGCAAGGCTTACAGCAGCGCATGGATATCCTCAAAAAGTATGGCGAAGCTGAGAGTGAGGAATACAAACGGCTGAATGCCGAGAAAGAAAAAATCGCAGCCGACTACGAGAAGAAGCAGACCTCTGATCTCGAAGCCATCGAGACCAACAGGCAGACCGCAGAAATGAATATCCGTGCCAACTACTACAACAAAAAGTCCGATATCTACCATGACGAAGATGCTCTCAATGAAGCTCTCTTCCTGCTCGACCAGAACTACCTCGACGAGAAACAAGAGCTTTATCTGTCATCATCCGACGAGTATTGGCAAATCGAGAAGGAGCGTGAGCGCAGTCAGCTTCAGCATCAATACGAGCGTCAGGAGCAATACGACAAAACTCTCATGCAGCTCAAACAAGAGTATCTCAAAATGGGAAACGAGGAGCAAATGATGTTGGAACTGAAAGGCCTTGACGAGGTTCACAAGGCGGGTCTCGTCAGCGAAGAAGAATACCAACGCATGAAGATGGGCATCGCTAATAAGTATGCATCATACAAGCCTTCAGTCGATGATCAGCGCAAGGATGATGCCAACACGGCCCTTGATACTGCTCGCAAAATGAGCAAACCGCAAGATGATCATGGCACCATGATGAGTGACAACATAGGTTCTGTCATCGGTGGCGCTATGTCTGCCGTAAAACAGCAGAAGATGGTCAACGACAATCTGGACAAGCTTCGTGCTGAAGACAAAATCAGCGAGCAAGCCTACCAGGATGCCAAGAAGCAGATGAACAAAGATACCTACAACACCATCCTCTCCGTGGCATCCGCAGCCTTCAGTAGCATGTCGGGTATGATGTCAGCTGCGTCCGCCTACTCGCAAGCTTGCTCTGATCTCGAAGTCGCCAAGATAGAGAAAAATTACGATAAACAAATCAATGCCGCCGGCAAAAACTCTGCAAAGAAAAAGAAATTAGAGGAGAAGCGAGACAAAGAGATTGCCAAAGCGAAGACAAAAGCAAACAAAAAGGCGATGGTTATGGAACTTGCACAAGCCGTGGCCCAGACTGCTGCTGGTGCCATCTCCGCCTACTCGTCAACTATGGCTGGAGCTCCATACCCAGCCTGCATGGTGCTCGCTCCAATCTCAGCAGGCATCGCTCTTGCAGCTGGTATGCTACAGGTGGCAACCATTAAAAAGCAACATCAGGCAGAGGCGGCAGGCTACTATGAAGGAGGTTTCACTGGTCCTGGCAGCTGGAAGAAAGAGGCAGGCGTGGTCCATGCCGGCGAGTTCGTAGCTAACCATAACGCAGTCAACAATCCTCAATTGCTTCCTGCCCTGAAACTCATCGATGCTGCGCAGCGTAACAACACCGTCGCCTCTCTCACCGCACAAGACGTGAGTCGTGCCATGGGTAGTGGAGGCGCTGCTGTGGTCGCTCCTGTGGTAAACGTATCGACAGACAACGAGCAAGTTACTGCAGCCCTCGATGGCGTGAGTGCGACCATCGACCTCCTCAACCAGCAGCTCAACGAGGGCATACAAGCTGAGGTGGTTATCACGGGGCGCAATGGCTTCGCCAGAAAATGGAAAGATTATAACAAGATGTTAGACAACAAATAGCTTATGATTACATGTATTATCAATGGCATGGCTGCTTATCCTGCAGCCAGCCAATCCATTAAGATAACATACGCCAACCAATACGTCACCGACGATGGCGAATACTCCTATGATATCACCTTCCCGATGTCCATCATGAATAATCGCAGGGTTTTTGAAAATGTCAGCAGATTCGACGTATCAAAGAATACCAAAAAGTATGACGACTGCAAACTCTACGTTAGCGGACGGCTCGTCCTTTCTGGTGTAGGAACTATTATTAGTGTAACAGAGTCAGATATCAAACTGCAGGTAGTGGGCGGAAAATCCCGCATCAAATACAATGACAGGATGACCAAGCATTATATTGATGAGATTCCGTTTGGTGTAGCCGATAAACCTGGTTATACTGTTGATAAAGGTTTTTCTCAGGGATTTAAAAACTTTCAAAAGATCAATGATATCTATAGACTTGATGAAGATAAGTCGAAGTTCCTGGGAGTAGAAGGTAAATGGTGTTTCGTGCCTGTACGGGACGAAACAAATGATATGATCGCCAATTTTGTTGGAGTGGACAAAACTAATCAGTTCATCGGTTACAATGCACCATTTATCATGAACTTGGCTGTTCAGCCGAACCTTATGTACATACTTCGCAAGGTGGTGGAATACGAAGGATATACACTCAAGCGCAATGACTTTGACTGTAAACCATGGAATCTCCTGTATATTGCTTCAGCTTATAAGACCAGAGAACTCCGTAAAGCGCTGCCTCATTGGTCAAGTTATACCTTTATAGAGGAATTCCGCAAGCTATTCAATGCCACCATCGTCTTTGATGATATCAGGAAGACCTGCTCTGTTATTAACGCATCAGAATTGTCAACCTTAGGTTCTGTAAATATAGAACCCTTGGATGAATATACTACGGACTACGATGAGGATGGATCGTTCTCAACATCATCTACGGCAAATCTGGAGTATAATCTGGGAGATTCTGCCAACAGAGATGATTACGAGGTTATCTCGAAAAAGGTTTTCGAGAGTTTTGAGATTGTAAATAGTACCGAGGTGATGGGGGAAGACAGACAGTTCGCGACCACAACACAATTTTGGTCTGAAAGAAAGAAACGACAGACCATCATTGAGAACTTCGGCGACTACTACATATACGTGGAAGATGAAAATGGGAAGAAAAGATGGAAGGTTGCAGGCATCTGGTCACCGCTCATCAGGGACAAAACTTCTGATGACTATGCAGATCTGAACATTTCTCCTGCTGCGCAAGTCGTAGAAAATATCAATTTTAGGTCGGGGTTGGTGGAGAATGACTACTACGAGAAGCGATGTCTTCTATCAATTCCAAATGATAAAGAACCCGATTCCAAGGAATGTGATATTGATGAAGACGGATATAACTATACGTCGGTGCAAGATGCACTCGATGATGAATCCATGCTCGACACCTCGGAGGATGAACAGGAATACATGAATATATTCTTTATCCTTCCAGGCAGAGTACAATATGGCGCTTCATCAACAAAACTCTCTTGGGTAGAGGCAAAATCCAGATGGCCGCAGTTTATGACTGACTATCGCATCAACGGAGGCTACAGATTCACCGGCATAGCTTTCATTGACGATGCCTTCTATTCGCTATCACTCTGCAAAAAAAGCCAAATCAACACGACTTGTCTGGGAAGCTTACATGATAACGGTCTTAAGATCGACAATAAGAACTGTCTCCAGGTTAAGTTTAAAAGCGAAGTCATCCCTGATCCTTCCAACACCTACATCATACATAACAAGAAATTTGTATGCGAAAAGATAGAGATGGATGTCAAGGATGACCAGATAGATAAAATCTATGTAGGATATTTCTATATGATGTCGTGATCTCCGAGGAGATTAAAGTCCACCTTTAAAGTGCTTGGTCTCCTCGTTTACTTTCATCTGGTTCTTGATATATCGGTTTGTCACGGATATGTCTGAGTGGCGCGCCTGTTCCTTGGCAACAACGATGCCCTGTGCATTCGCCAGGTCCCTGATGCCCGTATCCTTCAGGCTGTAAAACTGGTACTCCTTGGGAAATCCCAAGGCAGTGCGCATCTTCCCCCATTCTACTCTCAGCTGATTGTATGCCGCACGAGTATCCCCAGGTTTCAGGCTCTTACCGAAGATGTAGTTCTGGCTTGGATGCTCAAATATCTTCAGCTCAATCATGAGCTTCAGTATCTCATCGTTCAAGGCGACAAGTCCATCCTTCCTGTTTTTGCTGATGGAAGAGCTGATAAAGACAGTCTGGTCCTTGATGGAAACATCGCCAATCTTTATCTGCGTCAACTCATTCGGGCGAATGAAAGTGTAATATTCAAAAAGGCAAGCTAAGAGAAAATGCTTGTTGTGTTCATACAAGTATTCCTTCAGTCTTCTCAGTGCCCCATCAGAAAGAGGATCTCTAAACTTCTCCGTCTGCGCTATGTTGCGAATGTCTATGGCAGGATTCTCCGTGATATACTTTCTGTCCATCAGCCAAGTCCCGAAGGATACGAACCAGGAGCGATAGTTATTCCTGGTTGTGGCTGACACATCTCGATCATACATCAGATGGTCAAGGAAGTCGATAACGAAGGATCGGTCTAACTGATAGGCATATTTGATGCCCTTACATTCCTCGATAAATGTCTCGAGCATCTTGACACGACTGAGATAGTCTATAGAGGTCTTTTCCTTCATCGACTTTTTATCAGTCATCGCCTTAACATAATCACGATATCTACCGATGATAATTGGTATTTCTGTGAATTGGCGAGACTTGTCAACGTTTACCCAAGGATTCCATCCTGCCGTCAATTTAGCTGTGATATTGTAGATAAGCAAACTGCCCATCATGCGCTTTTTCTGGTCTGTCTTAAACTTGTTAAGCATGTATTTCTTGCGCTTCATTCGTCCCGATACTGGGTCGTGGGCATAAAAGTCAACATACCAGTTGCTCCCCTTGGTATGCATCACTGGAAGCGTGAATCCTAACATTTCACGCGAACTCAAAAAATCAATTTCCTTTGCAGTCATTTTTTTTCATTGCCCGTTTTACTGGTCAATGATATTCAACAATCTAAATCTCATTACCGTCCTATCTCTAAAACGGCAAATCGGATAAGATGTTGCTTACCAACTTCTTACCCGATAATAGTTGCGGCGGCAGGACTCGAACATGCGACCTCCAGGTTATGAGCCTGGCGAGCTACCAACTGCTCCACACCGCGATATAACATTCATTTCTGAATTGCGAGTGCAAAGGTACTACTTTTTTTTTGATCTAACCAAATAAAAATATCAAAATATCAATATTTTAACTGCTTTTAACCTTTTCCTTGATTATATTAGCATAAAAATAGAAATTTCATATAAAATAAGTGATAAAATGATAGAATGACCTTGATATTAAAGAAGATCATAAAAAAAATCCGATCTGTCAGAAGCAAATCGGATCATATCAAAAAACTAATTACTTTTTCAAAAGTTTCATGACTTTCTCAAAATAGCGTTGCGTTCTCTTCACATTATAATGATTACCACCATTCCAAGCGCGAATTGCACGTTCTATACTATTAAGAGGATTGTAAGCTGATTGCAAAAGCAGAAACATTTCCTTAGACTTTGAAATACTAAATCTATCAGATAGTTTATAGCGCTTCTTGCTATTCCTTTTTTTAAGAATATTATTGCATTCAGCAACACAGATAGGAGTAATTTGCATAACTCCTACAGAGGAACCACTTTTTGCGTATCGGTTACCTCCACTCTCTACCTGAATTATCGCCTCCATCACTGGATTCCAATCAAATTCATTAGAGGATGCATTTTCAATTGAATTTGTTTCAGCCGACGCAGAAACTACTTTTAATGTCAGCATAAAAATGCTAACTAATACCATAGTTATTCTCTTCATATTAATTATTTTATGGAACCTGAAAAGCTGAACTACAACATCAGTGATTTCGCGATGACAACTTATGAGAAAAAGAACGGTTGTCAGTCTCAGTTCCGTTAGATACCTTAACGGACAGTTATCTCAAAATATCGAAAAAACTATCCTTATTCTTATCGTTTGCAAAGGTACAAAAAAAAACTCAAATATGCGAGTAATCTATTGATTATCAGCACTATTTTATAATTAAGAAACACTTTTAAACACATTAGATTGACGAATATCAACTAATTCAGCAAAGTTTTTAAACCCAGTTGCAGATATAGGAATAAAACAAACTATGAAGTAAAATAAAGATTCATACATAAAAGAATGATATCAAGAAACAGAAGAAAAAGAAAAGAGAGCAAGGAAACAACGTAATCTTAAAGACAAAACACAAAAAGGTGAAAGAAGAAAACTAAAGAAATTTTTCATAAAATTTGGAGAAAAATAATCTGCGAGAATAATCTGTGAAATCTATCCCAGACCGACAGGTCTAAAATCTACGAAATAAAGAAATGACAGGAAAAAGAAGAAATGACAGGAAAAAGAAGAAAATCAGAGAAAATCCGTGAAATCTGTGGGACTAAAATAATCAATGAAAAAAATCTGCGTCATCTGCGAAATCTGCGTGACAAAAACAATAGAAGCTCATTTCGGACGCAAGCCATTGGCCAGCGGCCAAATTCCGCGAGAATCCGTGCGTAATCCGATAAGTAAGATTGCCTTCCGAGTCATCCGTGAAATCCGATGAAGAAAAATCCCGATGAAGAAAAACGATGAAGAAAAAATCCGATGTAAAAGCTCCCCGGAGAAGAATAACCCCAGCGGAGAAGAAAAAGATCCGCGGGAAGAAAAACAAAAAAGCCTCAGAAATCTT
>ERZ1031885.103-NODE-103-length-37635-cov-10.271155_pt1 | contig 37635 bp, 26 predicted proteins | sample MGYA00518168_ERZ1031885 | MGnify/ENA primary metagenome ERZ1031885 (study PRJEB33719, sample SAMN04261269) | wastewater metagenome | biome: rural village; feature: human; material: feces | host: Homo sapiens | place: El Salvador | collected 2014-01-14 ...
CCCGGCATCGGCGGTGGAGCCGTCGGCGCCGAAATGGGCGCGCAGCGCCGCGATGGTCACGTTGTTGTCCTCGCTGGCGTCCAGGTAGGCGCGCAGCAGCGCGTCGGAATCCTCGGCGGCACCGCGCTCGCCGAGCGGCACGATCCGGTCCACGCTCATGTTGCCGTCCGTCAGCGTGCCGGTCTTGTCGAGGCACAGCACGTCCACATGCGCCAGCGTCTCCAGCGAATAGATGTTCTGCACGAGGATCTTGGCCTTCGCGAGGCGGATCACGCCGGTGGCCAGCGACACGGAGATCAGCAGCACCAGTCCCTTCGGCAGCATGCCGAGCAGCGCCGCGGCGGACGACACCACGGCGTCGTACGTGCCGGAGTGCCGCAGGAACATCGCCTCGACGAACAGCAGCACGCCCAGCGGGATGATCAGGAAGCTGGTGAACCGGGTGACCTTGCGCATCGAATCCAGCAGCTCGGAGTGCACGCGCTTCTCCTGGCGCACCTCGTTGATCAGCGAATTCGTGTAGTTCTCGTCGCCGACGTGCGTCACACGGGCGTACGCGCGGCCGGAAATCACCGAACTGCCGGAATACAGCTCGCTGCCGGCGGTCTTGTCGATGGAGTCGCTTTCGCCGGTCAGCAGCGATTCGTTGACTTCCAGACGGCCGTCGATGACCACGGCGTCGTTGCAGATCTGCTTGCCGGAATCCAGCACCATGACATCGTCCTTGACGATGTCGCCGGCCTCGATGGTCGTCTCCTTGCCGTCGCGCAGCACCACCGCGTGCGGCTGGTTGAGGATCGTCAGCTCGTCGACGAGTTTCTTCGCCTTGAATTCCTGCACGATGCCGATGACGATGTTGAGGATGATGATCGCGATGAACAGCATGTTGGAGTACGCGCCGACCGCGAACAGCAGTATCGCTATAGCGAAGTTCAGTGCGTTGAACAGCGTGCAGATGTTCTCGCGCAGTATCGCGCCTGTCGATTTGGTGACGCTTCGCGCCCCGGTTTCGCCCTCGCCTCGCGCGCGGCGTTCTTCGACTTCAGATGTAGTGAGTCCTGTCATGGTTTCGACTGTATGGGAAAACTGCTGAGGGGGGCGCTAAAAAAACGCAAAGCATGCTTGATACACACACTTGACGCGCGAGGGCCGTCACGGTTCCGTCATGTCAAAGCGACGCAAAGTCGTTTGTTGTCGGTTTTATTCCCCATGCTTGCGGTGAATCACGAGGCGCTGGGGGAACGGGTCGGATACAGTGGTGTCATATCGCAAATCATGGAGACATACGACGAACCACCCATGGGTAATAAGGGGAGCATCGTGCTGCAGATCAAGTCGATTTCCAAGCAATACAAGACCGGCGATTTTGTGCAGAAGGCGTTGGATGACGTCAGCCTGAACCTGCGCGACAGCGAATTCGTGGCGATATTGGGCCCGTCGGGTTCCGGCAAGACCACGCTGCTCAACATCATCGGCGGCCTGGATCGGTACGACAGCGGCGACCTGATCATCAACGGGGTCTCCACCAAACGGTACAAGGACCGTGACTGGAATTCGTACCGCAACCACACGATCGGCTTCGTGTTCCAAAGCTACAACCTGATTCCGCACCAGACGATTCTGTCGAACGTGGAGCTCGCGCTGACGATCTCCGGCGTATCCCGTACCGAACGGCGGGAGCGTGCCCGCAAGGCCCTCGAACAGGTCGGGCTGGGCGACCACATCAACAAGAAGCCGAACCAGCTGTCCGGCGGGCAGATGCAGCGCGTCGCCATCGCCCGCGCCCTGGTCAACGACCCGGACATCGTGCTGGCCGACGAGCCGACCGGAGCGGTGATCCTGGTGGTGCTCAGCATGGTGCTCACCCTTATCGGCGGCCTGATTCCGTCGCGCAAGGCCGCCAAGCAGGACCCGGCCACCGCGCTGCGCACCGAATAGCAGGCGTGATCCGGCGATGCGATACCTATGTGCGCCTGATTCCTTCAAGGAGAGCCTGACCGCCGCCGAGGCGGCACGGGCCATGGCCGAAGGCATCCGCCGCGGCGACCCCGACGCCGAAATACGATGCCTGCCCATGGCTGACGGGGGAGAGGGAACCGCGCGGGCGCTGGCCGACGCCACCGGCGGCACGATGCTGACGGCCGGCGCGCACGATCCCCTCGGACGCCCGGTGCAGGCCGGGCTCGCGCTGCTCGGCGACGGCCGCACCGCGGTCGTGGAGACCGCCGCCGCCAGCGGACTGGCGCTGCTGCGCCCATCCGAACGCGACCCGAAGGCCACGACGTCATACGGCACGGGCGAACTGATTCGGGCCGCGCTCGACGCCGGCGCCGAGACGATCATCGTCGGGCTCGGCGGCAGCGCCACCAACGACGCGGGCTGCGGTCTCCTGCAGGCGTTGGGGGTGCGGCTGCTTGACCATGACGGGCGTGACGTGCGGCCGGGCGGGGCGGCGCTCGCCGAAGTGGAGCGCGTTGACCTGAGCGGCCTGGACAGACGGCTTGGCGACGTGCATGTCATCGCCGCCTGCGATGTGACCAATCCGCTGACTGGCCCCGAGGGCGCCAGCGCGGTGTTCGGCCCGCAGAAGGGCGCGAGTCGCGAAGACGTGACGCTGTTGGACGGCGCCCTGCGGCACGTCTCGTCGGTCATCGAACGTGCGCTCGCTGAACAGGTGCCCGCCGAACGGAATGGCGATGGCGGAAAAGTCGAAGCGGCCGTGGGCGAATCATCGTCTCCTGGCCACCGTTCCCGTCCTGACCACCGTACCCGCACGCCCATCGCCGATCATCCCGGAGCCGGGGCGGCGGGCGGCATTGGCATGGCGCTGCTCGCCGTGCTGCACGCCGATTTTCGCCCGGGCATCGACTTGGTGATCGAGCAGTCCGGGCTGGATGCCGCCGCGCAATGGGCGGACATCGTGTTCACCGGCGAAGGTTCGATTGACGCGCAGACCATGTTCGGCAAGACGCCGGTCGGGGTCGCCTCCGTGGCGAAGCGGCACGGCAAACCGGTGATTGCCATCGCCGGCCACGTCGGCGACGGCATCGAGTGTCTGCACGGGCGCGGCATCGATGCGGTCTTCGGTGCCGCGCCGGGTGCCGCGAGCCTCGATGAGCTGCTGCGCGACGCCCGTGCGAACGTGGCCCGCACCGCCGAACAGGTCACGCGGCTGATGCGGATCGTGCGCTCGCATTAGCCACGGATACGAGAACCGGAATGGCCGTTTCCCAATGATCGGGGCTTTCGCGTCCGCGTTGAGCGCGAGTCAACGATTGGGGTCAGCTTTCGGCCACTGCCTGAATGGCCACGGCTCCGACGAAATTGATCGGCTGGCTGAAGTTCGGCTGGAAGAACAGGTCGGCGCCGGCGAGCTGATCGATCGTGAACCCCGCCTGAATGGCCACGGACACGACGTTCGCCGCCTGCGAGATGTCATGCTTCGACAGGAACTGCGCACCCAGGATGCGCCGGGTGACCGGGCTCCACACCAGCGTGGTCGTCACCGGCGTGGTGGTGAGCATGAAATCGGGGCGGTAATCCTGCGTGATCGTCGTCGATTTCGCGGCGATGCCTCGGCGTTTCGCGCCGCCGGCGGTGAGTCCCGTGGCGGACATCGCCAGATCGTACAACTGCACTGCGCTGGTGGCCTGCGTGCCGGGATACCGCTTCGTCGCGGCGACGATGTTCTCGCCGATGAGCAGCCCCTGCCGCACCGCATTGGTGGCGAGCGGGATGTAATCGTCCGCGCCGGTCGGGTTGTATCGGACCGTGGCGCTGTCGCCCGCCGCGAACACGTCGTCGAGCACCGTGTTGTCCGGCAATGAGGCGCGCATGTAGTCGTCGATGACGATCGCCCCGTTCTTCAGCATACGCAGCTGATCCGCGAACAACGCGGTGTTCGGGCGGAATCCGGCGCCCAGGATCGCCATATCAGCCGTGTACTCGCCCTTCTCGGTGACCACGGTCACGCCGGAGCCCTCGATCCCGTCGCTGCCGGCCGCCGGCCGGAACGCCGTCACCTTCTGGCCGAGCGCCAGGGTCACGCCATGCTCGTCGAACGCCTGCTCCACGTCATCGGTGATGGTCGCGTCGAAATTGTTCGCCAGCACGCGGTCCAGCGCATCCACCAGCGTGGTCTTCACGCCGATTTCGCTGAACTGCTCGGCGATCTCCGCGCCGATGTACCCCGCGCCGATCACGACGGCCGATTTCGCGCTGCCCGCGCGCTCCTTGATCGCCATCGCATGGTCCCAGTTCTTGCACAGCAGCACGCGTCCCGATTCGAGCGCCTCGTCCAGCCCGTCGATCGGCGGCACCACGGGCGCGGAACCGGTGGTGATCACCAGCTTGTCGTATCGGTATTCGCCGACTTCCCCGGTGTTCATGTCACGGGCGCGCAACACCTTGCCGGCGACATCCACATCGAGCACGTCGTGGCGCATGTGCATCGTGGCGCCGGCTTCGGCGAGGGCCTTCGGCGACGAATAGAACATGCGCTTCGGATCGGACACGTGGTCGCCGACCCACAGCGCGATGCCGCAGGAAAGGAACGACAGCGAGTCGTTGCGTTCGAATACGTGGATCGTCCAGTCGGGATGCTGCTTGAGGATGGATGTGGCGGCGAACGTTCCCGCGTGAGTGCATCCGACGATGGCTACGGTGGTCATGGGCGAGCTCCTTTGCTTGGGTCCCTCCGGCGCGTGGATCCCGCCGGCGTCACTCCAGCATATCGCCCGATTCCGCTGCCGGGGTGAGACCAAATGCCCTACAGGGCACGGATGTGACGAACATCACGATGGCCGATGGGTCGTAGCGTCGGTTTCTGCGCGAAGCCATGTCGCACTTAGTCGCGCCTTGGTTGCCGCCAGAACATTCCGTGCGTGTCGCAAATGGCTCTTGCCGGTCGTCAAAGATGCCGTGCAAGTCGTGAAAATCCAGTGTTTGCAAAGGTTTTGAGCATCCTATAAATAATGTGTATGCCGTCCGGGTTGCGAGGCCGCCGGCCGCTGACTACCTTCATAAGGGTCACGCGGGGTTCATCGGGAAACCCGCCAAGAAAAACCGCAGGGGGTGCTCATGACGAGGTTCAACACTCAGCTGGTCCACGGATTGCCGGTCAACGACAACAACACCGGAGCCGTCAACCCGCCCATCTACAACTCATCCACATACGCTGTCGAATCGGTCAACGCCATGCCCCGCTGGGATTATGCGCGCAGCGGCAACCCGACCCGCGACTTTCTGGAAAAGCAGATCGCCCAGCTGGAGCACGGGACTCGCGGCTTCGCGTTCGCGTCCGGACTCGCCGCGATTCACGCGGTGCTGTCCATCTTCAAACCCGGGGACCGCATCGTGGTCGGCAAGAACATCTACGGCGGCACGTATTCGCTGTTCAACGAGTACTTCGCCGAGCGCGGGCTGGAGTTCGACAGCGTCGACACCGCCGACTACGAGGCGCTCGACGCCGCGATCAGCGGGCGCGACAGAGGCGGCCGCGCGGCCAGCGCCGTATATTTCGAGACGCTGACCAACCCGCTGCTGCAGATCAGCAACGTCAACCGCATCTCGGCCATCGCGCACCGATACGGCGCGCTGTCCATCGTCGACAACACGTTCGTCACCCCGTACCTGCAGCAGCCGCTCGATTTGGGCGCGGATATCGTCATCCATTCGGCCACCAAATACCTGGCAGGCCATTCCGAGGTGAACGCCGGCCTTGTGGTGGTGTTAGACGATGAGATCGGCAATGGCATCTACTTCGCGCAGAACCGGTTCGGCGGCGTGCTCGCCCCGGCCGAATGCAACGACGTGCGCCGTGGCATCCAGACGTTGGCACTGCGCATGGAGTGTCAGCAGCGCAACGCGCAGGCCGTGGCGGAATACCTGCTGGCGCATCCGCTCGTTCGGGCCGTGCATTACCCGGGCGTGTATGGCGACCGCAACCGTCTGCTCGCCGAGAATGAACTCAAGGGGTTCGGCGGCGTGCTGTCCTTCGAAGTGGTGCCGGGGGTCGACCCGTCCATCGTGCTCGACAACCTGCACGTGTTCCATCTCGCCGTCAGTCTGGGCGCGGTGGAAAGCCTCGCCGAGCTGCCATGCCGCATGACGCATTTCGAGCTGCCTCGCGAGGAGCGTCTCAAGGTGGGCATCACCGACGAGCTGGTGCGTCTGTCGGTGGGCATCGAGGACGTGTCCGACCTGATCGAGGATCTGGGGCAGGGCTTCGACAAAGCGTTCGAGGCGCTGGACATCGACGGCGTAAGCGGTCAGGTGCTCGACCGGCTGACGACGGAAGTGGCCGCATAGGGTCGCGTACCGTGCCTATCATGCGATGCGGGCCGTACGGGCGTCGACGTTCATGGCAATGACGCCCGCACTGTCGTGTCTTGAAGGAATATGGCGGTCGGTGTTCGTTGTTTTGGCGGTCATGCGAATGAAAGGGATTTGGAAATGACTGATTTCAGCACGCTTGCGGTTCATGGCGGGTATAATGCGAACCGCAACGACGATGCGGTCAGCGTGCCCATCTACGCCTCCGCCGCCTTCGATTTGGAGAACGCCGCTCGTGGCCGTGATCTGGCCGCCGGTGAGATATCCGGGTTCGAGTATTCCAGAGTCGCCAATCCGACCGTCGATGCGCTCGAACGCCGGCTCGCCGCCCTGGAGGGTGGCGTCGGCGCGGTGGCGGTGTCGTCGGGCATGGCCGCGGTGTCATACGCGCTGATGTGCGCGGGGGAGGGCGGTGGCCGCATCATCGCGCCGACGAACCTGTATGGGGCGTCAGTCGATGCGCTCGGCGACTTCCTGCCGCAGTTCGGCATCCACGCTGATTTCGTCAAGGACATCAACGACCTGCATGAGATCGAGTCTCTGATCGGTCCCGCGACCCGTGCCATCTTCGCCGAGACGGTCGCCAACCCGAACACCGCCATCACCGATATCCGTCCGCTGGCCGATCTGGCGCACCGGCACGGGCTGGCGCTGATTCTCGACAACACCGTGCCGACGCCGTACCTGCTGCGCCCGATCGAATTCGGCGCCGACATCGTTGTGCATTCGACCACCAAGGGCATCACCGGGCATGGCAACGCCATCGGCGGCGTGATCGTCGACGCCGGACGGTTCGACTGGGCGAACGGCCGTTTCCTGCAATTCACGCGGCCTGAGCAGGTCATCGCCGACATCGACGGCAACCGGCGCAGCTTCTCCGGGGCGTTTGGCTCCGAAGCGTTCATCAGGCGCATCCGCGTCAAATACCTGCGCACGTTCGGTGCCGTGCAAAGCCCGTTCAACGCATACCTGCAGCTGATCGGACTGGAGACGCTGCCGCAGCGGGTCGCCCGCCAGGTCGAAACGGCGGCGGCCATCGCCGGGCACCTCGAACACACGCCGCATGTCGTGTCGGTGAATTATTCAGGGTTGCCGGACTCGCCGTATCATGCGCTCGCCGGGAAATACTTCCCCCGAGGCGTCGGCCAGATCCTCTCGTTCAAGGTGGAAGGCGGCGCGGACCGTGTGCGTCGCATCCTCGACGGCGTGAAGCTGTTCTCATACGTGCCAAATATCGGCGACGCAAGGTCGCTGATCGTCGACCCCGCGAACATCACCCACCGTGAGGTGCCGGAATCGTATCGCAAGGCCGCCGGTGTGAGCGACGATCTGATTCGTCTGTCCATCGGTCTTGAGGACGCGGGAGACCTGATGGCCGACCTTGACCGGGCCATAGCCGGCGCATACGGGGAGTAGACGCGGGCATGCCGCCGTCCCGTATGGTGAGACGAAGAAGGGCCACGCGGCGAACAACTCTTGAATTCTATGTGAGCTTTCACTGAAAGCCCGTCGTTTTCGGATAGGATGGAATAGACATCGCGCCCGAAGTAGGGTGCGGCAACACCAGACAAGGGGGAATGATGGATGTTCTGATCATATTGGGCGTCATCGTCGTCATCGTCCTCGCCGTGCTGTGCGCCTCGATTTTCATCGTGCCGCAACAGCAGGCATACATCATCGAACGGTTCGGCAGATACAATAAGGTCCAGTTCGCCGGCATCCACGCCAAGATCCCGTTCGTCGACCGCATCTCGACGAAGACGAACATGCGAGTCTCCCAGCTGAACGTGCAGCTGGAAACCAAGACGCTCGACAACGTGTTCGTCACGGTCGTCGCTTCGACGCAGTTCCGTGTCAATCCTGAGAACGTCGCCACCGCATACTACGAGCTGCGCGATCCCGCCGGACAGCTCAGGAGCTACATGGAGGACGCGCTGCGTTCCGCGATCCCGGCGCTCAGCCTCGATGACGCCTTCGCCCGCAAGGACGACGTCGCCTTCGACGTGCAGAAGACGGTCGGCGCCGAGATGGCGCGCTTCGGCTTCACCGTCGTCAAGACGCTGATCACCGCCATTGACCCGAGCCCGCAGGTCAAGAGCGCGATGGACTCCATCAACGCCGCGCAGCGTGAGAAGGAGGCCACCCGCCAGCGTGCCGAGGCGCAGCGCATCCAGATCGAGACGCAGGCCGCTGCGGACGCCGAGAAGACCCGACTCCAGGGTGAGGGCCAGGCCAACTACCGTCGTGAGATCGCAAACGGCATCGTCGACCAGATCAAGAGCCTGCAGGCCGTGGGCATGGACATCAACGACGTCAACAACGTCGTGCTGTTCAACCAGTACCTTGATGTGATGCGCTCGCTGTCCGAGTCGAACAACACCAAGACCGTCGTGCTGCCCGCCTCCACGCCCGGCGGCTACGAGGATCTCTACCAACAGGTCACCAAGGCCATGCTCACCACCAACGAAGCCAAGTAACAAGTCCTACTCATCGATAAAGCCCCTCATCGCGAGGGGCTTTTACATTATGCCCCCGTTGACGGGCTGAGCCGTCAAGCAAACAGCGGTGCTGTTTGTAGGCGAAGAGCGAACGACAGTGAGCCAGCGGAACAGTCATGCCTAGCCCGTCCATAATTGCAGGGCCCGAAGGGCTGTCGGCGGAGTCGACTGGAACACTGTAACGCCCCGCTGGCGGGGGCTGTCGGCTGAGCCGACTGGGGGTGGTCACCACCCACTGGCGCTGCGCGTCACCTCCTGCCAGCGGGAGGTGCGCCGTGTCCCGCTACCGCACTCTCGGCGTATGACTGACCGCCGAAATCAGTATCTTCTTCAAGCCGTCATACGGCGGATACACCAGCGAAAGCGTATCCGGCACCGCGGGCTTGCCGACCACGGTCTTGACATGACTGAACTCCAGGAACCCGGCCTTGCCGTGATATGAGCCCATGCCCGAAGCTCCCATGCCGCCGAACGGCAGTCGACTGGAGATCAGATGGCCAAGCGGCAGGTTGAATCCCAGCGCTCCGCAACTGACTTCGCGCTCGAACATCCGCCGTACCCTCTTGCTGCCCGTGAACGCGTAGGCCGCCAGCGGGCGTGGCCGGGCGTTGATGAATTCCACTGCGGCCTTCGCGTCCGCGACTTCCAAAATGGGCAGAATCGGGCCGAATATCTCCTCCTGCATCACCGGCGCATCGGGTTTGACGCCCAATAGCACGGTCGGTGCGATGTAGAGGTCATCGCGTCTGGTATTGCCCCCGCATACCGTGCGTCCGGTGGCGGGGCTCTTCGGATCGGGCAGCAGCGTAGTCAGCCGGTCGAAATGCCGGGCGTTGATGATGCGTCCGAAACTGTCGGAATGTTGCGGGTCTGAGCCGAAGAACCGCGTGACGGCCTCGGCGATCTTTCCGGCCAGCGGCTCGATGACGTCGGACGTTGCGAGCACATAGTCGGGTGCCACGCAGGTCTGCCCGGCGTTGATGAACCGCCCCCAGGCGATGCGCCGCGCGGCGACGTCGAGGTTCGCGGTACGGTCGACGAACACCGGCGACTTGCCTCCGAGCTCCAAAGTGACCGGTGTGAGATGCTTCGCGGCGGCGGCCATGACTATTGAACCGACTTTTCCTCCGCCGGTGTAGAAGATGTGATTGAACGGCTGCTCCAGCAGCTTTGTCGTCTCCTGCGGTCCTCCCTGAACCACGCGGAACGCCTGCGGGTCCATGTACCGTGCGATGAGGTCCGCCATCACGCCGCTGGTGTGCGGAGACAGCTCCGATGGTTTCATGCACACGCAATTGCCTGCGGCGATCGCGTCCGCCATAGGCTCGAAACTGAGCAGCACCGGATAGTTCCACGGCGAGATGATGAGCGCCACGCCTTTCGGCTCGGCGACTGTCCAGCCGACTGCGGGCTGCAGCAGGTAATGCATCGGCTTGGGATGCCGCGCCGCCCACCTGCCGAGGCGTGGCTTGATGAAGCGAATCTCATCGAGCACCAGCCCGATTTCCATCAGCGCGGTCTCCGCGGCGGGTTTGCCCAGGTCGGCGCGTACCGCACGGGCGATGACGGTGGCATTCTGCCTCAGCATTCGGGCCATCGCGTCGAGTTGCGCCTTTCGCCAGCGCAGTGGCCGGGTGACTCCTGAGCGGAAGGTCGCGTCCAGTTGCGCGAACGCCCGTTGCCGGGCGGCTGCCTGCTTCGTCGTGGTCGCCGCCGCCGTTTCCTTTGTAGTCATCGTCGTCCTCCTGTTTGCATGGTAGCCGAAGAATCCGCGGAACGTAATCGACGATTTCCGCCCTGACGTCGTATTGGAGTTGCATGCTGGCTCCTGCTGGCGGGAGCTGTCGGCGGAGCCGACTGAGGGTGGTCTGGGTCTTTAGGCGGCGATTGTGCCCTTAAGTGCAATCGTTCTCGATGATCGTGCCCGACATATGATGAATGCACCGAACCGGCACATCGCAACCGATCGGTGACGGCTTGGATGGCATAAGATGGGCGCCATGAAGGATTTTCTGATGCGATGGCTGGTGCTGACGGTTGCGGCCGCGGTGATGGTGGTGCTTCTGCCCGGCATGACCGCGGTGGGGCAGCCTCCGATTTTGGGAATCGCAGTGTTCGCGCTGTTCATGGCGCTGATCAACGCCTCGATCAAGCCGGTGACGCAGCTGATCGCGTTGCCGTTTTCGATTCTCACGTTCGGGCTGCTGTATCTGGTCATCAACTGGCTGTTCATGCGGCTCGCCTCATGGTTGGCAATCAGTCTGTTCGGTGTTGGCGTGCTGGTGCACGGGTTCTGGTGGGCGGTGCTCGGCTCTCTCATCATGTCCATTGTCTCGGGGATCGTCGGCAGCATCGTGCGCGATTGAGCGTCGGCGTACATCCGGCATGATGGTCGGATTTCGGGCCTCGCATGATTGCCTGGCCGCGAGCCGACGGCGTTCGCGGACACCCCGGTTCCGTCGGCCACACACCGTGCTAGGATATGCACCGAAGTCAAGGCGATGATCCGTTATCAGCGGGGAGTCTTCGGAAGAAAAGCTTCATGACGGTCGATCGAACGTCGACGGCACGAAGCTGAGTAGAACCGACGGGATCGGCCCGTCACAGCCGAACACAAGCGGTCGCGAGTTTTCGCCGTCTTAGGATGGCCGGATGCGAGCGACAAGCGAGGTGGTACCGCGGTGGCGGTCGGCAGCCTGAGGGCATGCCGCCGATCATCGTCCTCGTAGGCGGGAATGGCCATGACGGCCGTTCCGGGCGGAACAAGGGTTCCGGCCGCGAGGACATCGCCGGCGCATATATGCCGCCGGTGTGGCGAACGGCCGTCTCAATCCCTGTTCTTCCCGTGAATGGTTCGCTATAGCCAGCTCCCGTAGGACCAGTGCAATGCGACATCGAGGAGAGCAATGGTGAGCGAAACCACCAATTCCCACGTGTATCCCAAGGCGAACGAGGGCGGCGAGACCGCCAGCGTCGCGCCGAACCCGAGTTTCCCCAACATGGAGGAAACCGTCCTGAAGTATTGGGACAAGGACGACACCTTCAACAAGTCCGTTGAACGCAACCCTTCCGGCGACCATAGTCAGAACGAGTTCGTGTTCTTCGACGGCCCGCCGTTCGCGAACGGCCTGCCGCACTACGGCCACCTGCTGACCGGTTACGCGAAGGACGTGATCCCGCGCTACCAGACCATGAAGGGCCGCAAGGTCAACCGCGTGTTCGGCTGGGACACGCACGGTCTGCCCGCCGAGCTGGAGGCGCAGAAGGAGCTCGGCATCGACTCGGTCGACCAGATCGAGAAGATGGGCATCGACAAGTTCAATGACGCCTGCCGCGCCTCCGTCCTGAAGTACACGCACGAATGGCAGGATTACGTGCATCGTCAGGCCCGCTGGGTCGACTTCGAGCACGGGTACAAGACGCTGAACATCCCGTACATGGAGTCGGTGATGTGGGCGTTCAAGCAGCTGTACGAGAAGGGCCTGGCGTACCAGGGCTACCGCGTGCTGCCGTACTGCCCGAAGGATCAGACGCCGCTTTCGGCGCACGAGCTGCGCATGGACGCCGACGTGTATCAGGATCGTCAGGACACCACCGTGTCGGTGGCCGTGAAGCTGCGCGACGAGGAGGACGCCTACGCGGTCTTCTGGACCACCACGCCGTGGACCGTGCCCACCAACTTCGCGATCGTCGTCGGCGCTGACATTGACTATGTCGAGGTGCGCCCGACGCAGGGCAAGTACGCCGGCAAGAAGTTCTACTTCGGCAAGCCCCTGCTCTCCAAGTACGAGAAGGAGCTCGGCGAGGATTACGAGGTCGTGCGCGAGCTCAAGGGCTCCGAGATGGCCGGTTGGCGTTACTGGCCGGTGTTCCCGTACTTCGCTGGCGACAAAGCCGAGTCTGAGGGCAACGTGCCGGGGCCCGAAGGCTACCAAATCTTTACCGCGGACTACGTAGACACCGTCGAGGGTACCGGCCTGGTTCACCAGGCTCCCTATGGTGAGGACGATATGAACACGCTGAACGCGCACGGCATCAAGAGCACTGACGTGCTCGACGCCGGCTGCCGCTTCACCGCGCAGTGCCCCGATTACGAGGGTATGTACGTGTTCGACGCGAACAAGCCGATCCTGCGCAACCTGCGCAACGGAGACGGCCCGCTGGCCGAGATCCCGGCCGAGCATCGCGCGATCCTGTTCCAGGAGAAGAGCTATGTGCACTCCTACCCGCATTGCTGGCGTTGCGCCACGCCGCTGATCTACAAGCCTGTGAGCTCCTGGTTCGTGTCGGTGACGAAGATCAAGCCGCGCCTGTTGGAGCTCAACCAGCAGATCAACTGGATTCCTGAGAATGTCAAGGACGGCCAGTTCGGTAAGTGGCTCGCCAACGCGCGCGACTGGTCGATCTCCCGCAACCGCTTCTGGGGTTCGCCGATCCCGGTGTGGGTGAGCGATGACCCGAAGTACCCGCGCGTCGACGTGTACGGTTCGTTGGAGGAGCTCAAGGCCGACTTCGGCGACTACCCGCGCGACAAGGACGGCAACGTCAACATGCACCGTCCGTGGATCGACAACCTGACGCGCGTCAACCCGGATGACCCGACCGGCAAATCGCACATGCACCGTATCTCTGATGTGCTCGACTGCTGGTTCGAGTCCGGTTCCATGTCGTTCGCGCAGTTCCACTACCCGTTCGAGAACAAGGAGAAGTTCGAGCAGCACTTCCCGGCCGATTACATTGTCGAATACATCGGCCAGACTCGCGGCTGGTTCTACCTGCTGCACGTGATGGCCACCGCGCTGTTCGACCGCCCGGCGTTCAAGAACGTGATCTGCCACGGCATCGTGCTCGGTTCCGACGGCCAGAAGATGTCGAAGCACCTGCGCAACTACCCGGACGTGAACGGCGTGTTCGACAAGTACGGTTCCGACGCCATGCGCTGGTTCCTCATGTCTTCGCCGATCCTGCGAGGCGGCAACCTGATCGTCACCGCGGACGGCATCCGCGACACCGTGCGCCAGGTCATGCTGCCGGTGTGGAGCTCCTACTACTTCTTCACCCTGTACGCCAATGCGGCCAACGGCGGCGCCGGATTCGACGCCCGCCAGCTGCGCGCGGACGAGGTCGCCGGCCTGCCGGAGATGGACCGCTACCTGCTGGCCCGCACCCGTCGCCTGGTGTTGGCGGCCGAGAAGGCGCTGAACGAGTTCGCCATCTCCGACGCCTGCGATGCGGTCTGCGATTTCATCGACGTGCTCACCAACTGGTACATCCGCAACACCCGCGACCGCTTCTGGAAGGAGGACGCGAACGCGTTCAACACGCTGTACACCGTGCTTGAGGTGTTCATGCGCGTGCTCGCGCCGCTCGCCCCGATGGAGTCCGAATCCGTGTGGCGTGGCCTGACCGGTGGCGAATCCGTGCATCTGGCCGATTGGCCGTACGTCGCGGACGAGAAGACCGGTGAGGCGACCGAGCTTGGCCGTGTGCTGGTCGACGACCCGGCACTGGTGGACGCGATGGAGAAGGTGCGCGAGATCGTCTCCGGCACTCTGTCGTTGCGCAAGGCCGCCCAGATCCGTGTGCGCCAGCCGCTCGCCAAGCTCACCGTCGTGGTCGAGGATGTGGACGCCGTCAAGGCGTACGACGAAATTCTCAAGTCAGAGCTTAATATAAAGGATATTGAGTTCTGCACGATGGAGGATGCCGGTTCGCAGGGGCTGAAGATCGTGCACGAGCTGAAGGTCAACGCCCGCGCCGCCGGCCCGCGCCTCGGCAAGCAGGTCCAGTTCGCCATCAAGGCGTCCAAGACCGGTGCCTGGCACGTCGATGCCGCGACCGGTGCTCCGGTCGTCGAGACGCCGAACGGCGAGGTTGCGCTGGAGGCCGGCGAATACGAGTTAATCAACCGCGTGGAGGAGGAGAACGCCGCCGAGGCCGACGCTTCCGTGTCGGCCGCTCTGCCCACCGGCGGTTTCGTGATCCTCGATACCGTGCTGACCGCCGACCTGGAGGCCGAGGGCTACGCCCGCGACGTGATTCGCGCCGTGCAGGACGCCCGCAAGGCCGCCGACCTGGACATCGCCGATCGCATCGCCCTGGTGCTGACCGTGCCGTCCGCCAATGTGGCCGATGTCGAGCGGTTCCGCGATCTGATCGCCCATGAGACGCTGGCCACCTCCTTCGCGGTGAAGGAAGGCGCCGAGCTGGGTGTGGAGGTCGCCAAGGCGTGACGCCGTGGTGAGCCGACCGCGCCCGCTGCGTGACGCACGGGCGCGTGGAATGCATGAAGTGGTCCTGCCGTTCAACGGCGGGACCACTTTTGTTGTTCCGCGGTATGCTTGCGTTACCGGGCGATTGACGAGGTGATGATAATGTGTGCGACGTACTATGCGAGAACCAGCGATCATGGGTATGAGACCTGCGCGGAGCACCTGGCCATGGCCGGTTGCCTCGCCGGAGGGTTTGCCAAGGGCTTCGGGTATCTTGACGACGGATTGCTGGCTGGTCTGGTCCACGATCTGGGCAAATATTCGGATGCTTTCCAGCGGCGAATCCGCAACCCCGATCATTGCGGACCCGTCGACCATTCGACGGCCGGTGCATTGCTGTTGATGCGGTATGCATGCCCGTTGGCGGCGATGGCGGTGGCCGGGCATCACGCGGGGCTGCCTGATCTCGGCAGTTACGGCGAGCTGGAGGGTCCAACGTTCATGAGCCGCATGAACAGGGCGCGCAGGGCGGGGGATTGCAATCCACTCGCTCTGGCTCAAGCGGGAGAGACGCAACTGAATATTCCGCAGTCGGCGTTCCTGCATGGGACTCGATCCGCGAAGCCGACGACCTCGGGCAAGCGTTCCGAGCAATGGTCGCTGTACACCGACATGATGTTGACGCGCATGCTGTTCTCCGCTTTGGTGGATGCGGATCGACTTGATGCCGAATTCTTCACTTCGAATCGTATTGACCGTGCGGAACATCACATCCTTGAATCTTTGAAGAAGCACCTTGGTCCGCTGAACCTGGCGAGTGGCCGGGTGCCCGCATTCGATGCCCTGCGTGAGGCGTCGCTGACGGTGTCCGCCGAACGTGACGCCGAAGACCGGTCCCGGATCGATCGCCTGGCCGCCATCATGGAGAACACAGCCGATGGATATCTTGCCGCACCCGATAAGCGGCCGATTGATATCAGACGCTGTGAGTTGCTTGAGCGATGCCTGGACTGCGGCAAAGATCCGTCACACGGCACCGGCCTATATACGCTCACTGCCCCCACTGGCAGCGGCAAAACCATTTCCTCGATCGCGTTCGCCCTCGAACATGCGCGCACCAACAATCTGCGACGCGTCATTTACGTGATTCCGTATACGTCGATTATCGATCAGACGGTAGGCCAGTTCGAGGCGATCTTTGGAACGGACGCCGTGTTGCCCCACTACTCTGAGGCGCCGTACCAGCTCAAGAACGAGTCCGACATGGATGAAACGGATCTCAGGCGCGCGCTTGCCGCGGAGAACTGGAACGCGCCGATCGTGGTCACCACGGCGGTGCAGTTCTTTGAAAGCCTGTACTCGAACGCAACTTCGCGATGCCGTAAGCTGCACAACATAGCGGATTCCGTTATCGTCTTCGACGAGGCGCAGACGTTGCCGGTGCCGTATCTGAGACCGTGCGTACGGGCGATTGCCGAGCTTGTGGAGCGATACGGCTCCACGGCGGTGTTGTGCACCGCCACGCAACCGGAGCTGCAGCCACTGTTTGATGAATCCTTCGATGGCGACCATGTGCGTGTTCCTGAGATTTCGCCGTTCACTCGTGACGATAGGGACTCGTTTCGTCGTGTGACCATCAAACGGCTTGGCGATATCGCATTGGATGCGCTTGCGGAGCGACTGGGTGGCCATAAGCAGGTGCTGTGTGTGGTGAACACACGTAGCAAAGCCCAGTATCTCCATGATCGGCTGGCGGACGATGACGCCGAAGGCAGCTTCTGCCTGACCACGCTGCAGTGTGCGGCGGATCGGCAGCGACTGTTCGCTGAAATCCGGGATCGACTGGATGCCGGAGCGTCATGCCGCGTGGTTTCCACCTCCCTGATCGAAGCCGGCGTGGACGTCGACTTTCCCGTCGCATATCGTGAAGAGGCCGGACTGGATTCCGTCATCCAGACGGCCGGACGCTGCAATCGCGAAGGTCGTCGCCCCGCGTCGGAGAGTGTGGTCCATGTGTTTTCCACGGAAGGTGGCTGCGCCCCGTTCCTCCGGCAGAACATCGCGGCGTTCCGGGCGGTGGCCGATCGTCATGCTGATTTGAATACGGATGAGGCGGTTCGCGCGTATTTCGCGGAGGTGCTATGTCTGAGAAATGGTGGTGTCGCCCGCGCGAACGTCGGCAATGATGCGCTTGATCGCAAGCGTATCCTGCCGCTGCACGGGCGTGATGCGAACTGGCCTTTTGCGGACATTATGGAAAACCTCCGCAACAGTTTGGGCGGTGAGTGGCGTCGCACCCCTCACGGGGTGCGTGGATTGAAATTGCCTCTCCTAGTGTTGAGAGTCTGATGGGTTGGCGTCGCACCCCTCACGGGGTGCGTGGATTGAAATCGTGTCGCCCTGGAAGACGACGTCGAAGTCGCCGCGTCGCACCCCTCACGGGGTGCGTGGATTGAAATGATGACGGCACTGCGAACGCACGCCACGGCCATGGTCGCACCCCTCACGGGGTGCGTGGATTGAAATCAGTGGATTAAGCAATAACTACTGGTACAAACGCGTCGCCCCCCCCCCTCACGGGGTGCGTGGATTGAAATAACCGGCAACAGCTCACAGTCAACGGACCTCAACGTCGCACCTCTCACGGGGTGCGTGGATTGAAATGCTAAGAGAAGGTGACTATCATGACCGGGAACCGAGTCGCACCTCTCACGGGGTGCGTGGATTGAAATCTGATGGTCAGGTCCGTAATGGTCTTAATCATTGGTCGCACCCCTCACGGGGTGCGTGGATTGAAATGCGGGCAGGCGAGTCCAGCCGCGACGGGTCAGGTCGCACCCCTCACGGGGTGCGTGGATTGAAATGAAGCGCTGCTGAAGGAAGTCAAGGCCGTGATCGACAATCCGGACGCCACCGCGAAGGACGTCGCGCAGATGCTCAAGCGGATGACGGACTTCGAGTACGAGTATGCGACTCCTGATCCCGATCCTGACCCGGACCCGGACCCCGACACTCCCGGTACGGATGGCCCGTCCAAGCCCGGAACCGGCGACACGGATACGGACAAGCCCGGCAACAAGCCCGGTGACGGAGCGGAAGACAGTGGCAAGACCAACGACAAACCCAAGCCTCCGCTGTCGGCGACCGGCGCGAACGTGACCGCGATATCGGTCGCGGTCATGGCGCTCGCCAGCGCTGCGACGGTGCTGCTGACCATCAAGCGCCGTAGGGGCTGAACATGACCGGTGCCGGAGAGTCCGATGCTCTCCGGCACCGTCATATGTCGAACTCCTGCATAGGGTACCTTAAATCAGCCTGATCTGATAGACTGTCTGCGGGAATCTGAACACTTGGCGGAACGATGTCGTGCCTCCGGGGCAAAGATTCCGGCAAGAAGTACAAGAATGTTCAAAATCATAGAGGATTGAAATATGCTACACACAGCATCAAGAGGATGCTCGCGTTCGTGGCTGCGCAGACTCACCGCATTGATAGCGGTCTCGGCGCTCGCGTTCGTGGCATTGCCGAACGTCGCGGTGGCGGCGGATCCGATGGAATACCTCGATGTGTCGTTCGGCGGCACGTTCGCTGCAGACACCTACACCACAGGTGGCGACGAGGTGGCGAAGGGCTCCGTGACCAAGCACGGCAGCATACCGACCAAGCTTGACGGCGGCGGCATCACCCTCGCTGGCGGCACCAACGGCGTGACATTCACCTCGACCGCGAGCTTCAGCGCGAGCGGGAAGGTGAACAAGGGATTCCGCGCCGAAATGGAATACCGTACGACGCAGACGCCCAGCAACCTCGCCACATTGTTCTCCGCCATGGGCAACATCTTCGTGCGGGCGAACGGCAGCAACCTCGAATACGGCTTCTCCACGAACCCTTCCGGCAGTACATGGAACGACTACACAAAGTCCGTGACGCTGCCTTCCAACAATGTGAAGCACATCATCCAGCTGACATATCTGCCGGGAGCCGACGGCACTGCCTCGACGTTGCAGTTGTCGGTGGATGGCGTGGCCGGCGAGACCGCCACCGCCGCGGCCGGTGAGCTCGCGGCCGTCAGCGATTCCGTCACGAACAAGTTCGGGATCGGCTACGAGGTGAACCCCGCTTCCGGCGCGGCGAGCCGCGGTCTTGCCGGTGACGTGTTCCGCGCGCGTGTCGCCGATTCGGACGCCCCGTGGGAGATTCTTGACGCATCCCAGCTGCTGCATGTCAATTTCAACGGCACGTTCAGCGGCACCTCATATACCGCGGCGAGCGGCGAGCAGATGCTGGGCTCGCTGGTGTCGCGCTCGGCCAATCCGTCCATCTCAAACTCCGCCGTCACGCTGGCCGGCGGCACGGCCGGATTCGATTTCACGCCCACGGACTTCACCCTCGGTAACAACGAGGCCATTACCACGCCGCTGGTCGCGGAGCTGCGCTTCACCCCGACGCAGACCGGCGACAACCAGACCCTGTTCGGCGCGGGCGGCAACCTGTTCCTGCGCTACGAGTCGAACAAGCTCGTGTTCGGCGCCTCCACCAAGTCCGGCAATAATTGGACCGACCACAAGATCGAGTCCGCGGCCGCCACGGGTGCGGAGCACGTCGTGTCGGTGGCGTACGTGCCCAATAAGGCCGGCACCGGCGCGAAGCTCGTCATGCGCGTGGATGGCGGCGACGCCCAGACCAAGAACATCACCGGTCTGGCTTACCTGAATTCGAGCATCAAGGGCAAGGTCGGCTTCGGCAACGACGTGCATACCGACGCGCTCAGCCGCGGCTTCGTCGGCTCGCTGAGCGAGATCCGCCTGGCCAAAACCTCCGCGAACTTCACCACCAACGAATTCAAGCTGGTCTACTCTCAGGTCAGCTGCGACACGTCGGGCATCAAGGAGGCGAATACCTTCGACGTGAAGCCCGCCGAGTGCGAGGCCGCGCTTAAGACCAAGCTGTCCAAGCTGCGTCCGACCGAAGGGCAGGCCGACTACATCGACTGGGGTCAGATCGGTTTCCTCCATTACGGCATCAACACGTACTACAACCAGGAGTGGGGTCACGGTAACGAGGATCCCTCCCGCATCAACCCGACCGGCCTCGACACCGACCAGTGGGCGAAGTCCTTCGCCGACGGTGGCTTCAAGATGATCATGGTGACGGTCAAGCACCATGACGGCTTCGAGCTGTACGACTCGCGGTACAACACCGAGCACGACTGGGCAAACACCGCCGTCGCCAAGCGCACGGGGGAGAAGGACCTGTTCCGCAAGATTGTCGCCTCGGCGAAGAAGTACGGCCTGAAGGTCGGCATCTACTATTCGCCGGCTGATTCCTACATGGAGAAGAAGGGCGTCTGGGGCAACGGCTCCGCACGCGTCGAGCGCACGATCCCCACGCTGGTGGAGAACGACGACCGCGCCGACAAGGTGGCTTCCGGCAAACTGCCCACGTTCAAGTACAAGGCCACGGAGTACGGCGCCTACATGCTCAACCAGCTCTATGAGCTGCTGACTGAGTACGGCGACATCTCCGAGGTCTGGTTCGACGGTGCCCAAGGCAACACCGCAGGCACTGAGCATTACGACTATGGCGTGTTCTACAAGATGATCCGCCAGCTTCAGCCCCAGGCAATTCAGGCCAACGCCGCATACGATGCCCGATGGGTGGGCAACGAGGACGGCTGGGCCCGTCAGACCGAGTGGAGCCCGCAGGCGGCATACAACGACGGCGTAGACAAGGTGTCGCTCAAGCCTGGCCAGATGGCCCCCGACGGTACGCTTGGCACCATGTCGAGCGTGCTGTCCGAGATCCGCAGCGGCGCCGCCAACCAGCTGCACTGGTATCCGGCCGAAGTTGACGCCAAGAACCGGCCCGGATGGTTCTACCATGCCAACCAATCGCCGGCGTCTGTAGCTCAAGTCGTGAAGTACTACGAGCAGTCCACGGGACGCAACTCGCAGTATCTGCTGAACGTCCCACCGTCCGATACCGGCAAGCTCGCCGATGCGGATGCCGCGGGACTTAAGGGGCTGGGCGAGGAGCTCGCCCGACGCTACGGCACCGATCTTGCCCTGGGCAAGAGCGCGACCGTCGCCGCGTCCGCGAACGGCACCGCGGTAGCGGCCCCGAAGCTGACCGACGGTTCGAAGCTCTCCTCCGACGAGGCCGTGGGCAATACGCCGACGTACACCATCGATCTGGGCAGCGCTGTCGCCGTGGATGCAGTGAAGATCTCCGAGGACGTGCGCAATGCCGGCCAGCAGATCGAAAGCGCCACCCTGCAGGGACGAGTCAATGGAACATGGACGAATCTGGCGACTATGACGACGGTCGGGCAGCAGCGCGACCTTCGCTTCACGTCCCAGAACATCGATGCCATCCGTCTGGTGGTCAACTCCTCCCGCGGTCCGGTGCGTCTGAGCCGTCTTGAGGTGTTCCACACCGAATCCGAGATTCAGACCGGCGCCCGCGCCTACTACATCGACCCGACGGCGCAGACCGCGGGAGATGGATTCACGAAGGACAAGCCCATGACGTCGATCGAGCAGCTGCACGATGTGACCGTCGCGCCAGGCTCCGTGATCTTCGTCAAGGCGGGCACCGAGCTGACCGGGGACTTCGCCGTCTTCGGCTACGGCACCAAGGACGAGCCCATCACCGTGACGACATACGGCGAAAGCGACAAAGCCACCACCGCGAGCTTCGACGGCATGACCGCCGGGCTGACGCTGAAGCAGGCGCTGAAGGCACTCGGCAAGGACGACGCCGGCTGGGTCGTGGCCGATTCCGCCACTGCACCGGCCTCCCGCGTGTATGTCCCGCAGGATGAGATCAGCGTGCACGCCCAGTCGTCGCAGAACTCCGGCGCAGAGGCGGCGAGGGCGCTCGACGGCGACTCGTCGACGAGCTGGCACTCCCAGTACAGCCCGAACACCGCGTCTGCCCCGCATTGGGTGACTCTCGATCTCGGCAAATCGCGTGAGAACGTCGCCTACTTCGACTACCTCGCCCGTATCGACGGCAACAATAACGGTGCCGCCAAGGATTACGAGGTGTATGTCTCCGACGATCCCAACGATTTTGGAGCCCCTGTGGCCTCGGGCACGTTGAAGAACGTCGCCTACACGCAGCGCATCAAGCTGACCCCCAAGAACGGACGGTACGTCAAGTTTGTCATCAAGACCGATTATTCCGGATCGAACTTCGGCTCCGCGGCGGAAATGAATGTCGAGTTGCTGCCCACGGCCGTAGAGGAGGACAAGGTCGCCACCCCGCAGAAGCCGACAGTGGACGATGATGCCGATACATACACCATCCCCGACATCGAGGGAGTCGTGTACAAGGTCGACGGCAAGGTGTTGGCCGCTGGTTCCGTAGTGAACGTGGGCGATGAGAACGTGACCGTCACGGTCACCGCCGAGCCCGCCGACGGATACCGCTTCCCGGATGGTGTGACGTCCCCAGTCACGTATGAGCTGACGTTCACCAAGAAGGGTGGCGAGAAGCCTCCGACCGAAGTCAACAAGGACAAGCTGCACGCCACGATCACCAAGGCTCAGGCGATCGACCGTTCCGCCTATACGGACGAGTCGCTCAAGGTGCTTGATGACAAGCTCGCCGCAGCGCTCAAGGTCTATGACGATGACAAGGTGAGCCAGGATGATGTCGATGCCGCCGAGGCGGCTCTGTCTGCGGCGATCGACGCGCTGAAGACCAAGCCGACGACCCCCGGCGGTGAAGGTGAGAAGCCTGGTGAAGGCAACAAGCCTGGTGAAGGCAACAAGCCCGGCGACGGCAAGAAGCCCGGCGACGTGATCGCAAAGACCGGCGCCTCCACAATGGGCGTTGTCTTCGCTGCACTCGCGATGGTAGCGGGTGCGGTCGTGACGCTTGAAGCCAAGCGTAAGTCCAACCGGTAACATCGGTTCTCCGGCCGTCTGATGCGCCGGCTCGTCTCCTAGAAAAGACGGGCCGGCGCATCGTCATTTTTATCACCGGCGTCGCGGCAATATTCCGTGCGCCTACAATGTCGATATATGCCCGTCAACAAGGGGAGCGGCGATGGCACGATGTCGGCCGTGCGCTGAGCGTGCGCGGCTCCACGGTGCTGGTGGTCGGCACCGGGGACATCGGCCCGCATTTCGCCAGCATATGCAAGGCCATGGGCGCGAACACGCTGGGAGTGCGTCGTGACCCGACCCGCACGGCGGAAGGCATCGACCGGATGTATCGCATTGGAGAACGTAAGACGTTATGTAGCCGGCGAACCTCTGACGAATCGCCGGCGCTGAACGGATAATGGCCTCGGCCTCGCCCGTTCGACACCGGCGAGGCCGAGGCCATTATCGCTTGAGATTCTTCGTCTAGGATTCCAGGTCGCGCACCGACCCGCGTTCCACCAGCTCCGCGGGAACCACGGTCTTCACGCCCGAAGGCACTCGAAGGCCCTCGCACAGACGCTTGGTCATGAAGAACGCCTCGCGTCCGATGTCGTTGAATTTCATGCGCATGGTGGTCAGCGACAGCCGTGGAATCGTCCCGCTCAGCGAATCGTCCACTCCGACGATGCTGACGTCTTCCGGCACGCGTTTGCCGGCGGCCTGCAATCCGAGCATCGCGCCATACGCCATCTGGTCGTTGGCCGCATAGATCGCGGTGCAATCGGGGTCGTGAGCCAGCGCGAGTCCGGCCTGATATCCGCTGTCCGCCTCCCAGTCGCCCATATAGGTCGGAGGGATGCGCAGCCCCAGTTGGTCGAGCGTGTCGTGCCACCCCTGCGCGCGGCTTTCCGCGGCTCGCGATGAGGACGGCCCGGCGATGTGGTAGACGGTCTTGTGCCCCTTGCTGAGCAGATAGTCCACGACGGCGGCTGAGCAGCCGTACTGGTCGGCACCGATGGTGGGGCAGTAGTTCGCGGGATCCTCGGAGATGATGACGACCGGCAGCTCCTTGGGCGGGCGGAACTCCGAGAAGTCCGTCACGTGCTCCTCCATGACGGCGATGACGCCGTCCACGGGAAGCTGCTTCATACGCTCGATGGCGGCATGCAGGGTGCGTTCCCGATTGCGTCCGAAGGACTGCATCGTGATGGCGTAACCATTGCTGTTCGCCGCGTCGGCGATGCCGCCGAGGATACGCGCGTTGCCATAGGTGAGCATGTTGAACAGCACGACGCCGACATCCTTGAACTTGCCGTGCTTAAGCGCCCTGGCCGCATAGTTGGGCCGGTAACCCAGCTTGGCCATGGCGGCTTCCACACGCTGCCGTGTTTCCGGCCGGACGGCATTGCTTCCGTTGGCGACTCGTGAGACCGTCTGGGGCGACACGCTGGCGGCTTTCGCCACGTCCTGCATGGAAGCGGGTTGCGAATGATCCATGGTTCCTGCTTGTTTTTTTGGCATTTCTATGTTTTGGTTACCATCAGTATAGACCATTTCCTGATGACTTGCCGTACCCTCAAGTGGACAATTCCAACAATATTGATATTATGGTAACGCAAACATTTATAGAGCGTGCATTTCGCGGAACAAGTTCAATGAGCTGTTGCGTTGTGGCAAGTTCTGTGCGGTGTGCTTCGCTTCGAGTCCTTCGAAGGAGAGGGGCATGACATCGGTGAGTGTGTCGCCTTTGGCTCGTGTGAATAAGCACAAGCGGGATTGGCGTGGTTGGAAGTTCATGTGGCCGTTCGCGTTGGTGTTCGTGTTCATCGTGCCGATCTTCGCGGTCTACTGCCTGTTCCCGTTCGTCTCCATGCTCATCAACGCGACGAAGACCCAATCGGACTTCACGGGCGCGTTCGGCCTGGGCTTTGGCAAGACGTTCGCGCTGTGGGACAACATCGTGACGGTGTTCACCTATGACGACGGCATCTTCGCGCGCTGGCTGGTCAACACGCTGATCTACGTGGTGGTGGGCGCGGGCGGCGCGACCCTGCTGGCGATCATGGGCGGCTACGCTTTGACGAAGTTCCGCTTCCCGGGCCGCAAGGCCGTGTCCGCGGTGATCATCGGCTCGATCTCGGTGCCGGGCATCGCGCTGGCGGCCCTGTTCACGATCGTTGCCACGTGGAACGACTGCTTTCTGCCGTTGATCATGTTGAAGGACTCGGACTGGTTCCCGCTGACCATCGGTCTGAACCAGCGGAAGGACCAAGCGTCCACTGCGGGCGGCCAAGCCATCCAGAACTTGGTCATCACGGGCTCGCTGATCACGATCATCCCGCTGGTCATCGCGTTCCTGTGCCTGCAGAAGTACTGGCAGTCCGGCCTCGCCGCCGGCGCCGTCAAGGAGTGATCTCGCGGGAGGGCCAGTGTCCGCTTGCAGCATGCGTCACGTTCGTCTGACGGTCTTGACGTGCGCCTAGCGGCTGGCCCTCCCTACGGAACATGTATATGATATGGAGGGACGCTCACCGTGTGCGATGCGGGCTGGCGCGATATGGCACCAGCCCGCATCGCATGTCACAGTTGATTTTTCGTCGATGCGACGGTTCGGCCGGGGCGTCAGACAATGAACAAGTAATGGAGCGGAATATGAGTAAACGCAGAAAGCACAGTTGGCCGCAGCCGCTGAAGGGCGCCGAATCCCGTCTCTGGTATGGCGGTGATTACAATCCCGACCAATGGCCGGAGGAGGTCTGGGACGATGATATCCGTCTGATGAAGAAGGCCGGCGTCAACCTTGTATCAGTCGGCATCTTCTCATGGGCGAAGATCGAGCCGGAGGAAGGCAAGTACGATTTCGACTGGCTGGACCGTGCCATCGATAAGCTCGGCAAGGCGGGCATCGCCGTAGACCTCGCCTCCGCCACCGCCTCCCCGCCGATGTGGCTGACCCAGGCCCATCCGGAGGTGCTGTGGAAGGACGAGCGCGGCGACACCGTGTGGCCGGGCGCCCGTGAGCATTGGCGCCCGACGAGCCCTGTGTTCCGCGAGTACGCGCTGAACCTGTGCCGTCGTATGGCCGAGCACTACAAGGACAACCCATACGTGGTGGCCTGGCACGTGAGCAACGAATATGGCTGCCACAACCGCTTCGACTACTCGGACGACGCCATGCGCGCCTTCCAGAAGTGGTGCAAGAAGCGCTACAAGACCATCGACGCGGTGAACGAGGCCTGGGGAACAGCGTTCTGGGCCCAGCACATGAACGATTTCTCCGAGATCATCCCGCCTCGCTACATCGGTGACGGCAACTTCATGAACCCGGGCAAGCTGCTCGACTACAAGCGGTTCAGCTCCGATGCGCTCAAGGAGCTCTACATCGCCGAACGTGACGTGCTGGAGTCCATCACGCCGGGTCTGCCGCTGACCACCAATTTCATGGTGTCCGCCGGCGGCTCGATGCTTGACTATGACGACTGGGGTGCGGAGGTCGATTTCGTCTCCAACGACCACTACTTCACGCCGGGCGAGGCCCATTTCGACGAGGTGGCGTACGCCGCGTCGCTGATGGACGGCATTTCACGCAAGGAACCGTGGTTCCAGATGGAGCATTCCACCTCCGCGGTGAATTGGCGTCCGATCAACTACCGTGCGGAGCCGGGCTCGGTCGTGCGCGACTCCCTCGCGCAGGTCGCCATGGGCGCCGATGCCATCTGCTATTTCCAGTGGCGACAGTCCAAGGCCGGCGCGGAGAAGTGGCACTCCTCGATGGTGCCGCATGCGGGCGAGGATTCGCAGATCTTCCGTGATGTGTGCGAGCTGGGCGCCGATCTGGGACGTCTGTCCGACGAGGGTCTGATGGGCACCAAGACGGTCAAGTCCAAGGTCGCCGTCGTGTTCGACTACGAGTCCCAGTGGGCCACCGAGTACACCGCGAACCCGACCCAGCAGGTCGATCATTGGACCGAGCCGTTGGATTGGTTCCGCGCGCTTGCCGACAACGGCATCACCGCCGACGTGGTTCCGGTGCGGTCCGATTGGGATTCCTACGAGATTGCCGTGCTGCCGTGCGTGTATTTGCTGTCCGAAGAGACGAGCCGCAGGGTTCGGGAGTTCGTGGCGAACGGCGGCAAGTTGTTCGTGACGTACTACACCGGATTGAGCGACGAGAACGACCACATCTGGCTTGGCGGCTACCCGGGCTCGATTCGTGACGTCGTCGGCGTGCGCGTCGAAGAGTTCGCCCCGATGGGCAACGACATGCCGGGCGCATTGGATCACCTCGACCTGGACAATGGCACGGTGGCGCATGACTTCGCCGACGTGATCACGTCCACGGCCGACACGTCCACGGTACTGGCCTCCTATAAGGCGGAACGCTGGACCGGCATGAACGAGGTGCCGGCCATCGTGGCCAACGGGTATGGCGACGGGCGGACCGTATATGTCGGATGCCGTCTGGGCCGTCAGGGGCTTGCGAAGAGCCTGCCGGCGATGCTGGGTTCCATGGGGCTGTCGGACCTCGCCGGTGATGGCCGCGTGCTGCGTGTCGAACGCGCCGACGCCGCGGCGGCGAGCCACTTCGAGTTCGTGTTCAACCGCACCCATGAACCGGTGACCGTCGACGTTGAAGGGGAGGCCATCGCGGCTTCGCTCGCGCATGTCGACGACGGGCGGGCCACCATCGATCCGACGGGCGTTGTCGTGCTCAGACGATAATCGTTGGAAACACTGGGCTATAAGGGCTTAGGAAAGGCGTATGTTTGCGGTGACACGCGACATACGCCTTATGGGAAAGAAGGCGCTGGCGCTTACCGGGCTGCGGCGATGCTGGTCAGCGTCGCCGCGCGCGGCAACTCAAGCAGCAGCTCCGCTCCGAAGCAGGAAGGCGACGTCAAGGAAATCACCGTGTGGGCTTGGGGCCTACGCTGACTCAGGTGGCCAAGGACTTCAAAAAAGGAGACCGGCATCAATGTCAACCTGGTGAACACCGGCCAGGGCGACAAGACCTGGGACGAGTTCTATCAGGACGCCAAGAAGATTCACACCCTTGGCGACAACTACTACATCACGTCCGACACCGGTGTCGCCGGCTTCTACGACTCGATGACCTGGCTGGCCAGTGCGACGCTGTTCTCCACCGAAGGCGAGACGGTCACCACTAACCTGACTGGCGCCCCGAAGGTCAAGGCCCGCGGTATCTTCGGCGACTACCTTGGCAAGTCCTACACCGGCAACCAGAAGCTGAGCGATGGCGTCGCCGCTTTGGGAACAGGCTCTGAAGGACTACGCGAAGGATCAGGGCTACACCGTCAAGTAACCTTCGCAGTCAAGCAATCTGGCGTGGTAATGACCGGAATACGGTGACCTTCGGTCATCCCTTCCTCGTGTGAAGGCCCCTCCCCTCATCAGGGAGGGGCCTTCACGTATCTTCACCTGTTGCAGCGCGCGTGTAGACTCTACGATGAGCGAATTCTTCCCGATACATCGAGCACGCTAAGGAGATGACATGACGATATCGGCACGGTTGCGGCGGCTGCGCCTGCGTATCTCGGCGTTGCTCACGATCTGTGCGATGACGCTGGCAGTCGCCTCCTGCGGGCAGCCGGACACGCGCACCGTCATCACCGTCTGGTCGTGGGAACCCAGCATGACGACGCTGATCGCCGATTTCGAGAAGGCTAATCCAGACGTCCGCGTGAAGCTGAACAACATCAGCGGCTACGACCACCTCAACAGCGCTATACAGGACGGGTACGGCACGCCCGACGTGGTGCAGCTCGAATACTATGCCCTGCCGCAGTACGCGGTGAGCGGCCAGCTGATGGACCTCACCGGTCGTGTCGGCAGCTACAGCTCGTTCTTCACCCCAGGCACCTGGGCGTCGGTGCAGCTCGCGCAGCGCACGTATGCGCTACCCATGGATTCCGGGCCTATGGCGTTCTTCTACAACGATGACGCATTCCGCCAGGCCGGTGTCGACGCGACCAAGATCACCACATGGGATGATTATTACGAGGCCGCGAAAAAGCTGAAAAACATCGGCGTGTACATCGCCGCAGACGCCGGTGACGCCAGCTTCTACAATGCGATGATATGGCTCGCGGGCGGTCGGCCTTTCCATACGTCATCCGACGGCAAGACCGTGACCGTCGATCTCAAGGGCGACGCCGGAACCAGGACGTTCACCGAATTCTGGCAGCGCATGATCGACGAGGGACTGGTCAACACCCATCTCAAAGTCTGGTCCGAGGATTGGAAACGTGCGCTGGGTGGCGGGTCGGTCGCCTCCGTGTTCGCCGGAGCCTGGATGCCGTCGCTGCTGCTGGCCGACGTGCCGGGCACATCGGGACTGTGGCGCGTCACGCGCATGCCGACTCAGGACGGCACGGTCACCAATGCCGAGAACGGCGGCTCCGCGCTGGGCGTGCTGCACACCACACGCAAGCCTGAAGCGGCATTCCGTTTCGTGGATTATGTCTGCCACAACAAATCCGGCATCAAGACCCGCGTCGATGGTGGCGCCTTCCCGGCCGACAATGCGACGTTGAACAGCGGCGAATTCCTCAACAAGACCACCGTCACCAGTGAGCATCACGCCGAGGTGGAGTATTTCGGCGGGCAGCGGTTCAACGAGGTGCTGTCCGAGGCAGCGGAGTCCGTGTCGGTCGGATACCAGTACCTGCCGTTCGAAGTGTACGCGCGCAGCCACTTCCGCAGCGCCACCGCAGACGCATACACGTGGTCGGCGGCCAAGCAGGCATACGACCGGGCCAAGGCGCGCAAGGACGCAGGACTGACCAATGACGATGGCGGTCCGATTACACTGCCGGACCGACCTGGCAAGAAGATCACGCTGATGAGCGGCATCGCCGCATGGCAGCGCGACCTCAAGGAGTACGGCGTCAATCAGGGCTTCACCATCAAATGACCTGCGCCGGCGTGGCCAATGCCGAAGCCGGTCACGCGAACCCGCTGCCTGCCCGCGCGATTCAGCGATGCGAGTTGCGGCTGTGGATCAGCGCCATGCCTTTGAAGATCAGCTCGGGGTCATACACGTCGATCAGCTCCGTGTCATCCTTGAACACGCGGCCCAGGCCGCCGGTCGCCACGACGGTGAACGGCTCGTCCAGCTCCATGCGGAACTGCCGGATCGTGCGTTCGATGCCGCCGAGGAAGTTGTAGTAGAGTCCGGCCTGCATCGCGGTCTTCGTGCCTGTGGCGAGAATGGATTTAGGCTTGGTGATTTCCACCTCGGGCAGCTGGGCCGTCTCGCCCCACAAGGCCGCCGCGGCCGTGCGGATGCCCGTGGTGATCAGGCCGCAGGTGATCACGCCCTCGTCATTGACGTAGTTGAACGTCGTGGCGGTGCCGAAATCGGCGACCAGCACCGGACCGCCGTACGTGTAATACGCGCCCACGCAGTCGGCGAGGCAGTCCGAACCCAGCGACTTCGGGTCGTCGATGCGAATGTTGATGCCGGTTTTGATTCCGGGGCCGACCACCATGGGATTGATGTTCAGGAACTTGATGATGCTTGCACGGAACGAGTGCATGACCTTCGGCACGACGGACGCGATGATCACGTCATCGATATCAGAGGGACGCAGACCGCTCAGCGCGAGGAACTGCGTGATCATCAGGCCGTACTCGTCGGACGTGTGGTTCGATTTCGTCGTGATTCGGTAGGTGCCGATGATGTCGTCGCCGTCCAGGAAGCCGAGAACGATGTTGGTGTTGCCGATGTCGACCGCTACGAGCATGCGAATCCCCTTATGAATCGTGATGCGTGGGCGCATCATGAACGGATGCCTCCACCCATGATAGAACGCCAGCGCGGCATCCGCGCGAGTCAGGTTCGACCTGACGCTACAATGTCCTGTGGCGGACGACCCGCAAGGGCGGCCAGCCGCAGTATCACAATACAAATGAAGAGGAATCATGACTGAAAACCATGGTGCGCACGGCGACGCCGGCGCAACCGACAACGAAGATCTGAACACACAGGAAACCGCTGCGACGAACGAGAGCGCCGCGGCCAGCATGGACGCGCAGCTGGAGAGCCGCGCCAAGAACGCCGCCGGGCACCGGCGGGCTACATGGTGGATCGTCGCCATCGTCGCCGTGATCGCGGTCGTCGCCGTCGTCGCGGGATGCATCGCGGCGTTCGCCGGACGCAAAAACGACACGACGGGCGCCAAGGCGAACGATACGGTCACCATCGGGTTGAAACTCGCGCCCACCAACCTCGACATCCGCAACACCGCCGGATCGGCCATCGACCAGGTACTCATCGGCAACGTCTACGAGGGACTCGTGGCGCGCGACGAGCACAATCAGGTCGTACCCGCCATCGCGAAGACATGGGATGTCAGCGACGACGGCACCACATACACGTTTCATCTCAACGACGGCATGACGTTCTCGAACGGAGACAAGCTCGACGCCGACGACGTGGCATGGTCCATCAACGAGCTCGTCACGAAGCAGTACCACGACGCCGATTCGCTGGTCAACTTCGTCTCCGTCAAAGCGAGCGACCCGAACACCGTCGAACTCAAGCTCAGCGCGCCGTACGCGAACCTGCTGTGGGTGCTGACCGGCCGTCCCGGACTCGTGTTCGACAAGGACGCGAAATACGACGCGAAGACCCAGGCGATCGGATCCGGCCCGTACACCGTCGAGAAGTTCGTCACCAACTCGTCCATAACGCTCAAGGCGAACCCCAACTACTGGGGCGCCAACAAGGCGAAGACCGACACGGTCGTCGTGCGGTATTTCACCGACGACAACGCGGCCGTGAACGCGCTCAAGTCCGGCGATGTGCAGGTGCTCGCGCCGATCAGCGAGAACCTGGCCGAACCGTTCACCAAGGACAGCGACCATTACGTGGTCAAGGCCGGCGACGATACCGACAAATTCGTGCTCGCGTTCAACGGCACCGGAGCGAAGACCTCCGACAAGCGCGTGCGCCAGGCGATTCGCTATGCCATCAACCATAAGGAGATCATCGCCTCGCGCGGCGGTTCGGACACCGCCCTCGGCGGCCCGATCCCCTCCCTCGACCCCGGCTACGAGGACCTGACCGGCATCTACCCGTACGACCTTGACAAGGCGAAGTCGCTGATGTCCGAGGCGGGATACTCCGAATCGAAGCCGCTGCAGCTGAGCCTGACCTACGCGAACATATACGGCACCGAGATCGGCGACCAGCTGCGCAGCCAGCTCAAGAAGATCGGCATCGACCTGAAGGTCAACGTGGTCGAATTCTCCACGTGGCTGCAGGACGTGTATACGAACAGGAATTACGACATCTCGCTCGTTGACCACAACGAAAGCCACGACTTCTACCAGTGGGCCGACCCGACCTACTACTACAACTACGACAACAAGGAGGTCCAGGCCCTGTACGCCAAGGCCATCGCCGCCACGAACGACGACGACCGCGACAAGCTGCTCGCCGAAGCCGCACGCAAGGTGTCCGAAGACGCCCCCGCCGACTGGCTGTTCAACTACCGCGTCACCACCGCGTACGCGAAGGGTGTCACCGGCTTCCCGATCAACCTCAACCAGACCCTGTTGCCGCTGTACAACGTCGCCTACACCAAGTGACGGTTGAAATCGCCGCGTATCCCGGCACAGGCGATTCCGGCCGTCGGGGTCTCGGGGTCTGTGACGGGATGCGCGGCGCTCTCACCGGAAGGAGTCCACTTGCGATTCGTCATACGCCGTCTGCTGCTGTTCGCGGCGGCGCTGTTCGGCATCTCCGTCGTCGTGTTCGCGGCATTGCGCGTGCTGCCCGGCGACGTGGCCTCGGTGATGGCCGGGCTGAATTCCCCGCCGGAACGGGTCGCCGCGCTGCGCTCGCAACTCGGTCTGGACCGGCCGCTGATCGCGCAATACGCCGACTGGATCGGCGCGTTGCTGCACGGTGATTTCGGCACCTCCATTCTGACCGGCCGCTCCATCAGCGCCCAGGTCGGCGAGCGGGCATCGGTGACGTTCCCGCTGATCGTCCTCGGGCTGCTTATCGCGATGGGGCTGGGCATTCCGCTGGGATGCGAGGCGACACTGGCCCGCAGCCGCGCCGCTCGCGGCATGTTTCACATGGTCGCCATCATCGGCGGCGCCGTGCCCGCGCTGTGGGGCGGTCTGCTGCTGATCCTGTTGTTCTCGCGCGGAACCGGACTGATTGGCGTGTTTCCGTCGCAGGGATTCCCCCAAGGCGGGTGGTCCGATTTCGGTTCGGCGCTGATGTCGCTGGTGTTGCCAGCCTGCTCGGTGGGCATCATCGTGGGGGCCGGGCTGATGCGGTACACCCGCTCGGCATTGGGCGGACTGGCATCCTCCGGTTACATCGACATGGCCATGTCCTGTGGCATGACCCGCCGGCAGTCGGTGCTGCGCGTGGGATTGCGCCTCGCCATGCCGCAACTGGTCTCCGTCATCGGACTGACGTTCGCGGAGATGGTCACCGGCGTCATGGTCATCGAGAACCTGTTCGCGCTGCCGGGCATCGGCAACGGTCTGGTGACCGATGTCGGCAACCGTGATCTCATCGCCGTGCAGAGCGAGCTGTTCATGCTGGCGGCTTTTTTCCTGCTGATCGGCCTGCTGGTCGATCTGCTGCATCGGGTGCTTGACCCGCGGCTGAAGTCGGCTGACGATGTCACGGAGGTGAACGCATGACGCGACCGATCGATGCCAAGACTCAAGATGCCAAGACTCAAGCCGGAGCCGGAAAACCGTCTTCCGGGAACAGCGCGACGACGGCGCAAGACCGTGCCCGCACTGCCCGCGGCGTGCGCGCCGCACATGTCGTTCTGGGTACGATGTGGGGCCACGCCGCGGGCAAGTTCTCGCTGATCGTGCTCGGCCTATGGCTGGCATCATCCGCGGTGTCGCTGGTCTGGACCCCGTATTCGCTGTGGAGCACCGACGGCTACCATGTGTGGGCGAAGCCGTCGCGCGACCACTGGCTGGGAACCGACGGCACCGGTGCCGACGTGTTCAGCTGGTTGCTGGCCGGCTCCCGCACCAACCTGCTGATCGTCGTGCTGACCGTGGCTGTCGCTGCGGTGTTCGGACTGGCCATCGTGGCGTTGATGGTTTCCAGGCACGCGGCGCTTTCGGCGGCATCGGTGGTCGTCGTCGACGCGCTGATATCCATTCCCACGGTGCTGATCGCGCTGATCCTCGCCGTGCCGCTCGGTCCGTCCGTGGCCGTCATCGTGATCGCGTGCGGATTCGGATACGGGTTGAATCTGGCGCGCGTGTCCCGCCCTCAGGCGATGCTCGCCGCGCGTTCGTCCTATGTCGAGTCGGCGCTGTCGAACGGCGCTTCGGGACTGAACGTGCTGGCGCGCCATATCCTGCCGAATATCTCGCCTGTGCTGACGGTGCAGCTGTCACTGTCGGCAGGCACCGCGGTGTTGGCCGAAAGCGGTCTGACGTACCTTGGCATCGGCGTGCCGTCGGGCGTGCCCAGTTGGGGGCACTCCCTGGCCACGTCCGTGAAGTTCATCAACGTGTATCCGCTGACCGTGCTGTGGCCGGGGCTGATCGTCACGCTCGTGGTGGTCGCGTTGAACCTGTTCGGCGACGCGCTGCGCGACGCCGCCGACCCATTGACGAATCCCCGATTGCGAGGTGCGCGATGAGCGTGACGGTTCGTGACCTGAACATTGCCATCGGCGGTGCGCCCATCGTGCGCGGCGTCGACTTGGATATCGCCGACGCGCAGCGCGTCGGCCTGGTGGGGGCATCGGGCTCCGGCAAGTCGATGATTTCCAAGGCGATGCTCGGCCTGCTGCCGACGCATGCTGTGGTGTCCGGCTCGGTAGGGATGGGCGGCATGGAGACGGTCGGTACGGATGACAGGCGTCTTGCCGACATCCGTGGCCGTTACGCCGGCATGGTGTTCCAGAATCCGGCCGCATCCCTCAATCCGGTGATGAGTGTGGAGAAGCAGGTCGGACTGCCGCTGCGGCTCCATTATGACCTGACCGCCGTCGAGCGTCGGGAGCGTGTCCGCGCGATGATCCGCAAGGTCGGGCTGCCGGACGACGTCCTCGGCAAATTCCCCCACGAGTTGTCCGGCGGGCAGCAGCAGCGCGTCGGCATCGCCACTGCGCTGATTACCTCTCCGCGTTTCATCATCGCCGACGAGCCGACGACCGCGCTTGATTCGATCACCCAGCGGCAGATCGTGCGCCTGCTGGTCTCCCTGGTCGATGACATGGGCGCGTCACTGCTGTTCATCACCCATGATTTCGCCGTGCTGGCCCACGCGACGACGCACTGCTATGTGCTTGACGAAGGGCGGATAGTGGAGTCAGGGCGCACCGCCGACGTGCTCGCCTCGCCGCGCGACGAGCGGACGCGGCGGCTGGTCGGGGCTGCTCGGGAACTGACATTGCATGCCGGGGATGCCGGGGATAAGGAGCAGTCATCGTGAGCGATTTCCGTATATCCCAAGTTGCCGCGTCACCCTCCATGACGGAACCGTCAACAAGTGGTTCCGAGCGGAAACTCGACAGGCCCGCCGTCGTATTGGGCGCGCGGTCGATCTGCAAGTCGTTCGGCCGGCGCGCCGCCGCGCATCAGGTGCTGTTCGGCGTGGACGTGGACGTATATGAGGGGGAGTGCCTTGCCGTGATCGGCGGCTCCGGCTCCGGCAAGTCGACGTTGACCCGCATCATGCTGGGGTTGGAGAACGCCGATGGCGGCACTGTGGAGTACCGCGGCACGCCGGTGCTGCGTGGCGGCTCCGGTCTGCGGCGGCTGCGCCACGATTCCGGACTGATATATCAGGATCCCTACGGATCACTGGACCCCAGATGGACGGTCGGCGATATCGTCGCCGAGCCGTTGTCCCTGCGACGGCGGGGGAGCAGGCCCGACCCCGCAGGCATTCGCGAGAACGTGCACGCGGCGCTGGAACGGGTCGGATTGGATGCCGGCGTGTTCATCGACCGATATCCGATGGATCTGTCCGGCGGCCAGGCGCAGCGCGTCGCCATCGCCCGCGCGATCATCACCGAGCCGGACGTGATACTCGCCGATGAGCCGATGAGCGCCATCGATGTGCCGGCTCGCCTGCAGATCCTGGAGACGTTCGCCGCGATCCGACAGGTCAGGCCGTCCACGGCGCTGATCATGGTTTCGCACGACCTGGGCGTCGTGCAGCATATAGCGGACCGTATTCTCGTGCTGCACGACGGTCATGTGGTGGAGGTCGGCTCCACTGCAAGCATTCTGGGCGATCCCAAGTCCGAATATACGGTTCGTCTTATCGAAGCCGCCTCACTGTAGCGGTGCCGCGGCAAGCGCCGCCACAGCTGACTGGTGCTACAGCACGGCGTTATAGTCGCCGCCAGTGAAATACGAGGCCACCGCGTCGATCACCTGTCGGGTCAGATTGACGCAGGCCTCGTCGTCACGCCATGCCACATGCGGCGTCAATACGACATTGTCCAAGGAGTGCAGCGGGTCGTCCATCGGCAGCGGCTCATGGTCGAACACGTCGATGGCCGCACGCACGTCGCCTCGTTGAAGCCGGCGGGTCAACGCCCCCGGTTCAATGATTTCTGCGCGGGCGGTATTGACGATCATCGAACCGGGGCGCATCCGGTCGAGCTGCCGAGACGTGATGATGCCTGCGGTGCCGTCGAGCAGCGGCAGATGCAGGCTGACGATATCCGACTGCGCGAACACCTCATCCATATCGTCAATGAGGGTGATGTCCAACCCATCGATGCCGTGCACATGGCTGTTCCATACCAGTGTCTTCATGCCGAAGCCATTGGCGATGCGGGCGACGGTCCGGCCGATGCCGCCGAATCCGACCAGACCGAGCTTCTTGCCGTGCAGCCCGATGCCGTCGATGCCGCCCCAGTCGCCGCGGCGCACCTGCGCGTCAAGCCGGCCGACCTGTCGGGCGAGCTCCATGATCAGGGCGAATGCGTGCTCGGCCACGGCATGGTCGCCGTAATGCACGACGTTGCACACGCGGATGCCACGCTCGCGCGCGACGGGAAGATTGATGTAGCTGGCGACGCCGGTGCCGCCGAACGCAAAGCACGAGACATGGCCCCGAACGGTCATCGCGTCCAATATGTCATCGGTGATGTGGAAGCCGATGACGATGACGGCTTCGGCATCCTTGGTGCGTTCGAGGATGGTGTCGGTGTCCAGCGTGAAATCGCAGTGCATGCGGATGCGGGCGATATCGTGCAGCAGGGGGAAGTTGGCGGCGAACGGCTCGATCATTGATTCGACGATCACGGGAATCACGATGAGCGGCAGATCCGTGCGCTCCGGTTGGGTTTCGATGATGTTTCGTTCGTTCATACTGAAACATTAGAACGCGCTGTACCCGGCATGCGGCGACGCGGACGCGGTGAATGGGCGGTGAACAATCCGCGACACGCCGAAATACAGTGAGTGTAGTGCCGTGTGGAGCGGTATTCAGAGGTCTATTCTGGTATCAGAAAGCCAAAAAACAGGCTTTTGCGACACGCCGAAGGAACCGCGTCATTGCAACGGTTCCTAGCTTCCCTGCGCCCATCGGTTTGCGTTGTTCGCCCATCCCGTGTATGTTTATCTCTTGCTGCTCAGCACGGCGGACTTCTCCTCCTGAGAACGAAGCTTGTTGATGTGTGGTGGTTTGAGAACTCAAGAGTGTGTTTGTACTACTTTTTTGGTTGATTTTAT
>ERZ1031885.115-NODE-115-length-35588-cov-5.517716_pt1 | contig 35588 bp, 28 predicted proteins | sample MGYA00518168_ERZ1031885 | MGnify/ENA primary metagenome ERZ1031885 (study PRJEB33719, sample SAMN04261269) | wastewater metagenome | biome: rural village; feature: human; material: feces | host: Homo sapiens | place: El Salvador | collected 2014-01-14 ...
CCAGTCACCCCGACGCTGCACCGCGTCAAGAATCGTCGGGACATCCGGCTCGGGTTTTCTGGCAGATCAAGCAGGATAATACGTGCATCAACGTCCTGGAATGTCAGGATGGCGTATGGCGCCTGGTCCTGCTCAATTCTACGAATCATATGGGGTATTTGTTCAGCGGTATTGAACAAAAAGGCTTATAAGGCTATAATACGAGGGGTATAAAAGCATATTTACAGAGGAAGGAAGAAATTATCATGTTAGATACGAAATTCATCCGCGAACATGCGGAAGAAGTCAAAGAAAATATTAAGAACCGCCATGCCAAAGCCGATGTCGACGCTTTCGTCGCCTTGGACAATCAGCGCCGTGAAATTCTTCAGAAAGTCGAAGCCATGAAGAACGAACGCAATACGGTCACCAAGGAAATCAGCCAGCTCAAACGCAATAAAGAAAACGCTGACGCCCAGATTGCAGCTATGAAGAAACTCGGCGATGACATCGACGTCCTCGACAAGGAAGTCAAGAAAGTCGAAGCTGACATGCGCGCTATCCAGCTCATGATCCCCAATATGTGCCACCCCTCGGTCCCCGTCGGCAACGACGACAGCGATAACCCGGAAGTCCGCAAATGGGGCGAACCGACGAAATTCGATTTCCAGCCTCTCAATCACTGGGATGTCGGTGAAAAACTGGGCATCCTCGATTCCGAACGGGCTGCTAAAGTAACGGGGGCCCGCTTCTATTATTACATCGGTGCCGGTGCCCGCCTGGAACGCGCCGTCTACAACTTCATGCTCGACCAGCACACGGAAAAAGACGGCTATACCGAAGTCATCCCGCCGTATATCGTCAACCGCGACTCCATGACCGGCACGGGCCAGCTGCCGAAATTCTATGAAGACATGTACAAACTCAACGTCGAAGGCGAAGAAATGTACATGATCCCGACGGCAGAAGTCCCGCTGACCAACTACTACCGCGGTGAAATCATTGACGGTGCCAAACTGCCGGTTTACTTCACGGCCATGACGCCGTGCTTCCGCGCTGAAGCCGGTTCGGCCGGCCGCGATACGCGGGGCCTCATCCGCCAGCACCAGTTCCATAAAGTCGAAATGGTCAAGTACGTCGCTCCGGAAACGAGCTATGACGAACTCGATAAACTGACCAACAACGCCGAAGACATCCTCAAGGCCCTGGGCCTGCCGTACCACGTCGTCTGCCTGTGCACCGGCGATATCGGTTTCTCTGCAGCCAAGACCTTCGACGTCGAAGTCTGGTTCCCGGCTCAGGGTAAATACCGCGAAATCTCGTCGTGCTCCAATACGGAAGATTTCCAGGCACGTCGGGCTAACATCCGCTTCCGCCGCACGCCGAAATCGAAACCGGAATTTGTCCACACCCTGAACGGCTCCGGCCTGGCTGTCGGCCGTACCGTCGCCGCTATCTTGGAAAACTACCAGCAGGCCGACGGCTCCGTCATCGTACCGGAAGTCCTCCGCCCGTACATGCATTGCGACGTAATTACGAAGCAGTAGGGGGCTGTCGCGCAAAGGCTTCTATCATCATGCAAGGTCCCTTTCTCTTTAATGTTTGAGGCGATGGCTTTTAAATTTCACCTCATTTTCATCAAACATCAAACTTTCAACTTCAAACTCAAAAAGGCGTCCGCCTGCGATGAACGATGAACGACCTGCGATGAACGAAAAAAACTCCTGCCGCGAGGCAGGAGTTTTTTTGACTTATCTAGAAGTAATACTATATATGTGTTTCGATTATTTTCAGATAAGGAGGTTCATCATGGATCGCGTATTGACCTTGGAATTTGTCCGCGTTACCGAAGCAGCTGCCGTTAAAGCCGGCCGTCTCATGGGGAAGGGCGATAAGATGGGCGCCGACCAGCTGGCCGTCGATGGCATGCATTCGATTTTATCCACCGTGCCTATCGATGGGACCGTCGTCATCGGCGAAGGCGAAATGGACGAAGCGCCGATGCTCTATATCGGGGAAAAAGTCGGTGCTGGCGGTACGGAAGTCGATATTGCCGTCGACCCGCTGGAAGGGACGAACTTGACGGCCAAAGGCCAGGATGGGTCCATTGCCGTCATGGCTATCGCCCGCAAGGGGAACTTGCTCCACGCGCCCGACATGTACATGGAAAAACTCTGTGTCGGCCCGCGGGCGAAAGGGCGCATCGATTTGACCAAGCCCGTACAGGAAAACCTGCGCCGCATCGCAGAAGGCCTGGAACGGGGCATCGATGATCTGACTGTGGTCATCCTCGACAGGCCGCGTCATCAGGAAATCATCGACGAATGTCGCAGTGCCGGCGCCCGCATCAAGCTCATCACCGATGGCGACGTCTCACCGGCTGTCGATGCCGGCATCGAGGGGTCCGGCGTCCACGTCCTCATGGGCATCGGCGGCGCCCCGGAAGGCGTCCTGGCTGCGGCGGCCCTGAAATGCCTGGGCGGCGATATGCAGGCCCGCCTCATCCCGTATACCGACGAAGAACGGAAACGCTGCTGGGAAATGGGCATTGACGACATCAACCGCGTCATGACCCTCGACGACCTGGTAAAAGGCGACGACTGCATCTTCTCGGCGACGGCCATTACCGACACGCCTATGATGCGCGGCGTCCAGTACTTTGGCGGCGGCGCCCGTACCATGTCTGTCGTCATGCGTTACAAGAGCGGCACAATCCGCTTCATCGACACGTTCCACCGCTTCGACAAGAAAGCTAAATGGAGCATCCATTTGTAGGATTCGCAGGCCGCGGGTCGCCCACGTGGCGACCCCTACAGCTTAAAAAGGGCTTGTCGCATGGCGACAAGCCCTTTTTTTTTCTCCCCTTTTATGGTACAATGACTTGATAGTAATTATATGCTCATAATGGCACCTTAGGCGCCATTGCCTTTGGGCCATTTAGAATAAACTACTCGAATAGTATTAGGAGGCACCAGAATTGGAGAAACTTGTTATTCATGGTGGAAAGCCCTTAGAGGGTACGGTTCGCGTCAGCGGGGCTAAAAATGCCGTACTGCCTATCATTGTTGCATCTATGCTGGGGACGACGCAGAGTACATTGACAGAAATCCCGAAGTTAGCCGACGTACATACCGTCTGTGACGTCATCGCGTCCCTGGGCGTTCATATAGAACATCCTGAAAGAGATACTTTGGTCATCGATGCCCATGAGCTGACATCGACGACGGCTCCCTATGATTTAGTGCGCCGCATGCGTGCATCTTTTTTGGTCATGGGTCCTTTACTGGCCCGCAAGGGGAGAGCCCAGATTTCTCTGCCCGGCGGCTGTTCCATCGGTGCCCGTCCTATCGACTTGCACCTCAAAGCTTTTGAAGCCATGGGCGCTGTCATCAACCTGGAAAACGGGGACATCGAAGCGACGGCACCGAATGGCCTCAAAGGGGCACAGATTTACCTCGATTTCCCCAGTGTTGGCGCTACTGAAAATATCCTCATGGCTGCATCCATGGCCGAAGGCAAGACGGTCCTGGAAAACGCAGCGGAAGAACCGGAAATCGTCGATCTGGCAACGTACCTCAACAGTATGGGTGCCAATATCCGCGGTGCCGGCACCAATGTCATCCGCATCGAAGGCGTCAAGGAACTGCACGGTGCTAACCACGCCGTCATCCCTGACCGCATCGAAGCCGGTACTTTCATGGTCGGCGCGGCCATGACCCAGGGCAATGTCTTCGTAGAAAATGCCATTTCGGAACACTTGAAGCCTCTCATCTCCAAATTGAAGGAAGTCGGCGCGGAAGTCCAGGAAGAAATCGACGGCATCCGCGTCATCGGCCACGCACCGCTTCGCCCGGCCGATATCAAGACCCTGCCCTATCCGGGTTTCCCAACGGACATGCAGGCTCAGTTCATGGCCTTGACGACCATCTGCCAGGGCACGAGCGTCGTCACGGAAACGGTCTTTGAAAACCGCTTCATGCACGTCGATGAATTTAAGCGCATGGGAGCTAAGATCCGCATCGAAGGCCGCAGTGCCATCGTCGAAGGCGTTCCCCGGCTCAAAGGGGCTTCGGTCAACGCGACGGACTTGCGGGCCGGTGCTGCCTTAGTCCTGGCGGGTCTCGTAGCTGACGGGGAAACGGAAGTCGGCTATTTATACCATATCGACCGCGGTTATGATAATCTTGTATTGAAATTACAAAGGCTAGGTGCAGACATTGTTCGCGTCAATATTGAGGAAGAAGAAAACTAAGAAAAAAGTACAGCCGCCGAAACAGTCCCACTCGTTCTTTTTGGCCAACTGGTTCGGCAGCGACATCGCTATCGACTTGGGGACGGCCAACATCATCGTGTTCGTCAAGAACCGGGGCATCGTCGTCAATGAACCGGCCGTCATTGCCGTCGATACGATGGAGAATAAAGTCGTCGCCGTCGGCCGCGAAGCCCAGGCTATGCTGGGCCGGACGCCACGCAACATCCAGGCCTACCATCCGCTTCGCAATGGTGTCATTGCCGACTACGATGCGACGGAATATATGCTGCGTTATTTCATCCGCAAGGCCATTGGCAAGGCGTTGATCTTTAAGCCCCGCGTCGTCATCTGCGTCCCGTCGAGTGTCACCAACGTCGAACGGCGGGCCGTCATCGAAGCGGCTATGCAGGCCGGCGCCCGCAAGACGACAGTCATGGAAGAGCCGTTGGCAGCGGCTATCGGTGCCGGTCTGGACATTGCCACGTCCAATGGTTCCATGGTCGTCGATATGGGCGGCGGAACGACGGACGTCGCCGTCCTCAGCCTGAGCGGCGTCGTCATCAGTGAATCCCTGCGTATCGGCAGCAATACCTTCGATGAAGCGATCATCCGCTACCTGGAAAAGATCAAGCACGTCGCCATCGGCCAGCACACGGCGGAAGAACTGAAAATCCTCATCGGTACGGCTATGGGCGACGGCCGGCGCATGACGGCCGACGTCCGCGGCCGCAGTACGGAAACGGGCCTGCCCACGTCGGTAGACATCGATTCCCAGGAAATCCGCCAGGCCTTGGATGAACCCATCCAGACCGTCCTCAAGACGATTGTTTCCATCTTGGAAAAGACGCCGCCTGAACTGGCTGCGGATATTGCCGACCACGGCATCGTCCTCACCGGCGGCGGATTGCTCCTCGATAGCTTCGACCGCCTCATTTCCCAGACGACAGGCATGGCAGCTTATCTCTGTGATGATCCTCTGTTATGCGTTGCCAACGGAGCCGGCAAGGCTTTACGGGAAATGGACCGCTTAAAAGATAGTTTTGATGATTTATAAAGGGCTCCGTCACTGGACGGAGCGGAAAAAGGAGGGAGCCGTCATGAAAAAGTTTCGCAAACTCGCCGTATTAGCCGGGTTAGCAGGCCTGATGGCTATGCCAGCCGCAGCTGCTGATGTATCGTATACGACGGTATTGAGCGGCAGCGTCGTCAGCGTAGCCCCTGTCGGTGCAACCGTGAAAGAGGGAGATGTCCTGCTTACGGTAAATTCCCTGGCCGGCCCGATGCCGGCTGCCCGTTCTGACAAGGAAGGTGTCGTCAAGACCGTCCTCGTTCAGCCGGGATCACAAGTGCAGCAAGGCGCCGTTGTCGTCGTGGTGGAAACGAAATGAGATACACCCTGATGCAGAAATTCTCCGCCTTGCGGCGTACGTTGGGCCGGGTCTGTCTGACCGCGGCCCTTTCCTGTATCCTGGCCATTTCGGCGCAGGCACAGGGATTCATGAATGTCAGTGAAGTCCAGCCGGGCATGACGGGCTACGCAAAGACCGTCGTCCACGGCACGACCATCGATACGTTCCCTGTCGAAATCTTAGGGGTCATGAAGAACAGCGGCCCGTCAGGGGATTTGATCCTGGCCAAGTTTTCCGGACCCCTCATCGAAGAAACGGGCGGCATTGCCCAGGGCATGAGCGGCAGTCCGGTCTATATCAATGGCAAACTCCTCGGTGCCGTCGCTTACGGCTGGTCCTTTACCAATTCCCGTGTCGGCATGATTACGCCCATCAATGACATGCTCAAGCTCTGGAATGTGCCGACGAAAGAAGAAATCCGGCCTTTCAATGCCCGCGAATCGTCGCTCATCCCCATTGCGACGCCCCTCATGACGTCGGGCTTCGACAGCTTGTCGACGGCGTGGATGCAGAGCAAACTGCCGAATTATAACTTCATGCCCGTCGATACGGCCTCGGCCAGCAGCGACAGTACGGCCCTTCCTCTGGAACCGGGCAGCAGTGTCGCCGCGGCTTTCGTCAACGGCGATATGAAGATGGGGGCCATCGGGACCGTGACCTACGTCGATAACGACCACATCGTCGCCTTCGGCCATCCCTTCCTGAAAAAGGGCAGCATCAACTATTTCATGCACAACGCCTACATCTTCACAGTCGTCAATAACCTGTCCAGTTCCTTCAAGCTCGGTTCTATTGGAGCCGAAGTCGGCAAGATCACCCAGGACCGCGGCGCCGGTATCGGCGGCCAGTACGGCTATCTGGCACCGGGCATCCCGGTCGTCATCAAGGCACGGGATACGGATACGGACGCGGCCATGACCAAGCGCGTCAAGATCATCGAAGACAATGAGCTGACGCCGGTCCTGGCAGCCACGACGGTATACAATACGGTCAACAAGACCATCGACCGCACGGGCGGCGGCACGGCGACCTTGTCCTATACGATCCGCTCTTCCAATGGCCGCGATAAGGATATTACCCGGCACAACATGTATTATTCCGAAGATAACATCAACGAGAAGAGCATCGATGAACTCTATAATGTGCTCGATATCTTGAAGCACAACGAATTTATCGATTATCCGATTTTGGACATCAATATGACCGTCGACATCACCCAGGCCCGCAAGTCGGCGACGATCGTCGATGCGTCGGCAGCACCTGTCGTCGTCAGCCCGGGCGATACGGTTTACTTCAAGGTCAAGCTCCATCCCTACCGCGGTGTCGATGAAGTGAAGACCATGAGCTTCACTGTCCCCAAGAACCAGCCCTTAGGCGATATGACCCTGGAAGTCCGCGGCGGCGGTGTCATCCCCCTGCCGTATCTCATCGAAAAACAGCGGTACAACCTGACCGATGAAATCGTCCAGCGCCTGCGCCACTATAAGGATTTCAAGGAACTGAAGAAGGAAATCGAAAAAGAAGACGCCAATAATGACCTGGTCATCGAAATCCTCAGCCAGGGCGTCAGCATGATCAATGAAAATGGCACGAAAGTGCGAAAAGAAAAGATCCGCGGCAAAGAACCGGGAACCCAGGCCAAGGATGTCGTCAAGCCGGGCAAACACGCCATGGGCGATGACAACCCCAATGATGCCAAATCTTCTATCCCGACGCCGTACATCGTCAAAGGCGACGGCCAGATCACCATCAAAGTCGTCACGCCGGAAAAACGCGATGCTTATTTAGCCAAGAACCACAACATCAACGAAGCGAAAGCCGTCATCGGTGACGATACAGACGGTACGTCCCAGGATGATGAACTGGTCAAAGCGGATAAGAACGGCGACGACAATAAAGATACGGGAAAGAAGGATGACAAGGGAAACAACAAGAAACCTGACAAAGGCCAGGATAAAAAATCGGCCGAACCCATCCGCACGGTCGACCTGGATATGTTCCACTAGCTGTTCGTAGGGGACGCCCAAAGGGCGTCCCGCTGGTCGCAGGCCGCAGTCGGCGGCCCGTCCCTATCCACTAAAAAAGGCGCTGTCTTCATATGACAGCGCCTTTTCCCTTGCCATTTTTCGCATAAAATGCTATTATTTTAGCTATGGAAAACTAAAATTTAAATTTGAGTTTTCTTCTTTTGTTTCTCACAATTTAGGCACAATTGAATCCAAATGTTTTACATCCATTTTTTATATGGTATAGTAAAGTAGTATCATACTTACAGAAAGGACGGTCTTTCATGCAGGAAATCCTGGAAGGCATCGGCCAGTTTACGCTCCATGTCTTTGAACAAGTCGGCGTCATTGCCATCCTCTTTGGCCAGACCTTGCGTCAGCTGCCCAAGATCCAGCGCCGCCTGACCATCGCCCAGATGGCTCATCTCGGCGTCAATTCCCTGCCTATCGTCAGTCTGACCCTGCTCTTTGCCGGCATGGTCATGACCTTGCAGATCGTCGATATCCTGCTGCGCTATGGCGCCCAGTCGACGCTGGGCGGCGTCATGTCGGTCGCCATGGGCCGTGAACTCGGCCCGATTTTGACGGGCGTCGTCATGGCCGGCCGCGTCGGTGCGGCCATGACGGCAGAAATCGGGACGATGAAGGTTACGGAACAGATCGATGCCCTGCGCTGCATGGCCGTCAATCCCATTGCCTACCTCGTCGTACCGCGCTTCGTGGCCTGTGTCGTCATGGTGCCTATCCTGGCCTTTTACGGCTATGTCATCGGTACGGCCGGCGGTTACGGCGTAGCGACGCTAGGCGCCGGGCTCACGCATTTTACGTATATCAATTCCATTGAGCTCTTTACCGAAGTCAGCGACGTCGCCTACGGTCTCATCAAGGCCATGTTCTTTGGCGGCATCATCGCTCTCGTCGCCTGTAATGAAGGCATGCATGCCAAGAGCGGTGCTGAAGGGGTCGGCCAGGCGACGACGAAGTCCGTCGTCACGTCGATTATTTTTATTTTTATCTGCAATTATATCTTATCGGTTCTATTGTATTGAGGAGCGCTATGATCCGTCTTCGCGATGTGACCGTCGCCTATGGCGACCGGGTCATACTAGACAACATCAATTTAGACATCCATCAGGGCGAAACGCTGGCCATCCTCGGTGCCAGCGGCTCGGGCAAGAGTACGATCCTGCGCCTAATCATCGGGTTGCAGAAGCCGACGAAAGGGCAGGTCTTCTTTCATGATGAAGACATTACCGCCTTCGATGAAGAAAAGCTGACAGCCGTGCGCCGCCACATGGGCATGGTCTTTCAGTATTCGGCCCTCTTCGATTCCATGACCGTCGGCGAGAACGTCGCCTTTGGCCTGCGCCAGCATACGAAAGACGATGAAGCGACGATTCAGCGCATCGTCAAGGAAAAGTTGCGCCTCGTCGGCCTGGAAGGCATTGAAGACATGATGCCCAACGACTTGTCCGGCGGCATGAAGAAGCGTGTCAGCCTGGCCCGGGCCATCGCCCTGGACCCGCAGGTCATCCTTTACGACGAACCGACAGCCGGCCTGGACCCGCTGCGCTGTATGGATATCAACCGTCTGGTCGTCAGTATGCAGAAGCAGATCCATGCGACGTCAGTCATCGTCACCCATGATATGGACTCGGCTTTTTACGTCGCTGACCGCCTGGCTTATTTACAAGATGGGCGCTTCCGGCTCATAGCCGATAAAAAGACCTTTGCCCATACACAAGATGAGGAAGTGCAGCGCTTTATCCACGGCGGGCGTCTTCCGGACGAAAGAGGGGATAGCCTATGAAGTGGAGTGCAGAAGCGAAGGTCGGCCTGGTCACCATCGTCGGCGTCCTCGTCTTTACCTTTGTCGTCCTGACCCTGGCCCATGCTGAAATCTTCGGCAAGCCGGGCTTCGTCATCCATACGGAATTTAAAGATGCCAATGGCCTGCAAAAGGGCAATTCCGTCCGCTATGTCGGTGTCCACGTCGGCAAAGTCGAAAGCGTGAAACCGTCCCGCGACGGCGTCGATGTGGCTATGAAGCTGGAAAAGGGGACGGAAATCCCGCGTGATTCCAAAGTGACGATTACGACGGATGGCCTCCTCGGTGAAAAAATCGTAGCCATTACGCCGGGCAATGACAAGAACCATCTCCTCGCCGATGGCGATTACATCGACGGCAGCCAGGGCAAGACCATGGACGATATGATGGACAGTGCCGGCAAGCTCATGGGCAGTGCCGACGACATGGTGAAGAACATCAATGCCATCATCGGCGACGAAAAGACACAGGCTGCCATGCGCGGTTCCATCCAGAACATCGATGCCATTACGGGCAAGACCAGTCAGATGATGGATGCCAATGCCGGCAATATCCAGCAGATTACGGCCAATATGGCGGCCATGACAGCTCAGATGAACGCGTCCATGCAGAACCTCGATGGCGATGGCGCGGCTTCGGCCAATGTCCGGGCGACGGCGGCCAACATGAAGCAGATCACGGACCGTTTCCAGACCATTGCCCAGTCGATGGAAAAGATGACGACGGATCCGCAGACCCAGGCCAATATTCAGACGACGCTGAATAACACGGCCCAGATTACGACGAAAGTGAATAAAATCCTCGGCGGCACTTCGGACATCAAAGTCCAGGGGGAGGCCGGACTCCTATATAATACGACGAAGAATGAGACCAGCGGCACTGTAAATTTTAAGGTGTACCGTGGCGATACGTTTGGCCTCGTCGGGGCAGAGAACATCGGCAACGGTACGAACCTCAACCTGCAGTATGGCCGCCGGGGCCGCCTGTTCGACACGCGGGCCGGCCTGATCAACGGCGACCTCGGTGCCGGCTTCGACTTCTTCCAGGACGGGCCTTTCCGCCTGTCCCTGGAAGGATACGATCCCGATGACTGGCGCTTCCGCCTGAAAGCCCAGTACCGCCTGACGCCGGACCTCTATCTCTTCAGCCAGTTCACGCGGCCTATGAGTCGCAGTGACGGTGGCAATTATTATGGTATTAGTTACGCTTTTTAGCAGATTATAGAAATAAACGGGGGTACCCATGATGAACAACAAACTGTACAAGAAATTGGTCATCGCCATGATGATTACGACCATAAGCGCCGTCGCCGCGGCTTCGGCTGCGGATACGACGGCCTCTGTCCGTCCTGTCGACTTAGCTCAGGCCGAAAGCATCCAGGCCCGGGCCAAGGCAGAACAGCAGGAAATCAAGGCCGAAAAGGCCCAGCAGCGGAAGGCTGCCAGAGCCGAAGCCAAGGCTAAGAAAGCCGCCGATGCTGTCCGCCCTGTCGACATTACGCCGGAACTGCGCGAAGAACTGGCTCAGAAAATCGCTGACGATGCCGCTAAGAGCGCTGAAAAGGCAGCTGACAAGCGGGCAAAGAATCAGGAAATCGATCCGGTCATCGTCATCGGCCGCGTACCGACCAATGGCACTGTCGATTTGAATCTGCCTAAGACCGTCCAGATGGCCCTCGACTATAACCGGGATATCAAGAACTCCCAGTACGCCCTGAAAAAGGCAGAATATGCCATTAATCAGGCCCAGGCCGGCAAAAAGCCGACTGTCGATTATAACTTTGGCGCCCAGCGCAGCCGGGCTACGGATGCTGCTACCTATAGCCGTGCTGCCAGCCTGATGGGGAGCGCCAATAGTATCAGCAATGCTTTTTCTAATGGCATTTCCGTCAACATTCCGCTGTATACCGGCGGGCTCGTTGAAGGTAAAATTGACGTCGCTAAATTAGGCAAGACCAATGCCCAGGAAGAAATCCTGCGCGTCGAACAGGCGACGAAATATTCGGCCATCGAAGGCTACTATGGCCTCCTGGCTTATCAGGAACTGCAAGGCGTCTACCACGAAGCCGTCGACAACCTCCAGGGACACTTGGATAACGTCCAGGCCCAGTACAACGTCGGCACCAAGGCCAAAGTCGACGTCCTCTCGTCGGATGTTTCCCTGGCCAATGCCAAGACGACGGCCATTACGGCAGACAACAACGTGGCCATTGCCGAATCGAACTTGAACAATATCCTCGGCCTGCCCTTGGAAACGAAGCTCAACCTGGCCGACCATCAGCTGCCTTTCGATACCTATAATATTTCCCTTCAGGAAGCGATGGACTACGCCATGAAGTATCGGCCGGAAGTCCTCCAGGCAGCCATTGCCGTCCAGGAAGCGGAACGCAGTATCGACATCGCTGATGCCGGCAATAAACCGACTGTAGCCATTACTGGCGGCAATGACTGGGCTGACAACACCTTCCCCGGCATCGATGCCAATAAGAGAAGCTGGAAGGTAGCAGCTGGCGTAACCTATAATTTCTATGATGGCGGCGCTACCAAGGCTAAAGTCAACCAGGCCAAACAGGACCTCCTCGTCGCCCGGGAAACGGAACAGAAGACCCGTGAATCGGTCCAGCTCCAGGTCAAGCAGGCCTACCTCAACATCCGCAGTGCGGCCCAGAAGGTTGAAGAAACGCAGACCGTCGTCGACCAGGCCCGTGAAAATTACCGTATCCAGAACATCCGTTACCAGGCCGGTGTCGGCATCAACCTGGACGTCCTCGATGCCCAGTTGAGCCTCAACCAAGCCCAGGTCAACCATATCCAGGCCTTGTACGACTACAACGTCGGCATTGCCAAACTGGAACAGGTCATGGGCGTCGATGTCGAATCGGGCGTCATCCATCCGTCCTTGACGGCGACGACCTATCGCGGTTAAATGATTTTTAAAGAAGGCGTGGCAGGTTTTTAACAATTTCACTGGGACTACTTGCCATTTGTCATCTATTCCTTGATTTTCTTCAACTCCATAGGTAGAATAAAGAGAGAATTGTAACGTACGATTCTCTCTTTTTTATATGCGGAGATTAATTATGAAGAAAAAATGGATGGCTGCCTGCGGGGTCACGGCCTTCTTTCTGTCTGCAGGGATTGCCTTGTGGATGGAAAAGCCGGCATTGACCCAGATGGCGGGCCAGGCAATTACGACAACTGCAAACAGTAAATTGAACGGAACCTTGTCGTTTTCTTCACTGGATATATCCTTGAAAGGCCAGCTGGTCCTGGCCAAGCCGGTCATTAGAGATACACAAGGGCGGGTCGTCATCGAAGGGGATGCCGTCCGGGTCTACGTCAATCCCGGAAAAATCGTGAATGCCTTGAAGCAGGGCGAAATCCTGCAGGCCCTGGATACGGCTGACGTCGACAATCCGGTCCTGCACCTGTGGCAGAATGAAGACGACGGTACGTGGAACGTGGCCTCGCTCATCAAGAAAGACCAGCGCCAGACCGATGCCGGCTTCCGCGGGGCCATCAACGTCCACAACGGAACCATTGATGCTGTGCTGCCGGACAGTACGGCCGTCATGGGGCAGAACGTCAACGGCAGCGTCTCCTTTGCCGGATATCCGTCCATGGCTATCGATGCGTCCATGACCGTCGATGGACAGAAGGTTACGGCCCACGGTACGTATGCCTCGAACCGCCAGTATGACTTCACCTTCAGCGCCGATGCTGTCAATGGGACCTACGCCTCGTCGTTCATCCCGGCGTCGGCCGATGTCGTCATTCGCAGCGGGACTGTAGAGAACGTCAAGGTGCGCGTCGCCGACAGTCATAACGGCTTTTTCCTGTCCGGCCAGGCCGATGTGACCGACGGCCATGTCACTGTCCAGGGACTCGATGTGGATGGCCTGAAAGGTCATGCCGCTTTGACGACCCAGGATATTACCTTGTCTGGTGTCGAAGGCCGCGTCAACGGCCAGGATTTCCGCGTCGGCGGGACCATCGTGACCAACGGTGACACGCCCGTGTTTAATTTGAATGTCGACGTCCCCGGTGCTGATGTGACGGCCTTTGCCGATTACCTGCCGGCGGCCGTCAGCGGAACCGCTGGTTTCCAAGGGACGGTCTGGGGAACGCCACAAGATGTGAGCGCCCGCGGTACGGCGTCCCTGCATGACGTGACCTATGACGGCTATACTGTCGATGAAGTCCGGGCCGACTTGGCGTATAGCCACGACCGCGTCGACATCGCTTCCTTGTCAGCCCAGGCTTATGGCGCCTCCCTGACGGGGAAGGGCGTCTATGACGTCCGGAGCGGGGCTTACGAAGCTGACGCTGACGTCCAGGGCCTGGACTTATCGGCCCTGCCCGGTGTGCCCGCAGCTGTCATGGGAAACTTGTCAGCCTCGCTCCATGCAGCCGGCAACAGCCAGGACGGTTCTATCGTGGTGACGGGCCAGGTGAAGGCGTCGGATCTGTCCTATAACGGTCTGACTGTCGATACGGCAGCCGGCGACGTGGCCTATGATGGTCGTATCGTGACCTTGCGCAGTGGCCATGCTGAGGCAGGCGGGGGCAGTGTCGACGTCAGCGGTTCCTATGACGTCGACAGCCAGACGCCGCATCTGACCTTTACCGGCCATGACCTGCCCCTGGATATGGCTTCGCCTTTCGCATCCCTTCCTTTATCGGGGACAGCGGACCTTTCCGGCCATGTCGACGGATCGCAATGGGATGTGGCCTTCAGTGCCAGCCAGGGCCAGATCAAAGGCGTTCCCTTTGACAGCCTGGATGGTACGGCTCGCGGCCAGGGCAGCCGCATCGAAATTCCCGCCCTCTATTGGCGCCGCGGCGACGGGACCCATGTCCTGACCGGTCAGGCTGACCTCGATGCCCGCACGGTACAGGCGGTGCTGACGACGTCGCATATGCGCATCGAACAGCTCCTGCCAGCAGTGGGCAAAGAAGACCTGCCCCTGACGGGCTGGGCTGACAACACGATTACCCTCAGCGGCAGTTTGGATAATCCGACGGCTTCCGGATCTTTCCGCCTGTCCAGCGGCTCCTATGCCGGCTATCTGTACAAGAATATCAGCGCCGACTACCGTCTGGATAATGGTACGGTCTATTTATCCAACGGGGATATTTCCTCCTATACGGCGTCCCTGGCCCTGTCCGGTTCTGTCGGCGATACGCTGGATCTCGATTTGACCGGCAGACATGTCGACATCGCCCGCCTGATTCCCCAGAATAAGACGCCCCGCAGCGGTTACTTCGACATTCAGGCCCATATCGGCGGCAGCCTGGACAATCCGACGGCGGCCGGTTCCCTGAAGGCAGCGAACCTGGTCATCAACCACATGGTCTTAAACGATATCCACGGCGATTTCGCCTATTACGACGACCTGTTGCGCCTGACGGACCTTCATTTCGCCCAGCTCGGCGGGGTGTATGACGGCAATCTGCTGTATAACACGCAGTCGTCTCTCCTGCGGGGCAAGGCGACCGTCGTTAATGGTGATATTGCCGGCCTTCTCAAGGTGGCAGCCCTGCCCGTACAGGATGTGGCAGGCAAGCTGAATGGTCAGATCGACATCAGCGGAACCAGTGACAATCCGACGGTCTCCATGAAAGGGAATATCCGCGACGGCTCGTTCGGCGGCCAGCCTGTCGAACCGGCCGATATCGATGTCCAGATGGAAAACGGTGTTGTCCATCTGAACAAGGCGGCCTTGCACATCGGCAACAGCGTCCTGGCGGCCCAAGGAACCTATGCCCTGCACGGCCCAGTGAAATTGTCCGTCGCAGCCAAACAGTTCCCGGCCAAAGCCTTGACCGATGTTCTCGGCCAGAACGGGTTCGTCGTCGATGCGCCCATCGATTTTGCAGCCGACCTGAGCGGTACCGGCGATGACCTCCAGGCCGACGTATCGGCGCAATTAGGCAGCGGCACGGCCAATGGCATTGCCTTTAGCGGCGCCTATGCCCTGTTCAACATCCGCAACGGCATGATTACGGTCCAGCAGGCCAGCGGCAGCCGCGATCCCTATAAGGTCAGCGCCAGCGGGACCATTCCTGTCAGTGCCTTGAAAGGCGGCCAGACAAGTGAATCCATGGACCTCGACGTCCGCCTCGACAACGCCGGTCTCGATATCCTGACCTTCCTGACGCCCTATGTCACGGAAGCCTCCGGCCCCATCCAGGGCGGCATCAAAGTCAGCGGTACCCTCGATGCACCGCGGGTTAACGGCGATATTGCCATTAAAAATGGGACGATCCGCTTCAAAGATACCCAGTATCCCCTGGCGGACATCAACGCTGATTTGGCCTTTAAGGGAAATTCAGCCGTCCTCAGCGGCAGCGGGACTATGGACAAAAAAGGGAAGAAGAACCCCGGCCGTGTCAGCCTCGACGGCCAGGCCTCCTGGAGCGGCCGCAGCCTGGATACGTATTCCCTGGCTGCCGACCTTTCCGGCCTTTACCTGGATTGCCCTTATTACGAAGGGCCCCTGACCGGGTATATCCGTGTCGAACCGGGCGACGGGCGGCCGAAAGTCAGCGGCCTCATGCAGGTTGACAATACGACTGTCGACATCCCCCTGTCCCTGGCCAGCAGCAGTGACGGCCCCGATTTGGATCTGGACTTTACCCTGACTTTGGGTAACAAAGTTCGGCTTTATAGTCCGGCCTTGTATGACTTGATGGTCAACGGGTCGGTTACCTTTAAGGGGAACCTCAATCATCCGCAGCCATCGGGCCGTTTTGAAGCGACAAGGGGCACGGTTCACTATTTGGATACCAATTTCCGCGTGACCAAGGCCAAAGCCGATTTCTCGCGGTATGACTCGTTCCTGCCCTATATCGATGCCGAAGGATTCAGCCGCGTCGGCCAGTACAACGTCATGCTGACTTTGCGCGGCCAGGCAGACAACATGGATCTTATGCTCCGCTCTGATCCGCCCCTGACGAAGCAGCAGATCGTATCGCTCATTACCCTGCGCAACAGCAACGGTCGGCCTCAGAGTTCCATCAGCGAAGAAGATATGGACAATCTTCTCGGTTCGGGAATCCGCATGACCCTGAACAGTCTGGGCATTACGCAGAGCCTGGAAAAGGCCTTATCCCTGGATATGCTCACCGTCACCAACGGCTCGTTGAACCTCAATGATAAGAATACCGATGTCAGCCGCAATTATTACAACATCGAAATGGGAAAATACCTGTTCAATGACTTCATGGTCACAGCGGCCTTCGGCCTCAATCACGGCGACGACCGCTTCGGTGTCATGTACGACTTAGGACGCAATTTCAGCGTCAATGCCTGGACGTCTGATGACAACCAATTCATCGGCGGCGTATACAAATATTCATTTTAGTATATGTCATACGACGTTGCCCCTGTAGGGGCGCCCGCGTGGGGCGCCCGTCCCTGTATATGTGTGAATTCCATTTGAATGAAAAGGTGGTGAAAGGCCATGTTAGACGATTATCTGAAAGAACTGCAAAAAATAACCCTCCTCGAACCCGACGAAGAACGGGCCTTGTGGCAGGCATATAAGGACAATGGCGATATGATGGCCCGGAGCCGCCTCATCGAACAGTACCAGCCGCTGGTCTTCAAGGAAACCATGCGCTGGCACATCCATCGCGACATCTTGTCCGACGCCCTGCAGGAAGGGACGCTGGGCCTCATGGAAGCCGTAGAACGTTATGACTACCGCCGCGGCGTGGCCTTTCCCTTATTTGCCGTCCATCGTATCCGCGGGGCCATCCTCGATTATTTGAAACGCGAAGGTGCCGTCAGCGCCGTATCCCTCGACGAACCCGATGAACGAGGCGTGACCCTGCAGGATACGCTCTGCGACGAGGAACAGGACCCGGCAGAGGCGACGAGCCGCCAGCTGCTGCTGGAAAAGGTCGGCCATGTCCTGAAACGGCTGCCCGAAAAGGAGCAGGCCGTCGTCGAAGGCGTATACCTGAACGATGTCGAACAGAAGCACCTGGCCAAGAGCCTGGACATCAGCCTGCCTTATGTCTATCGCCTGCAGAAACGGGGTATCCGCCGCGTACGCGGCATGCTCAGCCGGTTCATCCATGAGAGCCGCCACTAAAAAAATTTTACATTTTCTTAAAATTGGCCCGTTTTTAGGTGAAAAGAATCGGAAAATGCTGTAAAATATGGATTATGGCATGTTTTTGCGTCCTTTTACGGGTATAAACTCATGCGGCCTTTCCCGATACTATAGACGTATTCGTTTAGGCAGAAAGGAGAGGGCTGTATGAAACATTCCCAGCGCGATACGGTTCATCGGGTCCGGGCCGTCCGGTCCTGGCTGGAAAAGGCGGAAGCTTCGTTTGATAAAGAGTCCGATATCAAAGGCGAACTCAATCTGATGCTGGCCGAAGCAGAAATGAAGAATCTGCGCAAACACCATCCCGTCAGCAAAGGCTGGCTGCGGACCGGTGCCGTCATTACAGCTCTTTTCCTGGCCCTGGGCGGCTGGTATGGATTCCATCTGTATGGACAGGGGGCATCGCCACCTGTCATGGGAACTGTCACCCCTGCGCCGGCAGTCGGGAAGGCAGCTGGCCAGGGCTCGGCAGCTAAGGCCGCGCCTGCAGCAGAGCCAGTCCCGGCCGAGGAGGTACCGCCTCCTGCCCCGGCCATACCGGCACCGCCAGCGGAGCCAGCAGCCCCTGCCACCCCGGATAGGGACGAACCTATGGTACAGCCCGCCGCGACGGCTGTCACCGCACCAGCGACGCCAGTGCAGTCAGCGCCGGCTCCGGTGCGGACAGAAACGAAGGCAGTCTTATCGGACCGCCAGGTACAAGCTACGGTACAAGAAGCACGTCATACTTTGCGCGGTACGAGTACGACAAAATAGATAATGGAGGATTTTTATGAATATGCGGAAAAAGAAACTCCTCGCCCTGATGGTAACCAGTGCGATGATGACCTGCCCTGTTTGGGCTGAAGATACGACTGCGGCGACCGGTTACGAGTCGTCCGGCAGCCAGACTGTTACGTCTGGCTCGGCAGCCGCTCCGGTAGACGATCAGAAAACGGCCGTCAATACCGTGACGACCTCTCCCGATGATGCGACGAAAGAAGACGCCATGAAGGCTGCTAAATCGGGCCTGACCGGTTATGAAACGGCAGAAGAACTGGCTGCCATTGCCGCCGGCAAGAGCCCGGAAGCGGTTCAGCAGGAAACAGCCGAAGCCGTCCACAAGGAAAATGAAATCCTCAATCCGGCTCCTGTCGATACGACGCCGAAGATTAGCGGCGATAAAGTCAGCTATATGAGCGGTACCAGCGATATGCAGTTCGATACATCCATCCCTGGCTATCCCATGGCTGTCATCCAGCCCGGTCAGGATGTATCCCTGCCTTATGGTGAAGCCGTCAGCGATGCCGATTTGAAACCTTATGTCGACAAGGTAGCTACGGCCGTTACCGTCGGTCCCGTCCCGGAAGCCCAGATTGAACAGAAACTCCTGCCTCAGCTGGCTATGCGCGTCGGCGATGCCATCAACATGGACTACATCCGCCACGACCTCAACGTCATCGGGGCGACGGGCCTGTTCTCGACGGTCAAGCCGGCCTTTACGACCGTACCGGAAGGCGTTGCCCTGAACTATACAGTCCAGATGAATCCGGTCGTCAAGAAAATCGACATCGTCGGCAACGAATCAATCAGCACGGCGGACTTGATGAAACTCGTCGCCACGACGCCGGGAACGACGCTCAACACGGCTGTCGTCAGCCATGACGTGGCCAATATCAACTCGGCCTTTGCCAATGCCGGTTATATGATGAGCCGCGTCTCCGATGTCCGCCTCGACGATGAAGGGACGCTGCATCTGGCGATTTCTGAACCGCGTATTGAAAATATCAACCTTCGCGGCAATACCAAGACAAAGAATAAAGTTATCATGCGCGAACTGCGCATGAAGAAAGGCGATATCTTCAACAAGAACGCCGCCAGCCGCAGTATCCAGCGCGTCTATAACACGGGCTATTTTGAAGACGTCAACGTCCGCCTCCTGCCGGGCCAGCGCAATCCGAAAGACGTTATCGTCGAAATCGACGTCACCGAACAGAAGACCGGGTCGGTCACCATCGGTGCCGGCTACTCAGATTCGGACGGCCTCGTCGGTATCCTCGGCCTGGCTGAAACGAACCTGCGCGGTACGGGCGACAAGGCCAATATCAGCTGGGAATTCGGCGGCAATACGGATACCAATAAGAACTATATCTTCTCGTATACCCATCCCTACCTCAACGATGCCGGCGACTCCATCGGCTTCAGCATCTTCGACCGCGAATCGGAATACGACGACTATGATGAAAAAGGTGATTCTAAGGCTGAATACGACCGCCGGACCAATGGCTTCAACATCACTTATGGCCGCGTCCGCAGCGAATACGTCAGCGATTACGTCACGCTGGAAACGAAGCGGACGAAATATACCGATTGGGATAGCGGATATAATTATAGAAATGATGCTACTGACCCTCATAATGATGGCTTTGATTTTGCAGGAATGGATTATTTGGGTAAGAACTTCGGTCGCACGAACAGCATGACCTGGTCTCACGTCTTCGATAACCGCGACAACGTCTACGATCCGACGAAAGGCAAGCGCCTGTCCTTTACGGGGACTTGGGCGGGCCACGGTTTTGGCGGCGATTTCGACTACTTCAAGTTCATCGCCGAAAACCGCCTGTACTACAAAGTCGGCCGGGCACACGTCATCGCCGTCCGCCTCATGGGTGGTATCGCTACCGGCGATATGCCGTACAATGACCTGTTCACCCTCGGTGGCGCCGACAACCTGCGCGGCTATGAAGATGACGAATTTCGTGGCAACAAGATGTACGAAGCGACTGTCGAATACCGCTATCCCATTGCCAAGAAGATCCAGGGCGTCGTCTTTACCGACCTGGGCAATGCCTGGGGCGGCGTAGAAAACATCCCCTGGTACCATGAAAACAACAAACTCCACTACTCCGGAGGCTTGGGCTTCCGCATTACGACGCCGATCGGTCCGATCCGCCTGGATTATGCCGTAGGCCAGGATGGCGGCAAGTTCCACTTCAGCTTTGGCGGTAAGTTCTAAGACAATGAAAGGTCGTGGATGATGAAAATCCGCACTTGTTTATTGACTGTCTGTGCCGTCTGTGCTAGTCTTAGTAGTGCTATAGCAGCATCGGTAGAACAAGTGACGGTCCATGTCGCCTCCGTAGAGGAGGCGATTCCGCCATTAGTAGAGAAACGCATTGCTGCCAGCATCCAAACTGTAGGGAACCACGTATTCCTCAACCACGACAGCGGAGACATTGTCAGTCGTCATGAAGAATACGAGCGAACCGTCAACGATATCATCAATCGCGTCCTCATAGGCTATACGGTGGAATCCATTTCCATCCATCCCGGCAGCCGGACGGAGCTGGATGTACGCATCCGCCCTTGGGGCGATACAATCCGCAACGTCCGCTTCGCCGTCGACTACGGAGCCTTGCCGAAAATGGGGCAGGAACTGGTCGATAAAGACTTGGAACATGCCGGGGACATGGCCGAAAGCCTGCTCATCGGCCTGCCTGTCGATGCCCTGGACTGGGCTAATGGCGCCGTCAAATCGGTCCTGGAAAATGAACTGGAAGAACGGGTGCCGGAATTTTATCCGCACATCGTCATCCACGGCGGTCCGGAAACGGACGTCACCGTCTACATGCTGCCCAAGCTGCCTGTCGTGCGCAACGTCCGCGTGGCTATCAAGGGCGACGATGTACCGAAGGTCATCTTCCTCAGCGCCCGCAACCAGCTGGAACGGACCTATGCCGGCCTGGCTGGCCTGCCCGTGGCTTTTGTCCGGCGCCATGAACGGGATATTGCCGAAGCCTTGCAGGGCGATGTCCAGCGACAGTGGGTCGTCAAGAACTACGGACTGCACGTGACGCCGTCCTTGTCGCTCGGTGAGGATACGGCCATCGACCTTACGTCACAGACGGCTTTTTACGACATCCGCGGCGGCGCCTATATCGACGCCGGCCGTGACCACAGCAGCGACGACGATACGGCCCTCATGGCCCATGTGGGCCGTAAGATTGGCAGCCATCACGAAGTGTACGGTGCCGTCAAGTTCATGCCGTCTTCCCTGGACTGGAACTTCATGCCCGGCTACTTTTACCGCTTCCGCAGCGGGACCCAGGCGGGATACCAGTTCGAAAGCCTCGACGACAGCCAGCACCTGTGGCTGCGCCAGCCATTGGGAGGGCGCTGGACCTTGCGCTATGACCGTGACCTGACCCATGACGATTCCGAAGTGGGCCTTCACTATCGCGTCGATGATTATGTCGGTTTGGAATATATCGTGTCCGACCATGATGCTTGGCTCCGGATTATCGGTTATTTGTAATACAAAGGAGAAGTTTTATTATGATGTCTGAAATGGGTAAGAAACGCAATATCAAGATTTTTTCGGCTGTCATCGCAGCTATCTTCGTCTTCAGTGTCGCCGGCCTGGCTATCATGCAGACGGGCAACCCTGTCAATGCGGCTCCGTCGAGCAATATCGGCGTCGTCGATACGAGCAAGATCATTACGCCGGATAATCAGGATGCCGTTGCGGCACAGAAACAGCTCCAGCAGGCTGGCGAAGACATGCAGAAACAGTTCGAACAGCAGTCGGCCGGCATGGATGACCAGCAGAAACAGCAGCTCTTCCAGAAAATGCAGGGGGAACTGGCCACGAAACGCCAGGAAATTTTCAAAGGCATCAAAGATAAAGTCGACAACGCCGTCAGCGATGTCGCCAAGACCAAAGGCCTGAGCCTCGTCGTCGATAAGAGCGTCGTCCTCTATGGCGGTACGGATATTACCGATCAGGTAGCCAAAGAACTGAACAAAAATTCCAGCTCCAGCAGCTCCGACAGCAGCTCCAGCAATTCCAGCAGTTCGGACAGCTCCAGCAGCAACCAGTAAGGAGTCTTTATGAAACGGATATATGCGGCAGCCGGTGCCGCGGTCCTCATGGCCTGTCTTGTGGCAGGCGGGTGGTTCTTCAGCCATCGCAGCCATCCGGCCCCTTCGACAGCAGCGACGCCGGTCTATGCCTATGCAGACCTGGAACACGTCGTCATGAGCCATCCGCGCTATAGCGAGTATCACCATTTAGAATTGGAGTACAATGCTATGGTTGCCCAATATCAGTTTGAACAGTGGAACTATTCCCAGAAGGCAGCCGCCGAAGGGAGGTCAGTCCAGAACTTCGCCGCAGCCGATGCCGCCGGTTCTGCCGCCCTCGACCAGGAATTACAGGCCAAAGTCGCCCTCAAACAGAATGAGCTCAACAATCGCCTGAAACAGCGGTACGATTCGCTCGTCCAGGAAAAGAAGACGACGACGCCTGTCATTTCCCAGGCCGATACCTTGAAGATTGTCAATCTCCAGTTGAAACTGAAGACCCTGTCCCTGTCCAAAGAAGAGCGGGCAGCGACAGAAGAACAGCTCCAGGCCCTGCTCAAAGGCAGCCAGGCCGACGTCCAGGTGACGACGCGGACTGCCGATGAAATCGCCGCCCTCATGGCCCCGGCCAAGGCCCAGGCCAAGAAGGAACTCGACGACTATGCCCAGCAGGTCAAGAAAGACCTGGAAGGGCGCAAGGCCGACAGCCAGCAGGTCTTCCAGCAGCAGCTGGGCGTCTTGCAGGACCGGCCGGAACCGGCTGTGTGGAACAAGGAATGGAAAGACAAGCTCGATGCGAAAGAAAAAGAAATGAAAGATGTGAAAGACGCCATCATGGCAGATATCCGCGATAAAGCCGCCGATGTCGCCCAGGAACAGGGCTACGATATGATCTTCTCCAACTATGAAGGCATCGGCACGGCTACGGATGTCACAGATGATATTATTGCCAAGTTGGCATAACAGGAGGCTTTTAGCAATGAAAAAAGTTTGGAAGCGCTTAGGAATCGTCGCAGCAATGCTGGCCCTGACGGGCATGCTCGCCGGCTGTGGCGGCAAGGATAATGTAGGCGTCGTCGATATGTCGCGCGTACAGAAAGAAGCGCCCCTGGTCCAGCAGTATAAACAGAAAACCGAGGACAAACAGAAATCCATCGAAAAAGAATTACAAGATGCCAAACAGAACATGTCGGCTGAAGATTTCCAGAAGAAACAGCAGCAGGCCCAGCAGGAACTCAATATTTTCGGCGCCAGCATGCAGCGTCAGTTCATGTCGGACATCCAGAGCAAGTTAGGCGACATCGCCAAGGATAAAAATGTCGGCATCATCGTCGTCAAAGAAGCCGTTCCGTCTGGCGGAATCGACGTCACCGACGATTTAATTGCCAAATTGCAGTAAAAAAAGGGGTTGTATATCGTGAAGAAAACAGTACAGGAATTAGCAGTATTGCTAGGCGGTACGGTCATCGGCAATGGTGACGCCGTCATTGAAGACGTGAAGGGCCTGGCCGAAGCCGGCCAGCAGGACATTACCTTCGCCGTCGATCCGTATACGGAATATTTGCCGCAGGTCCACGCCGGCGCCGTCATTGTCGAAAAAGAAGTTCCTGCCGGAGATAATACGCTCGTCATCGTAGAAAATCCCCGCCTGGCTTTTTCGCAGCTCCTCGTGCTGTTTCATCCCCGCCAGTCGATTACGCCGGGCATCCATCCGACGGCCATCGTCGATAGCAGTGCTGCCGTTGGCGAAGACGTGGCCATCATGCCCTATGCCGTCATCGGCAAGAACGTCGAAATCGGCAAGGGTTCGACGATTTATCCCTATGTCTTCTTAGGGGATAACGTCAAGATCGGCGAAGGCTCGGTCATCTATCCTGGCGCCGTCATTCACGAAAACTGCGTTCTCGGCAAGCGGGCCGTCATCCGGGCTCATGCCGTCATCGGCGGTGAAGGCTTCGGCTTTGCCACGGAAAAGGGCAAGCATACCCGCATCCCCCAGATCGGCAATGTCACCATCGGCGACGACGTCGAAATCGGGGCTTGCACGTGCTTGGATAATGCCACGCTGGGTTCGACAAAAGTCGGGCGGGGGACGAAAATCGACAACCTCGTCCATCTCGGCCATAACGTCGAAATCGGCGAAGACTGCTTCCTCATCGCCCAGACAGGCATTGCTGGCAGCACCAAAGCGGGTAACCACGTCATCTTTGCCGGCCAGACCGGCTGCACCGGGCACATCACCATCGGCGACAATGCCGTCTTTGCCGGGAAAACCGGGATTACCGGCAATATCAAGGGCAATCAGGTCTATGCGGGCTTCCCGGCCCGTCCCCATATGGAATGGAGCCGTACCCAGGTCTATTTGAAGCACCTACCGGAAATGGCCAAGACCGTCAAGGCCTTGCAGAAAAAAATCGCCGAACTGGAAAAGAAATTAGAACAACAGTAAGGGGATTTGCCTATGTACACCTTTATGAAATGTCTGAGCTGGATCATCTGCCACATTCCCGAAGGCTGTCGCCGGGCCCTGGGCACCTTTTTAGGTGCCTTTTTCTGGACTTTCGTCCCGAAGAAGCGAAAAGTGCTGGCCCAGCAGCAGATCCTGGACTGTGGCCTGACAGAGGACCCGGATAAGGCCATGGCCATTGCCAGGGCCAGTACGGTCCGCTTTGGTCCGATGATCGTCGAAGTCCTGTCGTATCCTCGCTATACGAAGGAGCTCCTCGACGAAAAGATTACCTGGCACGGCAAGGAATACCTGGACGAGCTCAAAGCCAGCGGCGAAGGGGCTATCTTCATGGCCTCCCATGCCGGCAACTGGGAGCTTTTGGGTGCCGCCCTGGCCATGAACGGCTATCCCCTTATTTCCGTCGCTCAGGAACAGAACAGCAAGAGCGCCGATGCCTTCATCAACGAGTACCGGGCCATGATGAAACAGCACGTCACCTATAAGACGGGCATCCGCGACATGGTCCGCTTCCTTCGGGAAGGCCACTACATCGGCCTGCTCATGGACCAGGACCCGGGCTATGCCGGCATCATGGTCAAGCTCTTCGGCATGGACACGCTGACGGCGGACGGACCGGCCAAGATGGCCGGCCTGGCCAACTACCCCATCGTGTCGACTTTCATCCATGAAGACCGGCCGTACCATCACGTCATCGAAGTCCTGCCGCCTATCAAGCCGTACACGGCGGACCACAAGCTCTCCAAGGAAGAGAAGGACCGCATCATGTACGAAACGACACAGGAATTGAACGACCGCCTGGAAGCCCATATCCGCAAGTATCCGGAAGACTGGTTCTGGCTGCACAACCGCTGGAAATGGACAAAAAGATATAAAGCCAAACAAGCTGAAAAAGGCACTGTCTCATGAAGACAGTGCCTTTTTGAGTATTAAGTTTGCAGTTTGCAGTTTGTAGTAGATGTCGAAAAATGCTATGATTAAGAAAAGACATTCTTCGCTTAGGAGGGACGACTGTGAACATTTTTTTATATCTCATCGCCTTTGTCTGCTTTGCCATTCCTGGTTATAACTGGTTCGCTACGGGCCATCTGTCCGGGACCTTCAGCATCATCTTCGGCATCCTCATGCTTTATTGGGCTCATCGCCGGAAAAAGAAACATGCCAAGCCGCAATTGAATTTTTCCAGCGGTAATGAGGAACTGGACAAGCTCAATGATGAACTTTTCAACAAGGCTGTCGACGATTTCAATGCCCTGGAGAAGGAATTGAAGCGCGTCCAGGATAACGAGCTGCGTAAACAGCTGCGCAAGATGCAGGGCATTGCCAATAATTTCCTGACTTATCTCCAGCAGCATCCGGAACGGATGAGCCTGGCCCGCCGCTTCGTCGACTATTATCAGGACCGGGCCCTGCTCCTGGTCCGCAAATACCAGGAACTGGAAAAGACGGGCCTGGAAGCGCAGGAAGTGCAGCAGGCGAAAGGGGAAATCAAACAGCTCCTGGATAATTTCGATGAAGCCTATGAAGACCAGTTCTCCAAAGTCCTCAACGCCCAGCTCATGGACCTCGACGCCGAAATGAAGGTCATGAAGCAGAACATGGCCGCTGACGGCATCCAGACGGAAGCCCCCCGGCAGGATACGTCGTCTTCCGGAAGCAAGGCTAAGCACAGTGATGACCTGGTCGGGACGATCATCGATTTGGCCGACCAGTTCTTGAATACAAAAAGAAAGTAGGTAAATAGTATGGCTGATATCAATTTGAATGACCTCTTAGAAAAACGGCAGGCTGAAAGCCAGCCGGCTGTACCCGTCGTCGATCAGGGCCATGAAGTGGCTCAGTTCAATGCTCAGGTCGAAAGTCTGACGCCGGAAGAACGGCAGCAGATCGACACCATCAAGGATTCCATCGACCTGGTCAATTCCAACGCCATCGTCCAGTATGGCAGCGGCGCTCAGAAGAACATTGCCAACTTTTCCAACAGCGTCTTGTCGACTGTCAAGAGTACGGATCCGGCCGTAGCCGGCGACCTGCTCAACGACCTGGTCAAGCGGGTCAAAGCCTTTGAAGACGAAAACGATGAAGACAAGAGCTTTTTTGCCAGCCTGCCCGTCGTCGGCTCGCTGTTCAAGAAAGGTGAAGCCCTGACCCAATCCTACACGACGCTGGCCGCCCAGATTGACAAGATACAAGCCGGCCTGGACAACCAGAAGATGACCCTCATGAAGGACATTGCCATGTTCGACGGCCTTTACGATAAGAATCTGGAATATTTCAAGCAGCTCCAGCTCTATATCCAGGCTGGCGAAGAAAAGATACAGGAATTGAACCAGACGACGATTCCCAAGCTGGAAGCCCAGGCCCAGGTATCGGATAATCCCATGGCCGTCCAGGTCGTCCAGGATTTCAAGGATGCTGTCAGCCGTTTTGAAAAGAAAGTGCACGACCTGAAAATCAGCAAGACCATCGCCATCCAGACGGCACCGCAGATCCGCATCATCCAGAACAATGACAAGATCCTCGTCGACCGCATCCAGAGTGCCATTTACAACACCATCCCGCTGTGGAAGAACCAGATGGTCCTGGCCCTGGGCCTGGGACGGCAGAAAGAAGCCCTGGAAATGCAGCAGGCCGTTTCCAATACGACGAATGAGCTCCTCAAGCGCAATGCGGCCATGCTCAAGCAGAACTCCCACGATACGGCTGTTGAAAATGAACGGTCCATCGTCGACATCGAAACGGTCAAACAGGTCAACGAAGATTTGATCAGCACCATTGAAGATACGCTGCGCATCCAGCAGGAAGGCCGCCAGAAGCGGCAGGCAGCGGAAGCAGAACTGGTCCAGATCGAAGACCGCCTGCGGGAAGCCCTGTTAAAAGGCGCCGGTCACAACTAAAAACTACAAATTATAAACTATGGATTATCCCTTACAGCCAGCCGAATTTTTTGCAGGCTTCCAGGATGCCGCCCTTGTCGTTGTCGCCGGTGACGTAGTCGGCGCGGGCTTTCAATTCATCCCGGCCATTGCCCATGGCGATGGAGAAGAAGGGCTTACGGAACATGGAAATGTCGTTCAGGCCGTCGCCAAAGACGACGGCGTCTTCCGGCCTGCCGCCGACGAGATCCAGCATGCGCAGGATACCGCGGCTCTTGTCCGTCGGTTCGATGAGGTACGTGTGGTCGATGTATTCCAAGTGGGGCAATCCGTAGGCAGGCACTTCATCTTCGGGCCGCTGCGGCCGGGCGTACATGATTTTATAGACGGCCGTCAGGCTCTCGATGTCGACTGGGCGGACGACGGTTTCCATGTAGTTCCTCGGGTCGTCGTGAGGGAAATCGACATAAGGCGTATAACGGTTGATGGTATTATCGGTGACGACGGCCCAAGGGTAGTGGCGGGCCGTCAGGTCGCGCAGGAGGGCTTTACAGTTCTCCAGGGGCAGGCCGGTCATTTCCAGGACTTTGCCGTCCAGGGACAGGCTGTTGCCGCCGTCGGCGACGACGGCCGGTATGCCATAGCGGTCGGCAAAGGTCTGCGTGTCGTGCTGCAGGCGGCCCGACGCGATGGCGATGAAATGGCCTTCCTGGACGAGGCGGCGCAGGCAGTACAGCGTATCGGCCGGGATGATGCTGGAAATCCCCAGCCCCAGGGTCCCGTCGATATCGAAGAAAAAGTATTTTTTCGTCATGAGTCTATCCTTTCTCGAAAAATTCATAAACTGCTTTATTATAGCATATATAAAATTCTCTCAAAATCCCCTTTTGCCATTGACAGAAGGGGTCCTTTTTTTACATAATAAGGTGAATGTCTATTTATCTTCGATTACATAAAAAGGAGCGATTTGACTAATGAGCACCATTGATACGACTTGTGTAAATGCCATTCGTGTATTGTCAGCTGACGCCATCCAGAAGGCAAATTCCGGCCATCCCGGCCTGCCCCTCGGTGCAGCTCCCATTGCATACGAACTCTGGGCAAACCACATGAACCACAACGCAAAGGACCCGAAATGGGCGAACCGCGACCGCTTCATCCTGTCGGCGGGCCACGGCTCGATGCTGCTGTATTCGCTGCTCCATTTCTACGGCTACGGCCTGACCATGGACGATATTAAACAGTTCCGTCAAGACGGCTCCTTGACTCCGGGGCATCCGGAATACGGCCACACGACGGGCGTCGAAGCGACGACAGGCCCCCTCGGTGCCGGCTTGGGCATGGCTGTCGGCATGGCTATGGCAGAAGCTCACTTGGCAGCTGTTTTCAATAAACCGGGCTATCCCGTTGTCGACCACTACACCTTCGCCCTCTGCGGTGACGGCTGCTTGATGGAAGGTATTTCTTCGGAAGCTTTCTCTTTGGCCGGGACTTTAGGCCTGTCCAAACTCATCGTCCTCTACGATAGCAACAACATTTCCATCGAAGGCAACACGGACATCGCCTTTACCGAAAATGTCCAGGCCCGCATGGCTGCTTTCGGCTTCCAGACGATCACCGTCGAAGACGGCACGGATCTCGACGCCATCGGCAAAGCTATCGACGAAGCAAAAGCCGATAAAGAACATCCGTCGTTCATCACCATCAAGACCCAGATCGGCTATGGCTGCCCGGCTAAACAGGGTTCGGCTGCCGCTCATGGCTCGCCGTTGGGTGAAGAAAACATCGTCGCCATGAAAGAAAACCTGGGCTGGCCGAAACCGCAGGAAACGTTCTACATTCCCGACGAAGTCTATGCGCATTATGCTGAATTGAGCCAGAAAGCCGGCGCAGCCGAAGCGGACTGGCAGAAACTCTTTGCCGACTACGCTGCTAAATTCCCGGAAATGAAGGCCAAATGGGATGCCTTCCACAGCGATGTCGATGCCAAGGCTCTCTTGAATAATGAAGCTTTCTGGGCTTATGAAGATAAGCCGCAGGCTACGCGCAGCTTGTCCGGCACGATGATCAATCGTCTGAAGGACATCATGCCCCAGCTCTTCGGCGGCAGTGCCGACCTGGCTCCGTCGAACAATGATCACGCCCTAGACCAATGGGTCAGCGTTGCGGCCTATTCAGCCGCTGGAAATGAAAGACGAAGGCTTCTTCAGCAAAGCCGATTACAGCGGCCGCAACGTCCACTTCGGCGTCCGCGAACTGGCCATGGGTGCCATCACCAACGGCCTGGCCCTCCACGGTGGCGTCCGTCCGTATGCCGGTACGTTCTTCGTCTTCAGTGATTATATGAAACCCATGATCCGCCTGGCTGCCCTCATGAGCCTGCCGACGACCTACGTCCTCACGCACGACAGCATCGGCGTCGGCGAAGACGGTCCGACACATGAACCGATCGAACAGCTGGCCATGCTCCGCTCCCTTCCCAATGTCAACGTCTTCCGTCCGGCTGACGCTACGGAAACGGCTGCCGGCTGGTACCTGGCTGCTACCAGCCAGAAGACGCCGACGGCCCTCGTCCTGACTCGTCAGAACCTGCCGCAGCTCGCCGGCAGCAGCAAAGAAGCCTTAAAAGGGGCTTACGTCATCGCCGATGCCAAGAAAGCCGTTCCCGATGCCATCATCATGGCCAGTGGTTCGGAAGTCGAACTGGCCGTCAACGCCAAAGACGAACTGGCTAAAGAAGGTGTCGACGTCCGCGTCGTCAGCATGCCTTCGATGGAACTCTTTGAACAGCAGGATGAAGCTTATAAAGAACAGGTGCTTCCGAAAGCTGTCCGCGCCCGCGTCGCTGTCGAAGCCGCTTCGGACTTCGGTTGGGGTAAATACGTTGGCCTCGACGGAACGACGGTTTCTATGAAATCCTTTGGTGCGTCCGCTCCGGCTGGCGTTTTATTCAAGAAATTCGGTTTCACCACTGAAAACGTCGTAGCCGCTGTAAAGAAAGTCGTAAAATAATCGTTCATCGTAGGTCGTGGTTCGTGGCTCGTAGGGGCCGTCCCAAAGGGCGGCCCGCCTGAGTCCTGTGGACATCCAAAAACGGTATTTGTGTGCCACTTCGCCAAACGCCAAACGAACCACGAAAAGGTGCTTCTGCTTATGCAGGAGCACCTTTTCCATTTGTCAAGGCTTGATTTTTCTTCTATATTTTATTATACTAGATGCAAGAAGAAACCCTACTGTGTGCGTAAATGGTCTCGATGTTTTGAACCAACACTTTTTACATTGGGAGTTCGGGCTCTATATCGTTAGGCAATGCCTTCACTGGACTGTCGACCTTTATAGGAGAACACCCACCTGCTTAGGCAGGCTCAAAACTCGGTTTATAAACGGCATGGTGGGGCTCTTTTCTTATTTGAGAATTTAGTTACTTGTCCGCCGCTGAGGAGACTTAGCGGCGTTCTATTTAGTCTGGAGAGCAAACAAATGAGCGGAGACGATTTATTTTCTATGGCTGATGAACGGAGCGGCCAGGGCTATGCACCGCTGGCCGTCCGCATGCGGCCGGAATCTCTGGATGACATCTATGGCCAGGACGACCTCATCGGGCCCGGTAGTTTTTTGCGGACCCTCATCGAAAAGGACACCATTCCGTCCCTGTTGTTTTACGGTCCTTCCGGTGTCGGCAAGACGACACTGGCCCATGTCATTGCCAATGAAACGGACAGCCGTTTCGTAACCCTCAACGCAGTCACGGCAGGCACGGCAGAACTTCGCAAGGTCATTGCCGCTGCGCAGGATGCCATCCATCTATATCAAAAGCGGACGATCCTCTTCATCGATGAAATCCACCGCTTCAATAAAAGTCAGCAAGACGTCCTGTTGCCGTATGTCGAAGACGGGACGGTCATCCTCATCGGGGCGACGACGGAAAATCCTTATTTCGAAGTCAACCGCCCCTTATTGTCGCGCCTGCGCGTCATCCAATTGAAACCCCTGTCGGAACAGGCCGTCACAGCCGTCCTGCGGCGGGCCCTGACGGACAGGGAGAAAGGCCTGGGTTCGCTGGGGATTTCCGCCAGCGATGAGATGCTGGGGACCTTGGCCCGTCTGGCTGACCGCGATGCCCGCGTCGGCCTGAACCTGCTGGAACAGGTCTGCCTGGTCGTACCGGCTGGCGGCCATATCACGCACGACGCCATTGAAAAGGTAGCCGGTCATAAAGTCTATACGTATGATAAAAAAGGTGATGCCCATTACGATACGGTGTCGGCTTTCATCAAAAGCATGCGCGGCTCCGACCCCGATGCGGCCCTGCACTACCTGGCCCGTATGATCGAAGCCGGCGAACAGCCGTCCTTCATTGCCCGCCGCCTGGTCATCTGTGCAGCCGAAGACGTCGGACTGGCCGATCCCCAGGCCCTGGTCATTGCCAATGCCGCTGCCCAGGCCGTCCAGTTCGTCGGCTGGCCGGAGGGACGCATCATCTTGTCAGAAGCCGTCATTTACGTGGCCTGTGCGCCGAAGAGCAATAGTGCCTATCTGGCCATCGATGCGGCTCTGGCCGATGTCCGCCACAAAGACTGCGGTGATGTGCCCGATTATCTGCGCGACAGCCATTACAGCGGCGCAGCCGCTCTGGGCCATGGCCTGACCTATCGGTATCCCCATGATTTCGATGGGGGATGGGTGGCCCAGCAGTATCTGCCGGATGCCTTGAAAGAGGCGTCGTATTACAAGGAACGGCCTTACGGGCAGGAACAATCTATGACGGCTGCCTGGCACAAACGCCGCGGCGGCAAGTAATCTATTAGTAGAAGGTGAAATGTTTTGGCGAAAGGAAAGACTCGTAAAACCAGCCGTTCCAAGCGGACTGCTGGTACGCGTCAGAAGGCGAAGACTGCCAGGAAGGCAGGGACATCGCCGCTTTTGAAATATGAAATCATTGGTATCTGTTGTATTCTCGTAGGCCTTTTTGCGACGGTCGGTTTCATCGGCGTCGATACAGGCCGCATCGGCCACAGCGTCGATGATATCTTAGCGTATATTTTCGGCCTGGGCCGGATTGTCGTCAGTTTGTCCCTCATCGTCCTGGGACTGAAGTATATCGTCATCCGCAAGGCCTGCCCGGTTACGAAATCCTGGGCCGTCGGGACTTGGATCTATGTCCTCCTCCTGGGATTGGTCCATTTATTGGTCATTCCGGAGGGGACGGAATTTCTGCCGCACAGTCTGTCCGTCGGCGGCGGTGTCGTCGGGGCTGTCATGGCCTCGGTCCTGCGCCGGTTTCTCGGATTTTTTGGGGCTGTCATGGCTATTACCGGCGCCTGCATCGTCACCTTCCTGGTCTGGAAGAATTGGTCTATTTCTAAGCCTGTGGCTGTCGTAGCCGATAAGGCCGGACAGGAAGCGGCCAAAGTATCGGGCAAGGCCGTCGAAGGCCTGCAGGACGCATCCCAGTCCTTGAAACAGTGGCACGAACGCCGCCGCATCTTCGATTTGCAGGCGGTTGTAGGGGACGACCCGTTAGGGCGGCCCGCTTGTGGGAATCCCGTAATCGACAATCATCCCGAGAACTCGGACCATCCCGCAGCGACGACCATATCTGACGCCCGCGACCTGGGCAACGGCGTGGAAGAAGTCCGTTTCGACGCCAGCCCCATCGAAGAAGACGTCCCGTATGACTGGGCCAGCGACGGTTTTGAAGAAGCAGAATCTTCACCGGAACCGCAAACGCTCAGCCAGATCCATGAAACCATCGTCGGCGATACGGAACCGACGGCCCACGATGTCCAGCCTGCCGCCCCAGTAAAAACGCCGCTGGCGCAGGAAACGGATGTCCTTCGTCATGACATGGACGACCTCAAACCCATCGAAGTCGAAAAGAGCAGCGTCGCCGTCGATACGAGCGAAGAAGGGAGCAGTGCTGTTCCTAAAGCGGCCGGTGAAAAGACGTACCATTTGCCGCCGGTGAGCATGTTGAAACCGGGTCCGCAGCACGCCGTCGGCCTGAGCGATGAAGTCCGGGAAAATGCCCGCATCCTCCAGGAAACGCTGCAGAGCTTCAATATCGACGCCAAGATACTCAATGCCAGCCAGGGGCCGTCCATTACGCGCTATGAACTGGAACCGGCGGCTGGCGTCAAGGTCAGCAAAATCGTCCATCTCGCCGACGACCTGGCCTTGAAACTGGCTGCGACGGATATCCGCATCGAAGCGCCGATTCCCGGCAAAGCTGCCGTCGGCATCGAAGTGCCGAACAAGAAGCTGACCGGCGTCAATCTGCGCGACGTCATCGACACGGATACGTTCCGCAAGGCCGCTGGCGGCGTCCCGGTCTGCCTGGGCAAGGATATTGCCGGCAATCCCATCGTCGCCGACCTGACCAAGATGCCTCACCTCCTGGTAGCCGGCTCGACCGGTTCCGGCAAGAGTGTCTGCATCAACACCTTCATCGCCAGCATCCTCTTTAAACAGCGGCCGGAAGACGTCAAGCTCATCCTCATCGATCCGAAGGTCGTCGAATTATCGAATTACAACGGTATTCCTCACCTGCTGACGCCAGTCGTCACGGATCCGAAGAAAGCCGCCAGCGTCCTGCGCTGGGCTGTCCGGGAAATGGACGACCGCTACAAGCGCTTCGCCATCACTCATACGCGGGATATTTCCCGGTATAATGAACTCCATCCGGAAGATGCCATGCCTTTCATCGTCATCATCATCGACGAATTGGCAGACCTCATGATGACGGCATCGGACGACGTCGAAAAGTCGATCATCCGCCTGGGTCAGAAAGCGCGGGCCTGCGGGATGCACCTCGTCCTGGCTACACAGCGGCCGTCTGTCGATGTCCTGACTGGCCTCATCAAGGCCAATGTCCCCAGCCGTATCGCCTTTGCCGTTTCCAGCCAGGTCGATTCGCGGACCATCCTCGACATGGCCGGTGCCGAAAAACTGATCGGCAAGGGTGACATGCTCTTCTATCCCCTCGGTGCATCCAAGCCGCTCCGCGTCCAAGGGGCCTTCATTTCTGATTCGGAAATCGATGAGATGGTAGAATTTATCAAAGCCCAGGGCGGTCCTCAGTATGATGAAGCCGTCCAGAAGGCCCAGTCGGAAAATCCCGAAGACAGCGTCGATTTCTTTGAAGACGACCTCATGCGCCAGGCCATCGACATGGTCCTGGAAACGGGGCAGGCATCGACGTCCATGCTCCAGCGCCGCTTCCGCGTCGGCTATACGCGGGCAGCCCGCATGATCGACATGATGGAAGCCATGCACATCGTCGGCCCCAATAACGGCAGCAAGCCGCGGGAAATCCTCATGACGGCCGATGAGGTCCAGCAGAAGTATTTGAGCTGACCCCCTGTACCCTTTGCCGTATCTGTTATATAATAAAAGATACGATTATAGAGAGTAGGGAGAGGAATAACCGTGAATGAATCTTCGATTGGCGAAGTATTGCGACTGGCAAGAGAACAACAGGGGCTGACGCTGCAGGATGTGTCTTATGCCCTCAATATAAAGCGGGAATACCTGGAAGCCCTGGAAAAAGACGAATACGATGCCATCCCCGGTGCCGTCTTCGTCAAAGGTTTCCTCCGCAACTATGGCAATTTCCTGGAACTGGACGGCGTTGCCCTGGCCCGGGAATATAAGGAAAACGTCGAAGAGCGGACCCCGCAGCCGGAAGTGCGGACTATTATGCCCGTGAAAAAGAAGAAAATCCGTAAAGATAGTACTAAAAAGAAGAAGCAGCGCCAGGGGAAATGGCCGGAAATCACTATCATTGCCGGTATCATCATTTTCCTGC